>BNJU01004473.1_pt1 | contig 62260 bp, 81 predicted proteins | sample 8539281 | NCBI WGS metagenome assembly BNJU01 (sample SAMD00202456, study PRJDB9452) | human saliva metagenome | isolation source: human saliva | place: Japan
TGGGTTACGTATTACGAGTTTCTTAAGATTATTGTTACAATTTCATCCACGGGAATTTGGGCTGCCATCAGCTATCGAGCACGCCGGCTGAATATAAGCCGCGCATCCCGCCGCCTTCGAAGACCATGCTCATCCGCATATTCTGCCTCCCTTACAAGCCTAGATTGTAACCCTGTTAGGGTGAGGTTACAAGAGAGCCTTCGAGCTCAAAAGTGATTCATGCTACCATTGTATACTAAATTGATTCAGAACAAAAGCGACTTTTTCTGAAAACAGTAGACATTATATGTCAATTGTGTTATAGTTAAATTAAGTTAGCGTTCAACTTATTTAATTTTTGGAAAATTAAAGTTAGCGGCTGACTTAATTTTAGGCCCGATTAAAGTCAGCATCTAACTTTATAGGCCAAAAGAGGTTAGAGAACGGTAAAAACGAAAGAAGTTAGAGAATGTGACGTCCCTTGGTATCGTCTTTGGGACTTTCGCCCCGCTACACGTTGGGCATATTGATATTATTAACCAGGCCAAGCGCCACAATGATGGGGTCCCTAACCATCGTGTCAGGTTACGATGGGGACCGAGGCGACTCTGATTGGACTTAGCCTGCGCAAGAGATTCCGTTATACGCGTGAGACTTTTCCGCTATGATGACTTGGTCATTGTCGATAAGCTAGATGAGAATCATATTCCGGCCTATCCTAATGGTTGGGTAGAGTGGCTAGCTGCTCGATGAGTCCATTGCTCAGTATGTGACCTTCAGTGGCCAAGCTTAAGCATTGTGGTCTATTGTGGCGAGACAGTGTATAAGGACAAGATTAATGAATTGCGCCCTGACTGGGAAGTAGTCCTAGTAGACCGGTCCTTAATTAAGATTTCAGGGACCATGATTCGAATAATCCTCGTGCCCATTGGCATCAGATTGCCAAGCCATTCCGCCGTTTCTTCTCAACCAACGTTCTGATTGCAGGCTCTGCTTCTAACGGCAAGACGACCTTGGCGCGGGATTTATCACGTCTCTTCGGTTGCCCTTGGTCACCGGAATATGCCCGCGAGTACCAAGAACGCTATAATGTCCTAGATGATGAATTGGACAAGAACGACTACACCTATCTCTTTACTGGCCAGTTCCGTCAGACTTCGGACTTGATTGATTCGCCGGCCAATAATGGCCTCATCATCGCTGATACCAACTCGACCATTACCATGGCCTATGCAGAGTACTACCTCAAGGATAGCCTGTCTGGGGAAGATTTCCAAGCCTTAACGGATGTCTACCAGTCCATGATTGAGAAAGAAAAGTGGGATAAAATCTTCGTTGTTCTGCCACAATCTAACTATGTGGACGACGGGGTTCGGGATATGACCATGGCGGATGAAGAAACCCGTGATGCCTTCACATCTCTAACCATCCAGCTCTTTGAAGAAGCAGGATTGACTGACAAGATTGTCTCACTTGGCAATCCTAAGCCAGGCCAGACCTTCTTTTCGAGAGTCTCTACGAAAACAGCCAAAAATTGAAATTGCAAACCTATTGAATCAGGAGGTATAGAACATGTCAATTGTTGAAAAATTTAAAACTAAGTGGACCAAGCTCCACGATTACCGCACATCAGGCTATAAGGTCACTGGGGCGCAACCTCAAAGTCTTGGCCGGCGACACTAAGAAATTAGGTTTTGCTGGCGTGGTTAAGGCTATCTATGAGGACCTAGTAGTGGGCCGTACTCAACTGGAGTGGGCTTACTTTAATCATTATGTCTATTGTGCCGATTATTGTTGCTTTGCGCGACCCAGATTCAACCTTTGCTAGGCTTTATCGCCTCTATTACAGGGGTTATTAACGTTATTTTGGTAGCTGAAGGGCGTAAATCTAACTACTTTTTGGTGTCATTACGACCAGTATTTACTTATTCTTAGCTATCGGTAATGGATTCTATGGTGAGGTGTTAACTAATGCCTACTTCTGTAGTTATGCAACCGATTGGCCTTTTATGTCTCGGCTTATGGCAGATCGCAGCAGTCGAGAACAAACCCATCAAGTAGAAGACACACCACTAATGTCAAGTCCGTCGCATGAGCTTGTTGACTGGATTATTGCTTTTAGCTCAAACTGCCATTGTTTGGCTACTTATGGGCTTAGCTTTACAAATCTATCGGTGCTAATCGACCATTCCGTGATTCTGTGACTGATGGGACCAATGGTGGGGCAGAAGTTAATGACCGAGCTCTCATGCCGAACAATGGATCTTCTGGATTGCTACCAATCTCTTCTCCATTTACCTCTGGTGGGGCACTGATGGTTCCGTCGATATTGTGGTCATGTACCTGCTCTTCACAGTAAACAGCATTGTCGGCATGTATCGCTGATTCAACAAGCTCGAGGCCAATCAATAAGGAGGGACTTCGTGCCTGAATTTAGCGACCCTGCCGAAAAAGCACTACTACGAGACTGAGGCCAGCCAGGAAGAATTTTTGACCTGGTACCAAAAACAGGAATTTCCCAACTATCCCAAACCAGCTCTTAACAGTAGACAATGTCATCTTGCGCTGGTATCAGGCCGACCCAGAAGAGGCGCCCCAACTGCAATTACTCTGATTAAGCGCAAGGCCCATCCTTTTCTTGGGTCACTGATGCCTGCCGGTGGCTTTGTCGAACCAGACGAAGATACCACTCAGGCCACTCATTCGTGGAGGTGCTAGAGGAAACCCTATTGCCTTGGGACCCGCTACGAATTGAGCAGTTGGAGACCTTGCCAGTCCAGGTCGCGATCCACGCGCCTGGGTGGTCTCGGTGGGTCTATACGTCTACCTGCCCCGATGATAGCGGCCAGGGAGGCGGTGGCAGGGGATGATGCTAGCGCCATTTGCTGGGCTAATCTCTCGGTGACCGAGTCAGGAGCCCTCTGCTAGTGGACAGTGAGAGTCAAGATCATTCGGGACTTGGCCTCTGACCATGAGTTGATTATCACCAAAGCGGTGAGACGCCTCATCCAATAAGTTGAGTACCATCCGACGGTTCTGTCGCTTCGCCAAGTACTTTCCCATTAAGGATGTCGGGCCATCTTCGATGTCTTCAATCATCCCCAATTCCCTGCCATAGTGGGCATGACTGTACCTTTCAGATTACGTCAGGAGAAGTATCTGACCTTCCTGGAATTTGGCCATGCGGGTGCCGGTAAACGGGGGCGTAGTCATAAAACCTACACCTATCAACTCAATCCATTTTATTAGTAAGAAAAGACTGCCTGAGGCGGTCTTTTTTTTTGTGTCTTCTTCTTGCTAGAAAGAGGGCGATTAGAGTAGAATAAGCCTATGTGAAAGGATGGGAGAGCTCTATGAAGAAACTAGCTCAGATTTTGCGGGTTAGCTTATATTTTTGGGGTACGCTTTTTGTCCCTTCTAGTCTTGCTGCTAGTCTTATGTCCTCAGTAGGCTGGGGGCTACTTTCCTATATGAGCTCTCCCCCAAAAGCTGGCAGCCGGTTTTAAGCGTGTGTTTGTATCTTGCCTGGCCCTTTATAGCGGCTCCTCTGGTTCGGTGGTCCTATGACAAGATCTGGCTCCGACCGGTTATCATACGCGATATCGGCAGTCAAATTGCTATTAAGGTAGGCAAGTCGAGAGCAGTGTCATGTTTGGGCCGACTCTGCAAGGTCAAGGTATCGACTGAAGGGCAAAGTAGATACTATGCCTCTCCCGTCATGAGTCTAAATCTGGTGCTGATTTTCAAAGGGCGGACCCTATCGCCCTAGGGACGGATGAGCATATAGAAGACTTGAGAAGCCTCAGAAACGGTACTGCCAGAGTAAAAATAAGAAATAGAGGCAAAAGTCTAAGAAAGCCAAATAGACATTGGGAAGCAAAGTCAGCCGCTAATTGGAAGGATTGAACTAGAGTAGAATAAGCCTAGATGAAAGGACGGAGAACGAGCTATGAAGAAATTAAGCCTAGATTTGCGGGTTAGTCAAATTTTAGGGTGCGTTTTTGTCCGAGTCTGGTCTTTGGTGCTAATCTTTTATGTCCTTAGTGGGCTGGGGACTACTTTTTCTTGTTTGAGCTCTCACCCAGAAGCTGGCAGCCAGTCTTAGGCTCATGTATGCTTTTGCCTGGCCCTTTATAGCGGCTCCAATGATTTTTGGTCTCATGCGACAAAAATCTGGCGCCGATCAGTTACCATACGCGATATAGGGAGTCAAATTGCCATTAGGGTAGGCCATCGAGAGAAGTGTCATGACTGGGACGACTTGCGCAAGGTCAAGGAGCCAGGTTTAACAAAGCATGGCACTGTTCCTGCAACCAGGAGCTTGAGTCTATTGCTGATTTTCAAAGGGCGGACCCTATCGCCTATGGACGGATGAATATGTAACAGAATTGACAAAAATTCCAACATTATTGTGAAAGTAAAATAGGAATAGACGCAAAAGTCTAAGAAGTCCAAATAGCATTTGGAAGCAAGTCGGCCACTTGCTTTGAAAGTTTGAACTAGAGTAGAATAAGCCTCAGATGAAAGGACGGCGAGTCAGACATGGAGACATATCATGAAAGTAAAGAGCTAGAATTCAGCGAGGGCTTGCGGGTTAGCCATGTCTATGGCGTGCGTTTTTGGTCCATTGTGGGGCTGATTCTGGTCTTTATGTCCTTGCTAGGCTGGGGGCTCCTTTCCCTACTCGATTGGCTTTTGGCAAAGGACGCCAGAAGGCGCGCATGAAAGCCTTATTGCTATTAGTCTTCGTGATTTGGCTTTAGGGTCATCGGCTTTTAGTTCAGTGGGCCTATGAGAAAATCTGGCGCCGCCCAGTGGTCATACGAGACTTGGGTAGCCAAGTTGCCATTAGCGTGGGAGATCGCGAAGATCGTCATTCCCTGGTCGGATTTAGTCAAGGTCAAGATGCACTCGTTATCGGGCCGCACAGGCCAAACGCGGGTCAAGAGCTGAATTTGGTCCTGACCTTCCAAGGCAGAAGCTACCGCCTAGGAACGGATGAGCATCAACGCCAGCTAGAGAACCTACAAAATTATTGCCAGCGTAAAATCTTGCAAAATGGTTCAGCTATTATCATTGAAAAATAAGCCCTCCTTAGGATTCCCTAGGGAGGGCTTATTTTACTAGCTAGTGAGACTTTTGACGTCGTTTTTGAATGAGATGGTCTGGTCGCCACATCCAAGCGGCGATGCCAAATCATACCTTGCCAGATTAGGGATGTAGATGACCAAGACAACTCCAACAAAAAGGAAGTAAATCCTGCCAAGAAAAGCTAATCCAGCCATTGTAGAGGGCCGTGATAACGACAATGATAAGGATAGAAGCGAAATGAAGAAGCAAGGCCAAGGTCAGGTTATGATCTTCTTCCCACTCCCTGATAGTGGAGGGTGACAAGGCCGATGAGGCCACTCATAATGAGCACGGTGACGACTTGGTAGGTCTAATGGCGCTGGTACGAAGGAAGACCAAGGTACAGAGCAGATAGGTGAGTGAGCCAATCAGAAGGCCATTGACGAAGGCTAAGGTATGTGTTTTAACATCTTATATCCTCCCATGCCTAGCGCTTGCTTGAGTGCTGAGCTAGATACTTCGCTAACGCCAAGTTTAATTTTTGTGGGTCAGTAGGCCACCATATTGCCAGAAAATCCCATTTCAAGTGTGTGTGCAGATGGTTGATATTGAGCAGGGCGCTCTTGGAGACTTGGACAAAGTCTCGCCTGTCTAAACGTTCCAACATCTTATTGAGCTGGCCTTGACTAGGTAAGTAGCCTCTTGAGTGTAGACGGTCAACCCATTCTGGTAGACTTCCATGGCAATCAAATCTTGACCAGCCACCATGATGGTCTTGTCATCGACTAGGAGCGGAAGCCGTGTGAGGCCAGAAGAGGCATTTTTGATTTTTCTTCCGTAAAGCTGCAGCACTTGCAGGCCTCAGCGTTAAGCTTTAGCCGCTTCCACCCGGGTCACATTGACCGTATCAGGGGCGAGTTGGGGATTGGGCTCAAATCGTATATTCACAGGGCTTCCTCCTAAAACAGCGTCTTCCTCCTATTATAGACTATGTAAGGCCAGTTTGCGACTGAATTTGCCTAAGATTGGCATGAGAATGAGGAGAGGAGACCGAAGCTCAGGAGAATGAGGACTTCTTGGCCAGCACTGGTTAAGAAACCGACATCCAAGCCTACACCAGTGTGGCGCAAGATTTGTAGTGACATGAAGTCAGGCACCTGCTGGGTCATGGCTACTTGCGTTGGTGCCAGGAGAATGTGACGGAAGAGAGGAGAAGCAGGGCTGGGGAGCGACTTGAATGACCCAACGGCTTTGCTTGTGGTAAGAGCCCTAGTGGTAGGTAGACGCCGGCAGAAGAAGCCTAGGGAAGTAGATAGTAATAACATGACATGGCCGAAACTGGTCACGCTTCTGACAAAGCCAAAAGAGTAAGACATTGAAGCTAGTCCAAACTAGGCTGACAAGACCATAGCGCCCAAGACCTGAAGTAATTGCAAGCCTGATAGGGTCATGCCCGCCGTTAGCGCGTAGTAGGTAACACAAGACTAGGGCAAGAACCTGCATAATCAAACTGATTAAGGCACTGGCTAGGGAAGTAGCCAAATTGCACGATTATAGCTAAATCAGTTAAGAGGAAGTCAGCTAGGACACCTTTTCTTTGTCCGCCACTCATTTGACTGAGTCCTGCTGCGCTAGTAGTCGCCCTGACGATGGCTAAGATCTAAGAGCCAGTAATCCAAGAAGGTGTTAACACTCTGGCAACTGTGGCCAAGAAGAGGCCATATTGTCCTTGAGGAAGGCTAGGTAGAGAATGAAGGTGATGAGGCCCTAAGAGCGAGAAGAAGACACGGCTCTTTTTGGATGAAGTAGAGGCGAAGGCAACGAAGTGTGAAGTGTAACATATTAGCGGATCTCCTTCCGGTTAAATTAATAAAGAGGTCATCGACACTACCGCGATGGTATTCAAAGTGCTTAATGAGTGGGCGGTAACGATCTAAGAGGGCCAGACGGATTGCTCAGGCTTGAGGTCAACCTTCAAGAGCGGGCCATCTAGACGGACTTGGTAGTCGGGGGTAAGTTCTGGGCCAGGGCTTGAGGATCTTCAAGGTCTAAACTCAGGGTGTCGTAGGCATATTGGAGCTTTGAGCTGGCTGACTGTGTCGGCTGCAAATCAGCGACCGTGGTCACAATGTAGACATAGTCGGCAGCTACTTCTTCTGAGCAGGGTGGTTAAGAGAATGGTTAGGCCCTGTTCTTGGCGCAGGCGCAAGAGGGCATCCCAGATGACATTACGGGTCTGGATATCTCAACTGGTTGAAGGCTCATCCAGAATCAAGAATTTTGGCTGGTGGACCAGGGCGCGCGATGTCGACACGACGGCGTTGACGCCAGATAAGGTGCCATAGCTTTTGCTTCAAGATGGACTGAGTTCAAAGACTTGGATTAGGAAGTCCAGCTGGCTGGCTTCAAAGTTACGGCAGCATTTGGCCCGATTTAAGAGGTTTTTAGCAACGGTCAAGTCTTGGTCTAAACACTGTCTTGGAAGACTACGCCTAGTTGGCGTTGATAGTCTGAGTGGGAGAGTTGTTGTCTTGAAGATGATGGAGCCTCGCTAGGGGACAAGAGGCCGGTTAACATCTTAATGGTGGTGGATTTACCGGCCCCTGTTAGGCCCTAAGAGCGCCACTAATTGGCCTTTGGGGATGGATAGGTTGAGTTGCTGTACGATCGGTCTTATCGCCGTAGCATTTGGTTAGGTTTTGGGCTTTGAATTAACATTTGGGGTGTCCTCCTTTACTACAGGCTTATCTCTACCATGATGTTTGGACCTTGCCTTGATAAAGAAGCTAAGTGGGTCAAAATTGGGGCTTAAGTGGTATAGAGAGGGGAGCCGAAATGCAAGAAGTGAAATGAAGGAGTTTAGGAGGGGCTATCTAGCAAAAACACTCTAGCAGTCGGTTGTTTTTGATTATCTTTTGGGTGGCTTTTTACTTAAATAATAGCGAACAATCTAATAAAGATAGCGCTTTACGGGGTGTGAGGCTTTCTTTTAGCGAGCCAAGTCCAGCCTCAATATGTTATAATAGGATCAAGAAATTTAAAAGGAAGTGCCCCTAATGTCTCAATTTGATGTGAAGCAAGCGGTTTGCCACCAATGTCAGGCACCAATCGATGTCAAAGTCTATGGAACAATCGACGTCACTGACCAAGCACCAGAACGTGAAGCCATTCTGTCTGGGAATTTTTCAAAGCAAAATGTCCTGAGGTGGCTATGAGGGCATGGCGGATCACGCTTCCTCTATCAAGATTTACATAAAAGGGTATTGTCCTCTTCACGAACCAGATCCTAGTTTTTTGAAGAAGATGTGCAAGTATTGAAGGACACCTTCACCCCTGAACAGATGGCTGTCACCACTATCCGGATTGTACACGGCTTGCCTAATCTCTGGGAGAAGATTCAAATTCTTGAAGCAGGCCCAGATGACCGCATTGTAGAGTTACAAAATATCTTGGTCTTTGCTGGTTTCCACCAACAAATGCCAGACCAGCCAATTAAGCATATTCTTTATGCATTGACCAAGGAAGGCAAAGCCCAGTTTCTGCTAGGGGATGACCATGAATTGGTCGCGACGGTGGCCTTTGACCAGGGCCAGTATGACCTAACCAAGGACAGTTTTGCCCAGGAGCTAGCCCGCTACGGTGGTGGCTTCTTCATCAATCAGCAATGGGCAGAATGGCTCGTGGCTCAGCTAGAGCAAGACCAAGACTAGGTGATGAGAATGAATCAACAAAGCTCAGAAACCATGGCGGCCATCAATCGTTTCCGCGATGAACGTCATTGGCGACCCTATCATAATGAGAAGGACTTGGCTATATCGATTGCGATTGAAGCGGCTGAATTGATGGAAATCTATCAATGGCGAACGCCTGAGGAAGCTAATAGTCAAGACTTAGAACATATTAAAGAAGAAGTAGCAGATGTTTTAATCTATACTTATATGCTGGCAGATAATTTAGGCCTGGATATTGACGACATTATTGCGGATAAACCGCGTAAGAATGCCATTAAGCATCCGGCCCCGCCAACAGAATTAGATGGAGCTGCGATTGAGTAGTCTTTTATACTTAAATCACATCTTCGCAGAATGTGGTGGAGTTTTTCATATCTTTTTCATACGTGGTGTAAACCATGAATTGTAGAAAAGTAATCACTTGTTCTAGTAGAGAACAAGGAAATGTTTGGAGTGAGTGAGTATGTTGAAATTTATGCAAGCAATCCAAGCCCATCGTAACTCACAGGTCCTGGCTTGCCAATTGAATCGTTTGAATCAGGATGCCCAAACACTCACCTATCAGGGCATGTGGCTGATAGCCGTTGACCAAATTAGCAGGCTGGTGTAGGAGACTTGGGCCAGGACCGTTTCACCCCTAGTTGTCTACGGACATAACATCCCTACATGTTGGTTTTATTTCTTGGCTTGTCTCAAATCAGGTCATGCTCTACTGTCCCATTGATTTGTCCATGCCGCTGATCGGGTGCGCGATTATTGAGAAGTTGGGCCACCTTTGGTTCTTACGACCGAAGACTTGCCACTGATTGTCGGCAAAATCACTAGCCCAAGCTCAGGCCCTTGTGCAGGGCGGGGAGCTTATGATGCGCCAGCTGATGACCTGGCGGTTAAGGGTTTTGAGACAGCCTACATTATCTATACCTCTGGCTCAACTGGCCGAACCTAAGGGGGTCTGCGTTTCAGCCGAGAACCTGGACAATTTCTTGACTTGGTATCTGCCACTGATTCCAGCCCAGCCAGGAGAGAGACCTGTATTCATCGGCCAGCCGCTCTACTCTTCGACCTGTCGGTCATGAGTGTCTATCCTGCCCTCTGCACGGGCGCCACCTTATACCAATTGGACAGGGCTTGTTAAGCAATTATGGGGCCTTATTCGATTGCCTCAAGCAGTCGGGCATTTCCACTTGGGTGTCCACGCCGTCCTTTGTGGACACTTGTTTGGCTGATCCGCACCAGTCAAGAACTCTTGCTAAGTCAGACGTTTCGCCTTCTGCGTGAGAAACTTCAGGCTCGTACGGCCCAGGCCCTCTTGGATCGTTTCCTGCTGGCCGGGTCTATAATTCCTATGGCCCAACTGAATCGACAGTTATGACACCTGGGTGGATATCGACCAAGCCCTGATAGATGCCTATCCGGACACCTACCGGTTGACGTGTCCGGCCCTGGTAGTCAGGTCAAGTTGCAGCCCTAGAAGAGGCAGAAGAGGCCAGGTGAAATCCAAATCATTGGGGATACGGTCGCGCAAGGCTACTAGGTCAACCTGAATTGACCGCCCAAAAATTTGGCCAAGCTTCGGTGGGCAACCTGCCTATAAGACCGGGGACGTGGGTTACTTTTGAAGATGACTCTACTCTTCTGTAATGGTCGGATTGACTTCCAGATTAAGTGGCATGGCTACCGAATTGAACTGGAGGATATTGATGCCAACCTAATCAAGCATCCTCTGGTCAGCCAAGCCATCACCCTACCTAAGTACGAAGGCGATAGGGTCAGAAGTTTAGTCAGCTGTGGTTTATGACCAAGTCATCCAGCAACGTTTCCAAACGGTGCGTGAACTCAAACGCATTTGAAGCAAACCCTGCCAGACTACATGATTCCTAAGAAAATCGTCTTTCTGGATAGCCTACCCCTTAATCAAAATGGCAAGGTCTGACCGGAAGGCCTTAGAGGGCCTCTCAAGCCTACTTTGGCGATGAAAAGTTTGCCCTGATAGCAGCGATTTTCTGCCTAGGTGGACTGGTAATTCGTTGGCGCCAGTGGCCAATCAAATATTGGTTGGCCCTAGGCTCCTTGATTATCTATGCGGGTGTCTTCGGCGCTGATCTCCAACATTTGGCGGTCTCGCTCGGCTTCTTGGTCTTTTCAGTATGGCTTGATTCAATATCAGCTGCCACCCTAAGATCAAGGCCAGTCTACCTGTCCTTGCACTCTGGTTCTAGCCAAGCTACATGAAATGGCCTCTATAGTTTCGGGTTTTATCGGCATCTCCTACCCATCATTTAAAAAGTGGTGCAGATTCTGCTAGAGACCCAGACGGCCTCATTAAGGAAATGTCCTTGGTCGATTACCTGAGCTCCTCGCTCTTCTTCCCAGTTGTCAGTGCTGGCCCTCTATTGACCGCTCCAAAGCGCTTTGTGGCAGATACGGAGAAGATTCTGGACTGGAAAGACTATTGGGACTTGTTGGGCCTGGGAAGTTATCGCCTCTTTACTCGGGCTGTCTAAATTGCATGCTGCCATCATTTCAAGTGGCTATCGGCTTCTGCAGGTTGGCAATTATTTTTACTATTTGATTAAACACGCCCACGGCTATACTCTTCTATTTATTCTTTGACTTCGCTGGATATAGCCTCATGGCAGTAGGGCTCAGTAACTCAGGGATTGAGACCCCAATGAACTTTACAACCTTTTTGGCCATCGATATCAAGGATTTGGAATCGTTGGCACATTAGCTTATCCCATGCTGCGGGATTTTGTCTTCTCTCAACGGTCATGTGAACTTTATTCGTCATAAGCGTTTCAAGACCCGCTCAATCGGGCCATGGCAGCCTATATGGCCAATATGTCTCTATGAGCTTTTTGGCATGGTTTCTCCTTCCATTACATCCTCTATGGTTGTTACCACGGGGTTTTAATGGCTGGCTTCGAAGCCTATCAGAAGAAATCAAAAATTTTGCAGAAATACAAAAACCACTCCTCTACAAGCTAGTAAGCTGCAGTGACTTTGCAATTGGTTGTCTTGAGATGTCCATCTTCCAATAAATTTCCAGAAGTCGTAGGGAAGTAGCTAGGATTTGACAAGTTAGGAGTGAGAGTATGGAAGAACAAGTATTAAGCCTTCTAGAAGAGTATTGTGAAGATGAAGTGGTTCGCGAGGATTTGGATATCAATCTCCGTGACGAAGGGCTCTTGGATTCTTAGGTTTCGTTAAGTGCTGAGTGCGGATGGAAGAAGTCTTCGGCTTTCGCGCAACGGCGCCAACAGAAGTCACCTATGAAGAGATTGATACGCCACCAGGGTCGCGGCTTACGTTAAGAAACGAGTGGCTGCTTTATGATTAAAAATGAGGCCTTAGTCATGCCATTTTGCTTAGCCGTCAGCATGATTGGCCTCAATGCTTCCTTGTCCGGGGCCTACCAGTGCCAGATAACAGTATTCGCACGGCCGACAAGTGAGAAGAACCAGAAGTAAGGATGTTCTGACCCAGAATATGGACGCCCAGACCTTAACAGTCTTTCAGTTTCCTCAGAGTTGGTCCAAACCTTCATGAAAACTTCGACCCTAGCGTGGTCTTCAACTACAAGGACTTTCACCTGATGGAAATTGGCCGCGGGAATTATCGCAACCTTACCTTGGCCTCCATCTTGGGTTCTGTAGGGGATAATTTGCCTCAACAAAAAGCGGTCTTATTGGAACTCCTGCAATGGTTTACCAAAGAAGTGTACCAGCTAACGCCTTACTCTATCGTCTGTCTTTTGAGCATGTTTATAATACCTTAAGTAATCCTAAAGGTGACGGAAGAACACAAGCGTGCTTTTATTGATCGTCTGCTCAGAAGCCTCGACTCAGCATCCCCTAGGGCGCACGATGCCTTGGCTCGCTATAAGAAGGCGCTGCTAGACGAGACCAGATAATTGGTTAGAGAACCAATGGGCGCGGGCTCATTACCAGCCAGATGTCTTCAAGAACAAGATTCGCTATGCCCTAGCTGACAAGGATCCTCTGCCAATGGCGGGTGACAAGACACCGGACTATGATTGGGATCAACGTTATAAGACTATTGCTGAGCAAGAAGGGGCAGCAGACAAGACCAACAATAATGAATTTCAGGTTGAAAATCATTATTACACCAATGAAATTGGTCAAGATTTAGAAGTTTAAGAACAGTGATGTAGGAAATACGTCACCGATTCACCGGAAATGAAAGACTTGAACATATTCCTCGACATTGCCCAAGACTTGGGCGTGGATGTCCGTGTCGTCCTCCACCTGTTAATGGTAAGTGGTATGACTACACCGGCTTCCCTAAGGAAGACCGCCGGGCTGTCTATGAGGGCAATCAAGCAAGTGCTGGATCAACGTGGTATCAGTGATATGATTACCAGGATGATGATTATGAGCCTTATGTCATGCAGGATATGTTGCAATTAGGATGGAAAGGATGGACTCGCCTTGAAAAGATCTTTATGAATATGGTAAGCAAGATTAAATCCTCCAAAATTCTCCAACTCATTCTGTGGATTGCGATTTTCATGTGTGATTATGATCCTCGTCATCTACGGATTGGCTAAGGATACTGGAGGCGTGCAGCCCACATTTATATAGGTAGCTTCTAAGCATTAGGGCTGGGCTCAGTAGAGCCTAGTCCTTTTTATGCTTTAATCGTTTGAGTGGTCCTAAGAGGCAAAAGACTATAATAGAGCTAAGAAAAATAAGAAAAGGGGAAGTACTGACACATAAAGTAGAACGTGATCTGATTAAGACAGACCTCTTCCAGGCAGTCAATGGAGCCTGGTATAGATGTGTAATCCGGATGATGAAAGCCAACAACGGTGGCTTTTTCAGATTTGGCCGACAAGGTAGAAGCCGACCTGATGAAGGATTTGGCCGACTTGATTGATCAGCCTCAGTCACTGACCAAGATGCAAAAGGAAATGGTGGCCTACTATCAGTTAGCCTTGGATAAGGAAGGACGCGTGCGCTAGGTATGAGCCTTGCGTCCTTACATCGACCGCATCCAAGCACTGACCTCAGTGGCTGACCTGGACTGAGTGGGCTAAGACCGGTATTTTTAGAAGGCCTACCTGGTCCCTTTGGTCTAGGCGTGATCCAAGATATGGCTGATTCCAATCGCTATGTGGTGCATTTGGGGCGTCCAGGCTTGATTTTGCCTGACCGGACCTACTATGAGCCCGACCATTCGCAAGGTCAGCAATTATTGGCCGTCTACCGCCAAGTGGCCTTGGACTTACTGGCTTTATTAGGCTTAGATGTGAAGGAAGCAGTGGAATTAGTGACAGCCGGCATGGCCTTTGACTGCCCGCCTAGCCCCTTATACCTTGTCCTAAGGAAGAGCGGCAGAATATGTGGTCTTCCACAACCCTCGCAACCTAGATCAAGTAGCAGCCTACTCTGATCAAATCGATTTCAAGGCCGTGTTGGAATCTGTCTTAGGTGGCTTGCCTGAGACCCTAAACGTGGGCGAACCTAAATTCTTCGAGGCCTTCAAGCAACTAGTGGATCAAGCTGGTTAACTGAGCTTAAGGCCTGCTGACCTTGCGTCTGGTTACGGTGCGACCAGCTATCTGTCTGAAGAAGCGCGGGCTATCAGCCACCGTATGACCCAGGCCTTGACCGGCAACCCAGCCATGAGACCTTTTGAAAAATTGGCCTACAGCCATGTCAATCAAGCCTTCGACCAAGTCTTAGGTGACTTCTATGCCCAACGTTACTTTGGCCCCTGAAGCCAAGGGAAGACGTGACCCAAATGGTCAAGAACATGATTGCCATTTACCAAAAACGCCTAGAGACCAAGGAATGGCTTTAGCCTGCAGACCCGCGAAAAGGCCATTCTCAAGTTACAAAAATGGACCTCTTAGTGGGCTATCCAGACAAAGATTCCGCCAGTTTATGAGGAATTAGTTGTCGGCGACCGTAACTTCTTCAAGCTTCCATCTACTTCATTAGAAGTAGCAACCCGCTACAACCTCAGCTTGAGCTGGAACATGCCGGTGGATCGCGACCTCTGAAATTAGTGCCAACACGGTCAGCGGCCTCACTTATGATCCATCCAATAACCCTCATCTGCTTCCCAGCAGACTGTTCTGCAGGCGCCATTCTATAGCCTGCAACAATCCGCTAGCGCCAACTTCATGATTGGGGCTGTGATTGCCCATGAAATCTCCCATGCCTTTGACATAATAATGGCGCCCAGTTTGACAGAGACTGGTAGCCTTGTCTAACTGAGGTGGACGGAAAGAGGGACTCGGCTCACTTTAACAGTCTGGCCGATAAGATGATCTAGCTATGGGATGGGATTCCATTTGGCGACGGCAAGATTAATGGGACCTTGACCGTGTCTGGTAAATATTGCGTGATGCGGGTGGCCTAAGTTGCGCGCCCTCGAAGCAGCTCAAGCTCTGCCGGATGCAAGACCTGGAAGACTGGCTAGCTAGCTGGGCCTGCAGTCTGGTGCCGCAAAAGCACGACCAGAGTATGTTAACCTGTACTCCTCAACATTGACGTTCACTCGCCAGGTGGAGTTGCAGGGCCAATATGGCGCCTAAGAACTTGGCCGCTTTCTATGAAAACCTTTGGGATTGGGCCCGGCGACGCCATGTTATTTGGCACCTGAAGACCGGGTGACTATCTGGTAATCTCAAGCCTAATGAAGAAAAAGCCCTTGGCGGATGGCATTTGTCGCCACGCCAGGTGCGCTTTCATTACAGCGCATTAACAATGAGTGTCGACGTTCTTAATCATAACGAGATAGAACCGTCAGGATTATTAATAAACTCCAATGACTGCGGTCATCATAGAGTTCACAGTTGGCACCATGAAGCTCGATGCCATTAGCCAGCTTTTAAACTTTTGCTTGGCGTGCTCTTTCTCATACTTAGGCACGTTGTTAGCTGCAATGTTGGTTGGGACTTCTCGTTTGACTATGGCCTCACGCGCCGCATCCTGGGCGCCAAGGTTGTCCTTGAAGACCTGGCGGGTGATCCGCATTAATGACATGGTCCTCTTCTGGCTGTTGCAGGATAAACCTTCTGAGGTAGTCATGCGAGCCTGATAAGGTTCTTGGTCAAATTGCTTGGCGGTATCGGCGACTGCCTTTTTGATTTGCTTGATTTGTTGAGGATGCCGCTTGAGTGGGACGATTTCAGAATGCGCTCGGACAGGTAGAGGCAACGCTTACCTCAATGACATATTGCTTCTCCAGAATTTGCAGCTCCTGTTAGCCAGGTTAAGTAAGAAGAATTCCGATGGCGTCTGGGTCGGACTAGGAAGAATAGCGTGGTGCGCTGACCAGCCGATCTCACTCAATTGCGATTCGGCCGGAGAGAAAATGGGTCACCTGACTGGAGTAAGATCCAGATCGTATCGAGCCGAAATAGCGCTGTTCGTGGTCGTCACTAGCCTCGAAGAAGAGATAGTCGGCAGCAGCGATTTCTTCGGCTGGCCCAATCAAATCGAATAGCTTATCGGCTGGGCTAGTGGGGTTTGTCAATCAGGCTGGTTTGGTCATCCTTGGAGACTAGCCCAGAGGGCGCTGTCCGCTTCTAGCTTAGCGCGTTTGGGTTCTGCCTTTTGGACCTTGGTCAGGAGCTTATCCAGGTAGGTCCGAATCAGGGGGCGAGGATAAGTCCATGGCTTCCTGGGATAGGAAGAGATTACCAGCATCCTTATCCGGGATGTGGAGAATGGCATGGTGAATGTACATGTTGAGGAATCCTTTTCTAGTGATGAAGAAAAGGGCAGGAGCCCTAATATTTGAGATGCTTAGACGCGTTGGCGACAAAACGGACCATGTCATCAACAACTTGACGGGAAGGGGTGAGTCATGACATAGAGACTGTCCCCAAGTAAATCAGCGAAAAGCCTGCGGAATGCGGGCGGTCATCTTGATCTGGTCGGCGTACCGATCCAGGATGTCTTCAGTGGCTAGCCACATAAAGTATGTTCATCGCGACGGGCAACAGCCAGACAGTAGCGACCGTGGGCGGTCTGCTTTAGGCAGCTCTTGGCGCGTCACTAGCTTAGCCCAATAGTCGTAGAGGTCAATATCATGGGCATAGTTGTAGATGTCGATGGAAGCCACCAGCTGGGCGGTTGTTGTATTCAATGGCGATAAAGTCATCGTCCGGCGTCCGGAAGAATTCGATATGGAAGAAGCGCTCTTCATGCCAAAAGGACTTGATGATGGCATGGCCATATTCACAACAGGATGGACTTCTTTCTCAATATAGAAGGCGTTGTCCTTACGCTCCAAGACTAATTGAGTGGGTGGATAGTAGTAGGTCAGACCAGTCTCGAAGACAATGCCCTCGCAGCATCAATCAGACCATCAAAAAGTCGTTACCGTTGGGTAGGAGACAAATTGCTCTAGGAAGTAGGGGTAGACTCCCCAAGTTGCCGTTTGAATTGGGCCACATCCTCTGGCGTCATGAGCTTGTAGGTGGCGGCTGCCCTACGCCATTGTCAGGTTTAGCGATTAGTGGCAGGCCTACAGTCTTGGGACGGCCGCCTCGATTTCTGGAGTTTGGCTGACCGACCGTCACGACCGGCACACCGGCCTTGGAAGTATTCCTTCATGACGGACTTGTGCTTGGTCTTGCCAAATCTTGGGGTTTGACGCCAAAGATATTGAATTGCTGGCGCAAGCCAGCATCTAGTTCTAGCTAGGATTCATTTTGGGTTCAATGGTCGATTGGTCCATATTTGTGGAAGGAAGGCGACTGCCCGAGTGACTTGGTCTAGGTCTTCCAGATTATCCACGCGGAAGTATTCAGTCAGAGTTGCTTTGAGTTCATCGTTGAGTTGGTGATAAGGTTCTTGGCCGATTCCTAGGACATTGACGCCATGCTGGCGCAGTTTGTAGGAAAAGGGTTGGAAGTTAGCAGGGTAGTAGGGAGAAATAACAATATAGTTCATGGGAATCCATCCTTTCTGCTAGGGTTGGGGCCTTTGGCCTACCATTCTTCTTCGCTTAGGGAAACGTAGGCAATCAGGTAGATAAGTCGCTGAAAGCTTCTTCACTGTGGTGGCGTCAGCCGCAATAATCAGTTGAGGTCGGTCCTGCAGGCATACCGCCAGCCAGTAATTGCTGATAATAGCTGAGGGAGGCGTTGATGTAAATTTGCTTTCATGTTGCCGTGGGTCAGGTCGCGGTCGGTTTCGTCCTTCCTGGGTCCCCACTTGGATAAAGATGTTGGCTGGGGTCTGGTTTTTGGCGGATAATGTAGCGGTTGAAGGCTTCGAGCGGTTAACCAGGAGGCACTAGAAGACCCCTGAGTTACCAATCTGGTCCGCATATTCAAAGCCCATAGAATTGGGTAATATTACCACCCGGAAGAGCCGGCCATGGCGGTGTGGCGTTTGCTCGGGTTTGGTCCGGTAGTGGCTATCAATAAAAGGCTTGAGCTGCATTCATGACGAAGTCAGCATAATTAGGGCCCTTGCCTCCAAGCGCATTCCTTCAGGAATCGGGGTGTTGGTGAAAGGCCAAGGTGAATATTCGTTGAGGCGGTTTTTCGTTATCATTGTCAATCCCGACCACAATCATTTGGAGGATGTCAGGATTTTTCTTGATGGCGGGAATGATTTTCAGGAGTGGCTGCCAGAGGACTCATGACTGTAGAAGACATTCTGGCCGTCATGGAAGTAGAGAGACAGGGTGGGACTTGTTCTCATTCTTCTGGTAATCATAGGTAGGAGGACCCGAATGCGGCGAGGCTTGTTGGTGTATGGGACAGTTAGGTTCATGGGTATGCATTTCTAGATAAAAATAGGCTGCGTGATGCATGGCAGGGCTCCTTTCGTAGTCCTCCATATTTTAACATGAAGCCAGGGTCTAGGCTAGGAATTTTTGGCAGGAGTTAGACCTAAGAATGTAAAGAAAGTGTGAAGAAGGCTAGAAAGTTCTAGGGACGCCGCGCAAATCATAAGCTTTATAGGGGTCCAATTCTATCCTAAAAGATAGTCAGTCTATGAAAAGTGCCTACTAGTTTTTACTAGGGTAAGCTTCTTATAATATAGATGTCTTTATCTCTCTATCCCAACGAAAGGAGTTTTTCATGTATCAAGAAACGTTTGATTTAGAATCTGTCACGCTCAATGTGATGAATTTGCCCTATATGGTGGCCTTCTATCAAGAGGCTTTAGGGATGGCTATCTTAGAAGAAAGCCCTGAGCGTGTGGGCTTGGGCGTCCAAGGCAGTGGCATGCCTCTGTTTTACCTAAGCTGAGTGCCAGATGAAAAGCCAAGCCGTTATAGCTTTATCATGTAGCCTATCTCCTACCAGCCGAGAGGACTTGGGGACTTTCTGGTCCATGCTATCAAGCAGGCCCTGCCCTCTGATTGGAGCCTCTGACCATGGCTACTCTGAGGCCATTTACCTAGAAGGACCCGGAAGGCAATGGCATTGAAGTTTATCGCGATAGTGATCAGCCAATGGGACATTGAGCCGGATGGTCGCATCCCAGGCGTGACCCTAGAAATGGATGGCCAAGGCGTCTGCTGACGGTGCGAAGCCTAGATGGGCCCCTATCAAATGCCTGAGGGTCGCATTGGCTTATATTCACCTCAGTGTCCAAGACAGTAAGCGAGCGGCTGTCTGGGTGGAACCACGTGCTAGGCATGGAGACCAAATTCCAGATGTCTTCAGCGGCTTTGGATGTCCTCAAGGGACCTATCACACACCAATTAGCTGCTAACCAATGGGCAGGTAGCCGTCTAGCGCCACAAGAACCAGATCAAGCAGGACTTAAGCATTTTAGTATTGTCGCTGGCTCGCCTCAAGAAGAGGCCGCCATCGTCAAGCGAGCCCAAGACTTGGGAGCTAAAGTTCAAGGCCTAGAAGGGGCTGGCAAGTAACCGATAGCAATAGGGATTAGCCTAGTTTTCGGAGTTTGTAAAGCTTGTCCATACCTCTTGCTCACGCTATAATAGTGTAGCGTAAGGAGGTTATGGCATGAAATTCTATTCTTATGACTATATGAAGAGTCGAATTAATATAACGGACTGGCTCCAATTGACCATTTTCGTTGGCTTGGCTATCTTAATTGGCTTGGCTATATGGTTTTACTACCATCGCAACAAAAGGATTCTAAGTACCGTGAATTAGCTATTATTGGCATTATCTGCTTCTTTATTTTAGCTGGGACTCGTTGGCAAGATGCGCAAGCTAAGCAAGCAGCCCTTAGCCAATATTCGGGGCTAGTCACTTGATGGAACAGGTGGCTGAAGATTTGGGGACTAAGCTGTTGCTCTATCTTAATACGGAAGCAGCGGCCGACGGAGGCATTATCAAAGTCGGTGACCGCTACTATCGGACTATCATCGATGAGAAGGACACTATATCCTGAGAAATGGCAGTTCAGCTGCCTAAGATCGAAATTGGTGGAGGTAGCTGCGACATTAAATTTTTAGATATCGCCATTAAAAGCTGGCCTTTAGGCGTGTTGGGCCCCTGGTTGTAGTCATTAATTTGACAGGTAAAGGGCAATTTGGCGCCGGCTTCGGCCAGTGACCAGGTCAAAACTATGTCCTAGGGGGCATTATTGGTGGGGTTATTTATAACCCTGGTATTTCTATCCTGCAATTTTAAAATTATTCTCATGATTTGGTTGAGTGCTAGTTCTAAGCTTCAAATGGCTGAAAACCCACAACCAACTCCTGAAAGAAGATCATTGATGGGGAACCAACGGACTTGATTAGCCGTGGCGTCATCGATGTGGAAGCGATTACGAGCAGCAGGTCTAACGGCTCAAGATTTTGGCTTTCAGTGCGTGAGTCAGAATATCTACTCTATCAAGAAGGTTAAGCGGCAGTGATCGAAACAAAATGGTAGCCTTAATATTGTGGTTTACGGTGAGGAAAATCCAAGTATCCTCTAATTACAGACACGGGCATATTCAATATAAAACCTTGGATTCATTATTGACAAGACCTCGAGAAGAATGGCTCATGCAAGCTATTGCAGAAGCAGGTCAGGAAGATGTGGCCAAGATTTTTCTTGGCAGAATATATTGATGGTAACATCACCATGGTGGAATACTAGGCATGCGTCTGGATCAAGTCATGAATCAGGCGGGACTAGGTTCGTAATCAAGTTAAGCGACTGCTCAAGAGTTGTCAGGTGCAAGTCGATGGGCAAGTGGAACGTCGCTCCACTAATGTGGATCCTGGCTTGCAAGAAATCAAGGTCAGGGAGAATCTTGACCCAGCCGACGAGACCATTGGCTATTACATAAGCCCCAGGGAGTCTTAACGGCGGTCACGGATGACCGCTTCACTACAGTCATTGACTGCCTGGCTCCTCAAGACCAAGTGCCAGGTCTTTACCCAGTGGGCCGTTTGACCGTTCTACCACCGGCCTGGTCTTTCCTGACTCCAACGGTCCTTTGGGTTATCGCATGCTGCATCTAATACCATGTGGAAAAGGAATACCAGGGTGGTGGTCAATGGACCGCTAAGCCAGGACCATGTGGCCAGTTTTGCCCAAGGCATTCTGATTGATCAGGATTGGCCCTGTGCGCCAGCCAATTTGGTAATTGGGGCCTCTGGTCCGCTAGAAAGTCGGGCGCGCTGACCATGGGGAGGCAAGTTCCACCAAGTCAGATGTTCCTGTCGGTGGGTGTCAAGGTGAGCACGCTTCACCGTCTGCGCATGGGCCATCTGGTTTTAGACCAGGACCTAGCCCCTGGTGCCTATCGGCCGCTTAAGCCAGAAGAACTGGATCAATTGAAGCACTATCTTTAAGGATAGTAATGGGAAATATTTAGCAAAAAGTCGATAATCGTTGCGAGAAAATGGAAAGCTTTAGCCGCATAATGTATAGTATCAAAAATAGAGTGAGGGAGTGTTGAGCGTGAAAAGAAATCGTCATTGTCGGTGCCGGTTATGCCGGTATCTCGACCGCCCGTAAGTTGGGCAAGACCTTCAAGAATGACGCGGATGTTAAGATTACTTTGGTAGATAAGCATGCCTACCATACCTACATGACTGAATTGCATGAGGTAGCGGGGGGACGTGTGGAAGCTAACGCGGTCAAGTATGACTTACAACGTATCTTCAACAAATACAAAAAAGTACAATTAGTAACAGACACTGTGGTTGGGATTGATGAGCCACTAAGACGGTCCAGGTGAAAAGCTACAGCTATCATTATGATTATTTGATTTTAGCCATGGGTGGCGAAGCTAACGATTTCGGCGTCGCAGGTGTTAAGGAAAATGGCTTTACCCTCTGGTCACTGGCGGCAGCAGAGCGCATTCGGGCTCACATCAAGGAATGCTGTGCCAAGGCAGAACACGAACCTAACCAAGCTAAACGTCGTGCTTTACTCAGCTTCATTGTCTGCGGGCAGGCTTTACTGGGGTTGAAATGGTCGGCGAACTGATCGAGGTGGGTTCCTCGCCCTGGCGAAGGATTACCACTAGATGAAGAAGAATTCTCTGTTCACTTGGTAGAAGCTGCGCCAAAAATCTTGGCTATGGTGACTGACAAGGAACAAGACAAAGGCCATGCGTTACATGACCAAAGTTGGTATCAAAGTCTCAACTGGTGACGGGATTCAAGCCGTTAACAAGCATAACGTAGAGTTGGCCTCAGGCAAGACCATCGACAGCTACACACCACAATCTGGACTGCCGGGGTGCAAGGTAATACCGAAGCCAAGGTCTTTGGTTTAGGAGATCAGTCGTGCTAACCGTCCGGTGGCTGACCAATACATGGAAGCTAAGGACCACCCAGGTATCTATGGTGGGGACCTGGTTTACTATGAAGATCCAAATGAAGGCGGTCGTCCAACGCCTCAAATCGTTCAGGCAGCTGAACAAACTGGGAAACTGCGGGCCCACAACATCATTGCGCGATATCAGCGAACTGAGAAACACGCCTACAAGGGTAAATATGATGGCTTTATGAGATCTCTATTGGCTCCCGTTACGGGGTGGCCTTCCTCATGGGCAAAATGGCATTTGACTGGCTTCTTCGCGATGTTGATGAAGCACTTAGTCAATGTGCTCTACTTCTTCACTATTCGTTCCTTCTACTACATGTGGACCTATGTCCGTCATGAGTTCTTCAAGATTAAGGACAAACGCAACTATTTCTTTTCCGCGGCCACTTAGCTGCTCACGGTAACATCCTCTGGTCCGTGCCATTGCGTGTCTTCTATGGGTCTGTTTGGCTCTTAGAAGGGCTTAAGAAAGCCTTCGGCCTCTGGGGAACCACCAACTGGTTTGGGGACAAAGTCGTCTTCCCATTTGCCTGGTTACAAGAAACTGCAAATGCTGCAGCATCAGCTGTGACTTCTGGGGCCTCTGAGGCAGCTAGCTCTGTGTCATCGGTTGTGACCCTGGCGCCTCCTGAAGCTGTTAGCTCCTGCATCTTCTGCTGTTACTAGTGGTACTCTGAAGCGATGAGCTCTGCAGCTAGCTCTGCCGGAGGGGCAGTGGCTCAAGCCAGCCATGCTGTCTTTGGCCTCAGCTACGCTTATGGGGAAAGTCCAAAACCTGTCTTAGACGGCAGTGCCAGATTGGTTCGCGGTTATTATGCGCTTCTTCGTGCCTAACCGCGATATGGCGCCCCTATTCACTGCAAAAATTCATGACCGTTATGGAAATCTTAATCGGCTTTAGCCTCATTGCAGGCTCTTCGTCTGGTTAATCAACGCCGGGACTGTGGTCTTGGTTACGATGTTCGCCTCTCAGGTATGTTCTACTGGGTTAACATCTGGTTTATTTCCAGTTGCCATCGCCCTTATGAATGGCTCTGGTCGGGCCTTGGTCTGGACCACTGGGTAATGCCTTGGTTAGGTAAGAAGCTGGATCGATGGCTCTATGGCCGAACTGGAGTCACCATTCGGGCCACCAGCCCAAATAATAAAAGTATTAAGGAGGTTCGCATGGGGCCTTGATTTGTAAGGAGGAGCTAGTATCTGCTTACTAACTAGAAAGGAGGCCACCCATGGTTCACCCGATATGGGAGTCTTTACCACTTATTCAAGAGGAACTCGTGGCGGTCAAAGCTCTGATGAAGTCAGAGCTCCAGCTTAAAATCCCGGATGTTCGGGAGAAAATTTTGGCCTATATGGATGTCCCAGCAAGTACCTGCGAGCTGGACTCTGTCTGGCTATGGCCCAGCTGAGCCCAGAGGGCATCACCCAGTCCAAACGCTATATTGCGGCAGCCATTGAGGTCCTGCATTTGGCCACGCTCATTCATGACGATGTCATTGATGAGGCGGATACTCGCCGAGGCATTGAGGCCCTTCATATCCAAAAGTCTAACTCGCCTAGCCATCTATGCGGGCGACTATCTGATGACCTATGCGGCTCGCTTGATTCAAAAGAGCCAACAGGAATTTGACCGTAATCCTCTGGATGCCTGGGTGATGGAGGGGATTCTGATTGGGGAGCTGAACCAACTTGACAACCAATACCGCCAGGGCATGACCATGTATGATTACCTACGACAGGTTCGAGGCAAGACGGCCCTCTTATTTGCAGCCGCGACTTTCTTCGGCTACTATAGCCTGAGCCAGTCAGCCCTGCAGAATCGCCAGGCCTTCTATCTGGGCCAAGCAATTGGCATGGCCTTCCAGCTCCGAGATGACCTAATAGACTACCAGGTGGATGCCAAGGTCAGTGGCAAGCCTCGTATGCAGGATGTCCAAATGGTATCTACACAGCGCCCTAATTCTAGGCTTGCAGGCGGATCCAAGTCTGCGTCAAGAACTTAAGGAGCGGGGTCAACTTTGGAGCCAGCAAGAGCTAGATCGACTTTATCAATCCCTAGTGGACTTAGGGACTTTGACAGAGACGGAGCGCCTGGTAGACAACTATCTGGCCAAGGCTGAGAAACGACTCAGAGGACTCGGGGGCAAGCAAGAGAGCCAGGCACTAGTCAACCTGCTCAATCAAGTTATGAAGGACACTTTTGATAGGGGGCTTGTCACTGGACGCGAGACCAAATTGCGTTAAACTATAGGATGTAAACATATACAGTAAAGGGGTATTTGGAATGATCATTGTTAAAATCTACTATGCTTTTAGCAGCCGTTTTATCTTTGGGGACTAGCTTGTCTAGCGTTGTTTTAGCGGGAAGATGCTAAACCAGCTGCAACCACTACTTTTGAAGTCAAAGACTTGAAAGACGGCGAATATACCGCTGTGTCGGACGCTGACGAACGTGGCTGGAAACCCACCACACCATCGTAGTTAAAGATTTGGCAAAAGTTGCTTCTTCTAACTACGACTATGTCAACGACAAAGGGCGAGAATAGTCTGAAAACGCTGAGTACAACGACAAAATGAAAGAAAAACTAAAGTTTCTGCGGCTAGGCCATGAAGAAATTAGACGAAAGCCTGGTAAAAAGACGGCAAGGCTGACGTAGTGACTGGCGCAAGCCACACTAGCGAAGTTTTCTTCTTCTCTACTAAGGTGCTCTTGAAACAATCAAAGAAGGTAAGACTGGCAGTCAACATCTCTAGTACCACTTCAAGATGGCGAATATCATTGGAAGCACCAGCTGACCAACGTGGCTGGACTACTAAGTTCGTCCCTCACTGTCAAAGAGGTAAAAGAGAAAAAGCAGACTACGACATGATACTAAAAGACGGCAAACGTATCTGAAGATGCTGACTCAACAAGATGATGGCTGACAAGACTAAAGTCTCTACGCAGATGCAGTCAGCAATTGAACGAAGTCTTAGCGGGTTAAGTCTAGTAATGCCAGTGAGACGTTGTGACTGGAGCAACTAACACAACTGCGCCTTTCAAGACCTTTATGCTAAAATAATTGTTAGAAGCAGCCGCTTTAGGTGAAAAGAAGTCATCAAAGCAGCCGTTGTTGGCGAATAATGAAAGTGAAGGGAGGCTGGGATTGTTCCCCGGCCTCTATTTTTATGGCTCCAAGTAGAGCCGGTCTGATCTATCAGGTGGAAAGATTAGCCAGGTGGCGGCCAGATAGGGTGCCACCAAAAGGGAGTAAGTATGAGAAGAAAACAACGATAATGCAAGGCTTGGCTTTTGGGCTTCTAATCTTAGGCCCTTGAGTCCGTTTGGGTCAGTGCTGAGGAGACCAGCAGTAGCACCAGCCAGTCTGCTAGCAGCACAGGTTCTGAAGCGAGTCCAGAGCCCCTACCAGTAGTCACCACGCCCCCTCATGCGGGCTGAGACCAAAGCTCCATACGGCCGTTACCTACAAATTTTCCATGAAGGTTCAGAGGCCGAAGCGGCCATGACCGAAGCCTCACGACTACATGGACCGCATGGAGCAACTGCTATCCACTAACTTGAAGGGTCGGATGTCCTACCGCATTAACCAGGCGGCAGGGCCGCGAGGCGGTCAAGGTTGATCCAGCCACCTGACCATTATTAAGCAGGGCCTAGAAACGGCGGAAGTATCAGGCGGTCGCTTCGATATTTCTATCGGGGGCTGTGTCCAACTCTGGAAGATTGGCGATGTAGATGCGCGCAAGCCGAGCTTGACCAAGAAATTCAGGCAGCCCCGCCTAAGATTGACTACCACAAGATCACTCTAGATGAAGCAGCGCAAACGGTGCGTCTAGGAAGAGGGGCATGGCCCCTAGGGTGAAATTAGGATTTCAAGGGCTATGTGCCGACGGCATCTCGCAATATCTTCGCTAAACATGGGGTAATACGGCCATTATCAACCTAGGTGTAATGTCACGGTCATGGGCACCTCGCCATCCAGTCCTGAGGTGGAATGTGAGTCCAAGATCCTGATGAGGTGCGGGGTCAAGTCGGAACCAAACGGGTCATCGACGGGACAGTCGTGACTTCTGGAATCTATGAACGTTATGTGGAAGTGGACGGGTCGCTATCACCATATCCTGGATCCCAAGACGGGCCATCCGGTGGATAATGACCCGTCGGGGGCGACTATTTTCACCAAAGTATCGCTCTGCCGATGCCCTGTCGACCACGCTCTTCCTCTTGGGAACGAGGATGGCTTGGCCTTTATTGAGAGCCTAGATGGGGTTGAAGCGGTGCTGATTGATAAGGATCACGGGGTTCACGTGACCTCTGGCCTCAAGGATAGCTTCCAACCAACGAATGAGGGGTATCATCTGTTGAAGATTAGCCAAAAGCTAGCGATTTTCTTGAGGTTGTTGAGCTCAGGGACCAAGGTGGCCAGCGTCTTTCCCCATGCTGGCGGGCTTCTTTGTGGACCTCATTATCGCTTGGGGCGCTTCAATTGGGTTAATGCTAGCCTCTTCGCCTTGGCGGTGCTGAGCTTTGATATGTAGTACGACGGCCATTAATAATGCCGTTGATTACCACAAGGCCGTGGACCTGGATTACAAGACCAGCGAAAATGCTCGCATGGGGCCCATCAATTAGATTTTGGGCAAATGGTCCGATTATTTTTGGCCTCTTGGCCTTCTCTGTTATCGTCTCCTAGTCATTGTCAGCCGGACGGATGTCCTCTTGCTAGTGCTTGGCGGCTCCCTGTTTCCTAGTAGGGATTGGCTATATTATTATGGGCCCATGCCTCTGTCGCGTCTGCCTAGGAGAAGTCTTCTCAGGCCTTACCATGGGCTTTGGCATCTTCTTCCCAGCCGTCACATGACCGCCTACGACCAGCTGCTGTGGAGTCAGTGGACAGGTGGATGGCAACCATTGGCTGGAATTGGGCGCTGACTTTGGAGCTCTTCTGCTATAGTCTGCCTCTAGTTAGCCTGATTGCTGCAGCATTATGCCAGCATAATACCTGTGACTTGGAAGTGGATATCCGTAACCACCGCTTCACCCCTAGTTTATTACTCCAGGCAAAGCGCAGCTAGCCCTCTATACAGCTGCAAGTTCTGCCCTGGCTAGTCTTATTGGGGCTAGCTCTGACAGGCGCCTGCCAGTCTGGGGCTTGGTGACTTTTGCTGGTGTCTAGCTCTCCACTGGCCCAAGGTCGCCTTCCGCGCTAAACAAGTTGCTGCGAAACCTTTCGTCTTGTCAGTCCAATCCCTTTGTCCTAGTGGGCTTCTATTGTGCCTGGTTGCTGCTGGGCATTTTTCTATAGATAGCGAGCCACTATCCCTTTTCTACCAAATGGGATAGTGGCTCTTTTGAGATGGGGGAGCAATCAGGGATGATGGCTTGCGGAAGATTGTACAAAACAGTAAAGCCATTTGGCTTACTGTCTTGCTAGCTTATTGCTTTTTCTTTTACATATTGCTGGATGGCATCAGCAGACATGATTGGGCGGTGCCAGCCCCGAACTTATCGATGTTTTTGTTTGAAGTCTGGATTCTGCGGTAACCTTTGCCAATACTTGCGAACACCTCAAGCGGGCAGTCAAAGGAGTATTGGCACATATGTTGATGCAGTTTTTCGGCTAAAAGCGACATTCTCTTGAGCCGTGGCGCTGATACCGTTTGCCAGGTTCTCAGCAAAGGCAAAGAAGCAATGATTGAAGCCATCTGCAATTTCTTGTTCTTTTTCCTTTTTGTTTTTCGATTGCTGCCTCAATGACTTCCTTACCATACTTGTCCCTTGGCTGCTTGCTCGTAACATTGTTGATTTTTCATGGTAGGTGAATCCCTTTAAATTTCTCTTGTGTTGACATTGTAATACTCCTTTCTTGAGACTCGATGGTCTTTTCCAATGTTTTCAATCAGTGTCAGGAGTTTTTGTTTTTCATCTGCATTAAATCCAGTTGTCGTCTCAGGTGATAGAGAACCCTCGCTATCCTCTTCTTGGAGCAGTCCCTTGATCTTCTTCAGCGAAAATCCCAGGTGCTTATAGAATAGAATCATCTGTAAAAAGTGAGAGATCGTCCTCAGAATAGAATACCGGTAGCCATTCTCTCTTTTGAGGAGACAGTAGGCCAATCTCATCATAGTGGTGTAAGGTATTTGCTGAAACCCCACTTATTTTGCTCACTTCTTTAATCAAATACATGGACTTACCTCTAACACACATTAATCATACACCCTAACCTTACGTCAGGGTCAACACCTTTTAAAAATATCCCTAGCTTGGATGACAAGTCCAAGTTAGGGAGGCTTTTGGGTATTAGAGCCTCATGTTATAATAGGATAAAAGGGGTGATAGGATGAAAGCAGGCCGTCTTTTTGAGAAATTTGCATTATTTGTTGGCTCATGGCCGGACTCCAGCCCGAGTCTTGGCCCAGCGTTTTGAGGTGACGGAGCGGACCATTTGCAGGGATATGGATGATTATCGGAATTCGGCGTGCCAGTTTATGCCATCCAGGGCCAGGGGAGGTTGGGAAATTGACCGGCGCTATGTCTTGCCGGCTGGCCTGCTCCAAGAGCAGAGAGCAGAGCCAGATTCTGGCTGCACTCGAAGCCAGTCAGGCTGACCTGGATTGTTAGATAAGTTGCGTACCCATTTCAAAGGCAGCCAAAGAACCGACCACTGGCTCTCGGTGGACCTAGCTACTTGGCATCAAAGTCCCCATCTGTCTCGTGACTTTGATCGGCTCAAGCAGAGCTATTTTTGGAGCGCCGTCTGGTGACCTTTCGCTACTGTTCCAATCAGGGTAGCTGGAGTCAGCGGCAGGTGGAGCCAGCTCGGCTAGTGCTCAAGCACTATCGCTGGTATCTCTATGCCTGGTGCCGGGAACGGCAAGCCTTTCGCTATTTTAAGTTAAGTCGTATGCAGGACCTCCAAGTCTTGGCACAAGGCTTTGATTCAGAATTATAGCCACTTGGACTTGCCCCAGACTCTGTCTGAATCAGACTTAAGTCCAGTCAGCCTAAGCTTTGATGACCAGGTGGCTATCGGGTCTATGATGATTTTGCCGGACTAGTGATCAAGAGATGACCAAGGCGACCTCCTAGTGCAGAGCCAGCTGCCAATTAGTCAGGACTTGGTGGCCTACCTCTTATCTTACGGCCCCCATGTTCAAGTCCTAGCTCCTCAGTCACTAGCCCAAGCATTCCAGCATCAAATAAAAGAAATGTGGCAAAAATCTCAACCCTGACAGAAGATGTCTGGGTTGGCTTGCTATACTAGATCTATCAAAGAGATAAAGGGAGGAAGTATCATGACCTATGATGTCAAAAAAGCCGAACCCCTCTATAAGGCTAAGGAGACGCCAGCTCTGGTGACCGTGCCTAGCCAACGCTTCTTGCAGATGACGGGGCAGGGTGACCCCAATGAGGAAGGGGGCGCCTACAGTCAGGCGCTGGCCATTCTCTACGCTCTAGCTTACGCCCTCAAGATGTCCTACAAGACTGACTATGCCATTCCCGACTTCCAGCAATATGTGGTCGCACCCCTGGAAGGCCTCTGGTGGCAAGAAGACCAGCTTCAAGGGCAAGTCGACTATAGTCACAAGGCTAATTTTCATTGGCGAGCTTTAATTCGGGTGCCTGACTTCATCCGGTCAGAGGATGTGGCATGGGCCAAGGCGCAAGTTAAAGCCAAGAAAGGTCTGGACTGTCAGGCGCTCACACTGGCTCAAGCTTGGACGAAGGCCTCTGTGTCCAGTGCCTGCACCTGAGAGCTATGATAGGGAGCCTGCCACCATGGCTAAGATGCATGCCTTCACAGAGGCTTCTGGCTATGAGTTAGACTTCCAAGAGGACCGACACCACCATGAAAATCTACCTGATCCGACCTCGGCGGTGGCGCCAGACAAGCTCAAGACGATTTTGCGGGTGCCGGTTAAAACCTAAGGCTATCTAGTAAGAAAAGAGCCCTTATCGCTAGGATAAAAGCTCTTTTTCTATAAAATTAGTTTTTCTATCGACTTTCGCTAGAGTTATCTGATGACTCACTGGCTTGGTCAGAGGATGGGGAGTCGGATGGCTTCTTCCATTCGCGGTTTTTGATTTGGGTGATGGCCAGCAGGGTCTCATCAGGGAAAGGTCAGGCGACCTTGAGCATCGTGAGACGAAGGTCGAGTTTTAATCTCGTGGACGCGGGTTGGATATTCTAGGGGACGGTGATTGCCATCGATATTCACCTCAGTGATTGCGTAATTCTTGAGCGCTCGGTTTATGAGGAGGCTGGCTGCTGGACTCTCAGGAAGGTCCTTTGTGTATTTAGCTCGCATCAATGTAGGGCATAATCTACAGATTGGAAGTTGGGCGCATGTTGTAGCATGACTTCATACTGGTGATTGATCGATATCAGCGAACCTCAACGGATGCATTGACCGTGTCTCACATCTATTTTGAGGTCTTTGATGGCGATTTATTGGCGACCTGATGGGAGTCACTATCACTTATAATGCTGTCACGTAGCTCCTTGCCGAGGTGACTGGTTTGCCTAGGAAGTCAACGCTAAAGTCGGCATGGATAGTATCAGCCGTATGAGCTCTTTCAAGGCAGCAATACTAAGTTCAGTCAACTTATCATATAAGGCTTCATCGTCCATTTGCACTAAATCAGCCCGTTTAGGGGCACCAGAATTATCAGTAAAAGGCTTGGAGGGCGAAGGTAACATCTTCACGTACCTGGTCTTCAGTTCTTGGCGCCGGATGGAGGGTAAGGGGTGGTGGCAGGAATGGCGTCAAGGGGTTCTTCAATGTTGGTGAAGTCTTTATCGCGGACATTGATGAATCGAGGCGCCGCTTGGACCATCAGGACCAGCTGAGACGAGTTAGGGCTAAGCCTGTTAGCAAGACTTTTTTGAGTGCTTTCACAGGATCACTTCCTTTGTAATAAATATGTTAGGATAATGATACCATAATAGGATGGGCTATGCTCCCTTTCAGTGCAATTTGTGGCAAAATGGTGTAAACTAGTAGGTGATAAGACAGAATGGAAGTGACTATATGAAAGCAATCCGTCTCATGGACGTTGTAAAATATAGCAAGGCCATCGACTATACGGCCAAAGATCGTCGAATTTCAATCACCAGCGTCGAATTTGATGCCCGCAAGGTGACACCCTGGCTCTCTATTCGTTCCGCTAGTAGGGGAGCGACAGACGGCCATTCTATATTCAACAAGCTCTCGATAATGGGGCGGTGGCTACTCTCTGGTCTGCAGACCCAGCTCAGGCTCCTAGCGATGACCTAGCAGTCGTCTTCAGTAGATAGATACCCTCCAGGCTTTCCAAGACCTGGCTAACTTCTACCGTCGGGACCTTAATCCTATTGTGGTAGGGGTGACGGGGTCAAACGGTAAGACCACGACCAAGGATATGACCGCCATGGTTCTCCAAGCCAAGTACCGGGTTCACAAGACTCAGGGAACTACACAGTGAGATTGGCCTGCCTTATACCTTGCTTCAGATGCCGGAAGACACCCAAGTGGCGGTCATCGAGATGGGCATGTCCGACTTCAGCGAAATTAAGCAATTAGTGAGATTGCTCAACCTGATATTGCGGCCATTACCTTGATTGGTGAGAGCCACCTGGAATTTTTGGGTTCCCGTGCGGGGATTGCTCAAGCCAAGTTGGAGATTTTATACGGCCTCAAGCCAAATGGCGTCTTGCTCTATCCAGCTAATGAGCCACTTATTGAGTCCGAAATGCCTGAAATTGATCAGCCAATTTATCTACGTTCCTTTGCGCTACGGACCATGCGGATGCCTTTGCCCTACTGACATGATGGAGGAAGTGGACCGGACCTACTCCCAAGACCAATCTGGAGCTAACGTCGCTTACCATCCCAGTCTACAGAGGGCCTACAATGTCAGCAATGCCCTGATTGCCCTCAGCGTGGCTGGGCAGCTGTGGATGTGCCCGTTAGAACAGGCCATTTTCCAATTAGCCAACTTTCCAGTTGACGGCTAACCATCTTGAATGGCTGACCACCCACCAAGGGCGCGCTGCTCAATGATGCCTACAATGCCAGCCCAACTTCTGTCTTGGCTGTGCCAAGAGCTGGCGGCCCTTAACTTGGCGCCTGGCCAACGTCGGATTGCGGTCTTAGGGGATGTGCGCGAACTGGGTGAAGCCAGTGCCCAGCTGCACCGTTCCTTAGCCCAAGGCCTAGCGCCAGAAAGCTTCGAGCGGGTTTACCTCTTCGGTCCAGAAATCGCTAGTCTCTACGAGGCCTTGCAAGACCGCTATGAAGCCAGCCACCTCTTCTACGAGCCAGCTGACCACAGCCGCTTAATTGCGCAGTGCAGGCTGATTTGACAGATAAGGACCTAGTCCTAGTCAAGTCTAGCTTCGGAACAGACCTCTTGCAGGTAGTCACTGCCTAACTGGCGAGGAGACACACTAGAAGAAAAGAAGAGCGACAAGCAGGAGATAGCTTGTCGCTTTTTTCCTGAGACTAGCGACTGGTAAGAACATAAGTGCTAGCAGGGTAAAAAGACATATAAAACTAGCTCATTTGCCTAGTCCTCTCAGTTGTGTTTCCCTCCTAGTCATGGTACACTAAGGTTAGAGGTTTACAACCATACAGCGTTAACAAAGCAACATGTAACTTGAGCCCGCTTGATGGCCGACGGATTCGGCATCGTCCCTGGCAGTCAATTTTGATGTCTTGATGACAAGATGCCACTGGAATCAACCCCAAAAATTTTAGATAGAAAAGAGACGATATACCTTTGAAATTTACAGAACTTAACCTGATTCAGCCCTTACTCGACTCACTAGCCGATATGGGCTTTGAAGAAACCGACCCCGATTCACAACAAGCAGTGCCTGTGGCCTTAGAAGGCCAAGACTTGATTGAGGCAAGCCCAAACAGGGACCAGGGAAGACGGCGACGCTTTGGCAATGCTCAATAAATTGGACAAGAACCAATCAGCCATCCAAGGCTTGGTGGTAGCCCCAACCCGGGAATTAGCCATCCAAGTACAAGAAGAACTCTACCGCTTAGGTAAGTACCAACGTGCTCGTGTTTATGTGGTCTACGGTGGTTCTTCCATCGGTAAGCAAATCGAATGGATCAAGCGTAACCAACCACAAATCGTGGTCGGGACACCAGGTCGTATTCTAGACTTGAGTGCGTCGGAAGGCACTTAGCCTCAAGCATCTCAAGACCTTAGTCTTAGACAGAAGCCGACGAAATGCTCAACATGGGCTTTATTGAGATGTCAAGGAAATCGTAGCAACTACGCTCAGCTTCACGTCAGACCCTCTTGTTCTCAGCGACCATGCCACCTGAAATCCGCAGCCTAGCAGACCAATTCCTTAAGGAACCTGCTCACGTCAAGATTGAAGCCAAGCAAATGACCGCTGACTTGATTGAACAGTTCTTCATCAAATGCCGGGATGACGAGAAGTTTGATATCTTCACTCGCTTGTTGGATGTTCAGATGCCAACACAAGCCATTGTCTTCTGCCGTACTAAGCAGCGGGTTGACGAAGTGGCACGGGGCCTCAGCCTGCGCGGCTACAATGCTGAACTCATCCACGGTGACATTCCGCAACAGAAAGCGGACTAGCGTCATCAATGCTTTCCGTCAAGGCCAGGTAGAGCTCTTGGTGGCGACTGACGTGGCGGCGCGGAGACTGGATATTTCCGGCGTAACCCCACGTCTACAACTATGATATCAGTCAGGACCCAGAATCTTACGTTCACCGTATTGGCCGTACAGGCCGTGCCAGCGCAACGAAGCATGTCCATCACCTTCGTGACGCCAGCAGAAATGTCTTACCTGCGTGTGATCGAAGATTTGACCCGCAAACGTATGCAACCAATGAAGCCGCCAGCCTTGAAAGGGGAGGCGCAAAGCAGAGTCAGGTTCAATCATTGATTGATCAGCAATGAGACCTTGGAAGCCGGCGATGCTGATGAGCACCGCAACACGGCCAAAGCTCCTGCTCAACCACTATCAAGCTAACGACTTGGTAGCGGCTATGTTAGGGGCAAATCCTGTCTAGCAACAACCAAGTAGAGTTCAAATCTCACCACAAAACCATTTGCCAAATGCCACCGCAAATCCGGTGGTTACAAGACTGGCAAGGGCGGCAGCAAGCCGTCGTGGTCATCACGGTGAAGCGGGACTTCCACGAGGACCGTGGCGACCGTCAAGACTCATGGTCATAGAGGAACGTTTTGACCGCAAGGACAAGCGGCACGTTCAGCTGCTAAGCCTGTAGGCAAGCCCTAAGGCGGACGGCGGCAAAGCATACTGCCATTAAAAACGAACCAACTAACCAGAGAATGAGCCAAAGAGGCGTGGCGATCGTGCGTATTGGAACTGACATTATTGAAATCGACCGAAATTCAAGAAGCGGTGGCGCGGTCGCCACGCTTTTCGTCTAAGTCTTGACGGCAGAGGTTGGCTCGCTATGAGACCTGAAGGAGCATCGGGCGCTTGAATTCTTGGCCGGCCGCTTTGCCGCCAAGGAAGCCTATGTCGAAGGCCCTGGAAACAGGCATTGGTCGGATTCGCTTCACCGATATGAGCATTGCCAATAAGCCATCAGGTGCCCCTTATTTGCGGTAGCCCCATGACGGCAGGCGTCCAGCTCAGCATCAGTCATTCGGACCACTATGCCACGGCCACCGTCCTGATTGAGCAAGACGAAGCCAGCTTGCAGGCGGCTTTGGCCCAGTGTTGACTAGAGAAGATTAGAGTAAAGGTAGGAAAGTCTTATGTCACAAGCCAGTGAACACCGCCCAGCAGTGGCGATAATTAATCTCAATGCAATTCAACACAATGTAGAGGGAAATGAAGCGTCATCTAGAGCCCGACCAGGCCCTCTATGCCGTTGTTAAGGCCAACGGTTACGGGCACGGGGCAGTTGCCGTAGCCAAGGCAGCCCTGGCAGCCGGCGCGCAAGGCTTAGCCGTTGCCACCGTTGACGAGGGATTGAACTCCGGCAAGCAGGCCTCCTGGCCCAGCCTATCTTAATCTTGGGCTTGGTAGACCCTCGTGCCATCGCTGAGCTGGTCTACTATCGCATGACCGTCATTGTCTCTGACCTAATCTGGTTCCAGAAGCCTGGGCTCAGTTAGTGTCCAACCAACAAGAAAGCCTCTTGGATGATGCCAAGCTCAAAGTGCATCTGGCCTTGGATACGGGCATGGGGCGCATCGGCCTACGGACAGTAGAAGAAGTCCAGGCCTTTGCTGAGGGCATCCAGGCCTTTCCATGGGTTAACTGGGAAGGGGTCGACACTCACTTCTCAACTGCCGGTGGGGGTGACCCTGCCTATGTGAGACGCAGTGGGCTAAATGGCAGGAGCTGCTGACCGCTGTGCCGGACTCGGTCACTGTGCGACACTATGCTAACTCCGCCATGGGCGTGTGGTTCAACGTCAACCTCTTTCTTCCATTGAGCGTTTGGTGTCTCCATGTACGGTAGCCATCCTAAGGACGAGCGTTCTAGTCTACCCATTGATTTGCAGCCAGCCTCAATTGATTTCGGAAATTGTCTACGTCAAGCAAGTGGAAAAAGGGCGTAAAGATTTCTACAGGGCAACCTATGAAGCCCAGGAAGATGAGTGGGTTGCGACCATTTCCAATCGGCTATGCAGATGGGTGGTTCCGCCACTATAAGGACATTCCCGTCTTGGTGGGAAGGCCGCTTGCCCCAGTCCTGGCGTCATCAATATGGACCAACTGATGATTCGCTTGCCACATCAAGTGCCAGTGGGAACCACCGTTACCTTGATTGGTCAGGACCACCACTTGGAGAACCACGCAGCAGACTTGGCTCGTCAGGTTGGGACCATTTCCTATGAAATCTTCTGCGGGCTCAGCGATCGCATTCCACGGATTTACCTTCAAGATGAGGAAGGGGAGGACTAAGATGCTTACTGTTCATCAGCTGACCGTCAGGTCACTGGAGGAAAATACTTATGCAGTCGTCAATAGAAGCTGGCCAGGCCCTCTTAATCGATCCAGGGGCTGACGCACCTAAGATTCTGGACTGGATTGAGTCCAAAGGTTGGGCGCCGCAGGCCATTCTTCTGACTCACGCCCACCATGACCATATCGGGGCGGTGGACGCGGTGCAGGACCGTTATGGCATCCCTCTATATGCATCCAGTGGAGTCAGGCTTTCTCAATCAGCGAACTCAACCTGTCGGCTTACTGGGGTCAGCCTTTTACGGCGCGTCCAGCAGAAGTCCTCTGGGAGAATCTAGGGGATAAAGGAGTGGCGGGTTTCCACTTCAAAGTGGTCTTCGTGCCAGGCCATAGCCCGAGGCCATGTGGCTTATATTTTCGACCAGGACCATTTCAGTACTATCCGGTGATACCATCTTCGCCCAAAGCATCGGGCGGACGGACTCACCGGGTGGCTCCTACATTGAGCTTATCGCAGTCCATCTATCGGAGTTGATCCAGTTGCTGAAGACTATGTCCTCTATCCGGGTCACGGCCCAGCTGCTGACCGTCGGCGAGTCCTGGCGACTAATCCCTATTTTGAAGTCTTTCGCAATTTGTTTAAGCATCGGTTTGAAGAATAAAATAGTTGAAGGGGTGGTTGGGACTGACCCCAAAAAGTGAGATTTAATAAAAACACTCCAAGTTGGTTGGTACAATATAATCAAATGCACATGGAGGTGTTTTATTAATTCATTACGAGGTCAGTGCCCAAAGATTATGAAGTTTGGGCAAGAAAACACAATATCGAAAACAATGGCTGATTCAATATTAAACTTAGAGAACAAAGGAATTAATTCAATTACACAACTCGATGATCTAATCAAAAATCTGCCGATGATGGACAAGTCTTGTTAGATAAAATAAAAGATAATTGAAGAAGCTAAGTGGATTAACAAGATACTAGATCATACTTCAGGAAAACTGGCCGTTATTGAATGGACAAAAAGAAGATCTTTGTGGTGATAAACTTTATCGAGATATAGGAGGAAAAATGAAGAAAGCTAAAGTTGCCTTTGTGTGTGTTCACAATTCATGCAGAAGTCAAATCGCTGAAGCACTGACAAAGAAATTTGCAGGAGAGTTCTATAGATATATTCTGCAGGAACAGAATTAAGGATCAAATTAATCAGGATGCAGTAAGACTTGTCAAAAGAAATATATGCAATTGATATGGAAGAGACCCAAAAGCCAAAACTTTTAGATGACATTCCTGAAGTGGATTATCTTATTACAATGGGATGTAACGTCGTTTGTCCTATTTTGCCATCACTGTAGATGATTGGGGACTTGAGGATCCTAGTGGAAAAATGATCAGAGTTTATTAAAACAATTAAGGAGATTGAAAGTCAGGTTCATAAATTAATAGAAGTTGAGGCAATTTATTTTTCGTGTGGAATTATAAAAAGGAGTCATCACTTGATGAACTCCTATTTTGAGAACTATATAAGTTGCAGTTTTTCTTATATGTATAACGATAGATTAGTGGATTCTCATCTAAAGGTGCTTATGTCGAAAAATGAAGAAGTGATCACGGTTATCTCTAGCCTTTTTCCTTATTGAGGACAAAGTAATTCTTACGAGAGTTGCCATTGTTTTGAGGATATCATCAGTCAGAAAGGTCAATGGAATATTCATGTTGGAGTAGCGGTAGAAGTCACGTTCAAAATCTTGGTAGCTCTCGCTGTAATAGTCCATTTGTGGTGATTACGCTGCAAAATTCAAGCTGATTCATGAGCACCTCCTCAACAAGTTAAATACTAATGTTATGTACTTAGAAGTCTTATGCAGATTGGTTATTTTGTTATTAGAATTGGGTACTCCAAGTGCTTTTTATTCACTCAAAAACACTTGATTTAATTAATGAAAAGGGTTATACTATGTTCAAGCAAATACTTGAATGACATTGGGGTGAGAATATGATTAAAAAGATACTTGTGAAATTTATTATTATGACGAAGAAAAGGTCAATCGAGATACAAGGTAATTTACAGACAGTAGATATTTCTAGTGTTGCCCAAATGTTAAAAAGCTATTGCAGATAAAAATAGAGCAAAATTACCTATGCATTGTGTCAAGATGACAGAACTGTGTGTGTGTGATATTGCAAATATTATAGGTGTTACGGTTGCAAATGCCTCTCATCACCTGCGAACGCTCCATAAGCAAGGGATTGTGAAGTTTCGAAAAGAGGGAAAACTTGCATTTTATTCATTAGATGATGAGCATATCAGACAAATTATGATGATTGCATTGGCACTTAAGAAAGAGGTGAAGATCAATGTCTAGTGGAAAGCAAAACAGTTCGAAGAAGAAATGAAAAGCTCTATCGTGTTCAAGGATTTACTTGTACTAACTGCGCAGCCATTTTTGAAAATAATGTTAAAGAACTTCCGAGTGTTCAGGATGCGAAAGTAAATTTTCGAGACATCTAAAGTTTATGTAAAGGGACGACAACCATTGAAGAATTAGAAAAAGCAGGAGCATTTGAAAATTTAAAAATTCGAGATGAAAAAGAACAAAGGGTAGAAGGAGAACCTTTTTGGAAGCAGAAAGAAAACATTAAGGTATATATATCAGCTCTTGTACTTGTAGTTAGCTGGTTCTTAGGAGAGCAGTATGGTGAAGGCATGTTCTGACCGACAATTGGTTATGCAGCGTCCATTTTAATCGGTGGATATTCGTTATTTTATTAAAGGTCTCAAAAATTTAAGCAGTTAAATTTCGATATGAATACGCTTATGACTATTGCCATTATAGGAGCTGCAATTATTGGTGAATGGGGTGAAGGGCAACCGTTGTTATCCTATTTGCGATTAGTGAAGCATTAGAGCGTTATTCAATGGATAAAGCACGTCAATCTATTGAATCTTTAATGGATAGTGCCCCAAAAGAAGCGTTAATTCGACGAGGCAATGAAGAAATGATGATTCATGTTGATGAGATTCAAGTTGGAGACATCATGATAGTTAAAGGCCCGGTCAAAGTTAGCAATGGATGGAATAGTGGTTAAAGGTACATCGACATTAAATCAGGCTGCGATTACAGGTGAAAGTGTTCCAGTAACGAAAATCACAAAATGATGAAGTATTTGGTGAACCTTGAATGAAGAAGGGTTACTTGAGGTTAAGTAACAAAACGAGTTGAAGATACACTCTTTCAAAAATCATTCACTTGCGGATGAAGCCCCAAGCAGGGACGGGCCCCCTCTCGAGCGTTTGTCGATAAATTTGCAAAATACTATACACCAGCTATTGTCATACTAGCTCTTTTTAATTGCAGTAGTTCCACCATTATTTGGCGGACGACTGGAGCCAATGGATTTATCAAAGGATTAGCTATTAGTGGTTGGTTGTCCTTGTGCCTTAGTAGTCTCAACTCAGTTGCTGGTTACAGCAATAGGAAATGCGGCGAAAAATGATGTATTAAATTAAAGGGTGGTATCCATTTAGAAGCAGCAGGACACTTAAAAGCGATAGCCTTTGATAAAACAGACTATTAACCAAAGAGATTCCAGCTGTAACAGACATTGTGACATATGGTAGAAAATGAAAATGAATTAATAACCATAACATCAGCCATTGAAAAGGATCGCGCACCCTCTTGCTTCCAGCGATTATGCGAAAAGCAGAAGAAAAATGGATTAAAATTCAATGAAGTAACAGTAGAGGATTTTTCAATCCATTACAGGTAAAAGGCGTTAAGCCAAAATAAATAATGAAATGTATTATGGGGAAGTCAAAATCTTTTTGAGGAATTAGACGAAGCATTTCAAGCGATAAAAAGATTGCCGATATGCAAACTCAAGGTAAAACGGTGATGGTGTTAGGAACAGAAAAAGAAATTCTTTCGTTTATTGCCGTAATACGAATAGAAATGAGATCGTCTAAAGAAGTTATCGGCCAAGTTGAACAATATGGGAATCGAAACAGTGATGCTAACAGGCACGATGACCAAAGGCAGCAGCAGCCATCGGAAAACAAGTTGGTGTTTCGGATATTAAAGCTGACTTGCTTCCAGAAGATAAAGCAATTTTGTTAAAGAACCGAGAAAAACATCAAAGTGTGGGGATGGTCCGGAGAGTGGCGTGAGATGATGCTCCAGCCCTTGCGGCATCTACCGTTAGGTGTGGCAATGGGTGGTGCTGGAACTGATACAGCTTTGAGAGCAGCTGACATCCTTGTAATGTCTGATGATTTGAGTAAAGTGCCATATACAATAAGAATTAAGTCGTGAGGCTTTAGCGATCAATCAAGCAAAACGTACCTTCTCTTTGGCGATTAAATTAGTGGCATTTCTTTTGGTCATGCCCGGTTGGATTATCACTTTACGGATAGCGATGTTGCTGATATGGAGCAACTTTGCTTGTAACTTTGTTAAACAGTTTACGCTTGGCATTGAAAATCAAAGAATAGGTTCCTGCAAAAGTGGGTGTCAACAATCGCGGTGCGATCATTAGAAAACAATGTTATGACTTCAAAGGGATATTAACAGGAAATATACAACTAAAGGACGCTTTAGCAGAGCAACGGAAAAAGCCAAATTTCTCAATTGATGTTGAGAAATTTGGAGAATCTTCTCGATTCAGTAAAGTTGTGAAAAATAATAAAGTTATTAATCTCCATGGGTATTTGAACTTTGCATATTTATGAGTCATTGTACTGACCCCAAAAGTTGAACAAAAATATTAGTGAAAAAGGATTTAGTTCTATACTGAACAGGACTAAGTCCTTTTTAGTCTAATGCGTTTATTGTTGTAGTAAAAAATATACTCGGTAATAGACATGCAGTTTAGTCAAGACTTGAAATTTTTCTCAAATCCATAAAAACATTTCTGTTTTCAAGATGCAAGAGAAGGACTCCATCATGCCATTATCTGCTGGTTCCTTGCGAGACATGGATGGACCTATGCCTTTACTGGCAAGAACAAATTAAATGTACCATATTTATCTTTCAATTCTTCCACTATTATACAACTACTTGAGCAAACACTTCCTTTCCAATTCCTTGTATAATTTCTAATTCCTTCTTTTCTTTTTAGTTCTAATTTTAATTGATCGATTTCTGAAAGTTCAGCCATTCCTTTTTCGTAGAATATTGTTTTCCTATCTGTTGGTGGAAACGATGGTTTCTCATTTTTATACCATCAAACCATGTTCTACTTGAGTTTCATATGTTTTAACTCCTGCATTATTTGTTTTTGTACTATATCCTGTAATTTTCATTTTCTACGGCTTTTATTCTTTGTATCGGCAGAAGATATGCGACACGTTTTTCAACCATAAAAAGACACCTCCATGTGCATTTGATTATATTGTACCTAATCCAACTTGGGTGTTTTTATTCAGTCTCATTACGAGGGTCAGTGCCGTGAGCATACCCACCTATGAAAGAAGGCCCGTTGGGCTGGCTTCAAACAAATAAAACCTCAAAAAGTTGGACCTAGGATCAGCTTTTGAGGCTCCTTCTACACGAGGCCCTTAATTTCTAGCCTTATTCTTTCGATACAAATCTACCTGTAGAGCATATAAAATCAACATAGTAGGCGTTATGCGGAAGTAACTAGTCGTGGTGATCAAAAGCCGACGACTTGGCCGTCTTTAGGACTAATACCTTATCGGCTTTTTGACCATGGCCAAGCGGTGTGTGACAAAGAGAACAGTCTTGTTTTTCCGCTAGTTCGAAAAACTTGGTGACAAGTTGATTCTCTGCGCGTGCATCTAAGGCAGCAGTTGGCTCATCGAGGATGAGAATGGGTGTGAGAATGAAAGGCACGTGCCAGGCCAGATTTTGCCATTGGCCCTTGCCAGCTCGCGGGAATCTTCAAAACGTTTGCCTAGGGTTTGGTCCAAAGGTTGTAAGTCGCCTTCTTCAATTCCGCCACGTTGCAGGCTGGCTTGCAAGGCAAGGGGTCATCGACTTGGTCAATTCGTGATAAGGCCACATTCTCTCGGACGTCAGGTCAAACAGCAAAATCTGGAAGACGGCGCTGAACTCGCGTTGCCGGTAGTGGTCGATATCTAAGTCCAAAAATATTATGGCCCATCAAATTGTACTGACCTTGATCCGCCAAATAGAAACCTAACAAGAGTTTGATTAAGGTAGACTTGCCATTTGATTTTCACCGACCAGGGCTATTTTTGACCGTGCTATGTCAAAGCTGACCTGGGACAGGGGTAACTATCTCGCCTGGATAAGTGAAACTGACATTTTGAAATTCAGGTGAGTCAAAATTCCTCCGGAACTATGATTTCAAAACTGGTTTTCTTCCTCAAGTTCCAGAAGTCAAAGAAATTAGACATATAGAGGCGTATCATAGAGCAAGCTCAGATCCTCACCAAAGCAGCTGACACCTTGAATGGTGTGGGTGATGGCATCGCATCATAATAGCGCCTACGGCGTAGTCGAGACTGACCCCTTGAACAAGATGAAGCCAAAAGCTCAGGACGCTGACAAGACCAATCACTACCAGGCGGTTGAGGCCAGAGCTGACGCAGTCGATTTGCCTTGAACTGGAGCGTGTTGGCTGAAAATTTTGCCGATACTTATTTTGGAAGTAACCATGTAAAATGATAGAGACGGACTTCCTTAATATAGTCTGCTGTCAGCACTAGGGCTCGCGTGTTAGCTTAGTTTGCACAGATCCTCACTGTTGGAAACTAGGGTTTCAAGGCCTGTTGCTGAATCCGATAAGCCATCAGACCTTGAGGAATCAGCACCATGATTAAAATCACCGCAATCAGCCAATGGAATTGGCTGAGGAGAACAGGCGTAAATCACCAAGAGGGCATTGCTGATGAGACTGGTCCGAAAAGCTAGCAAATTGACTGGACGCCAACTGAAAAGCTTCAGAACTGATTAAATCAATTTTATTGTAAAGTCATGGTCTTCCTATACCAAGCCAAGGTCTGGATAGATTCCGCCTTTTCATTATCTGATCATTAAGGGCAAGGTTAACTGGTCAGTCAAAGCGCCCCTGTAAATAAAGGTTGAGAGGGTCGTGGCGTTGCCCGAGTATGAAGCTAGCCCCAAGCTAATGGAGCCAGACTCCTCTTGGCTACCACTTGCCAGTTCATTCATGAGCTGATTAATCAGATAGAGCGTTAGGGAAGGCAGCAAGGCTTGTGGGGAATGGTAATCAAAGAGTCCCAGAGCTAAGCCACCCCGCTGCCTGCCAGACAAAACGAAGACTGCAGTGAGTATGAGCGACATATAGGATGTGAAAGTAGAAAATAGGCTCATAAATTATAGGCTCAAGCAGTTTATCGCGCTTGGTCGAATTCCCTAGGTCGTAGCAAAGGTGATTTGGGGAAGAGTGAGCTTTCAGATGAGACTAGCCATCCTTACTAGTATGAAAATGCTACCTTCCATTGTTTGTTTGAGTCACTGAATCTTTACCCCCAAATCATGTTAGCCAAAGGATACTTTGAGTCATGATTAAGGAATCCATAGAAAGCAAATTCGACATGCATAAACCTCCGTTCATCGTATTGACTGTATAAGTGTTAATCGATGACGACTAGCATTGTAAATAAGTTTAAGGCACATCCTTTGTTTCAAGGAAGTGACCTGGTTGAATGAGTCATGGGTATCACTTCTTCTCAAGTAAGACTAGGAGTCAAATACATGGGTTTACTAGTATTATACAAGTAAAAAGTTAGAAAGTCAAACCAATTTCTAGTATTAATCTAATTGTATGTGTATAAAATTAGAATGGTGATATGCCCAAATATGAGAGAGTGGCTAAGCGTAGGGATAGTTAGCTGCACGTTAGACCAAAAAGCAGTAAATCATACAGTGATTTACTGCTGATTACACAGGGCGCTTATTTAGTTGTCAATTTCCTTAGCTATTTTGCTCTTTCTAAGTTTTCTCTTTGCCACCTTATTTAAGAAGAACCAGGGGATTGAGGCTGTCATGATAGTTGCCAGTGAAAGTAGTTGATCCACTCTATGAGGGCGACATAGCCAAGGACTATTGCTATCAGGGTAACTGGCCAGGAGGCTATGTAATGTGGATGAGTGGGATGCCGAGGGGCTAATAGGATGGGAGGTCTACTTGCCATGAGTAGGCCATAAATTGAGCCTGTCTGCTTGATCCCAGCATGAGAGTTGGAGCTTGCTAAGTCGCTTGATCAAAATCCACCAATAAAGGGAGACCTGTGGCAAGATCAGGCTGACTAGCTTGGGAGGGGATGAGCGATGGCAATCAGGGCTTGTGGTCTGACCAAGTATTTTGAAGAGCAAGAAATTAGAACCAAAAAGACGGCAAAGACAGCTAATTCGCGCTGGCCAGACTATAGAGTTTTTTGCTTGATGACGACCTTTCACGGTATGCGACACCTCCCTTAAGTTAAATTCTAAAAAGGGCTTAGGAGGCAAATACAAGTTTAATTTAAAAAGGGGCTTCCATATTGGCGGTCACTGAGTGTATAATGATATTAAAGTAAGAGGTGAATTTAATGAAAGAAACTAGGTCGGCAATGTCAATTCCCTCAATAGCACTGGCTATTATTGTTCTTAATTTATGGTATCTAGCGAGTTGGAGGAAACACCATGAGACTACGCACTTACCCTAGACCAATCGTCGGAGCACTTCACGCCCTACGCAAACAAGCGGATGCTTATTTTATTCACTTCTAGCAACTTTCCTACTAGTCCTCTCCTTGTCACTCCTGGTCTGGCCCTGGCTCAGTCTAATGCCTTGTCTGGTGCTTACCTGGGGCAATCTGCTCACCTCATTAAGAAGGTAACCGTCACGGAATCCGTTATGGAGCTTGAGATTGATGCCGAGCAACTAGCTAAGCAGGGGCAAGCCTTCCAAACTTTAGTGACCGTCAACAGCGGGCACTAGCTAAGAAAAATCAAGCCCGGAATGACTGGCCAGGAAATCGAAAGCTCGCCAAGAACTGGGGGCTGGATGTGGCCTTATCAAGCCCCTGAGGCCAGAAGTAGATCCAGATAAGATGGTAGAAGTCCTAGAAAATCAGTGTCGGTCTTTATGCCCCGTCAGAGAGACGAGGGACCATCTATCTGCAGCTAACCAAACCAGAACTGAGCCAGTCAGAAAGGCTGATTCGGGTTCGCTTACTTGGTGAAGAAGTCCTGAGCCTTGACTGGGGTCTCAGATCAGGGCTTTTAAGTTGGATCAGGTCTCTTTCGTTAAAGAATAGTCTCCTAAGCACCTTGCCTAAGGGCAGGGTGTTTTGTCTTCAGGCAGGCCTTTTGGGCTTGCAGTTGCTACTTATCCCGCTACAATAAAATAGAGAAGACATAAGGCCGGTCGTGACATTTCAGCAGGATTTCAAGCAAAATATTTAGCCTATTAGGCCAAGAGGAGGCAGGCCTTCCTGGATACCTTCAAGTTAGAGGCGGAGTCCGGCTTCCAGGTCAATCCTCTCAAGCCAGTCAGTCAGCTTTGCCTGAGATCGGTCCAGCCCATGCGAGGCACCCTTGGGGTTACTATGGCAGGTGGCAGGCAGCTCGACCGCCCATGTGACGGGCTTGGTCTGCTCTCCAGGAGCCAGCCGCTCAAATGAGTGGGCCAGGCAGCTGCACACCCCAGCCAGGGCTCAGGTCCTGGACTTGGCAGCTCCTGGAGGCAAGTCGACCCATTTGCTATCATACTTAGATAACCAAGGCCTCTTAGCTGCCAGAGAATTCATCCCAAGCGCAGCAAGATTCTGGCTGAGACCTGGAGGCGCTTCGGGGCCCGCAATGTGGTGGCAGCCAATGAGTCATGAGCGCATGGCCCAGGTCTTTCCGGCTTGCTGACCTGATTGTGCTGGATGCGCCCACCTGCTCAGGGGAGGAGCATGTTCCACGCAAGCAGGCTGAGGCCATGGACTACTGGACGCCGGAATATCCTAGCCAGTGCGCGGCGCTGCAACAGAGACATTCTGGAGCAGGCGCTACTCATGCGCAAGCCAGGCGGGACCTTGGTTTTATTCGACCTGCACTGCCCGGGCGCCTGAGGAGAATAGAGGACATCGTGGCTTGGTTGCTGGAACATTATCCGCTGACCTTGCTTGAGGGTGCCTAAGCAATGGCAGGGTGCCGGGCCTGATCTATCCTGAGACGGCCGCATGTATCCACCAACATTTCCGGGGCGAGGGGCAGTTTGTGGCCAAGTTCCGCTATGAGGCGAGACTGAAAGCAAGTCTCGTAAATTCAACCACTCAAAGCCAAAGTGACAGCTGAGCAGCTCAAGCTCTGGCAGGACTGCAGCTAGTCATCTGATGTAACCGGGCATTCTCCAGACTTTTGGCGACCATCTCTATCTCTTGCCAGAGGGCCTGCCGGATTTAGGCAAATTGCATTACCCTACAAGGGTCTGCATTTTGGGCGAATTCGAAGAAACGCTGAGAACTAGCTTCCGCTCTGGGCTTGGCACTGCAGCCCGGACGAGACGGTCAGCCAGGTGGCCCCTGTCCGAAGAACACAAATCACCTACCTGGGCCAGAGACGGTCGATTTGGCAGAAAGATAAGCCAATGGCAAGTGCCAGTCTATGAGGCGGCAACGGCCTGGGCTTCGTGAAGTCACCGGCCGAGTGCTGAAACTTCTGTCAAAAGGCCTGCCCTGCGCCGAAGCGAGTGGAAGCGAGGACAGGAGCCCGTGGACCACTCCGTCAGGTGGACCACTGGCTCGGGGCGGAAGCCTGGAAAAGGCGGGAACCGGGTCCAAGCTGGGAGCCAGTGGACCACTCCGTCAGGTGGACCACCAGCTCGACCGGAAACCTGGGAAAAGGCGCAAATCGGGTCAAAGAAAGCGCGAGCAGTGGTCCCTCGTCGGTGGACCACTAGCTCAGGTCAGAAACCCTGAAAAGGCGGAAGCTGGACAGGGAGTTGGGGCCAGGTGGTCCACTTGTCAGTGGACCACTGGCTCAGAGGCAAGGCCCGGAAAGTGCGTAACCAGGCCAAAGCCTCAGGGCAGAAACCCAAAATGGGGCTGAAACCAGGTCAAAGCCAGCAGCAAGTAGCAATCACAGCGAGGCAGCACTGGGCTGGCTCGCTTTGCTTGTCTAATATGAGATTATTCTGCTTCAGCGTCTGAGGCTGGAATAATAGAGGTTGGGATTTCGTCGATGGTGCCGAAGTACCAATCAACAGGTCGCCGGCTTTGAGGGACTTGAGTTTTAGCCCGTGATCAGCCACTTGGCCGTTTAAGAGGTAAGCCAGGTGTTTTCTGCCGTCGTTAACGTTGTCGAAGAAATTGTCGATGACTTGTTTCTTCTTCATTGTATTTGAAGCGGATTTCTTTGTTAATTCCATCGCTTCGAGACGATCTTTACCAGCGGCATTTGGTACATCAAGCTACGATGATTTCGCCCGTGTACATAGAACTTGAAGGTAACGGTGGTGATTTTTCTTCGCCGAAGTTTTTGGATTCGCTGCTTTGGCTTTCTCGCTAGACATGTAGCAGAAGAGCTGCTAGAAGAAACAGAAGAATGTGATTCTGAAGAAGAGACAACTTGGGCAATGTTAGAGCCGGATACTGTGGACTTGGTTGGTTTGCCTTCAATACCCTGATAAAATAGCCCATAAGGCAATAATAATCACCAATTCAGAAGACAATCAGCAAAGTACAAGTGCTAATCGTTTTGTTTTTCATGATCCCTCCTGATTAAGTGTAGTTACCTATACGTTACAGAATCAGGTGGAAAGTCAAATCTTTCGCAATTGTGACCGGATTATTAGCATATTATTTCCGTCTTGACGGGCTTTTGGTTATAATATAATGAAGAAATATATCATGTCAAAGGTGCCGTCATGAGGTAGAGACCCATTCAGCCCAAGACACCCCAAGCCTTGGCAGCCAGCCTGGCTCCGTCTTACCTGCAGGAACCTGGATTCGGCTTGGAAGGGGATCTGGGGCTGTAGACCACTCTAGCCAAGGACTGGAGCAGGCACTGGGGGTTTGCGCAGGCCATTAAGGCCCACCTATGCCATTGTGAAGAATATGACTTGGAAGGCCAGGCGGCACCTCGTCTCATTCATATTGACGCCTACCGACTGGAAGAAGGGGCGCCGATACGGTGGACTTGCTCCTATCGCCAGCAGGGCGACTTGGTCTTGATGAGAGTGGGGCCCAATTTATCGAAACGGAACTCCCAAGCTATCTTGACCTGGCACTCTCTTACGGTCAAGGGTCGACGACAGTCTTGACCATCCAATGGGTGGGAAGCGGGAGCCAGAATGGTTGAGCCAATGGAGCAGGAGGTAGCGACCATGCCAGATAAGCAGGATGTAGAAGTTATTATTCGCGGCAGAAGTCGGCGATGCTCGTGCTATTTTGGGTATGTTGGCCAGATTCGCCAGGAATCACCCTATGTGGTCCTATGCCAAATGCCGATGATGTGGACGCAAGTGACCATCATCGAGCAATATGACCAACATCACGCCCTCATGCTGGTTAGCAAGTGGATGGTCAGCTGGTGGGCTTTGCGACGGTTCAGCCCCCAAAATCTGCCGGCGCTCGCTCATGTAGCCGAAATCGAGGGTCTGCCTGATTGCTGAATATTGGGGCTATGGCATTGGCTCCTCTTGATGGAGACCATGTTGGACTTCGCCCAGGAGGTGGGACTGCGTGTCCTGCATCTGAAGTCATTGCGGACAACCTGCCTGCTATCGGCCTCTATAAAGTTCGACTTCCGGGAGCGAGGTCGACTGACGCAACGCGTGGCTCGTGGTGGCCGCTACTGCGATACCATCCTGATGGAACATGTCACTGCAGGATGCAGACCAGTAATTTATGTGAAAAGAGGTTAATTTATGGTGGTTGGCCAAATTACAAGATGACTTAGGGAGTTTGACAATCAAAGCCAATGAACCCTTATCCAATTATACCTACACAAGACCAGGGGACCCGGCCGATCTCTTAGTCTTCCCGCGTTCGGTGGAGAAGTCCAAGGGTCCTAGCAGCGGTCAAGCAAGAACCTGCCTCTGACGGTTCTGGGCAATGCCAGCAACCTCATCGTCAAAGACGGCGGTATCAGGGCCTGGTCATGATTCTAACCGACATGCAGAACTAGTCATAGAGGGGAATCAGTTGAAGGCTGCCAGTGGGGTGGCTTTGATTGAAGCTAGGCCGTCGAGCAGCAGCCGGGTTGACCGGCTTGGAGATTTGCTTGTGGCATTCCGGGTTCCATTGGTGGGCCATCTATATGATACTATGGCGCCTATGGGGCGAAAGTTAAGGATGTCATTAGCCAGGTTGAGTGGTGACGCGTGACGCCAGCTCAAGACCTATGCGGGCGCGGACTGCGACCAGCTATCGCCACAGTCTCGTTTCCAAGAAGGGGACGAGGTGATTTTGGGTGTCACCTTCGATCTGGCGCCGGGTGATCAGAAGTGCCATTGATGCCAAGGTGGCCGAGATTAACCCACCTCGTCAAAAGCAAGCAGCCACTTGAATATCCATCTTGTGGCTCAGTCTTCCAAGCGGCCTGAGGTTGCTTTGCAGCAAGCTCATTCAAGATGCTGGCCTGCGGGGCTATCAAGTGGGTGGGGCGCAAGTCTCAACCAAGCACGCCAGCTTCATTGTCAATGTAGACCATGCGACGGCTACTGACTACTTGGCAGTCGTGAGCACGTTCGACTAGTGGTCTGTCGGACTGGGGTCTTTATGGAGACGAAGTACGAATTGTTGGCGAGGGTTAAGAATTTGGGACAGGGTCTTATCCTGTCCTTTTTGCTTGGCGTTATGCAAAGCTTAATCTAAAAATCGTAAATATCGTTGACTATTGAGCGGAATGGTTTCACACTAGAGCAGTGAGATGAATTTATGAACAAAAGGGTGGGAGACTATGACCTGCCAGAGTCATCAAACTGGCCGTGTTTGCCCCCATTAAGTGGGCATCTCTGTCCCGTTCTGGGCAAATGGTGCAGCCCTTATTAGATAACCCTAACTATGATATTACCGTCTATACAGGCCTGACCAGAGGTGCCGATAGTCCAAGCTTTGGGCTTTAAGTACGCAGGCCCACTCCTGCTGATCAGCCAGATGTCTTCGACAACATTGCCTCGACCGATACTAAACTCAATGCCTCCACCCTCTACGGGCAGATTCAGGCTGCCATCCTCATGTGTCAGGACCTTATGAGCCCAGGTGGAAACTATTTTGAGAGAGACTCAGCCCGATGTGGCGAGCCGTAGACTTTGTCTTCGCGCCCTCGGCATAGTCTGTGATAAGTTGGGCCTGCCATGGTTGACGACCAACCCGACGCCTTTCAGTCGAAAAGTAAGACCGACGACCAGCCTTCTAGGTGGGCTCAAGCCACCAAGTAACTGGCGCCAAGCCTTGCGCAACCGTCTGGGGCAGGGCGCCGTCCATAGTTTCAGCGCCTGGTCTATAGCCTCTTTGTTGAAGGCGCTTAAGCGATGTTGACCCCGTCATCTATCAGCAGTTTAAGCTCTATCGCAGAAAATGGCGAAGAGTTCTATTCCTTATGGTATTCTGGCTCTAGGTATGGAAGAATTGGGTTCCGCAAGGACTTTCCAGCTCATCGCAGCCTGGTTGAGGCTGACCCTATCCCTAAAAAGGTCGGTAGCCGACTTCCGCACGCAACCGACCTTAGCCAGTCGGTCGGTGACCAATGGGACCCCTGCTGCAGCTTGCAAGGAATCCTGCTGACCATCGTCAAGCGTCTGGCTCAGGCTCATCCGGATGTTGCTTTTTGGTGACGGCCGGCGGTAGGCCGCCAAGACCAGCCGGTAAAGCTATTATGGACCAATGTCTACCGCTATCAGTGCATTGATTGCGAGGCGGTTCTACCTCTGTGTCGATTGCGTCTCCACCACGGTGGAGCCAGTATTCTCTATGCACAATGTCCGACGCCTTAAGCCGGCCTTGGTCGTTCCCCATGACTATGATGACCAGTTTGACTGTGCGGCGCGACTAGAATGGGCTGGTGCATAACCATGGTGGCTAACCTCAAGCGGCCAGACTCCATTGAAAGCTGGCTAATGTTCTAGCTACAGCCGGACGGACTGGACGGACTATAGAAGACCTTTGCAGGGGCCAACTCCTGGCCTATCCAGCAGGAACGCGCCTAGAAGAGGCCATTGCCCGCGTCCTCAAATAAACTAGACTCCAAAGGTTGACTGCTGCTGTTCCAGCCTTTTATGCGCACTAAATCAAAACCGCCCGTGACAACGGGCGGTTTTGCTCTACTGACTGAGCCTCTGCTACCGGCCACGGCCTAGAGCCTACTGAATCGGTTTCCTCGCACCACTTTTTCCTCACTAGCTCTCCGCTTCACTCTCCTATACCTTTCTCCTGTAGAAAAGGATCTGTCGACTTCGAACAAACTCAATTGTTCTGTTACCTGGTCCTCGAGACGAGTTTCGAATGTATTCACTTCAATCTTCTCCTTGTTTCGGCCTGCTGCTTATCCACGAAACTCGCCTCGACACTCAAAACTTTGCGGTTCCCATAACTTGGTACTAAATTGTAGCGTATCGAGTCAAATATCATCAGACTACTTTTTCCTTTCTAGAATACATGAAAGCTTAGCGACACTCACTTTGGGTGGGATACTGGCTAACATATGAATGTGGTCTTTGCAGGCATTTTGCTTCATGGATAATGACGCCCTTGCTCTATAATTCACGAGATAATTCTGCTAATCGTTGCCTTGTACTTCCGCATATGATTTGACGTCGATAGCTTGAGCGAACACGATATGGTACCCTGCAGTCAACTTGTGCGTGCTAAAACTATCATTGTCCTCACAGGATACCTCCCTGGTTCTTTTGTATTGTGGTCAGGAAACCCTACGCTATGGTTTACCACTCGGGAGGTTGTTTTCTTACCTCAGCATAAGCTCTCCGGAACCACCAGCATGGCTGGTGGTTTTCTTCTAGCCTGGGCACTGTAGCGGAGACTCGAGTTACCGCGATTAAACTTGCTCTTGGTAGTTGGTCTTGGTTTGGTTCAATAAGTGTAGACAACCCGATTGAGGCCTACCTACTAGGTTACCCAGGTGAAATACCCCAGTGGCGGGAGGACATTGATTAATTCAAAACCTTTAGCTCCTTTGAAAGGTGAGAGGCAGGATTGACATAGAGCGAAGTTCGCTACCACGTGCTCGTTGGTCATAGCAAACAAACATATGGTTCGCAGACAGCACCTAAGCAAGCGTGCGGCGATCTTTTACTGAACAGAAGCAGAGGAATGGCAATGTTAACTAAGACGTTAGCCACAATCCCTTCCAAGGAAGACTTGGCCGTTGCCACATGCCAGTTTGTTTGGATAATGCCGACAATAGCTGAGTTTTCATTGAGGAGTTAGCGAAGGCTGCAGTGCTAAGAGATAGCCAGCGAACAAAGGTGCTTAAGTTGAAGATGGAGCATATTAAAGAGGACTTTGAGTGCTTTTTCCAATCAATGTACTGAAGGTGCCTGCGGTAATTCATCATGTTGATGGCAGTTGGCATAAAGCTAGGCAGGCGAAGATGAAGGCGAAGAAGAAGCGGCCCAGGCTTGGGTGTGGTGCTGGTGCTCCTTGGCTAGCTGCAGTTGACAAGGTTAAGCGCCAGCAAATGGAGCGCGCCGCGTAACGACACAAACTTTCTTCCTTAACTTTTGGTGCAGAGCTTTCTAATAAAATCTACAGAATGATATTGACATATCTGACATGGTTTTCCCTCAATAAAGACGAACTCATTATGCGCATTTTGGGGCTTGATAGTACTTCAGGCAATAAAATGACATTTTAAACAGCCTTTTCATTTATTGAGCTTGTGCTAGAATAAGCCAGTAAATAAATTAAATGAGTCTATCTTGAGCCAACTTAAATGCTCTCCTACCTAGTACAATTGTCCCCATAGGCTCATGGGCCTCACCTTCAATCTCTGTCTAATAAATGGCGCAATTCTTCTACTATGCCTTGTTATCAATATTTCAGTCTTAGCCTTCTTCACTTGGTTAGTGCTGGGTCTTCAACATCACTATTGACCCGTATCAAGGAACGAGCAACGACCTTCTCTGACCTTCTTCGTCTACCTGGTCTTGTGATGCCGACTGCGACACCCGAGCAGTTCTGGCGGGTCCAGAACTTTTACCCTGCATTTTATTGCATATTCTTGTCATCCTGGACTGGCTCTCTATGACGCCAAAGGGCCACTATCGTTGGTTGAGCCTTGACTTGGACGAGTGCTGCCCTTGTTATATATTTTGCCCTGATACGGGGTGCTGTCTTTACCTGCCCATTCCTAACGAAGGCCTCACCCCACATATCTGCTTCTTCCTCAACATTGACCACGCATTGGCTGGTGGGAAGCTGATAAATATTTTGTCGCCATTTGGCGGTCTTCCTCTTAACTGACCTGTAGCATGCTGGCCCTGGAAGCTTGAGCATAAAGTAGGGCGTTTTCATGAAAAACACTAGTACAGATTAATTCTCATATAAAACAGACTAAAAAGGCGGAATCTAAAGATTTGCCTTTTATTTTAGACTGAACACTTTTTTAGGCCTAAAGGGTGTAAACTAGGAGTTAGAGTTTTATTACTAGAGAAAAAGAAGTGGCCAAATTTTTATCAGTATTAATGTTCAAGCAACAGCTAACAACATCAAGGTAAACACCTCAAGATTGTTTTCCCAGAAGCCTGGCGACAAACGTGTATTAGGGGCAGCTGTTCGTCTACGTATGGTGACAGATTAGACCAGAATCATCTTGGGGAATGTGAAGAAGTCCTCAGGGCCTTGGCAGCACAAAACAGCTGGAGATATCGACGCCTTCACTATTATCGATCAAGAAACTTGTAGAGATACGACATATAGTATGACTTTGTGAAAGAACGCCGTAAGGGCAAAGCAACTGAAGAACAACACGCGAATTGCTTAAGGTGTAATCTTACTTCGGGACTATGTTGGTTTTATATGGGCTTGGCTGATGGTTTTAGTCAGCGGGGCCGTTCCTCCACCGGTGACAGTTCACGTCCAGCCCACCAAATCATCGAAGACCAAGCCAGGCATTAGCCAACGTACATCTGGGCCTTCATCATGGTGCCGGCGGGAGCGACAGTCAAAAAATTAGTCTTCATGACTGCGCCATCAACATCAACCCTTCAGCGCAAATTGGCGAAATCTTGGTAAATCTGTCACTACAAAATCTTCGACATCAGGCCACGCGTGGCTATGCTCAACTTCTCAACCAAGGGCTCCAGCTAAGGCGCCTGGAAGCAGACAAATTAGTGAGAGAAGCAACTAAGGTCAGCGCAAATTGGCACTAGTGCTCATCGACGGGAACTCCAATTTGGCCTTCTTACTCGAAATCGTAGCTGACTAAAAGGCACCAGGTTCTGAAGTGGCCGGTCATGCGACCGTCCCATCTTCCTGATCTCAATCTCAAACATCGGCTACAAGATTGCCCAACGTTTAACGGGTCGCTGCAAGGCAGTGGGTCCAATCTTACAAGTTTGAACGCGCCAATCTCGACTTATCTCGTGGTTGCGTGGAAGATAATGTCTACAAGGTAGCCATTATTACCATAATGGCCTTTAGCAAAATAAACCAAGGAGAGGCTGGGCAGCAGTCTCTTTTTTCTTAACTAGCGTCTAACTGACTTTCAAGGCTCGTCGGATGGTAACTTCATGTGCTATAATAAACCATGTGCTAAGAACACTAGTCCCCGTACCTCAGTAGGATAGAGGATTCGCCTCTAACGGACTGCCGCAGGTTCAATTCACGCAGACCATTAAGTAAGAGTCTGACCATTCGTGGTCAGGCTTATTTTTAATGGGCAGAATTATTTGGCTGCTAGCAGATGGTGTTAGCTTGTGACCTTAGCCTGTCTAATGGTGAGCTAATTTGGCTAGAAGAATAGGACTTTAATAGCCTCTTGGGGAGGTTAGATTTCTAATTTATGAATTTATGATGAAGATTGTGATTTATCTGAGCACTTATTGACATGGCCTAGGGTCGATTGAATGTGGTAATACTCTTGGGTAAAAGGAGGCGAAAAAGGTATGGATGGCAAGAAAAATTAGCGCACAACACCACGGTTGCCAGATATTAACATTACTATATGCCTTCTGGACTGGTCCTGGCGCAAGTGGTCCCTAACTCACCGATTGAGTATCAGTGGATATTCTGTTACAAGTTGATGCCAATCCACTTAAACGTCAGAAATCGACCTGAGAGTATGGACGAGGCAGGTAATGTGGTTTATCATTCATAGATCAGTGCCCAACGATGACACCTAAGTTAACCGCAAAGAGTGGTATCGTTACCTTGTATGATGGCCAGGTTTCAAACGTGCGGACAAGGTCCTCAAGGCACAAAAAGTTCATTCCATTCCTAAGCGGTCAGAACAGATATCGCCGCCAACAAGCAATTACAGGAACAGTCGGCAAAGACGGTCTCAGAACAGACGACCAAGGTCAGGCCTACTATGAAGTGGCCTTCGAGTCAAGGCAGGTCCAGACTTAAGTATGACCATCAAAAATGGTCTCTAAATTAGCCGTTACCTATCTGACCAGAGGGGGCAGGCGGTGCGCCACAAGCGCCAGCCCAATCCACTGGTCAGGCGCCAGGGGTTAAAGCGCAACTTGACGGTCAGGTCTTAATTAAGCGCAGAAATTGTACCCAGGTGCCACGGTCACGGTGGGCAAGCAGCCGTAACTACGGATGAAAATGGGGATGCCACTTCAAATCCACGCCTGGGGCCGTTCACTGTCGGTGACAGTGCCAACAGGTTATGAAAACTGGCAAGTGGTGACTGAACTCCCAAGTGATACCGACCATTCCATACCTTACAAGTGGCTAAGCTGACCCTCAAGTGACTAAGCGCGACAACCGTTAAGGTTCTGGACCAAGAACAAAGACATTAGCCGGCGGTAGCAGTAGAAGATCAAACAGCTGTCACCGATGAAAATGGGATACCCACTTCAGGGCTTGACACCTGGAGCAGTTCACTATGCGGTGACTCAATTTGAAGGCTATGAGGGACACAAGTGGCGAAGCCCAACTTCAAGTGACATAGTCATTCCATTACTTTACAAGTAGCCAAGAAGGCTGAGCCTCAAGTGACTAAGCGCGACCTAACCATTAAAGTTCTAGACCAAGACCAAAGATTGTGTCCGGCATGGCGTCACTGAAAACCAAGTGCTGAGAGACGGATGAAAATGGGATGCTACTTCAAGGAAGCAACGCCAGGCAAAGGTGCACTATGCGGTGACTCAATTGCCAGAAGGCTATGAAGGTACACAAATGGGGATGCGGAACTGCCCAGCTGACACCGATCATTCCATTACGGGTAGCTGAAAGGCTGAATCTTCTGGCCAGCGCCAGTAGCTAAGCGCGACTTGACCATTAAAGTACTGGACCAAGAGCAAAGGTGTGTCAAGGTGCGGCGGTCTGTAGAGAGCCAAAGTGCTGAGACCGATGAAAACTAGGGATGCCCATGAGCCTAACGCGAGACCATGCACTATGCCGTAACTGATTTACCAGATGGCACGAGGGGCACGCAAGTGGTGACGCCGGGTACTTAAGTGACACCGATCATTCCATTGCTGCGGTGGCCGAAGCCAGCGCAACAGCAGCGGTAGAAGCCGTCAAACGCGCGACTTGACGGGTCAAGATTTTAGACCAAGATCGAAGATTGTAGCCGGCGTGACGTGACGGTTGGCGATCGAGCAGCTGTCACTGACGAAAATGGGGAGTACTTACTTCAAGGGCTTAACGCCTGGTAAGATTCACTATGCGGTAGCGGTTGCCAGAAAGCTATGAAGGCACAATGCGTGACGCCGAACTGCCAAGTGACTTCGACCACTCCATTACGCACAAGTAGTCGTAAGGACCAGCGTCTTCTTTAAGCTCATCCTCTTCATCTCAAGCTGAAGAGACGTGACCGTCAAAGTCTTGGATAATGCCGGCGAGAAGTGCCGGGCGTTAGCGTCAAGATTAGCGACCAAGTACAAGTCACCAATGAATACGACCAGCTGTCTTCAAAGGCGGCCCAGGACCTTCCACTATGAGATTGTCCAACTTGCCTGACTTCACACCGGCGCTTAAGCAGGTGACGCCAGTTTCAAGTGACGCCGACCACTCCATTACTTTGACCGTTCCAGCGTCAGCAAGCAGTTTGCCTAATGTGACGGTGAAGGTCATGAATGTTTCAATAACCAAAGTGTCCCAGGTGTGACGGTTTACTTAGGTGGTGGAAGGCCAAACGGACGACCAAGGTAATATCTCTTTGACCAGAGGCTTAGTGAAAGTACACTTACGGCATTAAGGAAGTGTAGAAGCTTATCAAGCTGCAACAGGTGCTCAAACTATGGTAAGCCCCAGGTGTGACTTACATCCAATCCTCCACTGGAGTCAGCCATGAGCCCAAGTAGCCAGCTTGGAACTCAACGTGGTCAACGTTGCCGTGGCTGGTAGCGAACGTAACCTGGCAGCAGGCGTAACCAGTGGACGGATGCCCAAAGGGAAAATCACCTTTACCGATCTTAGAGCAGGGACTACGACTACTATGTAGTATGCGTTCAGGGTGTACCAATTGGATCAAACCAGAATTAAATTAACGCTGGCCAACGGACAGACGGCTAAGCGGACCATTCAGTGTTGAAACCAGCGGCTTCCTCCAAGTTCGAGTGCTTCCATCTGACAGGTGACGCGAAATAAGACTACAATTGGCGAACGCAGGACGGCGGTACCCAATGGCAGTGAACAAGTCATGGCAGATTAACACCACAACTCTTTTCTACAAACTCTGGCGGCGCTATTCTCTTCTTCGTCGTCGTAAGAATCAGCGTCTACTGATGCCTCTACCAAGATAAAATCGCCAAACATAATCAAGACTAGCTGGTCACCTCGCTTTAGAAAGTGTTCTGACAGGTTGAAAAACTATTCGCTCCCAGGCTAATAAAGTGTCATATTTTTTTGGACAGTGGGGTATAATAAGTTGTAGTCAGAATATAAGCCTGCTTAGGGCGATAGCGTACGGTCAAGGACAAGAAGATCTGCTATAATAGCTTTGGCACTTATTTTGTTGCCTGGTCTGTATTGTCATCTTATCCGTCGCCTCTTCCTACAGACCTTGAAGAGGCAGGACTTCCCAGCTTAATTTAGCTCAGTCAGCTAGCTGCTTAACAGGGCAGTCAATCTTCAGCCAGTCAAGGTCCAGTATGAAGAGTAGAAAATAGCCCAAGAACGGTCCAGGGTCCTAACCACCTTGAGCGGCCAGCGCCTATGCCTATAAGGCTCAGGATGGCGCATAGCTCCTCTACGATCCTAAAGCCTCAGATAAAAAAATAGTATTTTAACCTTCGATGATGGGGTTAACACACAGTGACTAGGATCTTAGATATTCTCCAAGGCTGACAGGTTTGGCCTTCTTCGTGATTGTAGAACAGTGGGAGACAAGACCCGGCCCTTGTTGGAACAGCAAATTCGTGAAGGCACGCCATCGGGATTCACTCCTACAGTCGCAGTTACAACCGTCTCTTTCCGGGCGGGGCGGTCGATGTCAATCAAGTGGTCAAAGGAAGTCAAAACAGGCCTCTATGCAGGAGGTGCTAGGTCAGGATTTTCATACGGCTGTCTGGCGCGTTATCCAGGTGGCCATATGTCCTGGAAGGGAACCGAAGACAGGATGCCTCCTTAAGAAGCGATGTGGACTGGATGGACTGGAGATGGTATATTGACGATGCAGAGCACCTCTGCCAGCCAACCACACCTAGTGACATGCTAGCCTATGAAGAAATTATGTGGCGCGGATGCCAAGGAATTTGCAGGTCATCCTCCCATGCACGATGCTTCGGATAGCAATTGACCAGTGAGGCCCTGCACCTCACATTGATGATTACTTCAAGTCTCAGGTTATGAATTTGAGGTGTTAACATGGGTTCACTTACCTTGGTTAGGCCTAGGATTGGGCATGGCTGCCTATGCCTTAGCCTGCCCAGGAGCTGGCACTTAGGCCTAGGTACATAAACAGCAGGTTCGCAACCAACTACTCTTGTTGACCTGCGGCGTCTGGCTAAATTAATCTTCTTCGATTTATTGCCTTCTACCCAGCCACGACTCTTATGGGGATTCTGGGTTTCCGCATGGCGACTCTGTTTAGCCTGGTTCTCTTGCTTTACGGTCGTACTCATGTCAGGCCTGCATTCCTTTGTTGGCTGGGCACCGAGCGGGCGCCTGCGCCTGAAATTCACCCTCAAATATGCTGGAAGGGGTCCTGATTTGCTGGCCTCTGCCGGGTTAAATCCTGGTTGGGGACCGCCTGTCTCTTCTTTTGGCGCCGCACGCCTTAGTGGAAGCTTCTGACATTCAGGAATTAAGCCGTCCTGCCAAGGCTGGCACCTGGCTCTGGTTGGTGCTGGGCAACTTAGCTGGGCTGAGCCTGGGCTTTGTCCTAATCGAGGCATGGGCTCCTTAATCAAGCTAGCCGTCTTCAATCAACATGGCTATCTCTTCTATGCCAGCCTTTGACCGACCTCTATCAGGTGGTCCGCCAGGCTAAGCGCCAATCTATTCCCCTGCCGTCTTCTAGGCATGGGCCTCATATAGGTCTCTTGGATGTGCTGGTTTTAGTGTGAATATAAAATAACGACTAGGTTGCTTCCTAGCTCGTTTCTATCCTAATAATGTAAGCCCATCATAGACAGCAGTGCCAACGCGATACTAGGAGATGCGTTTCACAGGTAGCAGACAGCTATGTGGGGCCATAATCATGAACAGACTGTCTTGGGGCAGACTGGGGCTGAGATGGCGGAAGGCATGGTGACTAGGGGTCCGCATGACGGCAGTGGGTAGCACCTGGCCCCTAAGTAGCTGCTGAGGCGGGGGGCTGCTTGTGAGCCAGGAGATCTAGAAGGCCGAAAACTGGGTCCGCACCGTTCTAAGACGATGAAGAGTGCGATGGTAATGGCTTGCTGCCAGGGTCATGCGCTCCACCTCTGGTCTGGCTGCTTCTTCTGCCAGTGGCAGTGTAAGGGACTAGCATGAGAATCATGGCCGGAATCATAAAAGTTTTCGGTCCGAGAGGACCAAGCTTATACGTAATAAGAGCAGCGGAGTGTTGGCGGTGGGAACGCCGTGTTCAATCAAGCAAGACAATGAGGGCATTGAGGACAGGGGTCCATGCACTGACATTAATAGGCGATGAGGCAATAAAAACCCCAGAACTGTGCGCAGACCAGTAGAGTTGGTTGAGCCAGGTCACATGAGTAGGCCCAGCCTCGGTCAAAGGTCTTGCAGTAGGTCTAGCGTCACATTAATAGAGACATACATGCCGAAGATTAGATGGGGCTGCTGCCCAGCCCAGATGAGTAGTGTTGTCCAACATGGCAGGCCATAGAAGAGATGGCGGGCATTGTGTGAGGTCAGAGCAAGGCCTGGAGCGGATGAAGGCGGCAAGCAAGGCTGCAGGGTGACAAACTCCCATGGGACCAGCGAAATGAGGCCATTAAGACCGGCTTAGTAGGGTGGGAAGCCCTTGCTGACTGGCTAGCATGCCTGGGGAGAATCCTGGGAGAAAGCCTGTCATAATAGGGATGGTCTTGGGAAGACATAGGAGGTGCGCGTTCATAGATTCACCTCGGCATCATTAATAGTCCCATTCTAATTGCCTTCCCTTGCCCCTGTCAGAGTCCACTGACTTGTAGTATAATGTCCAAGTGAAGATTTAATCAGCGAAGAGGAAGTCACCCATGCTTATATGCCAAAGTACTCGCGTAACCCAACCGTGTCACCGCTTCTCAAGCCGTCCTCGAGGGATTGCGGAAGACAGGGGGCCTCTGTGCCGGTGGCCCATCCCTAAGTTGCCAGTCACAGGCGGCCTGAGTGGGCAGGTCCTATCAGGAGGTTGCCTTTACCGTTATACCGGGCTTATTTTGATGACAGCCAGGAAGAATTACAGGCCACCATCGATGGAACCTATAACGGCGACAAGTTCGACACGCCAAAATTGACCCACAGTCAGAAGGTGAGGATGCCTACTATCTGGAGCTCTTCCACGTGAACCATCGCCTTCAAGGATATGGCTATCTATCCTGCCCTTATCTTATATTTCACTTCTGAAACAAAGGCTCTGACAAAAATCGTCATCCTGACTGCCACCTCCGGCGATACCTGGCGTGGGGCGGCCCATAGCCGGCTTGCGGATATGCCCGGCACCAAGATTGTGGTCTTGCTTCTATCTACAGGGCGGCGTTAACCATATCCAAGAACTGCAAATGCTGACACAGAGGTGACAACACCTATGTCAACGTACCGAAATAACTTCGATGATGCCAAAGCCAAGTCAAAGGCCCTCTTCGGGGACCAAGCCTCAAGGAGCAAATTGCAGCAGCTGGCTACCAATTCTCAGTGCCATTCCGGTAACATTGGGCGTCTCGACCGCAAGTGACACTATGCCTGGCCTTGCAACTGAGCAGGTCAGGGGTGTCATTGCTGAGCAGCGCCATCAGTATGGATGTTCCAACCGGTAACTGTGTTTGGCGACCTACTATGCTCGTCAAATGGGCTTGCCAATCAAGACCTTCATCTGTGCCTAACAAGAACAATGTCTTAACTGACTTCTTCCAAGACTGAGCGTCTATGACCGTCAACGTCCTTTCCATGTGACTAATTCGCCATCCATGGACATCCTCATCTCTAACAGCCTGGGCGCTTGATTTTACCATGCGATGGCAATGATACGACCCAAACGGCTGCTTATGAAGCAATTAGTGGACCGGTCCCCGACAGTGACGCCTCAAATGCCGGGCAGCTAACTTAATACGTAACTGA
>BNJU01000037.1_pt1 | contig 62250 bp, 67 predicted proteins | sample 8539281 | NCBI WGS metagenome assembly BNJU01 (sample SAMD00202456, study PRJDB9452) | human saliva metagenome | isolation source: human saliva | place: Japan
GCGGTGTCCTACTCTCCCACACCCTCCCAGGTGCAGTACCATCGGCGCTTGCGGGCTTAGCTTCCAGGTTCGGAATGGAGGCTGGGCGTTTCCCCGCGGCTATGACCACCACAAGATGGTTCAACCATATTCACTTGAATGTCCCCAGTGTTCGCCGCGCGCGTGTTGGCCGCGTGTTTGGCGTGGGGGTTTGTGTTGGTTGTGATCCGTATAGTGGTTTGACGAGCACTCTCTTAGTGTCTGTCAACCATGCGGTGTAAACAGTGTGGTTGATGTGTTTGTGTTTAGTGTCGGCCCATTAGTACCAGTCGGCTCACGAGCACCTCGCGGTGCTTCCACCTCTGGCCTATCAACCCGGTAGTCTGCCGGGGGCCTTCCACCCCACAGGGGTGTGGAAACCTCATCTCAAAGCAAGTTTCCCGCTTAGATGCTTTCAGCGGTTATCTTTCCCGAACGTAGCCAACCAGCCATGCACCTGGCGGTACAACTGGCACACCAGAGGTTCGTCCATCCCGGTCCTCTCGTACTAGGGACGGCCCTTTTCAAGTTTCCTACGCGCACAGAGGATAGGGACCGAACTGTCTCACGACGTTCTGAACCCAGCTCGCGTACCGCTTTAATGGGCGAACAGCCCAACCCTTGGGACCAACTCCAGCCCCAGGATGCGACGAGCCGACATCGAGGTGCCAAACCATGCCGTCGATATGGACTCTTGGGCAAGATCAGCCTGTTATCCCCGGGGTACCTTTTATCCGTTGAGCGACCACGCACCCACGTGCCATGGCCGGATCACTAGTTCCTGCTTTCGCACCTGCTCGACCCGTCGGTCTCACAGTCAAGCTCCCTTGTACACTTGCACTCGCCACCTGATTACCAACCAGGCTGAGGGAACCTTTGAGCGCCTCCGTTACATTTTAGGAGGCAACCGCCCCAGTTAAACTACCCACCAGGCACTGTCCCCAACCCGGATCACGGGCCAAGGTTGAGGTGACCGCTTGAACCAGAATGGTATTTCAACGACGACTCCACCACGGCTGGCGCCGCAGCTTCACAGTCTCCCACCTATCCTACACAAGCACAAGCGAACACCAATACCAAGCTATAGTAAAGGTCCCGGGGTCTTTCCGTCCTTCTGCGCGAAACGAGCATCTTTACTCGTACTGCAATTTCGCCGAGTTCACGGTCGAGACAGCGGAGAAGTCGTTACGCCATTCGTGCAGGTCGGAACTTACCCGACAAGGAATTTCGCTACCTTAGGATGGTTATAGTTACCACCGCCGTTTACTGGGGCTTAAATTCACCGCTTCACACCCAAAGGGCGTTGACGGTTCCTCTTAACCTTCCAGCACCGGGCAGGCGTCAGTGCGTATACATCGCCTTACGGCTTCGCACGCACCTGTGTTTTTGATAAACAGTCGCTTCTCCCTATTCTCTGCGACCCCCCGGCCCCACCAGCACGCGCGGCGCTGGGAAGCTAAGGGGTCCTCCTTCTCCCGAAGTTACGGAGGAATTTTGCCGAGTTCCTTGACCATGATTCACTCGAACGCCTCGGTATACTCTACCTGACCACCTGAGTCGGTTTAGGGTACGGGCGCCTTGCCCCCTCGCGTCGAGGCTTTTCTCGGCAGCATAGGATCACCACAAGTCCACACACGTGCGTCCCTCATCAGTTCTCACCCACGTGTCTCCCGGATTTACCTAGGAAACAGGGCCACAACCTTAAATACGCCAAACCACCGGCGCACTGCAGCTACCTTTCTGCGTCACCCCTGTTAATACGCTTACCTCCACCACCGGGTCCCAAGACCAACCGCCACCCACATCCCGAAAGACACAGGCATTGGCCGGCAAAATTGGTTAGCATGATGATCTCAGTATTGGACGGTTGCTAGGCGGTACCAGAATATCAACTGGTTATCCATCGACTACGCCTGTCGGCCTCGCCTTAGGACCCGACTAACCCAGGGCGGATAAACCTAGCCCTGGAACCCTTAGTCAATCGGCGCTGCGGATTCTCACCGCAGATTCGCTACTCATGCCTGCATTCTCACTCCCACACAATCCACCAGAGGTTCCCCCCAGGCTTCACCTCATGCAGGACGCTCCCCTACCCAACAACACACCAACAATCATTCAATGACGCCAGCTATACGTGTTGCTGCCACAGCTTCGGCGGTACGCTTAAGCCCCGCTACATTGTCGGCGCGAAATCACTTGACCAGTGAGCTATTACGCACTCTTTCAAGGATGGCTGCTTCTAAGCCAACCTCCTGGTTGTCACCGCGACTCCACATCCTTTCCCCTTAGCGCACACTAGGGGCCTTAGCTGATGATCTGGGCTGTTTCCCTCTCGACTACGAAGCTTATCCCCCGCAGTCTCACTGCCATGCTCAACCCTATTGGCATTCGGAGTTTGGCTGACGTCAGTAACCCACAGGGCCCATCGGCCATCCAGTAGCTCTACCTCCAACAGGAACCACACAACGCTGCACCTAAATGCATTTCGGGGAGAACCAGCTATCACGGAGTTTGATTGGCCTTTCACCCCTACCCACAGCTCATCCCCAGGTTTTTCAACCCTGGTGGGTTCAGTCCTCCACAAAGTCTTACCCTTGCTTCAACCTGGCCATGGGTAGATCACCCCCGCTTCGGGTCCAGAACACGCGACAAACGCCATATTTCAGACTCGCTTTCGCTACGCATACCCCACACGGGTTAAGCACGCCACATGCCACTGACTCGCAGGCTCATTCTTCAAAAGGCACGCCATCACCCCACAAGGCTCTGACGGCTTACAAAGCATCCGGTTTCAGGTACTATTTCACTCCCCTCCCGGGGTACTTTTCACCATTCCCTCACGGTACTATGCACTATCGGTCACTCAGTAGTATTTAGGCTTACCAGGTGGTCCTGGCAGATTCACACGAGATTTCACGAGTCCCGCACTACTCAGGGAACACAACCCACACAACATGTCACCGGCTGGCCTACACGACTATCACGCACTACGGTCCCCCATCCCAAGAGGTTCAACCACCAACAACACACCATGCCCACCCCCGGCAGAAGGCGAACGATCATGCCCCACAACACCCCATGCGCAACGGCCGCCGCCTATCACACGCACAAGGTTTAGCCTCCTCCGCTTTCGCTCGCCACTACTCACGGAATATCTTCTCCTACGGGTACTGAGATGTTTCACTTCCCCGCGTTCCCCCACCACCCTATTTCATTCAAGTGATGGTAACTGGCCCATAACACCAGCTAGGTTCCCCATTCGGAAATCCTTAGATCAACGCTCGCTCGTCAACTCCCTAAGGCATATCGCAGACCGCCACGTCCTTCATCAGCTCTGAGTGCCAAGGCATCCACCGAATGCCCACAAAAAAACTAAACAAAACCACAGACACAAAAAAAACAATAAAACACAAAAAAACTCTAAACAGAGAAAAATAGGTTTCAATTGCAATAAAGATGCTCATCAACCACTATACAGATCACAAACAACACACACACAACCACCAACACCAAACAAACCCTGGTGCCAACAGTCGCAGGCTATGCGCCCAACAGGTGTTGAACGTGAACCCGACAGCATGCTTGCCTCTTGCATAACATTTATGCCCCAACCCAATAACGCACCCACACCCACCACCCAAACAGCAGTGACTTAATGCAGGCACAAGAAACACACACCCAACCAAACCAGCCAGGCGCGCATCCCCAAAAATGGGCTCCCTAGAAAGGAGGTGATCCAGCCGCACCTTCCGGTACGGCTACCTTGTTACGACTTCGTCCCAATCGCCAATCCCACCTTCGACCACTCCCCCCAAACGGTTGAGGCCATGGGCTTCGGGTGTTACCAACTTTCGTGACGTGACGGGCGGTGTGTACAAGGCCCGAGAACGTATTCACCGCAGCGTTGCTGATCTGCGATTACTAGCGACTCCACCTTCATGGGGTCGAGTTGCAGACCCCAATCCGAACTGAGACCGGCTTTAAGGGATTCGCTCCACCTCACAGTATCGCAACCCTCTGTACCAGCCATTGTAGCATGCGTGAAGCCCAAGACATAAGGGGCATGATGATTTGACGTCATCCCCACCTTCCTCCGAGTTAACCCCGGCAGTCCCCCACGAGTCCCCACCATAACGTGCTGGCAACATAGGGCAAGGGTTGCGCTCGTTGCGGGACTTAACCCAACATCTCACGACACGAGCTGACGACAACCATGCACCACCTGCACACGACCAACTAAATGCCACCACATCTCTGCAGTGCCGCCGTGCATGTCAAGCCTTGGTAAGGTTCTTCGCGTTGCATCGAATTAATCCGCATGCTCCGCCGCTTGTGCGGGCCCCCGTCAATTCCTTTGAGTTTTAGCCTTGCGGCCGTACTCCCCAGGCGGGGCACTTAAAGCGTTAGCTACGGCGCAGAAACCACGGGTGGCCCCCACACCTAGTGCCCAACGTTTACAGCGTGGACTACCAGGGTATCTAATCCTGTTCGCTCCCCACGCTTTCGCTCCTCAGCGTCAGTAACGGCCCAGAGACCCGCCTTCGCCACCGGTGTTCTTCCTGATATCTGCGCATTCCACCGCTACACCAGGAGTTCCAGTCTCCCCTACCGCACTCAAGTCTGCCCGTACCCACCGCACGCCCCCAGTTAAGCCAGAGGATTTCACGGCAGACGCGACAAACCGCCTACAAGCCCTTTACGCCCAATAATTCCGGACAACGCTCGCACCCTACGTATTACCGCGGCTGCTGGCACGTAGTTAGCCGGTGCTTCTTTACCCACTACCCTCACCACAACCCACAGTTGCGGCTTGACCATGAGCGAAAGAGGTTTACAACCCGAAGGCCTTCATCCCTCACGCGGCGTCGCTGCATCAGGCTTTCGCCCATTGTGCAATATTCCCCACTGCTGCCTCCCGTAGGAGTCTGGGCCGTATCTCAGTCCCAATGTGACCGGTCACCCTCTCAGGCCGGTTACCCGTCAAAAGCCAGTAAGCCATCACCCCACCAACAAGCTGATGAGGCCGCGAGCCCATCCCCACCAGAAAAAAACCTTTCCACCACCCCCCATGCGAAGGACAGTGAATACCCGGTATTAGCAGCCGTTTCCGACCGTTATCCCAAAGAAGAGGGCAGGTTACTCACGTGTTACTCACCCGTTCGCCACTCATCCAACCCAGCAAGCTGAGCCTTCAGCGTTCGACTTGCATGTGTTAAGCACGCCGCCAGCGTTCGTCCTGAGCCAGGATCAAACTCTCCGAACAAAACTGTAAAAAAACAATAAGCCCGGAAAAACCCACCACAAAAAAACGCGGCAAGCAATCCCAACCAAAAAACACTCAAAAACAAAAAACAGGCATAAAAACAAAAAACAAACACACTATCGAGTTCACAAACAACACCCCCACACTCCCCAACCAAACCCACCAAACCAGCAGGAAAAGCCAAGAAAGAAGGCCACCACCACAGCACCAAGGCCGCGGCGACAAGAGAAAAATCTACACCCACCACCCCCACGTCAAACCAAAACCACGTGAACCAGCACACAAAGCGGCAAAGTTGGCGCGGCCTCGTCAATCTGAATGAAGAAGAGAAGCGATTTTTCGGTGGAATAGCGCCAAATTATTCGCGTTAATCAACTAAAGCGGGACCTGCCTCACAAGGAAGCAGGTCCCGCAAAAGAACTACGCTAAGCGCGCCCGAATCAGTGAAGATCCATGTCTTCTTGAACCGGGATATCAATCGTGGGCAGATCATGAACCGCGTGACGAACAGCCTTCGACACGGCACCGGGAACTGCCTCGTTAAAGACACCAGGAATGATGTAGTTCGGAGAGAGCTCTTCTTCAGAGATCACATCGGCAATTGCGTTTGCAGCAACGCGCAGTACCTCGGTCGTAATTTCCTTGACCTTCGCATCCAGCAAACCGCGGAACAGACCCGGGAAGGCCAGAACGTTGTTGATCTGGTTCGGGTAGTCGCTACGACCGGTTGCCACGATTGCTGCATACTCTGCGGCAGCAATGGGGTCGACCTCGGGAGTCGGGTTCGCGAGGGCGAAAACAATTGCACCGGGAGCCATCTTTGCAATGTCCGAAGGCTCCAAAATGTTGCCGTGAGAGACGCCGATGAAGACGTCAGCATCGGCAATACCTTCCTTGAGGGAGCCGTGAACCATGCGCGGGTTGGTGTTTTGAGCCAGCCATGCACGTGAGGGGTGCATGCCCTCAATATCGTCCCCAGCCAGCGCACCCGTACGACCGTAGCCAACGATGTCGCGCCCCCTGTGCCAGCAGCAGCTTGATGATTGCCGAACCCGCGGCGCCCACACCGGAGACAACGATGCGAACATCCTCAATCTTCTTGTTCACCAGCTTGAGGGGCATTGATCAGCGCGGCCAAAACGACGATTGCGGTACCGTGCTGGTCATCGTGGAAGACAGGGAATATCAAGTTCGGCACGAAGTCGCTCTTCAATTTCGAAGCAGCGAGGTGCGGAGATGTCTTCAAGGTTAATGCCGCCGTATGCGGGGGCAATCGCCTTCACGATAGAAATAATCTCTTCAGTGTCCTTCGTGTCCAGGACAACCGGCCACGCATCGACGTCACCGAACTGCTTGAAGAGAACAGCCTTACCTTCCATAACTGGGAAGAGCAGCCTCGGGGCCAATATCGCCCAGGCCCAGAACAGCAGTGCCATCAGAAACGACAGCAACCGAGTTTGCCTTCATAGTCAGCAGGTGAGCCTTTTTCGGGCATGTCGTGGATCGCGGTGCACACGCGAGCAACACCGGGGGTGTATGCGCGGGAGAGATCATCGCGGTTACGAAGCGGAACCTTAGGATGCACTTCGATCTTGCCACCAACGTGAGCCATAAAGGTCTGGTCTGCAACAGAGGAGGTATGCACACCTTCAAGACCATCCAGAACCTGGCGTACCTCACGACGATGGTCAGAATCACGCATGTCGCAGGTGAGGTCAATGACGATGTGTCCACGATCAGAATCGGCGACGTCAAGGCCCTTGATCTGTGCGCCAGTAGAAGATACAGCATCCACGATCTGCGCGATCGAGAGAGTGGACTCATCGATCTCAAGACGGTAGGACGCGGTGTATGACGGAGAAGTACGCATTGGTCACCTTTGCATTTCCGAATTTTACGAGGCGAGCCCACCGGGCTCTGACCTCATCGTAGCCGCGTAACTGCAGGGGTGCAGTGTTGTCCCACATTACGCAAAATTGACGCTGCAACAAGGCATTTGACGCACAGGAATACTCCACCTCTCCCCCAGTGTCCTCACATATGGAAAGGGCCCGGTCCTTCAGGACCGGGCCACGGGCGTGAACTCAAAACGAGCTCAGGCGCCAACCATTTCCATAATGAGTTCGCGAACGCGTGCAGCATCGGCCTGACCGCGAGTTGCCTTCATGACGGCGCCGACCAACGCACCGGCGGCTTGTACCTTGCCGCCCTTGATCTTCTCGACGACATCAGGGTTTGCATCCAGAGCTTCCTGGACTGCCGCGGTAAGCGCGCCTTCGTCGGAGACGACCTCGAGGCCACGCGCAGCGACAACCTGCTCGGGATCGCCTTCGCCGGCAAGAACTCCTTCGAGGACTTGGCGAGCCAGCTTATCCGTCAGGCGACCACCATCAACCAGGGATTGAAGCTGGGCGATCTGAGCGGGAGTAACAGGCAATTCTTCCAGAGGAAGCTGGTTGTCCTTGGCGTAGCGAGCCAATTCACCCATCCACCACTTTCGGGCAGCGTTAGGATCAGCTCCCGCCACAACCGTCGCCTCGATGAGCTCAAGAGCACCGGCGTTGATCACATCGCGCATTTCCTTATCGGCGAAGCCCCACTGCTCACGCAAGCGGCGCCTCTTCGCAACAGGCAGCTCGGGAAGGCTTGCACGCAGGGACTCCACCCATTCCTCAGAGGGAACGACTGGAACAAGGTCCGGCTCGGGGAAGTAACGGTAATCTTCTGCATCGGACTTTTCACGACCTGAAGAAGTAGAACCGTCTTCTTCGTGGAAGTGACGGGTTTCCTGCAGGATGCTTCCACCTTCGCTCAGGATCTGAGCCTGACGCTGGATCTCATAGCGAACCGCGTTTGCAATTCCCCTGAAGGAGTTGACGTTCTTCGTTTCGGTTCGGGTTCCCAAAGGAGAGCTCGGAGTGGGGCGCAGCGAAACGTTGATGTCTGCTCGCACATTTCCACGCTCCATACGCGCCTCGGAAACGCCGAGTACGGAAGATATCACGCAAAGCCTGGACGTAAGCAGCAGCAACCTCGGGGGCTCGCTCGCCTGCACCCTCGATGGGGCGCGTCACGATCTCGACCAAGGGAACGCCCGCACGGTTGTAGTCAACCAGCGAGTGGTCTGCACCCTGAATTCGCCCGTCAGCGCCACCGATGTGGGTGTTCTTACCGGCGTCTTCTTCCATGTGTGCGCGCTCAATCTGAACGCGGAACATGGTTCCATCTTCAACTCGACGTCAACATAACCGTCATAGGCAATGGGCTCATCGGACTGTGAGGTCTGGAAAGCCTTCGTGAGGTCCGGGTAGAAGTAGTTCTTACGCGCAAAGCGGCAGCTCTTCGCGATCGAACAGTTCAGTGCCAGACCAATCTTGATGGCATACTCCACTGCCTTGTGATTAACCACGGGCAAGGAGCCGGGCAATCCCAAGGACACAGGCGTCACGTAGTGTTCGGGTCCCCGCCAAAGGCGTTGGGAGCAGCATCGAACATCTTTGTGGCGGTACCCAATTCGACGTGTACTTCGATTCCGAGGACCGGATCGAAGGAAGCTGTTGCTTCCTGGTAGTCCATCAGTTCACTCATCACTTTTCCTCCCACTGCGCTGCCGGGCAGTTGCCCGCAATATCGCCGCTGAGCTGCTCAACCAAGCTTGCGACCTCGTACATCTTCAGGTCGTGGTGAGCCGGGGCGAGAATCTGGAATCCGACGGGAAGCCCCTCAGAGCTCACCGCATTGGGAACGTTCATTGCGGGGATTCCTGCAAGGTTCGCCGGAATCGTCGCAATGTCGTTGAGGTACATCGCCATGGGATCATCCATCTTTTCCCCGAAACGGAAGGCCGTCGTGGGGCAGGTGGGAGATACCAAAACATCGACCTCGTCGAAGACGCGAGCAAAGTCGCGCTGGATGAGGGTTCGAACCTTCTGCGCATTTCCGTAGTAGGCATCAAAGAAGCCTGCGGACAAAACGTGAGTACCCAAAATAATGCGGCGCTTCACTTCGTCACCGAAACCGGCCTCACGGGTCGCAGCCATCACGCGCTCAGCAGTGACGGGGCCCTCGCTGGGCTCGACGCGGATGCCGTAACGCATTCCGTCAAAACGCGCGAGGTTCGAGGAAACCTCAGCAGGCATGATCAAGTAGTAGGCGGCAAGCGCATATTCAAAACTCGGGCAGGAAACCTCGACAATTTCAGCACCTGCATCACGCAGCTTCTCAACAGTTGCGTTGAACGCCGCGCTCACGTCTTCTTGGTAACCCTCACCAGAAAGCTCACGGACGACGCCCACGCGAAGTCCCTCGATCTTTCCAGCGCGAGCAACGGACTCCACTCCCGCGCTCAGTGCGGGGACTGGCTCGTTGAGCGAGGTGGAATCGTGGGGATCGAAGCCACCGATGACCTCGGTCAGCGCGGCCGCGTCGGCCACAGTGCGGGTCACGGGACCAATCTGGTCCAGCGACGAGGCCATGGCAATCAATCCGTAACGTGACACTGCGCCGTAAGTGGGCTTGGCGCCAACGGTTCCCGTAACGGCTCCGGGCTGGCGAATAGAACCACCGGTGTCAGACCCCAGGGCGAGAGGCACCATGTAAGCGCCAACTGCTGCCGCAGAACCGCCGCCCGAGCCACCCGGGATACGATCCAAATCCCAGGGGTTACCCGTGCGACCGAAAGCAGAGTGCTCGGTCGAGGAGCCCATCGCGAACTCATCCATGTTCGTCTTACCGACAATGGGCATTCCGGCCTGGTGCAGACGCTCCACAACGGTTGCGTCGTAGGGAGGCAACCAGCCTTCAAGGATCTTCGACGCGCAGGTCGTCGGCAGGCCTCGGGTCACCATATTGTCCTTCACGGCGATCGGAACGCCGGCCAGGCGCGGGAGATCTTCACCTGCAGCGCGACGAGCATCGACCTCGGCTGCAGTTGCAAGTGCGCCTTCACGATCGACGTAGAGGAAAGCGTGGACCTTGGAATCGATCGCATCAATACGGTCGAGGCATGCCTGAGTGAGTTCAACCGAGGTGATCTCTCCGCTTCGCAGCAGCTCAGCAAGCTCGCGTGCTGATTTCTTCAGCAAAGGATTCATCAGTCCTCCTCCAAAATCTGCGGAACCAAGAACATTCCGTCCTGCTGTGCGGGGGCCTGTGCCAGGACCTCATCACGGTCCAACGTTGGACCAACTTCATCTTCACGCCACACGTTAGACAACGGAATGGGGTGGGAGGTCGCAGGCACGTCCGGGGTAGCGACCTCGGAAACCTTTGCAACGGCCTCGGTAATAACATCAAGTTCACCAGCGATTCTGGTGATTTCTTCGGGTGTAAGTGCGATTCGAGCCAAGCCCGCAACGCGGGCGACCTCGTCAGTACTGATCCTTGCCATAAAAAGGATGATACCCGTATGGGCCGCGCCTCTCATACTGTGCCCAGCTCGGCGTAGTTTTGAGTACCCTTAAACTATGTCTCATCGCCGTCCGTCTCTTTCAACGCAAACCATCAGGGCACTCAAGATCGCTGGATTAACTGTGCTCGGTGCCCAGGCGGCGGCGCTTGTCGGGGTTCATATCGTCGATAAGCTCCGCAAAGAACGAGTCCCTCATGTCGCAGGTGGCTTCCCTACTTTCCCTCCTCTTGACACTCAGGTCGAGGGAACTGAAGTTCGCACGTATACAGAGGGAACATCCCTCTATGAGGACATGCTCGAGGCGATTACCTCGGCGAAAGACTACATTTTCTTTGAGTCCTATATCTGGCGTGCGGATGCGTGGGGAAAGCGCTTCAAATCAGCGTTGCTCAGCGCTGCGAAACGCGGAGTTGACGTCCATATCGTTTACGACGGTTTCGCCGTCCTCAATCAAGATCCTTTCTTCTACGTTTTCCCCAAGACACCGCATCTATACATTCGTCGTTTCCCCGAAATTCGTTCGGGAATGTTCACGATGAATCTGCGTAAAACCGGACGCGATCACCGAAAGATCCTCGTCGTTGACGACAAGGTCGCTTTCGTCGGCGGTTACAACATTGGCGATCCCTTCGCATTGGAGTGGCGTGACACCCACGTGCGCGTCACGGGAGACGCGGTATCAGAGCTTAAGTACGGCTTCATTGATTTTTGGAACCACTTCAAGCGTCACGGCCAGCCATCGATTGCTCGCACCCGGGCCCCGCGTTGGGATTCCGAGGTCTCCCTCGCTTTCAATCAGCCTTCTCGTCTGCTTTACCCCGTCCGCGGCCTCTACATTGACGCAATCGATCGTGCGCGCTCGTCAATCCGTATTACCAGCGCCTATTTCATCCCCGATCGTGAGATTTTCGCGGCCTTGGTTCACGCGGCGCGCCGCGGGGTTCGCGTTCAGATTCTGATTCCCGAGTACTCCAACCACATTCTTGCCGACTGGGTTGCGCGCCCCTACCACGGTCCGCTTCTCAAAGAAGGCGTTGAAATCTGGCTCTACGAGGACGCCATGATCCATTCGAAGACCATGACGATCGACGGAGCATGGTCAACCGTTGGAACGGCAAATATCGACCGCCTGTCTCTCCAAGGAAACTATGAGGTCAATGTCCAATTCCGCTCGGACAAATTCGCGCAGACCATGGACAAGATCTTCGAACTCGATCTGACGAACGCACGCCGTCTCTCTTTGAGGAATGGGAGGAGCGCTCGCTGCTCACCAAGGTGCTGGAGCGTCTCCTACATCCTTTCGAATTCCTCGTCTGAGAGTTTGTCCCCCGCGGCGCCTACTCGTCGAGTGCGGCAAGACCGTCGCGCAAAACCCGTTCGAAATAGCTTTCATCAACCACCGGAACGCCCAAAGACTCAGCTTTGGCGACCTTGGAACCCGATCCGGGGCCTGCAATCACCAGTGATGTCTTTTTGGATACCGATCCCGAGGCCTTACCTCCGCGGGCGATAATTGCTTCCTTTGCGCCTTCTCGCGTATATCCAGGCATTGAACCGGAAACGACGATGGTCAGTCCCTCCAGAACCTGCTCAACGTCATCGCGTTTTTCGTCTTCCATGCGCACGCCCGCCTGCGCCCATGCGCGGACAATATCTTGGTGCCAAGGAACCGCCAGCCAGTCAACGAGAGACTGAGCGATAACAGCGCCAACACCCTCAACTTCGGCTAGTTCTTCTACCGAGGCCTTGGAGAGCAAGTCCATTGAGGGGAAGGTGGCAGCAAGTGCCGCAGCAGCTGTGGGCCAACATGGCGAATTGACAGAGCGACCAGGATTCGCGCCAAGGGACGCTGTTTTGCCTGCTCGATTTGATCGAGCATCATGATCGTATTCTTTGAAGGAACAGATGCTTTTCGCCCCACCGCTTTAGTCCAGAAGTAACGGACTTGCATCCAATCTCCCGTTGCTTCTCCCTCCGCAGTGACGGGTTTCCAGACCATGACGTCACGAAGTTGCTCTGCGTCAAGATTGAAGACCTGGCTCTCAGAAGAAAGAACCGGGGTTTGAGGGGCGGGAAGGAGGGCCTCTGCATCGGCAATGAGCTCTGCATGAGTGAGGTGCTCTACTCCTGCAAGACGCAATTGTGTTCCGTCTTCAAGGAGCACCACGTCACCACCCGCGAGCGCGGCAGCCACCTCGTCGCGGTTGTTTTCCGGCTGGGTAAGGGCAAGCGCGGCCTCGTCGCCCAAGCCCTCAATATCCAAGGCCGAACGCGCACCCAAGTGCGCAATCCTCTCGGTAATCTGCGCTGGGCAGCCCGCTTGGTTGGGACACCGCAAGTCCACATCGCCTTCTTTTTGTGGAGCGAGCCGAGCCCCGCACGAAGGACACATTTCAGGCATCACGAAGGGATACTCACTCCCATCACGTGCGGCAACAACCGGAGCGACGATCTCAGGGATGACATCGCCGGCTTTGCGCAAGACAACAAGGTCACCGATGAGAACGCCCTTGCGTTCGACTTCGCTTGCATTGTGCAAGGTCGCCCGAGAAACGTGAGACCCCGCGACGAGAATCCGCTCCATGACGCCGTAAGGGGTGACGCGTCCGGTGCGTCCAACTTGGACTCGGATATCAAGGAGGCGCGTGTTGACTTCTTCGGGAGGGAATTTATAGGCAGCCGCCCACCGAGGAGTACGCGAGGTTGTGCCCAGGGAGGCCTGAATGGCGCGATCGTTAATTTTGACGACAACGCCATCAATTTCGTGTTCAAGAGAGTGACGTTGCGCTCCCAGCTCAGCGATTCGCTGCTCGATCGCGGTGCGTCCGCGCAGAAGTTTGGTGTAGGGGGAAACAGGCATTCCCCATTCCTTCAGGCGGGCGAACCATCCGGAAAGAGTGTCGGGCGTTTCGAAAGAGGTATTTCCGACCTCGACAGCTCCGATTCCGTGAGCGAGCATTGCAAGGGGGCGTTCGGCCGTCTTTCGCGGGTCTTTTTGACGCAAGGAACCAGCAGCAGCGTTACGGGCGTTGACGAAGGGAGGGTCGCCGGCGCGCACGCGTTCCGCATTGAAGGCTTCAAAATCCTTTGTCGGGAAATAGACCTCTCCACGAATTTCAACGCGCGCAGGAACGAGGCCGCTGAGGCGGTGCGGGATCGAAGAAATCGTCAGGACGTTCGCGGTCACGTCCTCGCCAACCCATCCGTCTCCACGAGTCGCGGCACGCACGAGCACGCCATTTTCATAGAGCAAGTTCACTGCTAGGCCATCGATCTTGACCTCGGTGAGCATGTCCAAGTCATCTCTGCCCGTATCATTCGCCATGCGCAATTCCCACGCAGCAAGTTCTTCAAGGGAGAAGACATCATCCAGACTTGTCATTTGCTGGAGGTGGCGCACGGGGGCAAAAGCGTCGGAGGCAGCTCCCCCCACGCGCGTTGTCGGAGAGTCGGAGCTGCGATACTGCGGATATTTCGCTTCGAATTCTTCGAGCTGGCGGTAGAGCTGGTCATAGTCCGCATCCGAGAGCACCGGCGCATCGCGATCGTAATATGCGGCTCGAGCATCTTCGACGGCTGCAATGAGTTGACGGTAGTGATCTAAGACCTGGCGTTCCTCTTCGCTCATAGACGCCATTGTGTCATTTCCCCGTTTCAAATGCGCGCGCCCACTTTCCACAGGTCGGACATAGTATCGGCGTTTTCCACAGAAGAAGGGCAATTGGCGACAGCCCGCGGTTCCCCTGAGATGCTGCGATGAGAAGCACAGGGCCTTGAAAGAGAGCGGAGCGAGAGTGTCTGGTTCACAGTGTGATTCTGATCAGCTTGGGTCTCTTCCAGAGGCTGCGCTGCGCGCGCCGTGGCATCTTGCCTGCATTCGAGGCCCCCACCAAGGCATCATTGCTCTGCCAGGCAATACGCCACCACAATTCCCAGCCGAGTGCGAGACACTCAGCGATTCCTCTCGCGACCAACGGATACGGCTCATACCTCGCGATGAATCGAGCGAGATTTCAGTGAAAGCACGGCGATTCGGAATCTGGAGAAGCGTCTGCCCCACCGCACCTATCGCGTAGGTCCGGCGTTGAAAGTCAGAGTCAGATTTTCACACTCGACTGACTTCTACGTGTATCGCGCTCGCCCGCGTATCCTTTCCTTCCCTGATGCTGTTCAGCGAAGAGGCTTCGCTCTTCCCGCGGTGTCTTTCATCGGGTTTCTTCCGATCGCCGTGTTCATGGGAGTGCGTATCAGCATGATGGGAGTGGGACAAGGAAGCTATTTCTTCCTTGCTGCGCTTCCTCTTGCCGTTATTTTCTTCTCCTTGGGGCTTCGATATTTTCGCCAAGGCTCTCAAGGGAAACGACTCGACGCCGCAGCCGTGGCTTTACTCCTTCACGTATCCGCGGCCAGGTCTGCTCTACGATTTGCTCTTTATCCCTCTTTAGTTGGCCGCGGAAAGCCCTGGCTTCTTGAGCCTTCAGGGGCGCCCGAGGCCACTTCTTCCCAGTCTTCAACAGGCAAACTAGGGCCCTTTGCACGAGAGAATTCATCGCACCACTATTACGCGGCCCTTGGCCCGCAAGCCCAGCTCATGGTGTTTTGGTTTGCATCGCAAATCGCAACGCAAGCAGGAGGCGCCCATCTTCACTTCACCGGCTCTCCGCCACTCATTCTTGGCACAGAGGGACCCGACTCGGTGCACATTTTTCTCCACGGCCTCGGGGATGAATGGAAACCACAGGGGAAAGCGCATGGGGCGGAAACTGAGCGCGGCACAGAAGAAATCCACCTCGCGTGGGCATACAGCTATGCAGAACTCCCCACGTGGTGCGAGGCCGTAATACCAGCAGACAAAGCACCGGTCTCACTGGGATGGTGGCAGATGATCACGCACGCCCACTCTCGCGCGAGCATTCCAAACGACTGTGATTTCACAGAGCTCTCTTGGGATGGAATCGATAGAAATGACTCACTGAGGACTCCCATTGGGCAGGACTCTACGGGAGAAGTCAGCATCGATCTGGTCAGCGAAGGGCCACACGCACTTATTGCGGGGACGACGGGAAGTGGAAAGTCAGAAGCACTTCGCACGTGGCTTCTGGGATTGTGTGCTCGCTACTCCCCTACTCGACTGCGTCTTGTTTTGGTTGACTATAAAGGAGGCTCTGCTCTTGCCCCCTTAGTTCGCCTCCCTCACACGGAGGCGGTCCTCACTGATCTTGATCCCGGGCAGTCTGCTCGCGCTCTGCGTGGTTTAGCTTCTTGTTTGGCTCAGCGGGAGGCTGATTTTGCCAAACTCCAGGTCAAAGATCTCCAGCAGTGGTGCGAGCGCTATCAACAAGGCAAAGCGCCACTTCCACCTCCGCGGATCCTGATTGTTGTCGACGAGTTTCGCGTACTTGCAGACCTCCATCCCACGACTATGGAGATATTCTCTCGCCTTGCATCCCAAGGTCGTTCTCTGGGCCTTCACCTCCTCTATGCGACCCAGCACCCCAGTGGAGCAGTCAATACGACGATGCGTGCCAACACCGAGCTGCGAATCGCTTTAAGAACCATTACCGAGGCCGAGTCGCTCGACATTATCGGCAGCGGCGCTGCAGCACGTATTCCACGAATTCCCGGACGCGCGATCATCGGCTCTGGTCGCGAAGTGCAATTCGCGTACTGCCACGATGCTGAGGACGTAATTAGGGCAATGAGAGATCGAACCTTAGCGGCTGAGTGTCGGAAGTCAATGAGTCAGAACTCTCCCCTGTGGTGTCCTCCGCTTCCCTCACATATTCCCTCTGCCCAGTTGAAGGAGATGAATGTCGCTCATTGCGACGAAGGTGTCGTTCTTGGGCTGCGAGATGGAATCGATACGGGGTCTCATTGCCCACTCGTGTGGCAGCACGGAAACATCTTGTTCAGTGGCGTGGGAAGTTCTCGCCTCAAGCTTGGACGCATTGCGCGTTCATGTGCCTTTGCACTGAGCGATGCGCTTGGATTGCCGGTATACGGAATGTCCTTAGAAGCAGGAAGTGCTGGATTACAACCGGGTGGATCGGGATGCGAGTCTTATCCCTTCCTCATCCGAAATACTCTTGATTTAGGTGTTTTCTGCGAAGCAATCACAGACTACTCCCCTTGCGTTTTATGGATCGAGAACATCGAAAACGTTCTTCACTCGATGGAAGAGTGTTTCGGAGTTTTACGCGCACATCAGATGTGGGGGCAATTCACACGTGCTTGCGATGGAACTGAAGTCATTCTGGTAGCAAGCGAGGGTTCAGGGACTTTTGCGCATCGCTCACGCTACGGTTCTTTCGAACACAATTGGTGCGATATTCCTTCTCGCGACATTGCTTCCAATTCTGGGTTTATCGGGCAGGCTCAACTGACAAATCAACCAGGGCAACTTTGGAACCCCACCCAAGAGACAATGATGGCTCTGCCAATAGAGCACCCCGGACCGAAATTGATCGTGCACCTGCGCTCGTGGGACACGATGCTGCAGCGCAGCATGGAAATTTCCAGCGCGGTTGCGATACGTAGACCTCTAAGGCCAAATGCGAGCATGATGACGCGGCGAGGACTTTGCTCCCCATATATTCATAGATTCCCTAAGACACCGCTCAGTGAGAAAACAGCTGTTGCATCTCGCACAAAAATCGACGTTGACATGCATGTTTTAGGTATTGAAATTCGTTATGGATCGCACTTAAAACGATTTCTATTTTCAGAGCACAAATGCATATTAATCGGGGATGAGAATTCTATTCTCGCTAGCGTTCTAAAGACAATAAACCCGAGTTGCTCTGTTGATTACTTTGAGCAAACATGCTGGTTAAAGGCACTGAGCATGCCGTACGAATTGCTCTTCTTCCCAAATCCTCCCGGCGACGCACTTCGCATCATTGCCCAAAGTTGCCAGGATTTTCCCAGTTCTTTACATGCACATTCTTGGAATTCTTATTCGGGGGTAATCATTCATCATGGCTCCACTAGGCGTTTCGTCCTGAGTTTTAAATAGAGTGATCCCTTACACATCAATTCTGCAATTTAATCGTCTCGTAACTCTTGATATACAAGTTTGAATCCTCGAAACTAAAGACTGTTGTTTTTGTTCGGCGCGGGCATTCAATGCCCGCGCTCACGCTCTTAAAGGAGTACCCATAATGGATTGGCGGAGTAAAGCCGCGTGCCTCAGCGTTGACCCAGAGCTCTTCTTCCCTATCGGGAATACGGGACCAGCGATCGCGCAGGCGGCCGAAGCCAAGGCAGTATGTCGCGAGTGTGAAGTTCAAGCGATCTGCCTGCAGTGGGCCCTAGAGAACAATCAGGATTCCGGAGTGTGGGGTGGAATGAGCGAAGAAGAACGTCGCTCCCTCAAGCGCCGCGCGGCTCGCGCACGTCGCATGTCCTGATCTTTGCCTACATCAATGGGTGGTGGCGAAAACTTGAGTTTTCGCCACCACCCATTTGTTTGGCCTGTCGGGTGCCTATTGAAGAAGAATTCCCGGTTCCTAGGAGTCGCAGCGCCGCGATACTCGGCGCGCGGCCAGCCCCATTCCTGCTAAGAGAACACCCATCACCGCGAGAGAGTTACTAACTCCTCCAGTTCGCGCCATACGAGGCTTCTTCGGTTCTTCCCCCTTCACGCTTTGCTCGCGTGAATTGATATCCCGATGAAAAGCGACTCTTTCATTTCCTTGATAAAGATCCTCAAAAACAACAAGCTGTTTTCCTTGAAGCTGTTCTCCTTGCGTACGGAAGACAACCTCAGCGCACCCCTTTGATGAGTCAGCACGAAACTCAGTGCGCGCGCTAACCAGTCCATGTTCGTCCGACAAGGGCACGCCGGTTTCGCGATCAACAAGGGTTGCATTGAGGGCGTATTCACCCCCGGCCTCGACGCCTTCGTAGCACACGCTGTCAACGATGCTCACTGGACCACTGCCCGCCACGGTCTGGTCCGAATCCGCACCATCACGCGCATGCGTAGAAATCGTAATAGGCCCGCTTTGCTTGCGCGCGTACTGTTCATTCGGATCATCAAGGACAGAACGATAGGCCTCTACCCTGCTGTCCCCATCGAACTCAGTAGTAAACACGTAGGTCCCCACTCGCTCTGGCTCCACGCGGAAGGTGAGGTCACCGAGTGACGGGTAGTAGCCATTTCGCGCAGGAATCTCAACGCTCCCGATTTCCTCGGCTCTATCGCGGTTTTCTTCTGCGACCTCAAGTCCTTGAGGGAAGAAGAGAAGACGGTGGCGCATTGTTGGCACATCCGCCCCGAAGGGCTCTCGCCTGCCCATCCCGGATGAGACTGCGGAAAACCGCTCACCCACAGGTCATCGATGAGATACGTTCCACCACGGGTTTCTTTGACCTGGGCTGCAGAGTAGATCTGAACTTTCCACGGAGTGACGCTGGTTTCCGTTGATAAGGCAAGCTGATCCGACCAGTCTGAATGGATAAACGGAGCGTACTGACCCTGATGGTCCTTTCGCACCGTCCACACCCAGGAAACAAAACCCGGCTTGTGTGTCGATTCAGGAACATCGATTGTTACGGTCTTTGTTCCTTCCCCAGTAAAAACTGCTGAAGCGTATCCGATAACCGGCGCGTCTTGCGGGATCAAACGTCCATCTACTGGCGACGATGGGGGCTCTTCTCCTAGGTCATAGGCGATTCCGTCAAAGGCAACGGGAATCGGCCCATGGTCGTCATGAAGCCAACTTCCATCCCCATAGTTTGGGTCTGCAAAAGCGGTGATCGTGTCAGAGAGATGGTGACCCGTAATAGTCTCTTCTTCGACCTTCGAGCGAAGCATGGGTTGGAAATCCATGAGGACTTTCCACACTCCCCCTTTAAGACGCTTTTCCTCCTTGTCCCCCTCAGGCCTATTCCCGTACGAGGCCGTATCTTGCGTTGCGGCGCGAACACCGTAGCGCGTGAGCGTCGTTCGAACGGGGTTGAGGTATGTCCCTTCCCATTTCACGCTTCCGTTTCCTGTGGCTTCCCACTCCAGGCTCACTCCGGTCTCTTTTGTTGTTCCCTCCCATTCGGACGTCCCCGTCGATGTGAAGCGCGCAGGCCCAATAAGCATCAATTTCAGTTTGAGGCCCGGGATCCACTCCCCTTTCTCATTCTTCACGCCTAGGTCTTTGAGGAAACCATTGCGAGGTGTGCGTGACTCGACACTTCCGTTCTCATAGGTCGTAACAGCCGCCTTTTGCGCCTGGCGCACGTAGTCTTTTGCTTTCTCATAGACCTGAGGGAGTTGCTCTCGAACTCGATCGACCAGGGTGTTGACTGAATCCTGAGTGTTCTTCCCAGCTTGGTCACCCTCAAAATTTGCGTGGATGAGGAAGGAAAGTGCTGCACGGTTTTCTGGGTGGCGGTCTCCTTGATAGCGATCGAGGAGCCACGCCATCTGCGCGGTAGAGAGGTCAATTTCATCTGGTCCCCAGCGTTTTGATTCTCCGAGGTCGCTGATCGAGGCCGTATCTTGCGGTTTCGGATCGCTCGCCACATGTGCGTACACCAGACGGGGTAGCGAGTTTCAACGTTGTGAGGCGCCGTGTAGGCCCCCAGCCAAAATCCGCCGACTGATTGTGCTCCGACGCCTTTCACGTAAAGACCGTTGCCCTCAAATAGCGCATGTGCTGGTTGCGGACTCATTGCCAGAGCGCTCATTGTTGCGACTCCCGCCATATAGACGAGGAGCGGCGCCGCTTTTCCTAGCCCCGACCTTCTTGCAGCAGGCGTATATCCTTGCCTCCCGATCATAGTTCTTCCTTTCACAGTTTCCGGAGAGTTCTTCTCCGCTTGAAGCGAGAGTAAGAGCGGGAATGAGGAGAAGAGTTTGAGGGTGCCGATTCTGTGGATAACTCGCGGCGCCTTCGAGACTGTGGATAACTTTTGTGCTCAGGCAACAGTGAGTACTTGGAGCTAGGAAGAGCCGAGAAAGAGGGCAGGAAGAATGGGAAGGTGCCCGCGCTGCGGGGGTAGCGCGGGCACCTGAGTTTCACCAATTGCGGCGGATGCCGCTGGTTTTAGCGATGCGACCAGAAACGAATGACCCTCTGAGGCTGGTTGGGATCCTGGAAGGATTGAGCCATCTCACCCTGGTAGCTGTAGTCGTCGAAGAAGCGAGTGGAAGATATGGGCAGGTACTGAGGATTATCAGCAAGGGTGACGTTGTAGACCTTCTTGTTGCCTTCCCCACGAGAACTCCATACCATCGTTGATCTGGACGCCATCGGCTTTCGGGATCCAGTAGCGATGGGTCTTTCCATCGACCGGATTCACCCGATCTCCGTCCCACCAGTAGAGAGCATAGTTCGCGTCTTCAGGGATGCCGCGGTCGACCTTGCCATTGACGCGAGCGTAGTTCACAACCAGATGCTGAGGCTCGTAGCCATCCCAGTCTCTGCGCGGGTTGTCACCAATGCTCATGCCGCGAAGCTTCTTCTCTTTGTCAGTGAAGGCGAAGTCCGAACGAATGTCCTCTGCAAAAGGTCGCACGATAATGTTGTCGTAAAGATCAACGCCAGCAATGCGGCCGAACATCTCCTGGAAGTCAATCGCGCCACGGGAGCCGCCGTAGTAGTCATCTTGAGTGCCGCTACGAACGATCTTGTTACGCTGAATGCTGGCCCTCTTGTTCAAGGTCAAGTTCCAATCGAAGTTGTGGCCACCAAACACCGTATTGAGACGGATACCTGCGCCTTCAAAATTCCCCGTGATGAGGTTATTCTCCGCTTTTTGCCCGGATCCACCAAAGAAACCGATTCCACCTGCGCGCCACCCGAGCTCGATCGTGTTGTGCGTGAACTCAATATTGTCGGTGTGACGAGCATTCGATACGTATTGAACGGGATCATCCGGCTTCGACTGCGCATGACTTGACCACGAGGCAAGACCATCGTCGCCGTTTCCACGAACGTTGGAATTGCGAACGGCCGAATCCCGGCTGCCCTGCGAATAGTTCAGACCATCGGCAAAGTTATTGCGAATACGGGAGTGATCGACCACCATATGCTCTGTGTACTGCATGTATTTCTCATCGACGTAGTCACCCATCCAGAAGCCACACTCGAAGTGTTCGATCCAGAGGTTCACAAACTGTGAATTCTTGGTGACGCCTTGGAATCCCTATAGTTTGCCCCTTCGTCGTAACGGGACTTGAGATTAGTCGACATGTAGAAGTCACGGAATTGCAGGTCATGGCTGGTATGTTCAAGAACAATTCCACCGCTGGCCTTGTTCGGGTTACGGAAGAAGAGATTCGAGTACCAGATACCTGCACCTTGGATCATCAGCTGGTGGTTATCATCTGGAGAATGCCGAACCACGAGCTGGCTATCAAACTCGAAGGTTCCACGCGGAATATACAGAGTCTTCTTCTCATCCGATGCGCGCTTAAGGGCTGCTAGGAAAGCTTCAGAGTCATCCTTTCCGTCGTTGGCCCATGCGTGAACCGGACGAGTCTGGATTTTCCCCGGTTCCACTTCTTCCGTAACCGTCAGGTCATCATCAGTAATGCTTACCGAATTGTCGGGACGCTGAATCTCAGGAAGAGCCTGTTCAAGTTCAATAAAGTCAATGCCATAGGCATGCCCTTCACTCCCCGTTCGAACGACACTGACCGTGTCTCCCGGGTTTACTTGGCGATTGAGCAGAGCGTGGACCTCATCAAATTGGAAGCGCGCATGTATTGGTCCTTCGCCTGCCAACTTGTCTTTTTCTTCGTCAAAGACCTTACTCTTTTGAACATACTGATACGCAGTTTCTGACGAGAGATTAAAAGTGGCGGCCTTTTCTCCGTTAACGCGAATATCTACGCTTCCAGCCTTGTGATCAGGAAGAGTGAAGCGAAAATCAATTGCATTCCCAGGAACTTCAGCAGTGAAGCTCACGGAAGAACCCTCGCCTTCGAGTTCAACATAGGACTGTTCCCCGGCTTCAATCGCCGTCGAGTCGAGCATTTTGTCAACAGTCAGTCTCTCGTCGAGCGAGACGACGTGTGCGCGGTCAAGTCGGCCACGCTCGGCCTCGTAGCGCGTGTAAGGAAAAGAAGCACCATAGGTTGTGTCGACATCGGCAGCGACGGCGGTATGGGTGGTGCTCAGGGAGGGAAGGAGCGCGATTGCTGCAGCGGCGCCGACGCTTCCCACGAGGTATCTGCGTTTCATAGCGGAGGATCTTCCTTGTGAGTACGTGAGATAGGCCAGACCCACAGTGTTTTCGCTGATCGGAAGGGAGTGGCCTATTGCTCCTCAACACTAAAAACTCAAGGTGTGAACATAAATAAAAGATTCTTTAACGAAGCTATTCATCAGCTACAAGATTTCTGCGACTATTCTTGTAGCTTTCTTATACATTTTGATGCGCATCGCGAGCGGATTTATTTCGCGCATAAATGCGCATCAAAGCGCAGGATTCCAAGGCTCATAAGCCTTATAAAATATGAGCACAGTACATTTTCGGCAACACTTCCAGAGGAAATTATTACCGATATTGCGCATTGATCGAGAATTTTCTGAAAGAAGGCGCAATGGTTTTCTTTTCCCGAGGCCGTGGGGGCGTTGGTGGGGGCGTATTGGGGGTGAAAAACGCTCCCATGCGCTCTTTCTAGCCGCTCTTGCAGTCAAGCGACATTCCTACAAAAACCTTGATAACAAAGGAAAAGTCCCGGAACTTCAACGAAGTTCCGGGACTACTTGTGGAGCTCAGGGGGCACATGTCGAACTCGTCCAGACTCGCGATCACCTTTTGTTGGTGGCCATGGCAGCGTGAGGAGCGCTCATTTCCGCTCATACACGAGCAGAACCAGAAAGCCCCGTGTAAATGTGGTTAAATCACTGGATTCACGACAAAATAAAAGTGCCCCGCATGGAGCCCACGCGGGGAGGCGCAGCCGCCGATCTCGCCTGAGCGAGATGAGGACCGGACGTGAGGGACCTTATCGGGGAGATGTACCCCGGAGACATCAGGACGGGTCTCACCTGATGCAAGTGGTGGGCAACGATGCCACCACTCTGTGAGGTTCAAAATGGCTGCGATTGCCAAAACTGCCCTACCTCAGCTGTATTCGCTGAGAACACTGTCTGAAGCCGGATACGGCTCAATTGCTACGCTCCGCCGCGCTATTCGCGAGGGACGTCTAGATGCCGTCCGCGTCGGAGGCCGTCTGAAAGTCACTGCCGAGGCTCTTGCCCGATACATCGGCGAGCCCATCTCCACCGGAGGTGAGGCACGATGAGCACTCAAAGAAATCGCCCCGGCACCGCTGAGGGCACCGAGGCAACTGTTGTTCGTGAAAGTCAGTCTACTGCAAACTCTCCCGTGAGGCACTACCCGAACGTTCCGCCGATCAACCAGCTCATCTCCGACGAGGTGGAGCTCTTCTTCAGGGCCGATCAGACGAGGTACACGCCCGAGCAGGTGGAGTCGAAGCTGCTTCACGCCATCAACACGCGGATCCTCACCGAGAACGCCCAGGGCGGCCTCAAGGGGGCGCTGGCCTATCGCTCGCTCAAGGTCCTCCCACCGTTCGTCATCGCCGCGTGCGTCCTGGAGCGGGACCACTCTCATCTGGGTCTGATCGGTGAATCGCGCGAAACGGCGAGGCTCTATACGTACAGCGAGCAAGGCCCGGACGAGGGGTTGTACGTCCCCGCCGAGTTCCTCATTCGACAGGCGGCAGTCGCGTACAACGTCAGCGCGACTAGCCGTGATCTCGACGAGGTGCTGCGTCGTCTGGAGGACTCGGTGCCGATGCTGGAGCCCTCGGAGGACGGTGATGCCGTGGCTCTGGCAAACGGGATCTTTGATCTGCGGACGAAGGAACTCGCGCAGCTAAGCGAGCGCCGGGGTGCGCCTACAGGCGACTCTCGGCCTCAGCAAGCTCGACGTAGCGCGCGAGCTCCTCGTCCAGATCGTCCACATCATCCGTCCCGTCGGACGGAGCCTCAGCCTCTGCGTCTGATTCCTCCTGCCCGTAGCGTTCCAACAGGAGGCGCTCTCGGTAGAGGTTGTCCGCTGTCACCCCGATGGTACGGATGAGGGACACGTTGAGGGCCATGCCGACGATGATGCCGATAATCGGCAGGATCTGCGCCATCTTCATGCCGACGAGACGCGTTCCCAGGGCCGCGAACAAGGAGTTCACGGATGCGGTCAGCGCGTTGTTCCCGACGCTCTCCATCGATCCGCGTTTGGTGAGCTTGCGCACCACCTTGTTAAACACACGCATCGAGGTCGCCTTCTCGACGGCATGGTCATCAGCCTTGCTTCGCGGGGCGATCGCCTGGGATAAAACCATCGTGGAGAACAGCTTTTCCGCTGGATCCTTCGTGTCATACCCGTAGTACGCAGCCGTGTGCGACACGAGGCGCGCAGAGGAGGCCAAGAACGTCGCGATATCGAGGCCGATTGCCCCCATGATCACGCCGATGCCGGGTGCCGAAGCGATGCCCAGGCCAAGGAGAGCCGCAACCGCCCCTCCCGTCGCGAATATGCTGCTCAACGCTCCTTCCGTCGCGGTAACGACGGCATATCCCACCTTCAGGTGGGGCCTGACCAATTGGATCTCTGCCAGGTTCAGGTTTCGGATGTCTTCGAGACACTCCACGTCGTTGCCTGCCCTGCGATACGCCTTCACGATTCGTTCGCGTCGAACCGATGATTCGGCGGCTGATGTCGCCTTCTCGACGAGCCCCAGGACAGCCGATGAGATCCAGCCGGCAACCGCAGCGACGCCGGGCATCTTGCCCGCGAGGCCAACCACTTTTTTCAAAGGGGTGAGCACGTACGAACGGATGCGCTGAGTGATGACGCGAGGACTGCGAGGGTTGACCTGAGCGGCCTTCCATTCCTGGATCGCATCCCACTGCGCACGATCGTCGTCGGTCATGCGCTGCCGAATATCGTCGCGTGCGTTGTTCTCTTCGACCGGCTGATCTGTCATACCCCAAGCCTACCTGACCAAGATAAAGCGGCCCACACCACAGAGCGAGCGGGATTGCCGCTCTCCTACGGGCGACTCTCGGCCTCCGCGATCTCCACGTAGCGCGCGATGTCTGCGCTCAGCTCCTGGCTGCCGGCAGACCTCGCCAGGTCCGTCGAGGCGCCATCGGAGGTCTCCACGCGACCGTAGTGTTCGGCGAGGAAGCGCTCGCGGTACAGGTGATCGGCGGTCTCGCCGATGGTGCGCATGAGGGCGGCATTGAGCCCGGCGCTCACGACGACTCCCGCGACAGGACGATCTGCGCGAGCTTGCGAGACGCCAGACGCACGCCCATTGCGCTGAAGAGGGAGTTCATCGCGCTCACGACCACGTTGCCGCCGAGGCCGTCGAGCGAACCGCGCCGGGCAAGGTCACGCATCACCTTGTTGAAGGCCAGCATCGTCGTCTGCTTTTCGACGACGAAATCGTGGCCGCTGCCCGTCGGGTCGATCGCCTGCGAGAGCACCATCGTGGAGAAGAGTCGCTCCGTGGGGTCCTCCGAGTCGTAGCCGTAGTAAGCGGCCGTGTGTGCAACGAGGCGCGTCGCAGCGGCCAGGAAGGTCGTGATATCGACGGCGATAGCCGAGGCCGTGACCCCCACTCCCGGGGCAGAGGCCACCATTGACACACCCGAGACCCGCGACCAGCTCTTCGAGTACTTCGTGGATAAGGTATTCATCGGGCGCGAGCAGATCATCATCGCGTCCTATTTCCATGACAGCGCAGCGCCCATCGAGTTCGAGGAGCTAGAAGAAGCGCTCACCAGCGGACACAGGGCGGGGGAAGTGCGAACCTACGCTCGAAAGCGAGAGTTCGACACTTCCCCCTCAGGTGGAGATGGGGGGAACTGACACCCTCCGTTGGAAAACCGGGGTTTCTGGGAACCGCACTAAAGTTGATACCACTATGATACCGTTTTCTTAACCGTAGGCTCTACTCTTTGGTGGGTGAAGCGAAATTCAATTCGCCGGGCCGAACTAGCGGTAAATGAACAGCGGGAATCGGCAGCTTTGAGGTTAGATCCGCTACAGCTGAGCGCACGTATGGATGGACACACATAACAGCTGAACGCGTTGCAAACTCAGCGATCACGTCGTGTGCGGTGTCGAGCAGTTGGTCGAGTTTATACTCGATGACATAATCGACACGTCCACTCCAGTGGTAGCACTTAAACTCGAAAGCGAATCGCAGGAGAAGAAGGCTCTCGTCCTCGATCATCTTGTGCTGGAGATCAACGTGGACCTCTATGTTGTTGGCATCGTAGCGTTCATCAGGCCCGTCTTCATAGATACCCGCCTCAAGCTTGTATGCATAGATTTGATGGATTTGCGGTTTCCCTAGCTCCATAAAATCATCGACAGTTGTCACTTTGATGAGTTCTGTCATGCTGCGCTCGCGGCTTCCCGTTCCCACGCTCGCGGTGTGGGGTTGGTAGGTGTCATGGTTGGCATGTGTGTTGCTTGTGCGACCGGTGTCCATCCTGTTGAGAACGCGTTCGCGTCATACGCGCGCAGGTTGAGACAAGCATTGACTGCCAGGGCGTAGCGGAGAATAGTGTCGAGGCGAGGGTTCGCATCGTAGTGCTCAAACTCTGCGACAGTAGGTTGGGTGACGCCGATACGCTCGGCGACATCTTTTTGCGTAAGACCACTTTGTTTACGCAGATCGACAAGGGTGCGTAAAAAGTTCGCACGCTCGTCATGTAGCTGAAGCGCGAGGGCTTCAAGCGATTCGAGGTCTAGATTCTCGATCTTCATAGGGAATACCCTATATTTGTTCGTCGAATAGATCAAGTTAGTTTCTCAACCCCACACCCCAGTGGCATTCTTTCCTTTCTTCATACAGACGTGCCGCATGATCAATCTCCACGTCTTGGAGGTCTCTCTCGTTTCTTGTTCATTCCCCTCGATAACAATCTTTTCGTGAGCGTGTAATCCAAGGGCGGCATCACCCAGCTCTGGCGGCTCGGCAAAAATCATCCTCAGCAGAATATAGGTGTGCGCATAGGTGCCGTCATCAGTTTTTGTGCGACAACGCACGTTTTGCCATCGCACTTCGAAAAGAGAGCTTCTAGGACGCTTGAGTGCGCGAACTTCTTCGATGGGCTCAAGCCCACCTCTAGTGAGGACCTTGAGGCGGGATCTGAAGGCTCCCTTTGCATCCGCCAAAAGAAAGGGATTCGAAGATACGCGCCTATCGTCTCCGTCCGCGGCCTTAACGAGGGCTTCAACAGCCGCATTAATATGATCTTCCTCGTCTTGGGAGGGCTCGTAACGCCAATAGAAATCAACTGCCTGTCCGCTCTGCGTGAGCGATCGGTCTCGTGAGGCAAACATAGGCTAATCGGCCGCCCGTCCGGTAGGTGATCTATGGCACAGTAATTCTACGGCAGTCCTAGCCATACGCACGTCCAAGCCAAGGGCTTCAGCCAAAGCTTCTATAGAGCTGCAGCGCCGCAGCTCCCTCTCCACCTCCCCCAGGCTCACGAGCAGGCGCACTGCGAGGCGGTCTGCCCTTGCTTCTCCCCATCCGTCCTGGCACACGGTGTGCCCAAGCAGGATGTGTGCGAGTTCGTGGGCGAGAGTAGAGCGCTCCACCGCTGAGGTCATCCCACGCCGGAGCCAGATCCGCTTACCGTCGGTCACGCCAAGCGACCCGGTGAGCCTGCGGGTGTAGAGCACGGGAACTCCCAGCGCTTCGACGAGCTGGTACGGGTCTACCGGGCCGCGCAGGTGGGATACGCCTTCACCTTCCTTGAGTAAATCCAGCATCTACCGAGGTTAAACCCAGACACCGGCGTTTGCGTACAGTTTTAGTAGTCCTGAGATTCTTCGCCCAGGGAGTCAAGGGCGGCCGCTTCGCGCTCTTCGGGACTGTCCGGATCGGCGCGCCTGGCCGCGAGGACGAACTCAGCATCTTCGGGGAGGTCGTCATCATCACCCAGGACCGGCACGAGCTTACTCTGGTATGTCCCGTCCTCGATTGAAGCCTCTGCAGCCAACCGTCGCTCCGCCTCAGCGATGATGCGCCACCCACGTGAGCCCAGCGCCTCTGATAAAGCGATGACATGGTCAACGCTCGCGGAGCGCTGTCCAGTGAAAATGCGGGAAATTTGCGCCTGGGAAACACCGGAGCGCCGCGCCAGCTCTGCGCCGCTAACTCCCATGGCATCCGCACGCTCGCGAAGGACTGCCGCTACTAGCTCAACGAATCGAGTGGTTGTATCCATGGACCAAGTATGCCAAGTGGCAACCGCCACAGGCAATGCCAATTGACAATGCTTGCCAATTGGCATAACTTAGTGCTCATGAAAGCTATACCAAATGGCATACCTGGTGTGATCGAGGCAGCCGCAGAGGAACGCGGACTGTCCCTAGCAGCACTTGCCGCAAAAACTCGCATGTCATACGACAGCGTTCTACGAAAAGTGCGCCGACGCGAGCGATCCATCTCAATGGAAGAACTACAAGAATTCGCAGACGCACTAGAAGTTCCCGGATCTGAGCTGGTACGCCGCGCCGAAGAGGCCGCAGAAAAGAAAGCGTCCTGAGCCATGAGCGCGCACATCGTCGTCCACACGCCGGAAGGCGGCGCAGTCCCCCTGGAGGGCTGCCCGGTCAGCGTCATCGAGACCCGGGCCGAAAACACTTCCGACCTGATCACCGTCCGCCAGGCAGCCGCAGAGCTGCACGTGCAGATCAACACCATCTACCGGTGGTGCACTCGCGGACTACTTCGTCCCGTTCGACTCGGAACCCGCGCGGTTCGTCTGCGCCGATCCGACATCGAGCGGATGAAGAAAAACTAACCAAAAAAGCCCCCACGAGGCGGCAACCTCGCGGAGGCCTGACCCTGAAAGGATCAAAACAAATGCACACCCATAATACACCGGCCCCGGGCTTCCTGGAGAAGCTCACCGGGCTGTCCGAACACACGGTTACCCCGGATACCGGGAAGCTCGTCAGCTTCACCCGCCGTGACCGCCGGATCCTGGGAGCAACCCGCCTGCTCCCCGAACACCTGCGCGTGCAGTTTCTGCACGACCACCCGATGACTTTCAACCGAGAGGGAGGCGAAGCAGCATGACCGCGCTGATCGTCGATAAGCGGATCGTGGAATCAGTCCTCAAGGCTGTTCCGACCAAGAGCAAGAGCGTCAACCGCTCGCACGTTCTCAAAATCACCGAGGGCGGCTGGCTGCTCGCCTTCTCAGGCGACGCGACCACCGGCTTCGCGGTGCGGATCGCGGTTGATGAGGACAACGCGAACATGGTGTTTGGTGATTGCAGGCGGATCGAGCCGGGCTTTTACAGCCGCGACGCGCTGGCCCGATGGGTGCACCCGATGGGTGGGGGAACCCCGGAGCCTTTGACTGAGGCTGATAAGAAGCACATCTACCCCGGCGAGGTCTCCGTACTCACCGAGCTCCTGGAGCCTTTCGCGGTCGACGACCTCGGCCACCGCGAGACCGTCGCCGAGCCTGAAGGCCTCATGCTCCCGATGCTCTGCCTCGCGCCTGTCCTGAAGATCAAGTGCGTGCAGGCCGCCCGCACTCCGAAACTGCCGCCCAAGCCTCTTACGGCCCTCCACGTGGGCTGGGAGAAGCGGCCCAGGAACGGCTCGGGCCTGTGGGTGGTCGCCTGGCACTCCAACCGCCTGCGCGCGGTCGCCGTGCCGGTACGAAACGGGGTGCCCCAATGAACTCCGGAGTGCTCGACTACACGGGCGAGGCCGTAGTGGACGTGCACAGCGCCGGTATTCCCGGAGTCGTGAGCTCACGATCCACACCCCCACCACCTCCACCTCCACCTCAGCCCTACTCGACTCATACGCGCTCAGCGAGCTGCGAACCATCATCCAGAAAACCCTTGAAAGGACTCAAGACAAATGACCACCAACGACACCATTCTCGCAGCGCTCGCCGAGTTCGCCGCCGATCTCGCCACCGACCTGCAGAACCTTTCCACCAAGGCCGCTAACTTCGCCCAGCGCCTCCAGGCCGTCGAGACGACCGTCCAGGAAACCAAGCCGAAGAAGGCCCCCAAGAAGGCCGCGAAGGCTCCTGAGCCAGAGCCTCAGCCCGAGCCGGAGGCCGCGCCTACGCTCACCATCGAAGACGTGCGTGCCTCTCTCGCGGCCGTTGTCAAGAGCGGAGGCAGCGCGAAGGTGCGCGACGCGCTCGCGGCCATGGGAGTCTCCAAGCTCTCTGACCTGGAGCCGAGCCGCTTCGGTGAACTGTTGGAGGCCGTCAATGCCTGAGATTCACGCGACGCTCTCCGCCTCTAGCGCGCACCGCTGGCTGGAGTGCACAGCCGCGCCGTCCCTGGAGGCCACCGTCCCCTCGGGCAGCGCGGTGAGCGAGGCGGCCCTGGAGGGTACCGAAGCACACTCCATGGCTGAAGCGAAGCTCCGCGCGGCCCTGGAAGGCCGCCCCGCTCCCGAGACCACCGACAACGCGGAAATGGAAGAGTGCACTAACGCCTATGTCGAGTTTGTCCTCGACGCGGCTAAAGCACTCTCCCCTGCCGAGGTAGCCATCGAGCAGCTAGTGGACTTCGGGCACCTGGTCCCTGGTGGCTTTGGTACCGCTGACTGCATCGTCATCTCCGAAGATACCCTGCACATTATCGACCTGAAGTACGGCAAGGGCGTGAAGGTCGAGGCGGAAGGCAACCCGCAGCTACGCCTCTACGCCCTGGGCGCTCTCGCCGAGTTCGGAGTCCTCTACGACGTGAAGCACGTCAAGATGACGATCTTCCAGCCCAGGCTCTCGCACTACTCCACCGCCGAGATGGAGCGCGCAGACCTGGAAGAGTGGGCCGCAACCGAGGTAGTCCCAGCCGCCCAGGCCGCACACGATGGCGAAGGCGAGTTCAAGCCGGGCGAACACTGCCGGTGGTGCCGCGCGAAAGCCATCTGCCGAGCACGCGCCGAAAGCAACCTCGCTCTCGCGCAAAAAGAGTTCGCTAAGGCCCCGGAGCTTGCCCCTGAAGAGATCGCCGAGATCTTGGAGAAGGGTAAGGACCTGGCCGCCTGGGTGAAAGACCTCGAAGAATGGGCCTCCGCCCAGCTCAAAGCGGGCGAAGCCGTGCCCGGTCTGAAGCTAGTGGCAGGCCGTGGCCGCCGGACTTTCAGCGATCCTGAGGCCGCCGCCACCACAGCCACGCTCGCGGGCTTCGATGCTTTCGAGCAGAAACCCCGTTCCCTCTCCGCCTTGGAGAAGGCGATGGGCAAAAAGAAGTTCGCCGAGATCCTCGGCTGCTTCGTCACCAAAACCACCGGAGAGCCGCAGCTGGTAGCGGCCTCCGACCCACGCCAAGCGTGGAACCCCGTAACCCCGGAAACCGAGTTCACGAAGGAGAACTGATCACAATGTCAACGCGAATCATGCTGAAGAACGTCCGTTTGTCTTACGCCCATGTGTGGGAGCCGCAGGCCCAGATCAACGGCGGAGACCCGAAGTACTCGGCTTCGCTGATCATCTCCAAGGCCGATACCGCGACCTTGAAGATGATCGAGGAGAAGATCACCGAGCTGCTCAAAACCGAAGGCCCTGCCAAGTTCGGCGGCAAGGTTCCGCCGCTTGGCTCCCTGAAGCTGCCTCTGCGCGACGGTGACACCGAACGCGATGACGAAGCCTACCGGGACTCGATGTTCATGAACGCCTCTTCCAAGACGCGCCCCGGCATCGTCGATCAGAACGTTGAGCCGATCCTGGACCGGGACGAGGTGTACTCCGGCGTGTACGCGAATGTCTCGGTGGAGCTGTACATCTTCAACGTCAACGGCAACCGTGGCGTGGCCTGCGGCCTCGGCAACATCCAGAAGGTGCGCGACGGTGAGGCCCTGGGTGGCGGTGCCATCAAGGCCGAATCTGAGTTCGCGGTTGTCGATGACGGAGCCTCTGACTTCCTCGCCTGACCTACGCCGGTAGGTCTTACAGCCCAGTGGAACGCTCCCAGGTTCGAGCCCTGGGCGGGCACTAGAAGAACACCCCGCCTACTTGAAGGAGGTGCCCACTATGAAAACCCTGAGTATCGATATCGAGACCTACTCTGAGGCGAGCCTGTCATCAACCGGAGTCTATCGGTACGCTGCAGACCCTTCGTTCACGGTGCTGCTCTTCGCCTACAGCGTTGACGGCGATCCGGTGCAGATTGTGGACCTGGCCCAGGGCGAACACCTGCCCGCTGGTGTCGAGGCCGCGCTAAGTGATCCAGCTGTCGAGAAATGGGCTTTTAACGCTCAGTTTGAGCGCGTCTGTCTCTCGGCCTACTTGGGCGAGAAGCTGGACCCGCGCGGCTGGTACTGCTCGATGGTTTGGGCAACGTACGCAGGCATCCCGCTGAACCTCGCAGGCGTGGCCCAGGCGCTGCACTTGGAGACAGAGAAGATGACCGAGGGCAAGGACTTGATCCGCAGGTTCTCGCAGCCGTGCAAGGCGACCAAGACCAACGGCGGCCGCACGCGGAACCTGCCTGAGCACGAGCCCGAAGACTGGGCGACCTTCAAGTCCTACTGCGTTCGAGACGTGGAAGTGGAGCGTGCTGTCTCTTCGCGGCTGTCTCCCCTGCCTATGCCCGCGTTTGAATGGGAGAACTACTGGCGAGACCAGAGGTTCAATGACATGGGCGTGGGTATCGACGTGGAGCTGGCATCGAAGGCCGTCGAGGCAGACCTGGAGATCAAAGAAGCGCTCTATACCCAGATGCGCCACTGGACGGGAGTTGAAAACCCGCAGTCGGTCACCCAGCTGCTCGGCTGGCTTCAAGAGCACGGAGCGCAGCTGCCCTCCCTGGCGAAGGCGGACGTGGCTTCAGCCCTGGAGGAAGCGGACGGCAGTGTGGCTGACGTTCTGGCCGCGCGTCTGGAGATCGCCAAATCTTCGGTGAAAAAGTACGAGAAAATGCTCGACTGCGTATGCCCGGACGGGCGCGCGCACGGCCTCCTTCAGTTCATGGGAGCCGGACGAACGGGCCGCTGGGCTGGCCGCCTGGTCCAGGTGCAGAACCTGCCCAGGCAGACGTTCGGCGACCTAGAGGAAGCCGCCGCCCTAGTCAAGGCAGGCCAGGCGGACATGCTCGGGCCGCTGTGGGGATCCGCTCCGAACGTGCTCTCTGAGCTGATCCGCGCGGCTTTCGTCGCAGCCCCAGGCAGCCGCTTCCTAGTTGCTGACTTTTCCGCTATCGAGGCCCGAGTCATCGCCTGGCTCGCCGGTGAGCAGTGGGTGCTGGACCTGTTCAAGAACGGTGGCGATATCTACTGCGAAACCGGCACACGTATGTTCGGCCAAGAGGTCAAGAAACATTCTCCCCTGCGTCAACGCGCGAAAGTCGCTGTGCTCGCCTGCGGGTATCAGGGAGGCGTGGGAGCGCTTAAAGCAATGGGCGGCGAAAAGCTGGGACTCAGCGAGGATGAAATGGCCTCCATCGTCGATGCCTGGCGAAAGGCTAACCCGCGTATCGCGCAGATGTGGTGGGATGTCAACCGCGCAGCCCTCGAAGCTATCAAAAACGGCACCTCCCAGATGGTGGGGCGGATCAAGGTTTATCAAAAGCTCGGCGCGCTGGTGATCGCCCTACCGTCTGGCCGTGAACTGATCTACCCTTCCCCTCGCGTGGGCGAAAACCGCTTCGGCGGAGAGTCAATCACTTTCATGGGCCTTGGGCTTAACCGGAAGTGGGGACGTATTGAGACCTACGGCGGGAAGCTGGTCGAGAACATCGTCCAGGCAACAGCCCGAGACGTGCTCGCCCACTCCATGGCCACCCTGGAAGCCGCCGGTTACCCCACAGTCATGCACGTTCACGACGAAGTGATTACCGAAGTCCCCTACGGCCACGGCTCAGTCGAGGAGCTGTGCGCCCTCATGTCACGCGGCCCTAAGTGGTCGAAAGGTCTCCCCCTCGCAGCCGAGGGCTTCGAGTCAACCTACTACAAGAAAGGATAGAAACAGTGCAGTTGAAAATCTCCACAGCCCCTCGGCGAACCTCCACCAAGTGGCTAAACTCCACGATTGACTGGGCGGAGCTGTGCGAACGTCTCGCACAGACGCACCGCACGCCGGAAACTCTCGCGCAGTTCCTGAAGATGACGCACGCCGAGCAGGCGGATGTGAAGGACGTGGGCGGCTTCGTGGCCGGTCACCTGGCGGAGGGCAGGCGTAAGAAAGGCTCGGTGCTGTGCCGGTCCGCCCTGGCCCTTGATATCGACTTTGGCACGCCGGATGTGTGGCTGACCCTGGCTGAAGAGCTGACCTGCGCGGCCTGTGTCTACACCACTCATAAGCACACGCCGGAGGCTCCGAGGCTTCGTATCGTGGTCCCCTTGGCTAGGGAGGTCAGCGCTGAAGAATATGTGCCCATGGCTCGCGGCTTCGCGTCGCGTATCGGCATGGATTACTTCGATGATTCAACCTACGAGCCGCACCGCCTGATGTACTGGCCTTCAACCCCGGTTGACGGTGAGTACGAGTGCTTGACTTTCGAGGGGTGAGCCGCTGGATCCTGACGTGATCCTGGACGGGTACACGAACTGGCAGGATGCGTCCACCTGGCCGATGTCCACCCGCCAGGTCAGCGTCGTAGCCTCCACAGCCTCTAAGCAGGAGGATCCGCGCGAAAAAAGCGGCATCGTCGGCGCGTTCTGCAAGGCATACACGATCCAGGAGGCCATCGAAGCGTTCATTCCGGCGTATGAGGCGATCTCAGAGGATCGCTACACCTACACGCCAGGCGAAGCTACCGGCGGCCTAGTGGTCTATGAAAACGGGCTGTTTGCCTACTCGCACCACGGCTCTGACCCTGCCGGGCAACAGCTGTGCAACGCTTTCGACCTGGTTCGCCTCCACAAGTTCGGCGAGCTTGACCGCGACGCTCAGGGAGCGTCCGGCGGGAAGGCCCCCTCATATAAGGAGATGACCGCCTGGGCCGCTGACCTGCCCGAGGTGCGCTCCCAGCTGCTCCTGGCCGCCGTGGATGAGTTCGAGACGGTCACGGGAGAGTCTGGCGAATGGATGGCAGGCCTCGACCTGGAGACTGATAAGGCGGGCAAACTTCGACCCACCCTGCCGAACCTGGTTACCTTGCTTCGCGCCGATCCGAACCTGAAAGGCATCGCGTATGACGAACTCTGGAACTCTATCGCGGTGAAAGACATCCTGCCCTGGGCGCGTCCGGCGCTGCCCTGGAGGGATGTTGACGATGCGAACCTGGCCGCGTATGTGGAGGAGCGTTTCGCGCGCTTCGCAGAACGCGACCTGAAAAACGCCCTGGCCATCGTCGCCGATGAACGCAAGTTCCACCCGGTGCGCGACTATCTGAAGTCACTGCCCGCCTGGGACGGGATCGAGCGAGTAGACACTCTGCTAGTCGATTATCTCGGCGCAGAAGATGACGAATACACCCGGGCCGTCACCCGTAAGCTGCTCTGCGCGGCTGTGCGCCGCGCGAAGAGGCCGGGAGTCAAGTTCGACACCATGCTGGTGCTGGCAGGCCCGCAGGGTATCGGCAAATCGACACTGATCGCGCGCCTCGGCGGCAACTGGTTCAACGACTCGCTCTCACTGGCCGATACACGGGATAAGACGGCCGCAGAAAAGCTCCAAGGCTTCTGGATCCACGAGTTCGGCGAGCTCGCGGGACTGCGCAAGGCCGATACAGAGTCTTTGCGCTCTTTCCTCTCGCGCCAGGATGACATCTACCGAGGCGCGTATGAGAGGCGAGTCTCCAGGCATCCCAGGCAGTGCGTTTTCTTCGGCACAACGAACGCTGAGGACGGCTTTCTCACCGATCCGGCGGGCAACCGCCGTATGTGGCCTGTAGACGTGACGGGCGACTGCATCGCGAAGCCCTGGGATCTGACCGACCGGGATGTGGCCCAGATCTGGAGCGAGGCAGTCACCCTGGAGCGCGCAGGAGAGCCGCTGCACCTAACCGGCGCAGTCGCCCAGATCGCGAAGACCGACAGCGTGACGCTATCGAGGTTGACGAACGTGTTGGCATGATCGCCGAGTTCTTGGACCGACAGATCACCTCAGACTGGGCAAGGCTCGGAGCCGCCGAGAGGCGTAACTGGTTCATGGGTATTGCTCCAGACTCCGAGCCTCGCGAGCTGGTCCAGCGTGACAGCGTGAGCGTGATTGAAATCTGGTGCGAGTGCCTGGACAAACGCCAGGCGGACCTATCGAGGCGCGACTCTTACTGGATCGGAAACGCGCTTAGGAAGCTTGGTTGGGAGGCTGGAAAGAACCCCCTCCACAGAGGCCCATATGGACGGCAGAGGGCTTTTATAAGGCTCCCGGAAGCGTCGAAAAAAGATGTTTTCTAGCAACAAGCTACGGAACAAGCTCTGCCGTTATGGGAACAAGCTTGGATTTTTGGGAACAAGCTCCGAGCGTTGCTCTGGAACAAGAATAGTTGAAAACTTACTTGTTCCAGAGCTTGTTCCAGAGCTTGTTGCCGGTAAAAACCGCTAAATATCAATGAAAAATAAGTCTCTGGAACAAGTGGAACAAGAAATTTCTATATAGAGTAAATGGGCATATATACACCCCGTATAGGCGCATATACACGTATATATAGGGCTTTTCAAAGTTTGTCGAAATTCTTGTTCTACTTGTTCCCAGAGCACACGGCGGAGGAGGCCGGTGTGCGAGAAAAAGCAGTTGAGCAAAAACTAGTCCAAGCGGTGCGCGCCAAGGGCGGTGTGTGCTGGAAGTTTGTTTCACCTTCAACGGTCGGTGTGCCTGACCGGGTGGTGATTCTGCCCGGTGGGCATATCGGCTTTGTTGAGGTCAAGGCTCCGGGTGAAAAGCCTCGGCCCGTCCAGGAGGTTCGGATCGAACAGCTTCGAGGCCTGGGCGCAACCTGCCTAGTCCTGGATGATCTGAGCGAGGTAGAGCGGTGTGCGATGAGATTCAACGCGCATGACTACCAGCGGGCGGCCATCGAGTACGTGGTGGAGCATCCCCGGTGCGCGCTTTTCCTCGACATGGGCCTGGGTAAGACCGTCATCACCCTGTCAGCGATCCAAGACCTGGCCCTCAACCGCTTCGAGGTCTCCCGCGTCTTGGTGATCGCACCTCTTCGAGTCGCTCGCGACACCTGGGCGGACGAAGCGGCCAAGTGGGACCACCTGTCCAGCCTGGACGTGGCCTGCGCCGTGGGGGATGCGAAGCAGCGCTCTAGGGCCGTTGAGAGCGGCGCTTTGGTCACCACGGTAAGGCAGGGACACTATTCCCTGGCTGGTGGAGCACTACGGCAAGGCCTGGCCGTTTGACATGGTGATCCTCGATGAATCTTCATCGTTTAAGAACCACCAGTCCAAGCGCTTCAAGGCCCTGAAGTCAGTCCTGCCGAAAATCACTCGGATGGTCGCCCTCACCGGCACGCCAGCACCCAACAGCCTGCTAGACATCTGGGCGCAGTTCCGCTTGATCGACGGCGGTAAGAGGCTCGGCCACTTTCTCACCCACTACCGAGATGAGTTTTTCCAGCCAGATAAGAGAAGCGCTGCTCAGATCTTCACCTGGAAGCTCAAGCACGACGCGGACCTCGCGATCCATGCCAGGATCAACGACATCACTTTGTCGATGAGCGCGGTAGACCACCTCGACCTCCCGCCTGTCACCTCCACAGTGGTGCCTGTCGATCTTCCAGCGCCCGCCAGGCGTGCATACAAGCAACTGGGCGAGCAGATGCTCTTGGCCCTGCCAAAAGGCTTGGTAGACGCGAAGAACGCGGCAGGCCTATCGAACAAGCTCATGCAGCTGGCCTCCGGGAGTCTCTACACCGAGCAGGGCACAGCCGAGCTGGTCCACGGTGCGAAGATCGAGGCCTTGGGCGAGTTGATCGAAGCCGCCAGCGGCTCTCCTGTCATGGTGGCCTACTGGTTCAAGTCTGATCTGGCACGGCTGCTCGAAGCCTTTCCCCAGGCGCGCGAGCTCTCAGACGCGGCTTCGATGAAGGACTGGAACGCGGGCCGTATCCCTGTTGGTCTGATCCACCCGGCCTCAGCCGGGCACGGCTTGAACCTGCAGGAAGGCGGCCACCACATGGTCTGGTACACGGTGCCGTGGAGCCTCGAACTCTATCAACAGGCTAACGCGCGTTTAGCCCGTCAAGGCCAGCGTTTCCCGGTCTCTATCCATCACCTGATCGCCCGTTCAACGATTGACGAGCGAGTCATCAAAGCCCTTGAAACCAAAGACCTGTCGCAGTCTGCCTTGATCGACGCGGTGAAGGCAGAACTCACCTCCCACAACACCACCATCTGAGGAGCCATCATGTCTAACACCAACTACTGCCCGATCACCGGCGAAGCTATCGCGCGTAACGAGACGATCAGCCGGAGCGCCGCAAACCGGATCGCAAGCCCTAGTGTCCAACCTCCCTTCCCTCATGGAAGACGCTTTCTACTCTCTCACCTCTCACGGCTCGCATGGAGGCTCGGGAGCGGCTGCGTCTCGCCCGCCTCTGAGCGTGGATCTCATGGCCGAGATCGACGAGATGAGGGATTCTCTGAACACCTGGGTGATTGAAGTCCGTAACTTCGCGTGTCCGATGGTCCCCTACGTAAACGGCGACTGGTACCAGGCTAAGCGGATCATTCAGTCCAGCGCCGATAGGCTCCGTAGGTGGCCTGACGCGCCGCAGTTCTTTGACGAGCTTTCATATTCTCTCGCCAGGCTGGAGATGCTCACCAGCCCCGTGCGAGCCGAGCGCCGGTATGTTGGCCCCTGCCCGGAGTGCGAGCAGGACGTGACAGTCTTCCCGGAAGCCACTGTGGCCACATGTCCGGCGTGCGGGTGCCGGTTTGACGTTGACGCGGCCTTGGATGCTCTACGCGGTCGGCTGGCAGACATGTGGCTTCCCCGCGAGCAGGCTAGGCGCGCGGCTGAGATCGTCGCGGCCCGTCCCGTGCCTCTGGGGAGCGTGAAAACCTGGATTGCGCGCGGGAAGCTTGCTCCGCGTAAAACCGGCGCTGGCCCGGCGCTTTATCGCGTCGGCGCGCTGGTGTCGTTGCTTGCGAAAAGTGCGTGAACCCTGCTAGTATGTTAATGGCTTTAGAAGTGTAGCTAGAGGCCGTAAACATGCTTTTCCAACCCCGGTTTAGCGTTGATGCTTACCGGGGTTTACTCATGCCCTGGAGAGGAGGCGACAGTGCCCAGACGCGAAGGACCAAAGACAACCAGGCTGAAAAAAGAACGCCGCGACCGAATGCATGAAGCCCTAGGGCTCCGACTCTCCGGCTATCCATACCGCGCCATCGCCAAAGCAATGAAGATCAGCGTGGCCACCTCCCACAAGTACGTCGAGGACGCTCTCAAAGACATCACGCGCGACCGCGCAGAAGAAGTCCTCGACCTTGAACTCCACCGCTGCGACGAACTGCTCGCTGTCGCTTATGAGAAAGCCGTCCGAGGCGATCTTTTCGCCATGGATCGCTGCCTCGCCATCATGACAAAGATTGAGAAACTGCACGGCGTGGAATCGCCCAAGGCCGCCGACGAAGCCAAGGAGACGTACGACATGCTCACGCAGTTGCTCTCAAACTCCATCAAGGCCGCAGCCGCAACACCTGACTAAGGGGGGGCAGCGAGCGTGTCACTCTCAGCTAAGCAGATCCAGGCTTGGCAGGACATGCTTAACCCTGCTTTTAAGTTCATCCTCATGGACGGCGCGATCCGCTCCGGGAAAACCTTTTCAAGCCTTCTCGCCTTCCTCCACTGGATCCCACAAGCACCCAAAGGCCACCTCGCCATCATCGGTAAGACGCGAACCACCATCCAGCGAAACGTCCTCGACGTGATCGAAATGTTGGCACCTGGAGCCTTGGGCCGCCATTCCACCCGCTCTGACACGGCCGTTATCATGGGCCGCAGAGTCCAACTCATCGGCGCAAACGACGCTGCAGCCGAGAACAAAGTCCGAGGCGTAACCCTCGCGGGTGCCTACGTGGACGAAGCAACCCTGCTCCCTGAGCCGTTCTTCATCCAGCTGCGAGGCCGCCTCAGCGTGCCCGGCGCGAAGCTCATCGCAACCACCAACCCAGACAGCCCGAGCCACTGGCTTAAAACCGGCTTCATTGACCGGATCCCACGCCCAGGCAACACTGAGGCACAGATCAGGGAACGCGGCCAAGAGCCTTTGATTGACTGGGCGTTCCATCATTTCACAATGGACGACAACCCCGGTTTGGAGCCTGAGTACATCGAGAGTGTGAAACGCGAGTTTACCGGCCTTTGGTATCGCCGTTTCATCCAAGGCGAATGGGTGAGCGCTGAGGGCGCTGTCTATGACATGTGGGACCCCTCGGCCCACGTGGTGCCCTGGCAGAACCTACCGATGATGACCGACTGCTACGCGGTAGGAATCGACTACGGTACGCAGAACCCCACAGCCGGGCTGATCCTCGCTCACGGTGAGGACGACATCCTCTACCTAGTCGATGAGTACCGGATCGACCGAACCAACCGAGGACACGGCACATGGACAGACGCGCAACAATCCGATGGACTGCTCACCTGGCTAAAGACGAAAGAACACGCGCCGGGTATGGACTTAGTTCCTGGCCGTATCATCGTCGACCCAGCCGCCGCCAGCTTCAAAGTTCAACTCCGCCAGGATGGCGCGTGGGGCCTGACAGACGCGGATAACGACGTCCTTTATGGCATCCGCCTCATGGCCAGCCTCCTAGCCTCGGGAAGCCTGAAAATCTCAGACCGATGCAGCGGCCTAATCGGTGAGATACCCGGCTACAGCTGGGACAGCAAAGCCCAGCTCCAAGGCCATGACAAACCGATCAAGACCGCAGACCACAGCCTAGACGCAGCGCGCTACGCCCTGGCAACCACCGAGCGCAAATGGCGTGCCCGCGTCGATCACAGACGCTACAAGACCTAGGGAGGACCATTGCCACTCCCTGACCACAACACCCCGTGGCCGCCAGCCGGTTATCAGGCCCTCCTGGACGATATGAAAACCTGGGAGGCATGGTGGATCGGCGACCCGCAGAAGCTGTGGAACCTCTACCGAGGCGACTCTGAAGTACAGACGCGCCACCGCCGCAACGTCTCCGGCTTCGTAGGGCGTTTCTTCTGGGGCCGCAACCGAGGCACCGCGTCAACCGGCGGGCCTTCTCGTGGAGACCTCCACATCCCTATCGCCTCGGACATCTGCGCAACCTCCGCCGATCTTCTTTACTCCACCCCGCCGCGTATCACGGCGATCAACGAGGCCACCTCGGATCAGATCGAGCGATACAAGGATGACGGTCTGCTGGAGGCCCTGATTACCGGTGCGGAGACCAGCGCCGCCTTGGGTGGCCGCTACACCCGCGTCACCTGGGATCCCGCGATCCTCTCCCGCCCGTTCTTGAGCGTTGTTGACGCAGACGCGGCCCTGCCAGAGTTTAGATGGGGCCACCTTGTGGCCGTGACCTTCTGGACTGATCTAGCGTCCGACGGATCGCACTACATCCGACACTTGGAGCGCCACGAACTCGACGCAGCCGGTAACGGCGTGATCCTCCACGGCCTCTACGAAGGAACATCAACCAACCTGGGCCGTCTGATCCCCCTGACCGAGCACCCCTCCACCGCTCCCCTAGCTCAGCTGGTCAACGACCAGGCAGAGTTGAACGTCCCGCGCACGCCTGGCCTGAACGTTGTCTACACACCGAACATGACACCGCAGCGCCGCTGGAGGCACCACCCGCAAGGCCGCTACATGGGACGATCCGACCTGGAAGGCTCCGAACAGCTTTCGACGCTCTCGACGAAACCTACAGCGCCTGGATGCGAGACGTTCGCCTCGCGAAAGCGCGGATTATCGTTGACCGCTCGATGCTGGAAACACCTTCCGGCAACGGTAACAGCGCGGTTCCCACTTTCGACCTGGATCGCGAAGTGTTCACGCCGCTGGACGGCTTCGGCGCTCTCAAAGACGGCGGGATAGCCGAGCCTCAGCAATTCCAAATCCGCTGGCAAGAACACCAACAGACCGCGCTTGACCTGACAAGGCAGATCATCCGAAACGCGCGCTACAGCATGGCCACGTTCGGCGAAGTCCAAGACACGGATATCACCGCGACGGAAGTTCGAGCCCGCCAGGCGACCACGGAAACCACTCGCGGGCGCAAGATCCGCTGCGAAAAACCAGCCGTTCAGGCGCTCTTGGTGAAGATGCTCCGCACAGACCGAGCGCTTTTCAACGCGCCCGGCCTGGATGAAACGGACATCTCCGTGGACTTCCCGCAGCTCCACCAGGCAACCGTCGCAGACAACGCCCAAACGGTGGCCACGCTGCGCGGAGTGGAGGCCCTCAGCCTCCAAACCAGCGTCGAGCTCGCACACCCTGACTGGGATGATACGCAGATTCAGGAGGAAGTCACACGCCTACAACGCGAGCACCCGCTCTCATCGCCAGACGACTGGAGGCCTCTAGGCGCGTAATTAGCCGGAAGGGGAGACAGCCCACCTTGCTAGATCCCTCCGACTACGCGAACAGTCTCGCCCAGACCGTCTCCGACCTGGTCGCACAGATCGAAATCAGGCTCATCTGGGAGATCGCCAGAGACGTGAACAGAGGCCTGGGCGGAGGCAGCCGCTACGAGGTCGACATGACGGCCCGTTACGGCGCTCTCTACGCCCGCCTGCAGCGCCAGCTCGGCAAGCCTTGGCAAAACGTCCTAGCGACCGTTCAGGCGGCCCTGGATAAGGCAGCCGAAGCGGGCCAAGGCATGGCCGAGCGCGACCTGGCGGGCCGCCTGGCGAACCACCCTGAGACACTCGGCGTGCCCGTCACGAACGTGCGCGCTCTCGAAGTGGTCGCCTCAGACCTGCACCGCGTCCTCGCAGACCTGCCCTCCCTGGCACTGCGCAGTGCTTTCGACAGTTACCAACAGATCATCTCCACGCCAGCCGCCCTGAACGCGACGGGAGTCCTCACACGCCGCAAAGCGACGCAAGACGCGCTGAACGGCTTCGCGGCACGCGGAATCGGCGGCTTCACCGATAAGGCCGGTAGGACCTGGCATATCGACACTTACGCGGAGATGGCAACGCGCACGGGAGCTGCTCACGCACTCCGCGCGGCATATGAGGGTGAGCTGATCGCCAGAGGTGAGGATCTGGTCATAGTCACCGGGAACACGTACACCTGCAGGCTGTGCGCACCCTGGCAAGACAAAGTGCTGTCGCTGACCGGCTTGTATCCCGCAGGCACACATCGCCTGCCCTCCGCCGTGGGCGATGGTTATGTGACCGTCCACGTGGCCGGAACGATGGAGGAAGCCCGAGCAGCCGGGCTGCACCACCCGAACTGTACACACAGCGAAGGCCTCTACCTGCCGGGTGCGACGGTGATCGAGCCGGGCACGATGGGCGTTCGAGACGCGGAAACCTACGATGCGAGCCAAAGACAGCGAGCCTTGGAACGCGAGATCCGCAAGCAGAAACGCTTACTGGTCGCAGCGATTACCGGCGAGGCTGAAAGCAAAGCCCGGGCAGCTATCCGAGGCTACCAAGCCCAGATACGCGAACTCTTGGCCGAGCACCCCAAGCTGCAGCGCAAGTCCTACCGTGAAGCCGTTCCGAAGCCCTCGGGCTTCCACACCTGGACGCGAGTCGCAGGGCCGAAGAAGCTGCCCAAGGGTGTCGCAGGGCCGAAGCCCTCCCGCACTAGGACGCGCGCCGTAGGGCCGAAGAAGCCGCTCAAGGGCATTGGCCCAAGACCAGGCCCATACGACCTACTCCACCACTACGGGAAACCTGAGCTTCGCGCGGACCTCATCGCCCGGGCAAAGCGTATGGAGACACTAAAAAGTGACCTTAGCCGCCTCAAAGACTCCCTGGGGCGCTGGATGCCGGACCAGATTCTCGACCACCACGAAATCGACTTCCTCGAAAAAGTTTGAGAGTTTAGACGAACTCGCGGAGTGGATACCGCGCGCACCCCTGATCCCCGGGGAAGGCCGCAAGCCCACAAACGATTTCGTCTGGCCGGGGCTTGGAGATGAGATCTGCGAGCTTAAATCAACCGAAGCATCTAAGAGATCCATTTTCAGAAGAATAAAAGGATCTGTGAAAAGCGCGCTTGACAGCAACGTGACTAAAGACTTCTTTGTTGTGGACCTTGGAGAACGGAAGCTTTCACCGAAGCTGCGTAAACAACTAGCCACGTACAACGTAGACAAAGACATTTACCAGATCCGGAGATTGTGGATCATGTCCGAAAACGGCGCTGTCTTTGAAGAGATCCCGCTGGAATAGAAAACGCCGGGCCTTCAGCCTCCGTTTTCTCTTGGCCACTTATTTCAGGCTCACGGGGGGTACCAACCCGGCACCCCCAAGCCTATCAAACCAATCTACGAAAGGCAATCCCCTCATGCGTGACTTGAACCCCGCCGAACTCGCCTCGGCGCTGACCGCAGCGCTCGAAGCCTCGCAGAACACCAAGGCCGAAGAGACCAAGGCAACCACTCCCGAGCCTGATACCAAGGCCGAAGAGACCAAGGCAACCACTCCCGAGCCTGATACCAAGGCCGAGGAAACCAAGGCAACCGCCCCCGAGCCTAATACCAAGGCCGAGGAAACCAAGGCAACCCCGCCCGAGCCTGACGCCAAGGCCGAAGAGACCAAGGCAGCGGCTGAGCCGGAAGATACTACCGACGGCCTGCCTTCCGATCCCGAGCAGCTGCGCAAGATGGTTAAAGATCTGCGCAAGGAAGCCGCTAAAGACCGTGTGGCCGGTAAGGAGAAGGCCGCAGAAGAAGCCCGCCGAGCTGTCCTGGATGAGATTAGTAAGGCTCTCGGACTGTCTAAGACCGACGAAGCACCTGAACTGACAGTAGAGCAGCTGACCGCAGAGCTGACCGAAAGCAAGGCAGCTGGGCGCGCCTCGGCTCTTGAACTGGCGGTCTACAAGGCCGCAGGTGACCTTGCCGATCCGGGCCGCCTGCTCGACTCTCAGAGCTTCCACACCGCTGTCAAGGACCTAGACCTTACCGACAGCGAGGCCGTCAAGAACGCCATCACGGCGTTCACGAAAGACCACCCACACTTCGCCAAGACCCAGGCGGTCTCCGGCGCTTCGGCAATCGACAAGCCCGCCGGGAGCGGTGCAGAAAGCCGAAAAATCTACAAGACGCTATCGCCCTGCGCTTTAGCTGACACCACCTAGAGAAAGGACCGCCTAAATGGCAGCTATTACTCTCGAAGAGTCCAAGAAGAACACTACCGACGATATCGATCTCAATGTGATCGACGAATTCCGCAAGGAATCAGCCATCCTTGACTCCCTGATCTTTGATACAGCCGTCAACCCGGCTGGCGGAGGCGCGACCCTGACCTACGGGTACCGCCGTCTCAAGACTGAGGCAACCGCTTCTACACGTGCATACAACACGGAGTACGCAGACCAGAACGTAACCACTGAGAACAAGACCGTGACGCTGGCCGTCATGGGCGGTTCGTTCTCTGTTGACCGCGTTCTTGCTTCCCTCGGCCCTGCAGCCTCCGGAAGCGTCGCGCTGAACATGGCTCAGAAGATCAAGTCAACCCGAGCCAAGTTCCAGGATCTGGTTATCAACGGCGACACCGCCACGGACGCGAACGGCTTTGACGGCCTGAATAAGGCGCTCACCGGTTCCTCGACCGAATACGGCAAGGATAAGGTCACCGACTGGACTGACCTGGATACCAACGGCGCGGCCTTCAAGGCCCTTGACGCACTCGACGAATTCCTGTCGATGCTCGACGGCACGCCCACCGTCCTGGTCGGTAACAAGCAGGCTCTGGCTCGCGTGCGCGCAGCCGCTCGCCGCGCTGGCATGTACACGAAGAACCCCATGGAAGGCCTTCTCGGCCCGAACGGCCGCCCGATCACCCGCGAGATGTACGGCGACATCATCCTGGTTGACGCAGGCGATATGGCCGGATCCTCGGAGCAGATCATCAAGGTCTCTGACCGTACTGTGGCCACCAAGGCCGCGACTGGACTGACCGACCTGTACGCCTACCGCGTGGCCCTCGATGGCTTCCACGGCGTTGCCACCACCACCGGCCACCTTGTCCGCCAGTACCTGCCCGACTTCACCACCCCCGGTGCAGTCAAGCGCGGTGAGGTCGAACTCGGCCCGGTCGCTGTTGCTCTGAAGTCTACGAAGGCCGCTGCGGTCTTCCGTAACATCAAGGTTCGCTGAACCCGCTCAAACTAGGCGGACTGCCCCGATGCGCGAGGGGACCCGAGGCAGTCCGCCGCCCAGGGAAGGGAGGCCAGCGTGGCCGATGAAACGCCGAACCTTGCCGAGTACACCTCTTGGTGCACGTTGGAAGGCCGAGCCGAGCCAACGGCTACCGCCGCCCGGCTCATCAAGAGCGCGGCCCGCCTGGTCGAGTCCTACCTGCGGTGCTGCACGCGCCGAGGCACTGAGAGCGAAGCTGCAGCGATCCGAGACGCGATCTACATGCAGGTGGCTTTCTGGGAAGAAAACCAGCTCACACCTGGAGCCGAAGCCCTGAAAGCCACCCAGGTGACGCAGGCTACGCTCATGGGCGCGTCAGTCCACTACGCGGGAGCCGAGCAGGCCGCCCAGGCCCGCTGGGAAGCCTCCCAGGTCCTCTGCTTCGAGTCGCGGCTCACTCTCGGGCTCGCGGGAATTCACCTCGCACAGCCGGAGGTTATCGGATGAACATTCTTGGAATCTTCGGCGAGCACACGATCACCGCCTGGCAGACCGTGCAGACGGCCTACGGCCCGCAGAAAGGCCCCGAGTGGCTGATCCAGGGCTGCATGGTGGTTGAAGAAAATAAGCTGGTTCGAGACTCTAGCGGAGCCGAGACGCTTTCCACCGCCCAGGCGGCCATTCCACCCGAAGCCAGGCAGGACCTGGAGCCGGGCACGATGGTGCGACTGCCGTCCGGACGCGAGACAACCGTCATCTCGGTGGAGAGCGTCGAGTCTCTCTCGCTTCCGCTTCCGCGCTTCGTGCGTCTGAACCTCGCGTGAGCTGCTTATGGGGATCATCATCAAAAGCAACTGGCGAGGCGAGCTAGTCAAGGCGCGTTCGCGCGAGAGCGCCCAGGCCGGAGTGATCCGAGCCGCCGAACACCTGCGAACCCAGGCGGTTCGTCAGGCACCGGTGGATGAAGGAGACCTCCGTAGGAGCGCCTCAGCCGTGAACCTCAGCGGCCTTGGCCTGATCCAGGCCGCCGTGACTTTCAACCGCCCCTACGCGGTTCGCCAGCACGAGGAACTCGGCTACCACCACCCCAAGGGCGGCAAGGCCAAGTATTTAGAGGATCCGATGAACTCCGAAGCAGCAACCATGCTCCGGATCATCTCCGCAACCATCGCGAGGGGAGGCTGAACATGATCGCTGAAGTCATCGACGCGGTCTGTATGCGTCTCGCAGAGGCAGGAATCTTCTACTACCCAGGCGCAACGGCCGCCTACAAGCCGGGAGCGGGCCAGGTGCCCGTGACCGCTAAGCGGCTACCCGCTCCCTGGGACACAGCCGCCGCCGTGAACGTCTACAGCCAGGCCCTACCTCTCCCAGGCAGCGACACCGTCACGGTGAACCTGCAGCTGCACGTTCGTGCATCTCCCACCTCCGATATCCTCGCAGACCGAGCAGTGGAGGCCCTCCACGGAGTGCACGCCGCCCAGTGGGGAAGCCTCCACGTAGACCGCTGCGTCCACCTGTCCACCGCCCAGCTCGGAGCTGACGAAAAAAAGGCCTCGACCACCGCACAGACAACTTTCAACTAATCTTCCACGCGAAAGGAAACTAAACCATGCCTGAACCCCAGGGAACGCCCGGAGCCACCTCCGAAACCGCTTCTGCAACCACAGAACGCACACAGTACGGCTTTTCGTATGAGTACGGCGTTGATATCTACAACGCTGCAACGAACGAGTGGCAGCCGATCCGCTTCATTTCCTCGGTGAACCCCACGGTCTCGGCCAAGGAAGTTGACGCAGCCACTTACGACGATAACGGTGCAGATCACCCGGTCCGCGTTGGTGAAACCCCGTCGCTGTCTTTCTATGTCCAGATGCACCGCATGGCTTCCGGCAACTTCCTGCCCGAGGTCGAGACACTTCTCGCAGCGACCACCCCCGACGCTGTTGGCAGCCTCGGTGTGGTCAAGGCGCGTTACTACGACAAGCCGGTTAAGGGTAAGCCGAACCCTAAGGAAGCCTACGAGATTACCGCAACCGTGAGCGTTGAACGCGCGGCCACCGGTAACGCCGAACTCTCCGGCTGGAACTTCACCTTGAACGGCCAGGGCGCACGCCGGCAAATCGTCAACCCCGAGACGAATAAAGTTCAACTCGCCTGACCTTCACCGCACACCGCCCGCCTCTGACTAGTTCTCCCAGAGGCGGGCGGCCTCTTATATACCCCTCTTTAATTGAAAGGCACCTCCCCTCATGCTTGATTTGACCAAATACGCACCTTACGAACCGCTCGCTCTCAAAATCGGCGACTGGGAGATTACAAGTCCGGTTCCAAACACCCGCACCGGGCTGCTTATTCAGAAGTTCTTGGAGCGCGTGGGCGCCGAAGCGGCTGGAAACGTCCAGGGCGAGATCGAGATCGACGGCTGGCCCGAGACCAACGAAGAACTGTCCAGGATGCTGCTAGGCGAGGCCGAGTACGAGCGCCTCGCAAACTCTGACTGCCCCGCTTCCTTCATCTTCCTGGCCACTCAGGCGGCCCTCATCTACTGGTCTAACGGCGGTAACGAGGCCGCTGTGGAGCTGTTCATGGCCCATGCCTTCCAAAACCGAGGACAACGCCCCAAAAGGCCGCTAACACCGCAAGAGTGGGCACCGTATGGCGTGGGTGAGATCGTCGGATACTGCGACGACGGCACGCCTCTATACGAGGACTACCTGATCCCAGAGGATCTAAAGCCCGTCTCTCCCGAACCAACCGGCAGCGCGCCCGCCTGGGCTGAGATCGCGGCCCGGTGGGAGTACGTGGCGGCTGACCTCATGCAGTTTTACGGCCTGGCTGACTGGCAGGCCATGGACTCCCCCTGGCCCTGGTTCCACTCCCTGGTTATGCGCCTACTCGACATTCCGGATAGCCGCCTCTCCAGGCTCTTCCCACCACCACAGTAAGCCGAATAACGAAAGGCGAAACGCGCTATGAGTCAGCTTGATCTCGGCACCCTGATCGCAAAAATCACGGTTGATGACAAAGGTTTCACGGCCGGGATGGACGCGGCCACCCGAAGGACTCAGCGTTTCACCGCAGATGTGCAGGCTCAGGGTGGCGTGGTTGACCGTGTGTTCCACTCCCTGGGCCGCAGTGCCAAGGCCTCCCTGCAGGTGGCCGCAACAGCCGCAGCTGCAACCACGGTAGGCGTGGCCGCCCTGGGCAAGAACACCCTGAGCACTGGCCTGGCATACAACGCGATGCAGCAAAACGCTAACGCTGCGTTAAAAACCATGCTCGGCAGCCAGAAGGCCGTCAACGAGCAGATGGAAAAGCTCGGCAAGCTCGCCCAAAACTCACCGTTTAGCAAAGCGACTTTTATCAGCGCCCAGCAACAGCTGATCGCCTTCGGCGTGGAAGTCGAGAAGGTCATCCCGCTGCTCGACGCGATGCAAAACGCCGTGGCCGCCTCCGGTGGCGGCTCGCAACAGCTCGCGGACCTGGCGTTTGTTGTCGCCCAGATCAAGGCGGCTGGCAAGATTACCGGCCAAGACCTGATCCAGCTCGGCCAGCGCGGCATCAACGCCGCTGAGATCATCGGTAAGGCTTTCGGCAAGTCATCCGCCGAAGTCAAGGCCATGATCTCCAAGAACCAGATCGACGCTGACCAGGCTATCGATGCCCTGACAAAGGGCATGATGGAGAAGTTCGGCGGAGCTACCGACGCGATTAAAAAGCAGTGGTCTGGAGCTGCGGACCGTATCAAGGCTGCTAACCGAGATATCGGCGCTGACCTCGGCAAGATGTTCATCGACCCAGCCGGAGGCGGCCGGGCGGTTGAATGGGGCAACAAACTCGCAGACGTTCTGCGAACCTTCCAAAAGCGCCTTCGCGAAGCCCAGGGCGATATTGAAGACTTCCTCAGCCCCGCTTTCAAGAACATTTCCAAGGGCCTGGACGCGGCAAACAACGCGCTGAAGAAGTTCGACGCAGCCCGCGCCGGTGCGCAGCTGGAAAAGCTCACGTCTTACACGCCTCTGATCGGCGGAACGACAGCCGCGCTGATGACTTTCGCCCTCCAGCCTATCCCGGTGATAGGCCAGCTGGCCCTCAGCCATGGGACCGCTAACCGTGGGCGTGGCCGCTCTGATCGCCGCGAGCCCTGAACTGCGCAAGGCCGGAGGCGCTTTCGGCGAGGCTTTCAAGCCGGGCGAGAAGATTCTCGCCTCTACCGCGAAGCAGCTCGCAGATCTCGCTATCCAGCTCATTAAAGACCTCTCCCCTGCTTTAGAGTCCGGCGCGAAGGGCCTCGGAACGTTCCTGACGAACATTTCTCCCCTGGCCCCGGCCCTGGTCTCGGTCCTCTCGGCCCTGGCCCCGGTCGCCACAGCCGGAGCCGAGCTGGCCTCGGCGTTCGCGAACCTGCCCACGCCGGTGCTGGCCGCAGTGGTTGCTCTAGCAGCCCTCCACGGGCCGCTCGGTCCCCTGGTCTCCAAGCTCACCGACCTGGGCAGTACGGGCGGCAGCGTCATCTCCACCCTGGTTGCGGACCTTCAGGCGATGGGCACAACCGGCGCGGCCACGGTGAAGTCCTTCACAGCCGCCGGATCTACTCTTAAAAACACGTTGACTATTTCGACCGCGTGGGTGCGTCCCTGAGAAACGAAACAACCCCTGGGCTGATTAGCGCCTCTCGCGAGCTGAAGGCCTTCGAGCCAGCCGCGGGCCTCGCGTCTAATTCTCTCGGCGCGTTCTCGAAGGCATCAGTCAACGCAGGTACCGGCGTTTTCAAGCTCTCCACCCTGGCCAAGAGCGCTGGCTCGGCCCTGGGCGGAGCCTTCGCCGCGATCCTCTCACCCGCTAACCTCGCCCTCGGCGCGGTAGCGCTGCTTGCAGGTGCTTTCGCCTCATACTCCCAGAAGCAGGCCGAAGCCACCCAGCGAGTGGAAGAGTACAAGGAGACACTGGACCGCACCACAGCCGCTGTCTCAGCCCACACCCGCGAGGTGATCCGGAGCAAGGCCGAGACCGACGGCGCGCTGAGCGCATACGTCGCCCTGGGAGGCGCTGCGGAAGATTACATTCGCGCCGTCTCAGGCGAAGGCGAGGCCGTGGAGCGCGTCAACAAGACGCTAGAGGCCAAGCGAGAGGCCGCCGCGAAGGTTGAAACGGCGTACATGGACGGAACGAACGCAGTTTCGGCCTACAACTACGCTCAGAACAAGCTCGATCCGAACGTTGAAAAGGTCACTGCAAGCCTGCAGCAACAGTCCGAAGAGCTGCAGCGCGCCCAGGATGAAACCCGCAAGAACACGTCTGAGGCCGAGCGCGCCGTGGAGGCCGAGCGCCAGCGCCAGCAAGCCATCGATAAGGCCACCGACGCGATGCGAGCGCAAAACGCCGCCCAGGGCAGCCTGGTTGACGCTCAGTTGCGAAGCGCCGATGCCACCGACCGCCTAAACAAGGCGATTGAAGAGCACGGGAAAATCACCGTGGACGCTTACGGCAAAGTCAACGTCTTGGACCGCTCGAACCGTTGGTTTATCGACGGGATGCGAACCAAGATTCAGGCGATCCAGGATGAGGCGCGAGCCTTCGAGAAACCAGCCACAGCCAGGAAGAAGCGAAAGCCAAGGCCGATGAGTGGGCACACAGTCTTCAAGAGATGGCCGAGAAGGCCGGAGTGCCCAAGGAAGCTGTAGACGAACTTGTAAAGACGCTGGGCGGTATCCCAGAAGTCAAGCAGATGACGTTTACAGCTGATACCGAGGCGGGTAAAAAGGCCGTCGAGGACTTCATTAACGAAGTCTCCAAGAAGAACGGCACGCTTACCCTCGACGCTCGGAACGATCCAGCCGTGGAACAGCTCGCCCACACCCTCGGCCTGGTAGAGGCCTCTAAAGGCGTTTTCGCTATCGATGCGAACAACGAACCGGCCACTGCGAAGCTGCTCGCCGGTATCGCTCAGGTCAACACGTCAACCGGCGTGATGACTATCGACGCTAATAGCAACCGTTTCCAGCAAGTGCTGACAGCGTCGAAAAACCAAGGCGATAACACTTCGGCGGTCATGTCGATTTATGCGAGTGATTATGCATCCGCGAAGGCAGAGCAGGCGCAACGGTATATCAACTCTTTGAGTTCCTATATCGACGTGTACTACCGCAAACACGGCGAGAGCGCTCAGCTACTCCCGGACACGTTCGCTAACGGCGGCATCCGCCCGCCCGTCTACGGCTTCGCGAACGGCACGGAAAACCACCTTGCGCAGATCGCGCCAGCCGGTGCGATGAGGCTGTGGGCCGAACCCGAAACCGGAGGCGAGGCCTACATCCCGCTGTCCCGGATGAAGCGCCGCCGAAGCGAACGGATCCTCGCCGAAGTCGCCTCGCGCTTCGGAGGAACCTACCTGCCGGGCCGCGTCTCACATCACGCGAACGGGAGCGCCTCGGAGGGCCAGGCGGAGCGATCAGCGACGGCCCAGACGGTTGTTAACTTCACCCAGAATATCCAGACCGCGTTTACCAAACCGGACAGTGAGTACAAGAGCGAAGGCGCGGCCATTGCCCGCCTGGTAGGGAGTCTATAAATGGCATCTAAGCCCACGCGCGGCTTCCAGATCTCCGGCGTGCCCATGGTCGACCCGAAAGGCCGCTGGTACCTGCTCCACGCCACCGGAGAACGCCCGCTGGCCCCTATGGAGCTGGGACTCACTCAGGCACCACTGGCGGACGGCGCGTTCTTCCCGAGGGATCGCGGCCGCCTCGGATCCTCCCAGATGGCCCTGCAGCTCCACGTCACCGACGCGGGCCGAGGTCATGGCGGGCGCACCCAGCGTGACCGGAACCTCTCGGACCTCTACAACGCGTTGCAGATTGGCCGCGAGACAACCGTCTCGATGATGATCGCCGGGCAGCTCGCCTCCCAGCGCTGCGTCGTCACCGCTGGCAGCTCCACCGAAGAACACTCACCCGGGCTGCTCAAAGTCTCCCTCATTCTCACCCTCTTGGATGGCGTGTGGAAGGCCGAGCCGGAAGAAGAACTAGTTACCGGCGGCACGCTGGCCACCCTCTCCCGGGTGCACTGGCCCAGCGCGGCCCATGTGGGGCGTTAAAGGCCCGGTAAATGGCCTGGAGATCAGGCAGGGTGACCGCGTGGTCTGCGCATGGGGAGGGAGCCTACCTGCCGGTGCGCGCCTGGTCGTCGACGGCTGGAAGAGCTGGAGGGTGGATGGAGACGCGCTTCAGTGGTGGGCGGCTCCCACCCGCGTCGATGTCTCCACTGTCCAGGTCAGCGAAGCCGAACCGCTCTTGCCTAACGCGCTTGGAGAATACGAGTTCACAGCCCGCGTGGACGGCTCGGAAAACCTCGCGGGGAAGCTCAGCGCCTATGTGTCAGCCACCTACCTATAAATAAGGAGTAATCGCGTGATCGAAAAGCTACGCCTCGCCATCTATGAACCGTGGGGTAGGAAGCTCGCCACTGTCACCGAGTACTCCAGCCTCTCATGGGTGCACCCGCTGAACTCCCACTCCACCCTCAGCGTCTCCCTCCCCGACGGAGCTGGCGACGCAGCACTCTTGAAGCGCCTCTACACCCGTAGCGAGATCGCGCTGGAAGCCCGGATCGACGGCACCTGGGTTGAACCGTTTTCCTGCCGTTTCTTCCCGGCCAGCCAATCCCTAGACCGCGTGAAATCCGGAGACGGCCTGCGCCTGACCTACGTGGGTATTTCTAGCGCCCTTCGCTGGGCGAGTGTCTGGGAACCGACCGCCGGAGACGAGGAAGGCAAGCGAGTTTTCGCTGCCCAGACTCCTGGTCTGATGCTCCACACTCTTATGGACGCGGCCAAGAAGCGAGGCGGGGCGAAAGGCTGGGCACCGGGACTCTCATACCGGTTCACCGGCCAGGTAGACAGCTCCGGCCACACTTGGGGCAAAAACGCTTCCAACAGCTTCACGCCCTCGGCCTCCCTGGAGAAGGTGCTCGACTGGCTAGCATCGAAAGGCGCGGTGGACTGGCGCACTTCGGGCCGCGAGCTGCAGGTCTACAACTCGGACACCGAGATGTCGAAAAGGCTTGAAAACATCCGTTTCCGGGACGCTTTCGCCACCTCCACGCCCCAAACCGTGAGCCTGGAAAGCCTGGCGACTGTCGCCCGCTTCCGAGGAGAAAACGGCGTTATTTTCGAGCGAGAGAATCCGGCTGCGTTCGATGCTTTCGGACGTATCGAGCGCTGGAGCGAGCAAGGCCAGGTCAAGCTCGAACCCACCGCGAACCTCTACCTAGAAGAACTGCTCAAACGCGGTGAGGCACCCCTCGAACAGCACCGGCGCGAATGGTCTCTCACCCCTGACGCGCCGTGCCTGTGGAGTGATTACCAGGTGGGCGACTGGGTAGAAACCCCGGCCGGACAGCTCCGGATCGTGGAAGCTGGCCTCACGGTCAACGAGAACGGCGAGATCACGGGATTTGACACCCTGGGCACCCGTATTCAGGCAATCCTAGAGCGCCTAGCACGCAAGACCACCGACCTGTCGGACGGCATGGTGGGAGGCGAAAACTCGCCGATCACTTTCCGAGGCGCGGACGGCGAGCAGGGAACCCCCAGGACACCCACCGGGCTGATAGCCACCTCAGACGCATACATCACGGCGGATGGCTTCACTCGCAGCGTGGTTACGCTTCGCTGGGAGCCGGTCAAGGACACGGTGGACGGTAAGAACGTCACGGTGGAAAGCTACCGCGTGAAGGTTACTCGACCTAACGTACCTGACTTCTATAGGGAAGCGTCGAGCAACTTCTACAGCATGGAGGGCACACCGGGCGAACGCTGGACGGTCTCGGTCCAGGCGGTCACGAGGCAGAAAGCCCTGTCCGGTTTCAGCCAGCCGGTTGCTGTCACCCTGGCACGCGACAGCGAGGCACCGCCAAAGCCTGAAGCGCCTACAGTAACCTGTGACCGCGAAGTGATCTGTGTGAAGTCCAGCGGGCTGAGCACCGCCGGTACTCCGATGCCCCCGGACGTAGACCACTGGGATATCAGCGTGTCTACCTCGCCGACCGGGGCCACACCGTCCGCGACCGCTGCAGCCGCGGGGAACCTCACCTGGTACCAGGCGGGACTCAAGCCCCTGAACTGGTACTACGTGCGTATCCGGGCTGTGGACATGTCCGGGAACGAAGGCCCCTGGTCTGCGGTAACCCCGGTCCTGGTAGACGTGTCCAAGACCGGCGTGGGAGCACTCGACGAATACCTGATTACCGGAGGCGTACTCCAGACCAGCAAGCAGCGTGACCGAGGCGTGAAAGTCAACGGCTCCGGGATTGTTGCCTATGACGACCTGGGACGACAGACCGTGCGGATCACCGGCCAGACCGGTGAACTCTCGGGCGTGACGATCACCGGCGGCCTGATCCGCACTAACGCGGACTCCGCCGAAGGCCTGCGGATCCAGGATGACACCCTAAAGATGCTCCACCTGGGCCGAACCTTGGTCGAGATGAACCGCAGGTCAACCCGCTGGAACTCCGCTGAGGGCGGTAGTCACATCGTGGTCGAGCCGGAAGGCGCGCGAAAGCGCGTAGAACTGCGCTTCGGGACGACACAGAACTGGACTAAGAATTATGGCTCCATTTTCATCGTCGACCCCGAAGAGCAGAACCACTCCGGTGCGTACGAGGTGGGCGCATTCATCATCTCTGGCAACGAGAAAGAGGTCAACCGCTCGGGGCGCGCTGAGCTTGCTCTCGGTGAAGGCTCGAAGTGGAAGCTGTCGACACTGTACGGGCCGAACTACGCGGGTATCGAGTGCGATTATGACGGCCACATCCGCATGGCTGCAGACGCATACATCGATGTCTACTCAAAGTCCGGGAACATTGCCTTACAAGTACACAACGGCGGAGAGGTCCGCTTAGAGGGGGATCCAGCAAACCTCGGGCGGCATCCCTCTAGCCATCGTTGATGGCTCTAACGGTCAAGGCTGGTCTGTGGCCTATCAAGGCTCTGCACGCCGCCTGAAGATGGACATCACCACCGTTGACCACCCGGAGCGAGTCCTCGACCTGCAGCCGCGCGACTGGTACGACCGAGCCGAATACGAGGCATACGCAAACTACCTAGAGGACCACGCGCCAGGAGGCGCGGGCTCAGGCAAGTGGGACGCACACAGCCAAAGGCCCACCCGCGTGCCCGGTCTAGTCGCCGAAGAGGTGGAGGAAGCCGGGCTGACCGAGTACGTCACCTACCGGGACGGCCAAACCTCGGGTGTCCGATATGACCGTCTGTGGACGCTGCTTATTCCGATTGTCAAAGATCTATCAGCCCGGCTGGAGGCAGCCGAGCAGAAGTTACTGGAGGCCAATAAGTGAACGAAATCGCCCTGAGCGCCGACGACGTAATCGACGCGCTTACCCGTGAAAACGCAGAATTACTCCGCCGGGCTGTGATCGCCGAGCTAACCCGCGACGCGGCCTTGAAGAAGCTCCGTGAAGCCGAGAAGGAGGCCTCTAAGTGACTCTCGTCCCCTACCCCCAAGGCCTGGGATATGGCCGAGTGACCGGAACGCTGGTTGACGGCCTGCAAGACGGCACAGACTCTGATAAAGCGCCTGACCTGGATGGAGCGGCCGGGCTGACAGTTGTCTTCCGCCCCACCGCGCCAATCATCCGTTTCAAGGGCGAGCCGCCGCTGACCGTACTGCCGCGAACCGTGAAAGTGAAGCTAGGCGCTGACGGCGTTCTGCGAGGCGAGGACGGCACACCCGGCGTGGTGCTGCTCGCCACAGACGGCCCGCTCATCGACCCCTCAGAATGGGTGTGGGAAGTCGAGATCACCGGACGGCGAGACCTGGACATCGCGCCCTTCTACCTGGCTCTGCCGAAGGACACGACGGTAGACCTCTCCCAGGCCGCGCCGGTCGACGCACAGCCCGGCATCGTGAAGATCGTCGACGCAGGCGAGCTGACGCGCCTGCAGGCCGAGACCTCGAAGATCACAACCCAGATCATCCAGGCGCGGGAGGCCTCCACTCAGGCAGTCCAGGCGAAGAGCGAGGCTGAGACCGCTAAGACTCAGGCCACCCAAGCCCGCACCGACGCGCTGGCCGCGAAGAACGGCGCGGACCAGGCGAAAGGCGCGGCCGAGACTGCGCGCACCCAGGCGATCCAGGCCGCGAACGAAGCGAAGGCCAAGGCTGAGCAGGCGAAGACCGACGCTAAGACTGTCGCCGACCTCAAGGCCGCTGTGCAAGACGATATCCGCGCACACGGCGGGGTCAAGGGCGATAAGGGCGACCCGGGGCCGCAAGGGCCTGCAGGGCCTACCGGCCCGGCTGGCCCCACTGGACCACGCGGCGCGACCGGTGAACGTGGCCCGGCTGGCCAGGATGCGAAGCTCCCGCCCGGGACGATCACGATGTTCGCGGGCTCTACCGCTCCCACTGGCTGGCTGATCTGCGACGGCCGTTCGGTGTCTTCCACTGACTACCCGGAGCTGTACGCGGTGATCGGCACGACCTATGGCGGGTATGGGACGAACTTCCAGCTCCCAGACCTGCGCGGCCGTTTCCCCGTAGGCAAGAACTCCGGGACTTTCTCGGCTCTGGGCAGTAAGGGTGGCGAAGAAAAGCACACGCTGACTATCGCTGAGATGCCCGCTCACCAGCACGCCGGGAACGATCGTGCTTGGCACGACAAGCAAAAGAAGAATGGCCAGCAGTGGTTCGTGGGCCTCAATCATGACGGCGGTAGCTGGATGGCTAACGCTGCGAACGACGGCCTGTCGAACCAGGATACGGAAACCGGGACAACCGGCTCCGGCCAGCCCCACAACATCCTCCCGCCCTACGTCGTTATTAACTACATCATCAAGAGCTAGGAGCGCCCCTAATGGCCACTTTCACTAACACCACAACCCATGAATCGGTTGACATCGCGGTTCTTTCCGACAACGACCTGTGGTCCCTGCGGGCCATGGTGGACTGGGAGATCAACCGCCGGTCTGTGATCAGTAATTCTCCTGCGAAGCTGAAGGCTCTGTTCGAGGAGTACGAGGCTGCGGGCGGAGACCGTGGTCTCTTTGGTCGACCGCGTAGACCCTGCGATCCGCAACCCTTCGGGAGCGGTGCACTCTGACATTGAAGGCCCTATGTGACCTGGCGTTAACCCCTCAGCCATCCCCTCACCAACACAGTTTCTTTTAAGGAGCAGAACCTATGGATTACCAGAATCTACGCGCGGATGTTGAACGGTTCCTCACCCGCCACTTCTCCCAAGGCCGCGATGGCAACAACATCGATAAAGTTGTGATCCACCACAACGCCGGTTGCCTGTCGGTCGACGATATCTATAACGTCTGGCAGTCACGCGAAGCCTCGGCGCACTACCAGGTGACTGAGGACGGAACAGTGGGCCAGCTTGTGCATGACTGGGATACCGCCTGGCACGCCGGTTCATGGGCGGCGAACTCGACCTCCATCGGTGTGGAGCACGCGAACTGCGGTGGGCCTAACGAAGGCTGGCCGATCTCGGATGAGACCATCATCGCCGGTGCCCGCCTGGTCGCGGCCCTGTGCTGGGGGTACAACCTCGGACGGCCCGAGTGGTGTGTGAACGTGTTCCCGCACCAGTATTTCAGCTCTACAGCTTGCCCCGGCCAGCTGGCCACTACCCACCGGGACCGCTACATGGCAGAAGCCCAGCGCTTCTACGACGAACTCACGGGCGGAACCGCACCGACCGTTTCACGCTCCGAGGTTCGAGCCGAGGCCCCGGCAGAACCGGCTCACGGCCTGGCCGTCGACGGAGTGCCTGGGCCTGCGACCATCGCAGCGCTTCAGGCAGCCCTGGGCACGCCGGTGGACGGTGTGATCTCTGACCAGTACGCAGAAAACCGACAGTTTGTGCCCGCCTCTGACGGCGCGCCTGGCTGGGAGTGGACTAGCGGAGGCAACGGCTCACTCATGATCGCCGAGCTTCAGCGCCGCCTGGGCGTAACTGATGACGGAATTCTCGGCCCGGCGACCGTCCGCGCGCTCCAGGAGCGCCTGGGCGTAGAAGCCGATGGCTACTGGGGCGCTGCAACCACGCGCGCCCTGCAGGAAAAGCTGAACCGAGGGGAAGGGATCTAAGAATGCTCGGACTTAACTTTGACCCACTCATCACCTGCGGACTGGTCGGCTTCGCCTGGCCTCTCATCCAGGCGGCCCTGGATAAGCCCTACTGGACATCATCGCGCCGCCGCGTGCTGGTCCTAGCCGCTGGCCTGGTCCTCTCCCTGGTCGTGTGGTGGGCGGGCGCTTTACCCGATGTCCTGGCAGCTGATCGCCTCCCAGGCCTCTGTGGTGATCGCAGCCGCCGCGACGGCTTTCACCGTCTTGAAGAGCATCGGCGTGATTGACTGGGTAGGCCGCGCAACTCCGGGCGGTGAGCCATACGAGCCGCGCCACGTAAGCGAGGAAGGCTCGGAGTGACTGTCGGATACATCGTCATCACCAACGGCCTGCCTTTCCACGATCCGCTGTGGATCACGGCGATAGGTGGACTGGTCACGGCCTGCGGTGGTGTCATCGGTGGTATGCTCGGCGCGGTCGGTCCCGTGTCGAAAAGCCACCGGAAAACCCAAGAAAAACTAGAGTCTATCCGCGAGTTAGCGCATGATGCTAAAGAGCAGACGACGAATAATCACCACACAAACCTGCGTGATGATATTGATCTGCTCGGCGAGAAGCTCGACGGGATCGCGAGTACTCAGCGGCTGCTCGGGCAGGAGCTGACGGCCCACGGGCAGGTTCTCGACCAGCTCCAGGCCGCCCAGCGTCAAGACCGCTCTGAGCGCATGACGCTGGACTCCCAGGCTCACGACGAGCACGAACGCTTGTGGCGTGAGATTGAGCGTCTGCGGAGTCATCCGCGCGGAGAGTGATTAAACCGCCCTCTGTCTCCCTTGTGTGGAGGCGGAGGGCGGTTTTTCGCGTGTCAGTGGGCCTTGGAACTTTTTAGGTGCTAAAAGCCGCGCCGAGTACGGCAGCGTTAGCCCTGTCCCTCTCTAGCGTGGCGTGCTGATAACGCACGGCCACCTCTGGGTGTTTGTGGCGGCCTCGGGCCATGATCTCGGAGAGCGTTGCCCCGGCCTGGGCGTAGAGAGTCAACCCCGTATGCCTCAGATCGTGGAAGCGGAAGGCGGGCATACCAGCCTTCACGCGCGCGGCCCTCCACTCCATGTCAAACCGTGTTTGCGATATTGGGCGGGAAGAATCAGCCGCCGAGGGGAAGAGCGGGGAAGTCTTTTTACCGCCCACCCAGCGGTCAAGGTGGGTGCGCACCTGGGCCGCGAGTTCCTCGGGAACAGCCAGCACGCCCTCGCTACCAGCCTTCGGGGCAGAGTAGGAGGCCCCGCCCCCGTAAGACTTAGAGTTCCATTGCCTGCGGATGTGGAGGACTGCGAGCCCTGGGCTGTCGAGGCCCTCGAAGTCGCCTCGCTGCAGGCCGAGGACTTCGCCGAGGCGTAGGGACATGATGGCCGCGAGGTAGGCGGCTAGGGAGAGCTGCTCGGGCAGGGCTTCAGCCAGGGCGCGCACTTGCTCAGGTGTGGCTACTTTGGAAGAGTCAAGACCTCTGGCGACCTGCGGTTTAGGGACGTGCAGACGGAAGGGGACGGCGGTGAGCCCGCCCTCGCTCTGGTCGACGGCAGCTAGATACAGGGAGCGCAGCACCCTGGATACATTGGTGCGCACCGCTGGAGTTTTACGAGACCGCAGAAGCCGGTCTACGTCATCCTGGGAGACTTCGCCCAGCTTCTTCTTGCCCAGGGCCGGGAGGATGTGGCGCGAGAGGGTGGAGCGGTAGGTACGCAGCGTGCCGTCGCTCCGGCCCGTCTCGATCAGCTGACCTAACCACTGCTCAGACCAGGCGGAGACAGTCAGTTCTTTTTCTTCGAGGGCTTTCGCCACAGCCAGGGCTGCAGCCTCCCTCTCACGCTCAGCCAGCCTCTCGCCCTGCACTTCTTCAGGGGTCTTGTAGGTGCCCCGGACGATATCAGCTTTCGCGAGGGTGAGAGCTGCTTTAGCCTCAGCCAGGCTGCGATAGCTTCCGACCATGTGGCGCTTACCCTGGTAGCTCACCCGCACCCGGTAGGCTCCCCGGTACAGTTGTATCCCTCAGGCAGCTCTGCGGGCACAGTCATCCTCCTACGCCGTGATACCGTTTTTTGATACCGTTTTTCGGTACAAAAGAGTATAAACGGGTATAAAAGAGTATAAAAGCCGCTTCGTGTAAAACCTTGTGTTTCCAAGGGAAAACCCCGGTTTTCCAACGTTTCTGAAACGGTATCAGTGGAGATGGGGGAATCGAACCCCCGTCCAACAGCCGACCCCGAGGTCTTCTC
>BNJU01003097.1_pt1 | contig 62234 bp, 97 predicted proteins | sample 8539281 | NCBI WGS metagenome assembly BNJU01 (sample SAMD00202456, study PRJDB9452) | human saliva metagenome | isolation source: human saliva | place: Japan
AGTGGTGCATGAAGCCGCGTGGCTGCCGACAAACGTGCATTGCACGGTTATGAATACGTCTGAAAGCGCAGGCCGTCTGAAAAGACTCAGACGGCCTGTCGGCCTTTCTGCCACAGCTAATGGCGGTAACAAAACGCCGTATGCTGTGCCAACGAGGTCTCCCAAACCTCATAATCCGTACGCTTTCAACCACCCCCACTGCAAAGAAAGGGACACATCATGCCAAACCATCCCCTGCTCAATCAAACTTTGCAGCCCGGTCGTTTGAGGCATACACCTTTTCTACGTACGGCAAATCAGCTAGCATCGCTTCCGCCCGTCATCGGGCTGCTCCATCATTCCGCGCAACAGCGGCCGTCTGAAAACAGGCGACGTTTTGCGCCCGCGAGAGTGGCCTGGCATGGGCAATCCTACTTTCAAACAACAACATTACCATCATCGCCGATTCCGACTACATGGATAGAAGGGCGAGCCGTCCAACAACTCGAGCACCACCGCCAAACTGCCGCTGGGTGCTGCGTGTGGCAGGAATGCCCGGACCTGCATCCCGGACGCGGTTATCCTGTGAAGACTGGCATTTTCGGCGTCGGCCGCTTTATCGCGCTCGGCGGCAACGACATCGGCTGCAGCGCTGGCCCTGTGCCAGACCGACTGCTTCCTGCCGCCAAAGCCAAACTCAAGCAACCGGCCAAACTGGTAGGCGGGCCGGAAAACAGCTCGGCAGCATAGATGCACCGCCGGATGCAGGCTGGCAGAGCGCAGATCGACTGAAATCCCTGCCGAACCATCCTTTTCAGACGGCCTGGGCATCATCGGCGGCGGCATACCACTTTGCCGGACTGGCATGACAGTCGATTACCGTCTACGCGCTGGCCTGTTGCCCGCAGGTTTCCCGACCGACCGCCTGCACCGCTGGTGGGCTGGCGGTTCGCGCGGTTTGGGGCAGGCGAACACTGCGCCGCCATGTCGAACGGTTCGGCCATAACGGCAATGGCTGAAATGCGGCACCGATGCGGATTATCTGGCGGACACGCAATCCGCCCTCGACTTTGCTTGCGCCAACCGCATACCGATTGCCGAGAAGAATGCTGGCGCAGTGGCACGGCGGCGGCGAGTGCCCGCTCGATGCGTCACCACAACTTCCCGCAACAGTGGCCGGGAAATCGGCGGCAAAAACGGCTGGCTGCACCGCAAAGCGCAGCCTTCCGACTGCGGCATGGTCGTATACCCAGTTCCGCGCGGCGATTACAGCTACCTGGTCAAACCCGCCGCCGACTGCACCCATTCTAAACTCATTGGCACACGGCGCAGGGAGGAAATGGCAGCGCGGCAGATCGCAAAGGCCGCCTGTCGCTGGAAAATATTCTGCCGACAGCCTGCGCCGTACCGCCTTCGGCAGCGTCGTGGTGTGCGAAGACAAGGCTTTGATTTTGAAGAAGCCCGCAGGCATCATAAAAGCATACGGCGTGATTGCCGCCACTGGTGAATCTGGCCTCATCGAACCCGTGGCACGCTGAAACCCGTATTGACCTACAAAACCGGCGGCAACTGCGGAGGTGGCGCGAAAATCATCAGCAAATTTAAAGATTTTTACGACTACAAAGTAGCCAAAATACAGCATAGACCCCGTATTGGTGTTCGACCACCCGCCTGCCGTCGGTGCAGAAATCCTGCACAACCTGCCTAAGCCTCCCGCCGAGTGGGAAAAAGAATACGGCGCGTGTGCGGTAGTCATCAGTGCTATGTGGGCAGATTGCGCGTGTACCTGTTCGGCACGGGAGCGCGTGTTTACCTCGTTTGACGTGGCCGAGTTTTCCGCCGCACGGCCTCATTTCAGCCTATGATGTTTGTCCCAAAATCCGTTTCTGTGACGGCAGAATATTATCTGCCGAAATATGCGAGCTACTTATATGAGCGCGGACGAGAAATTCGAGGCTGAAAACCATGTTCCAGCGGCAGGGGCGGTGAAAATATGCCGTCCATGCACGCCGACACGCTGCTGCTGGTGTGCGACACGCGAATTGTGCATCCGGCGGGAAGGGTATTTTGCGTATTACGCCAACTGCAACTTTTCCGCACTCGGCATCTGTCGATCCCGATATGTGTGGCAGAACATCAGCGAATACTTGTCGCAACAGAAAAGCGAGGCCGAAACCAGTCGGAGCGTGCCGACAAGTCAAAATCGGCAACAAGGTTGACGAAAAATGTTCTTCCAGCCCAAAAATGAAAGGAAATAAACCATGATTTATCTGCAAATTTCTACCGCCCATGAGGCCTGCCGAATGCAGCATCTTCGCCCGCTTCGTCCTGAAACTGCTGGCCGAAGCCGAGCGCGGAATGTAAGGCGAGATTGCCGGCGAAACGGCCGACAAACACGGCATCCTGTCGGCAGTCCTGATGCTGGATGGAGTAGCTGCCGACACGTTGGCGCAAAGCTGGCGGGGCACGCTGCAATGGGTGTCGCCAGCCCCGTCCGTCCGAAACATCCGCGTAAAACTGGTATATCGGCATATTCCGCCTGCCGGAAAAACCCGAAATGCCGTCTGAAAGCAATCGAGTTCCAAACCAGCCGTTCGGGCGGCAAAGGCGGCGCACGTCAATAAAACAGAGTCAGCCGTCCGCGCCACACAAAGCGAGTGGTATTTTCCGTGCGTGGAAAGCGAACGAGCATGAATGCCAACAAAAACGTGCGTTGGAACTCCTAGCACACAACTGGCCGAACATCAACCGCACAAAATGCCGACTATGCCAAACAGCAGCACAGCGGTTTTGTATCAGGTAGAGCGCGGTAATCGAAACGGGTATTTGCAGGGCCGGGCTCCGCGAACAGGTACGCCTGATTATGCCGCCGGCACGTTAAAAGGCCGTCTGAAACGATTTCAAGTTTTTCAGATGGCCTAATTATCTTATCTTGCGGCTAGAATTTCCCCTTGATGCCGAAGGTAATCGTCCCACTGAGCCGGGGACCGAGAATGCTGGACATCGGGTCTAGATAATAGCGGTTGGCAAGGTTGGTAACACCGAAATTCAAGTCTATATGTTTCCCTCTATGCGGTGGCGGCGCAGAGCATCCGAGGGTGGCGGCATGCCAGCCGTAGGGTTGCGTTGCGCTCGCACACCTTCCCCGCGCCGTCGGCAATCAGCTTGTCGTAGTTTTTCGCTCCGCCTTGCTGTGATGGATGGCGCGCATGCACAATTCCAGTTTTTCGTTGAAAAGCGCGTGCCGACATCGAGGGTAAGCGAATATTTGGGTTGCAGGGATTGGAAAGAAAGCGGCTGAGGCCAGCCGCCTTCGAGGCATTCAGGTACGCGTCGATAGTAATAGTCGAATTTGAAGGCGATGCCCTTGTCCTATCACCATATGTTTCAAGCGGTAAAGTGCCGCCGAAGGAGGCGAAGAAACGGCCGCTGTCGAGGCGGCTTTGGCAGTCTACCCCTTGCTGATTGCCCGTGGTCATTGGATCATGCCGCCGTCCATATTCGAGTGTCTGATTTGGTTTTTGATTTTGTTGCTGAGTAGGTGAGGCGGAGAGTCGCCTTGGCGCAGTTTGGCGAAATGCGGGGCGAAATTGAAATTGTAGCCGACTTCGCAGTTGGTGTACTTTTTCGGCTTCAGGCTTGCTATTCGGCCACGGTCTGGCTGCCGTACAGCCCGCCGCTGCCGGCGGCGATCGTCAGTTCGTAAAAAGGCTGGGAAGCGGCTCATGCGGGCATAGCGGGCGAAAAAGGCGGTGGTTGTCAGCGAGATCGTAGCTGACCGACAGCGCCGGGCGCCCAGGAATGCGCGCGCTGCTCCCAGCGCATGCGCCAGCGGTCGGCTTCGCCGAGTGATGCCGCATCAAGCGGTGTTGTTATGCGGTTGCCGTATTCCAGTACCTGATCGATTGCCTGGTCTCTGACGGAATTTGGTTTTCATTGGCCATGCGTTCCATGTTTTCGTGTACCGAGCCGGTGTCATGTAGATATGCGATCCTGGGATACTGCGAAGGTAGCTGCCACTTTTTCCCTTGCGGGTTGTTCCCTCGCGGTACATATTTCCGGCGTAATCTGCACTTTAGCCGTGATCAAATTTGCCTGCAAACCATTGGGATGATTGACTTGCGGCGCAGGGACGTAGAGTGCATCGTTGTTTTTATCCGCTTGATAGCTTTTGAATCAGGCTGCCGTCTACTTTTTGGTGAAGCGCGTGTGAGACGAATACGTACTGGATGTGTAGTCGTAGCCGTTTTTCGCTCAAAAGCGGCGGTTGAGCCTTTTGGTATTCCGGGTCTTCATCTGTATGTATTATTGTCCCGATTAAAAATCTGCTCGCATCCGTCGTGAGTCGGCAATATCTTCTTCATCCGCATTCGTGCATAGAGGCATCATCAGGCCGAATACAGCTGTCAGAACGGGCAGGCCTGTACTGATACCAGGGGTTGCGTGCGGCACGCTGCCGCTGCCAGTTCGATATTGCGTCCTTTAAAGTTCTGATAGCGCACGCCCAGCCTGTATGTTCAGGCGGGAAGTCAGTTTCAGTCGAAGACCAGGTTCGCGCCCCATTCGCGCTTTTTCGCCGACGCGGGCCGCCCAAACCGCCTATGCGAGTCAGTACGCCAGTAGTATTCATCAGATCATTGCTGTCGGCGGTATCGGTGCGTTCTTCCAGCGTTTCGCGCTGGTAGTCGGCTGGCAAGGGTGAGGCTGAGTTTGTCGGAAAGGCGGAAGCGGTTGCTGAGGTTGAAGCCGTTGCCGGACGACGTCGGTACGCTGCCGCGCGCCGGGAACGATGATGCGGTCGGGATGTTCGATGTAATAGCGTTCTGATTCAGCTTTTGCTTCAGTTCAGCCAGATTCATCATTTTTGCCCGGATTTGGTTGGTCTGGTCGGTCAGCACATTTTTATCGGCGGGCGTGATGGCGTAATGGCCGCCCGTATGCCCCATCCAGCGGTCGGTAATCGCACGGTTGTTTTCATCGTGTTCCCCGCCAGCTTGCGGGCGATTTTGTCGGGCGAGTCTTCTATCATGCGCAGCACTTCTTCGTGGGTTCGCGCCGAACCGTAGAGTGTTCGACGCCATCGCGCGTCTCGCACGCTCGCAGGATTGGCGCGAGGGCTGTTTGCGTATGTTGCACCAATACAAAGGTCATACTCATAGTCGGGCGTATTGATCGCCGACGACAGGGCCGCCGCCTCAGTGGCGGTTGCTGTCGAGTCTTCACCCGCCACGTATCCGGCTGAGGTCTATCCATTTGTTGTTTTGCGGCTTCATTCGCAGCCGATTTTGTAGCCTTTGCTGTCGATTTTCGTCCCTATCCCTGGTGCCTGCTGCGCAGGTTCGTCAGGGATTGTTCGGCAAACCGAGTATCCATGCCGTTATCAGGGGTTGATTTCACGCGAAGCCGATTTTTGTTGTCCATATATTGCGAGCTGATTTTCTGATTGCCCGGCAGATACCAGTTGTTTTTCAGCAGCAGGGTTTTGGTGTCGGTGTGGCTGTTCGCGATTTCTTCGCCCGGCCGGAACAGGACAGCCATATTCCCGGCGCCAGGCTGGCGGAAGATTTGCGAGTATGTCTTTTTCCCGCCGCGATTTGTCAGGATACTGGTCGCTAACGAGGCATCCGCACCGTAAATGGGGTTGTTGGAGGTAGCTCGATAGCCGCGTTTGCCCGCGTAGTGGTTGCCTTTTTGCGAGTGGCTGTGCATGCGGCAAGGCCGTCTGTAATGTCGGTTTTGAAGGCGGCAGACAACATCAGCTGCCTGTCGTCTTTGAAGTTGGTGTAGCTTTTTGCCGCCCGCGCACTTCGTACCCGCTATGCCTTCGTCAACACCAGGGCGGTGGGGAGGGTTTGCCGCATAGCCGGTCAATACATCAGGCATACCCGATGCCCCGTCCGCCGTCGCGCCTATGGGCGAGAGGGTGCGGTAGTCGCAGCCTAAGAATTGGCGCAGGTCGTTTTTCTGCGCCACGGTGTTGCCGGAAAAATTCGGTTTGACTTCGATTCCCCAGTTTTCTTCCTTCAGGGGATGATGTCGCGCGGGTTCGATGGTGCCGGATGGACATCAGCGCCGCCGACGCCCGATTTCACGCCGCGCGTCATGGCGGGGCTCTTTTTTCACCACGATGCTGCAGGAACAGGGGCGGGTCGAGGTGGTTGCGGTCGCCCACGCCGCAGTTGTTGAGCCAGACATCGACCGTCTGTTCCGTGCCGTCCAGCGTTACGGGGATACGACCCTTGCCGGTGATGCCGCGTATATTGGGCGTAATCGCGCCGCCGGCGGTGCGGGTGTTCATGTTGTACACGCCGTTTAAGCCTTTTGAGCACGTCCCACGGCGGATTGGACGCGATGAGCGTTCGAGGTATTCTTCCCCTTGACATCAGGCGTTGGAGACGTTTTTTGTAACACGTCGTCCGCGCCTTTTGGTCGGCACTGCGTTGCCGGTAACGGTGAGTGCTTCGATGTTGCTGCTTTCGGTTGCTGCCGGCGGGTGGGTTGTCGGCGGCATAGGCGGGCAGAGCAATGAGGATGCTCTGCAGGCTGACGGCGAGGATTTTCGCCGTGAGGAATTTTGGATTTGCTCGGACATTTCGCAACCTTTCTGTAATCCTTTGTAATGGGATGTGAAGATTTGCGATGTTAATACAGAAATGATAGTGCGCATCAATTGTTGACATAATAATAAAGTACGAATGAGAAGTGAGGGCGGCTGCGGATATTCTTTCGTTTTAAAAGAGTGGATAAAGGCCGTCTGAAAATGCGGGAACGCGCTCGACGGCGCTTTTGGGTATTGGAACGGATTTACAAAACGGCTAAGTGGCATCGTAATTCGGTTCGTGGGCGATTTCGCCTACCAGCTCGGCGTGCAACGCTTGTCGCTTTTCGTCCAATACGACTACGGCACGTGCGGGTGAGGCCGCGTAGGGGCTGCTTTCGACGGCTACGCCGTAGTCGCGGGCAAAGTTGCTGCGGAAGGTGGAGAGGGAGACGACGTTGTCCAAACCTTCTGCGCCGCAGAAGCGTGCCTGGGCGAACGGCAGGTCGGCGGAAATGCACAGGACGACGGCGTCCAGAGAAAGAGAGCGCGTTCGTTAAAGGTGCGGACGGATTGGGCGCGAGACGCCGGTGTCCACGCTGGGGAAAATATTGAGCACTTTGCGTTTTCCGGCGAAATCGGCAAGCGTTTTGTCGGACAGGTCGCCTGCCGTCAGGCTGAAGGCAGGTGCGGTTTGGCCCTCGGTGGAAATGAGCCGCCGATTTCTACGGATTGCCTTGAAGGGTAATTTGAGACATTGTTTCCTTTATATAAGGGTTTTGGGGAAGGGTTGAGAGCCGTCTGAAAAGAGCGGTTTCAATAAAAATTTAAATAGGTTTCGGCTTGGGGCGTGTCAGCCGGCCTTTTTCAGTTTTTGTTGCGGACGGTTTCAATCATGCCGTCGATGCCTTGTTGATTGACCAGTTCGACAAATTGGTTGCGGTAGACGGTTACGATGCTGACGCCGTCGACGCGGATGTTAGAGAGCTTATATTGCGAACCGGTTTGGTAGAGCTGGTAGGCAACTTCGTATTTTTGCCCGACGGGTGAGGATTTCGGAATAAGCATCGACTTTGTTGCCGTTGGCGGTGATTTTCGCAGTACTCTGACATCGGCTTTTTCCGCGCCCATCATGGCGGAGACGGGCATCATGCCGATAACCATTTCTTTGAAGGCGGCGATGAAGGACTCGCTTCTGCTGCGGGCTGAATTGCCGCCAGGCTGTCCGACCGCCATGGCCGACAGGCGTTCGTAATCAGGAAGCGGTTGGCTATTGTCTCCACTGCGCGGATTTTCTGTTGTTCGCTTAATGATTGGTTTTTGATGATTTTCAGTACGGTATCGATATTTTGCTGTACCTGCTGCTGGGCAGGATGTTCGAGGGCGGCAAAGGCGGCGGGTGCCAGGATGGCGGTTGCAGCCGCAAAAACAATTGTTGATACATGTAATAAGCCTGTTTGTTTATATGGTTTTGCGGCGTATTTTATCGGTTTTATGTGCGCCGGGCCGTAAAGTGTTTTAGTAACAGGTATGCTTGAAAAGAATCAGGCCGTCTGAAAATGCCGCTTTTAGGAAAACCGGATATTCAGACGGCCTGAAATATGATTGACTGCGCACGCTGCGGAAAATTATTGCAGCGGCTGCATGTTCATCAGTTCCATCAGGAAGTTGGTGAAGGCAGGATTGGTCGGTTTGCTGCGCATGTTGGGCCAACGTTGTTGCCAGCCTTTCAGTGCGTTTTGAACGTACTGTTTGGATTGCGCGCTGGTAATCGCACGCGCTGGCTGTCGGTACAGACGCAGATGAGACTTCGTACGCTGTCGTCACCGGATTGCTGCCAACCAGTTTGAGGCGGAAACGGTTCAGGTATTGGGCGGCTTGGACTTTTGTGATTTTGTTCTGACCGACCTGATCGTTCAGGCGGGTGGCTTCATCACGAATTTTGGAAACGTCCGTCCAATGGCTGCCGGCCAGGCGGTAGGTTGCTTTTCCCGTTGCCGGATTCCGTTGTCGTTACTGCACCGAACGACGGGGGCTGTGATAATGGTACAGCCTGCCAGGGCGGCTGGGCTAAAAGGAGTGGGATATATATGTCATGGCGCACTTATGGTCGGTCTTTACGCAAACAGCCAAATATTGACAGGAGAAAGCGGTGTTTTGCGGTAATTCTGCAACGTTCCGCGAAAAATAGGAGCAGTCTTCCGGACGGTAAAAATGACGAGATAACGGATTGTCGTTTATCAATAAATCAACTTCGCTGCACGGCCTTGTCGTGTTTGATATTCAAAGAAGATGATTTTCTGAATATGTTTTGAAAACAGAAAAGTGGTTTTGTGCCGCCCTGCGGTTGTATGGTTTGCTGGTTGCCGTCGGTATCGGGTGTGTGAAATCCGCTGGCGACCTGCGCAAAACAAACAGCCGCAATCGGCAGTGTGTATGCTGGGCGGTTAAAACTAAAGTCGGCGAAAAGAGCGGGGTGGAAGGTAACGCTCGCCGTAAGAAGAATCAGTACGACAATCAGTTTTGCCTCGGTTTTCTTCTTTTGCAGCCAGTTGCAGTGCGCTCAAATAGCGCGCGCCGGAAGAAATACGACAGAATCCCTTCTTTTTCCGCTGCCGCGCGTGCGTGGTGGCAACATCTTCGCCAGTTACGCGGATGATTTCATCGTAAATTTGGGTGTTCAGGGATGCTGGGGACGAAACCTGCGCCCGAAGCCTTGCAGATCAGGTGCAGGCGCACCGCCCGCCGCTCAATACGGGTGAGAGCATCTGGTTCGACTGCCACGATTTTCGACATCGGGTTTGCGTGCCCTGAGACTTCGCCCACGCCGGTTACCGTGCCGCCGGTGCCTACGCCAGAACGGCAAAAATATCCCTTGGTAGTCGGTGTCGCGCCATGCTTCTTCGGCGGTGGTTTTGCGGTGGATTTCGACGTTGGCCTGGTTGTCGGGATTGGCGCGGCATGAAATAGGGTTTCGGATGTTCGTCCACAGTGCCTTTGGCGCGCAATCGCACCGCCCATGCCTTCCGCTGCGGGTGTCAGGATCAGTTCCGCACCGAGGGCGCGCAACTAACGCTGAGCGTTCTTCTCATGCTTTTCCGGGCATGGTGATGGCTAATTTGTAGCCGCGTGACGGCGCAGACCATGCTAGTAAAGCCGATGCCGGTGTTGCCGCTGGTCAGCTTCGACGATGATGGTGTCTTTGATTGATTTTGCCTTCTTTTTCCGCCGCCTCAATCGTGGCTTCAGCAATACGGTCTTTAACGCTGCTGCCGGATTGAAAAATTCCAGTTGGCGACTACCCGGTAAGGGCGGGCTCCGGTCAGACGGTTGAGTTCTGGGCAGGGGTGTGCCGATTAAATCGGTGATGTTTTTGTGATATTCATGGATTTTCTTTTCCTCAAAGGAGGCTAATATAAATGACCTGCGTATCTTAAGAGAGGCCGTCTGAAAGCAAAATAATTTCTTGCCGCCGATATGAGAACTAAAAGTTATAAGAACGGTTTGAACAGTCCGGAAAAGGCATAAACCGTTTGGGCGAACATAATGATCAGTAGGGCGGACTGTATTTGTCTGATACTGAATACAGTTGGTAGGTTGGCAGCTGATTTTCCAGTGCAGCAGAATACCGCCATCAGCAGCATCTGCATGGTAAGCCAATATGCAGGCTGGAGCAGATACAGGTCAGCAATGAAGGCAAGATGCGCGGTGTCAGCCCTTCGGGATAACTGGGGAAGGCCAGCTTAGGATAATCAGCCAGTGGGCCAAGGTCATGGCGGTACCTGCTTGAGCAAGCAATGCGGGCAGGGGAGGGTAGGCAGTTTGATAGTGAGACCGGTCGAGGAAGGCTTTTACTGCGTAGGAAGGAACAGCATGCCCGCAGGCGCGATACAGTTGCGGCATATAGAGGGATGCTGAGGCTGAAGGGCGACAGTACGCGGGGCCAGCCATAGAGCCAAACCGCCTGCCGCCAGCCAAAAGGGAGAGGCCGACAATGCCCACAACAAACTGCGGCTTTGCATGACGGCAATGACGAACAGGCTGAAATAGGCGGCAATGCGCAAAAAGGTTTGGATCGGTCATGTCGGACTCAGTAAACTAGTTCGCCTTCGAAAACCGTTTCGGCGGGGCCTGTCGCGAAAACATCGCCAGCCGGGCTGCGGGCAATCAGCAAGTCGCCGCCGGGCGAGCTGACGCGGATATTCTCGCCTTCGTCAGCCATCCGGCGCGCACGCCGTAAACCGCCGCCGCGCTCCGGTTCCCGCAGGCACGGGTTTCACCACGCCGCGTTCGAAAACACGCAGTTTGATGTGGCGGCGGTTGAGGATTTTACGCGAAGCGACATTGACCTTTTTCGGGAAATTGCGGGTGTGGTTCGATTTGCGCCCCAGTTCAGCAACAGCGGCCGATTCGAGTGTTTTCGAGCTGCCAGAACGGCGTGTGGGTTACCCATATTGACGAGCCGACCGTTACGTTTCCCGCCGTCGAGACGGACATCATATTGCAACGCCTTTCCTGCTTGCGTTTTCAAGCGGCAGGAAGGATTTCAGACGGCCTGAAAACGCGGTTTGCCCATGTTTACCGTTACTAGGCCGTGTTCCGCCAGCTTTGGGACGATGATGCGCGTGCGGTTTCAACCCCTGATTTCCTGTTTTCCGCTCAGTCGCTTTATCGGCCACGAAACGGGCGAAAACAGCGTGCGCCGTTGCCGCGATTGTTCGACTTCGCCGCCGTCGGCGTTGAAAAATCCGATAACGGAAGTCGGCTTGCTCGGACGTAAGCCGTTCTACCAGCAGGAGTTGGTCGAAGCCTATGCCGGTATGGCGGTCGGCCCAGGCTGCAATCGGTGCCGAAGCGGGGTCGAACGGGCTGCTGATGCCGTCGATAACGATAAAGTCGTTACCCAGGCCGTGCATTTTGGTGAATTTCAGAGTGGGCATGAGGTGGTGTGTCGGCGGTTTGGAAAGGGCGCAAGTTTAGGATAAAAGGCCGTCTGAAAATGTTTCAGACGGCCTGATTCAATTCAGCTGTTTGGCAGACGGCTTATTTTGCCTTCGGCTTCAGCTTGTTTCAACAGTTGGAACAACTGGTCTTTCAGTGCCAGTTTTTCACTTTCCAGCGCATCGATTTCATCTTGAGCGGTTCACGCTGGTAACAGGGTTGTTTTCCAAACCGGAGATTTTGTCGTCCAGTTCGTTGTGTTCGTCGAAAATGCGGGCAAAGTGGGCATCTTCTTGTTTCAATTTGGAAATCAAATCGCGGTATTCGGGAAACATAAATCGTCCTCTTGTTAATGATTAAGGTAACCAACCTGTCGCAGGTTCGATGCAATTATAACAAATCACGTTGGAAGCGGCACACAAATTTTAACCTTGCTTGACGTACCGCAAAGGCGGTTTGGCAGGTATCTTCCGTTGTTTTCAGACGGCCTTCGGCAGGCAGGAGCGTATAGAATACGGCTGTCGGGTTTGGCGGAAGAGGCCGTCTGAAAACGCTCCGCTTTTTCAGACGGCCTCAAGCCTTTTCAAACAGGCTGATGACGAAAGTGCAAACTCGCGATTGCGTACTTTAACCGAATGCCCGAACAATTTGAGGAATAGGGTTGTGCGTATCCTGCTTACCGGTTCCGAAAGGCCAGCTTGGCCGATCGATTAGGAAACGTTTGCCTGAAGATTGGGAGTTGATTGCCACCGATTCGAAAACGTTGGACATCACCGATCATGAGGCCGTTTAAAAATGGTCGAAAGTTTCCAGCCCGACGCGGTGGTCAATACTGCCGCTATATGGCGCTCGGCAAGGCGGCGGAGGATAGTCGAACGCGTCTTTGCCGTCAATGCTTCGGGTACGTGCAACCTGGCGCAGGCCGCTTTTTGCCGTTGGTGCGAAATTCGTTCATATTTCAACCGATTATGTATTTGGCGGCGGCAGCCGCATCCTTATTCCGAGATCGACCCGCCCAATCCGAAATGCGTGTATGCCCGCTCGAAACTGGCCGGAGAGTTGTTGGCATGGCTGCGGAACCGGATGCGGTGGTGCTCAGGACATCTTGGGTATCACAGCGAATACGGCCGCAATTTCATTCAAAACACCTGCTGCATCAGGTGGCGGAACGAGGGTGAAATCCGGCTGAGTGCCGACAATGCCGCTGTCCGACCTATGCAGCGATTTGGCCGACGTGATTATCCGCCTGCTGCAATTGCCAGAAATTTCCGCAAGGCCTGCTGCATTATTGCGGCAATAAGGCATTCAGCGACTATGCGTTTGCCCGAAGCGGTGTTGAAGGCCGAAGCGGAACGTCATCCGCATTCAAAATGCCGCAGTTGGTGCAGGCATCCGCCGCAGGAGATGGGTAAGGTGGCGCGCCGCTGTATTCGGTGCTCAATTGCGAAAAAGGCGCGCGCGTTGGGTTTCGTGCAGGGGCGACTGGCAGAAAAGCGTGCCGTCGGTATTGGCGGCACTGGTCGAAAGTGAGAAGTTATCAGGCCGTCTGAAAATCGGGAAACGGTTTTCAGACGGCCTTTTTATCTGTTCGGAGGTTTGCGATGACAAAAACGAATTGGCAGCGTTTGCTGAGTACGCAGCGTTTCCGCCTGAAAGACAATGAAATCGTGCCGACCAGTACGCCGTCTACGCAGGAAGGCGCAGACGCGTTGCGTACGGACTTCCACATCGATTACGACCGTGTGGTGTTTTCCGGCGCATTCCGCCGTTTGGGACGGAAAACGCAGGTGCATCCGTTGGCCGAGCATGATTTGACGCATAACCGTCTGACGCACAGTGTCGAAGTGGCCAGTGTCGGCCGCAGTATCGGCTAACCGTGTCCGGCATGATGATGCAGGCAGGGCGGCTTTCTGCCGAAGCAATACGCCGAGCGACATCGGCGCAGTCGTTCAAGTGGCCTGTTTGGCGCATGATTTGGGTAACCCGCCGTTAGCCATACAGGTGAAGATGCCTTGCGTGATTGGTTTCGAAGCCCGAAAAACGCCGTTTTTGCAAAAAGGATTGGAAGAGGTCGAACGCAATGATGTACCAACTCGAAAGGCAATGCCCACAGCCTGCGCATCCTCGCTGGTTTGGAAATGTATCCGAACCGCGGCGGCATGCGACTCACGGCCGCTACCATCGCCGCTTTGTTGAAATATCCGTGGACGACCCGCCATCCGAACGGACGGAAAAATTCATATTTATCAAACTGAACTGCCGTTTATCCGCCGTGTGGCAGAGGAATTGGGTTTGGTGGAATTGGGCAGCGACCATTGGGCGCGTCACCCCCTGTCTTATCTGATGGAAGCGGCCGATGACATCTGTTACGCCCTGTTGGACTTAGAAGATGCGGTGGATTTGGAACTGCTGAGCGATACGGAAGTTGAAAGCGTATTGTCCGGCTTAACATTTGTCGAACCGACTTGGCATGCACAATCAGCCGCCAACGATGCCGCCATGCTGCGCGGCATCGCCATCAGCCGCGCTATCGATGATGTGGCGCAAACTTTTATGAAGCATCAATCGGATTTGCTGAACGGCGAATTCAAAGGAAAAGATTTATTGGCCTTATGTGGCCCGGAAGTGCGAGGATACATTGGAAAACGCCAAGGAATTGGCTAAAACGCGAATTTTCCGCCATCAAAGCAAATTAATGACGGAAAGTGCCTCTTTCCCGCTTAGGGTTCGATATTGGATTTGCTCGTCCCGGCAGCGCATCGAGTTGCTGACAGAAGGGCATAGCGGCGTCCGCCAGTCGTTGGCTTTGGAATTGCTGAAAAATGAACATCCGATTAGCCGCGAAGACAGCCTATATCGTACTTATATGAAAAATCCTTGATTTCGTCGGCGGAATGACCGATAACGCCGCAGCAAAAATAGCAAGAGAGTTGTCCGGGATTGGTATGATTTAAAATCAGCTGAGAAAAATTCTTATTTTTATATTGGGATAGATGTTTTTAATCGGGGATGGTGAAAATATCCTAGACAAACGATTGTCTGTTCAATATAATGCCTGTCTTTACTTTGCTTCATGCAGGTAAACGAGTAATGCACCCGTAGCTCAGTTGGATAGAGTATCTGGCTACGAACCAGAGGGGTCGGGCGTTCGAATCGCTCCGGGTGCGCCAAAGAAATTTATTTTATCCGCGCCCATCGTCTCAGCGGTTGGGACATCGCCCTTTCACGGCGGTAACCGGGGTTCGATTCCCCGTGGGCGTGCCAGATTTTTAAATAAACCCTGCTTAGAAAACAGTAAGGGTTTATTTTTCTCTTTAAAATTAATAATTTGATTTCAGTATTATTCTGTTAATTTATCTTTACTAATTTGTTCTGAGTAGTTCGTTTTCTGTTTGTTTTTGGCTATGGTTGCATTGGATTTGCATCAGCAATTGCATTAGGCGGTTAGATAAAATTCCGCCAAATCGCGCTTATACTGCACATGCTTCCTACAGATAAGTTACTTCTTTTGTTACCAAGAGTAGTTGTATCATAAAACGCACCTTATTGCAAGGTGCGTTTTCGATTATTCGAACGATTTAGAATTTGGCACCGGACTCGTTAGCCATAAAGTCAACTGCCGCTGACTTCGTCGTCGCTTAAAGCCTTCGTTACCACCTTTGGCAGGCATGCCTTTGAAGCCTTCAATTGCATGTTTGTGCAGGGTTTCTTGACCTTGTTTGATGCGTGGCCCCACTCGTCTTTTTACCCTACGCCCGGGTGCCCGGGATGGTGCCGCTATGAGCATGCTTTACAGGTGGCTTCGTAAACAGCTTTGCCGTCTACTTTGTAGCAGGAGCTCCCAGTTTTTCTGCCGGTTTGGCTTTCAGAGCAACGGCTTCTTTGACTTCAGATGCAGCTTTTTCGGCAGTATCCGCTACTTTGCTTGCAGCTTCTTGAACGGAAGATGCGGCGGCATCAACAGCAGAAGCCGTATTATTTTTAACATCGGATGCAATGGCTTGGGCAGCTTCTTTGGTTTCTTGCTTAGCCTCTTGGGAACAGGCTGCCGAGCAGTATCATCATTGCAGCAATCAGTAATTTGTTCATGTTCTATCCTTCTTAAATTTATGGTTAAGGTGCTGTTTTATAAAACAACTGTCAAATTTTATCATATATCGTATCAATTTTTACGCTGTTGCAATGACAAATATCGGTATAAGTCATGTTTTGTACCGAAAAAAACAGAAAAATATTGATGCTGCGCAGAATTTTGCTATGAAGTCATTTTGCTTTCCAGGGTTGTTCGTTCTGCTGCCGAAACTGCGGATTATGAGTCTGTTGCTGGAGTGATTTAAAACGCACACTATCTGTCAAATTCAAAAAATTGCCTTAAAAGTCGGCTTTTTCTGTTTTCCGACAGCTACAGCATTATCTAAACATTATCAAGCCTACTTTGAAAAGGCCGTCTGAAACCGAAAAGTGCGTTTCAGACGGCCTTTTCATCATATGATATTTTGTTTTTTTGTCTGAGCCGACATTGGCTGAAAAAGATGTAAAACTTATCAAATTACTTTACCGCCGGATAGGGAGATTTCCCAATCTATTGTTCGGACCGCTGCCTAAGATTACATAAATTTCATTTTTATTATTTGGGATTTAAAGATAAAAATACTTCGAGTTATGCGTATAGCCGTCATCTTCGAATTGTATTTTCTCTATTTCCAACGGTTTCAGACGGCCTTTAAGGGCCGTCTGAAAAATGCATCGAGCGAAGCCGGCATAGCAGAGCTTTACGGTTTATTCCCCAAAGCCTGACGGGCGGCAGGGAGAGTGGAGCGGTTGGTTTGCAGCTGGGTGAACTGCATCACGGTGCGGTCGCCCCTGTTTTTCGTCAGCTCTACTTTCTGCACCAGCTGGCCGCCGCTGATGACGATTTTGTTGAATACTTGCCGCATGACGGCGGTTTTTCGGGTGAGGTGAGCTGCCATTGCCGGGCATCGCCGGAAAGGGTGAGGTCGAAGTGGCGTTGCAATTCGGCGGTGTCGCCGCCGAGTACAGCCATGAAAAAGTTTTACTTGTGCGGCCTGTGCGGTTTGGCTGCCGTTGGCGCGCCACTGTCGCTTTGTGCGTCTTGGCGGCTGATGCCGTCGCGGCGGACGCGCGAGTTTCATGTCAAACGGTTTTTGCAGATGCCAAAACAGGCCGCGGCCGGGGCGCAGGGCGAAGTGGCTGCCGGTTTGTACGCGGTTTGTCCATTGAGCGTAAAAACGCTGCTGGGTAAACCCGCCTTGTACGCTCTGCGGTGCTTGAAGTTGTGCAGCAAGTTCGGCGTGCTGAAGGCAAGTGCGGGTAGGGTTGTAAGGGAAAGGAGGAGGCTGATGAGGAGTTTTTCATGTTGTCAGGGGAGGTGGGGGAGTTGGGAGAGGCATGGTATGGTGGATTTATGGTGAAAAGGGTGTGATGCGGGAAGGTTGCGGGGTTCTTGGAGTCTGTCAGACGGCCTTTCAATTGGCGGGCAGGCAGGACTTTGGGTTTGCCGTTTTATTATTTATGCCGTTTCTTTTCCTGACGGATGAAGCCTGCAACAGGCCGGTTATCTTTCAGACGGCCTCTCATCTCAGCCCGTTTGCCAAAAGGTGTGAACCCTTTAAACTGCCGTACGGCTTTTGCCAGTTTTTCGGGGTTTGGAACTGCATTTCGCCGTTATCGAGGCGTTGGACGACTTGGGTGGTGTGGGCTTGGGTGAGTTTGGTGCCGCTTTCTGCGTCGCGCAGGATGTAGTCGATGCGCAGGCAGCTTTCGTATTCGGTTGACGACCATCTCACGCGGATTTTCTGGCCGAAGCGGGCGGGGCGGACGTATTTGAGTCGAGCTTCACCACGGGCCAGGCATGGCCTTGTTCGAAAGCATGACGGTGTAGTTGTAGCCGACTTACGTCAAGGAAGGCGCAGCGGGCGATTTCGAGGTATTTGACATAGTGGCAGTGCCAGACGATCTGCATCACGTCTACGTCGAAAAAGGGGACTTCGATTTCGGTGTGGTGGCGGCAGTAGATGTGTTTAACCATGTGGGGTGTTGCTCCAGAAGTCGTAGAAGTTGAACCATTGCAGCGGCGCGCGGGCGGCGTGGGCGGCCAAAACGTCGGCGTACTGCTGCGCCATGTTTTCAATCATTTGTTTGCGTGTGGCGGCCGTCGAGCTTGGGGCCGTCTGAAAACGCTTCAGGGCATAAATGATAACGGTAGCCTCTTTTAACACGAAGACGGTGTTGGTGGGCGCGCGCAAGAGGCCGGCGAGCAGCCAGGGCCTTGCGGCAGATGGGCGGTGTGGCCGAGGAATTGCACGGGCATCGGTTTTTTGTTGCCGCGCACGGGGTGCGAGTCGGCGGCAATGGCGAGCCACTCTCCGGCATCGAGTTTTGCGAGAGCTGGAGCATTTTTGGCCGCGTCGAGATCGGCTACCTGAATCAGCTGCAAATCGCTGGCACCGGCGGCTTTGAGGGCGCGGTTGAAATCTTTCGGCATGGGCGTTGTGCACGAGCACGTTGAGTTTGAAGCCTTGATGGTGGGAGACGAGGGCGCGGCACACTTCGATGTTGCCCAGATGCGAGCAGATGAGGATTTGGCCGCGTGTGTTGTGGTTGTCCACATCCGCATACAGGTTGTCGGGGTCTTCCACCACGAGGTCGGGCACGGTGATTTTGTGCTGCCACACGGCGAAGCGGTCGGCCACGGCAGCCGAGGCGGCGAACTGGCGGTATACGGGGAAACGCGCGGGCAGCGGTGCGGCGGGAAAAACTGTTTTCAGGTAGCCCTGATATTGGCGCACACTGCGGCGTTGGGCGGCAGAGGTGAGATAAAAATAGGCGGCAACGAGTGCGGCAATGCCGTGCACCGGGCCACAGGGGCAGGTAGCGAACCAGCCATTCGGTAATCTTGAGGAAGAGGCGGTGGCCGCGTTCGCGCTGTGCCGACCAATGCGCCTGTTCGGTTGGTGCCGTTTGAGGCCGTCTGAAACAGGCGGCCGAGGCGGCGGGCGACCATGCCGCAAAACAGGCGGGCGTGCATTTTGCTGATGAGCAGGTTGTCGCGGCGCAGGTTGAAGTGCGACACGCCGCCTGCTTCGTAGCGCACGGGCGTGTCCAGCCAGATGAAAGGCGTGCCCGCCCAATGCAGGCGGATGAGGATTTCGTTGTCGAAATCCATGCGCTCGCCGATGACAGCACCGCCGTGATTGGATGAAAGGCAGGACGGCATCCAGCGGATAAACGCGGAAGCCGCACATGCCGTCTTTGATGTCGAACGACCAAGTGTGCAGCACGTTCCAAAAATCGGTGATTTTGCGGCCGTAGAGCCGCGATTTGGGCACATCGCCGCCGTACACCGGCCGGCCGCATACCACGGCCTGCGGCTGCGACTGCGCGGTTTCGATAAAGCGCGGGATGTCGGCAAAGCTGTGCTGCGCGTCGGCATCAATCTGCAAAATGTGGCTGAAACCCTTGCTCCGCTGCCAATTTGAAACCCCATTTCATCGCACTGCCTTTACCGCCGTTCACCGGGCGGAAGGCAACCTGAACGCCCTTCTCACGCAAGGCCTCCAAACCGGCGCGGCAGTCTTCGCCCGAGCCGTCGTCCACCACCAAAACGGGCAGGCCGCAGTGCCGCAGGGCGGAAACCACCTGCGGCAGCGTGCCGAGATGTCGGTAGTGGGGGATGACGGCGAGGAGTTTCGTGATGGGCGGAAACGTGTGAAAACAGGGATTTTTAACAAAAGGGGGAAAGGCTACCTGAAAAATACGGAGGCAGTTTCAGGCGGCCTGATGAAGCGATAGTGCCAGTGGCGGGCGATGTCGCCGCGCATCACGACGCGGGCATGGAAAGTGCCGACTTCACAGTCGTACTGTCCGCCGCGCAGGATTTTGCGGTTGTAGTAGCTGTGGAAATTGCTGACGCGGTTGGCATTGCGGCTTTGGACAGTCGCTTGAATTTGTGCGCGGCATTGATGAAGTTGCGCTCCGAGGCGAGCTTTCGTCTGATTTTCCGGTGGCGTTGGCGGCGCGATGAGGCGGAACACCACGCTCGCTGCCGCGAAGCTGACCGGCACGCTCTGTTCAGCAGGCGTTTGGCTTCATCGGAAGCCAGCACGGCATAGTCGTTGCAGCGGTATACCACTTTGCGGCCGCCGCGGTTCGGATTGTCGTCTTGCAGCAGTTGGCACACGTGGTCAGTGGTTTTGTATTGCCGCCGGTAGTGCGGGTTTCGGTGTGGTGTGAATCTGTACCGCCGTTGTCCGGCGCGCGGATGCTGTTGCAGCCGGCCTGACCAGCGGCTGCAATCGCGGCTGCCTGCATCATATTGCGCGATTTTATATTTTGCTCCCTTTATCGGTTGGAAAAACACAAATCCATCTTGAACCGCCCTCGAATATGGTGTGTTTAACCCTACTATAATCCAGCAGTTTCCACTTAATTTAACAGTATATTTGAAAACCCAGGAAATGCCTACCCGCCCATCTGACGAATACAGCATCTGCTTCTATCTGGCCGCGCCCGATTGTGCCGAATATTACCGTCCCGAATGGCTGGACGGGCCGACCGTATCCGTCTGTTGCACCATCCCGCGCGCGCCACGCAAACCGGCTGGCGGTCAGCCGGTTTCTCAAGCGGCGGGCAGGTGTGTTTTTCAGACGGCCTCTTCAACCTCAGCCACGGTGGCGGCCATGCCGTGATGGCAGTGCCGTCTGCCGGTTTTGCCGTGGGCGTGGATTTGGAGCGGCTGCGGGAACGCCGTTTCGATGCCTGGCCGGATTGGGTGCTGCATGAAGATGAGGCGCGCTGGCTGCAACGGCATTCCGAATTGTCCGACCGCTATGCGCTGTGGACGCTGAAAGAGGCCCTGCTTAAAAGCCACGGGGCAGGTCTTGGCCGATTTGCCCCAAGTGGGTTTGAGGCGGCGGGATGGCGGGACGGATGGCTGGCGGCTTTGTGCGGCTGGGAAGTTGTGGCGGGGCGTTGTGTTTTTGCTGGACGGGGAATGGGTGTGTGCGGCAGTATGGCCGCAGGAAGTGGCTGCACGTGCCGGTTTGGCGGGGTTTGGTAACTGGCGGAATGCGGAGAGACGCTTATGTGACTTCGTTTAGTCGGTATGGCGTTTGTCCGAAGTTTTCGGATTCAGCTTCATACCCATTTGCGGTAGGCGAATTCGCCGCCCATCAGGATGCCCATCAGGATGTAGAGCGATGATGCCGGTGTAGAGCGGCCCACCAGCGGTATTGTTCGAGCAGCACGAGGAGGGCGGCGGGCTGCCGTTGAGGGCGAAAAAGCCACTGAATTTGGGTAACGCGGCGGGTGTAGGCCACGCAGCTGCGGGCGGGAGATCGAGGGTGTTGCAGGCGGGCAGGCGTTCGATCGAGGCTTTGTTTTGCGTGAGGCTGAGGCCGAACAGCGGCAACAACAGGCCGTTTACCCATGCGGGATACCAATACATGCTGTCAGGGCCGTCTGAAAAGGAGGATGGCGGCGAAAGAAAGGCGGCTACGAGGAGGAAACGCGCCGCTGGCCGGGATCGCGCTGCATGGCGGCGCGGGCGAAAGTAAAGCAGGGAGCATGAAGCCGGCCAGCGGATAAAACCAGCCCTGCTCGCGGCCAGTAATACCACAGCAGGGGGTAGAGTACGCTCAAGATGCCGAGCAGGATTTTTGGCGGCGGTTTTCACGCTTCGGGCTTGGCTTCTTGGTAGAGCTTGGATACGGCGCGATGATGTCGTCGATGGTGCGGACGTTGCGGAAGTCCTCGGCTTGGGTTTGTAGCCGGTTTGGCGTTTGATTTGGTCGAGCAGGTCGATGGCGTCGATGCTGTCGATTTCGAGGTCTTCGTAGAGGTTGGTGCTGCCGGTTACGTTGCCGGTGTCGATTTCAAACATGTTTTTCCAGTATGTCGAACAGGGAAGGCGCAGTTTCGGTTTTCGGTCATGGGATGTTCCTTAAATGATGGGATGGCGGCCAGTTTGCCGTTTGCAGGACCGGCCTATGTTTCAGCTGAGCCTGCTGCGGGTGTCAGACGTGCCTTTCGCTCCGCTTTTGTCAAATCGGTGCTTTTTCCTTGACAGTACCTGAGCGAAAAGAAGTGCTTGGCCGCGTTGTTTTCTGCACGAAGGCGGCCAGTGTGGACACATTGGCGAAGCTGTCGCGCAGCTCCTGGCTTTCGCCGTCGAGCTGGAAGCCGAAGTGTTTTTGCACGGTCAGGCCGAGTTCGAGCGCGTCTACGGAATCGAGGCCGAGGCCGCTGTCGCCGAACAGGGCTTCTTCATCGCCGATGTCGGCGGGCGTGAGTCTTCAAAGCCGAGGCTGTCGATAATCAGTTGTTTGATTTCTTGTTTCAAATCAATGTCATTTTCGTAGCTTCTTTCATTTGAAGTATTGTTGCAGGTAGTCGTTGAGGCGGCGGGCGGCGATGGGCAGGGAGTGCTGTTTAACCAGTCCTGCGGGTTGATGTCGTCGCCCGACGATAAAAGCAGTGAGCCGGTTTTTGCAGCGGGATTTTGTACCACGGCTGGCTTTTTGAAGTTCAGCAGCTGCATTTTGATCACCACGGGGGTGATGACCTGCTGCGCTTCTGAGGGCCGATGGATGCTGCGCCGCGATGAAATTTCACCACGCCGTCCCAGCCGGTGCGCGTGCCTTCGGGAATACCAGCGGGCATTGCTGTCGTAAAACTTCGTGCACTGCGTCGATAAAATCCAAATCTTCCTGATTGGGCAGGTAGCCGCAGGCGCGGATTTGCCCGGCCATCGGCCGGATTGCGCTGCAAATCGGCTTTCACGATACTGAGTTGGCCTCGGGCACGCGGCAGAGCAGGAACACTACATCGAGCAGCGAGGGATGGTTGGCCAAAATCAGCTGGCCGGGGCGGCCGAGCCGCTCGAAGCCTTCAAATTCCCGCGCTCAAAATGCCGGAGCGCATCAAATAATAAAGCTAAACCACAGCCAGGTGCGCGTCTGCCAAGCGGCGCGCCTGCTTTGCTGTGCTAAATCGGGCGAGCGGCGCAGCGACCAGGGCAGCAGCACGATTTGCAGCAGCACGCCGAACACGCCGAAAAACACGAAGCCCAGCCCGGTGGCCAGCAATCGCCACAGGCGGTTTAAGGCAGGCGCTTAGGGTAAACCGCTGCCATTGCCAAGCCTTGTCTGCGCAACGGTTTTATCCACAGGCGGCTGCCTGAATGCTGTTGCCGCAGCCATTCGAGCGCGCCCCAATAGCCTGCAGTTTGCCGTGCCGCCGGCATCGTGCGCGGCAGGGGAAAGATTCCCATTTCTTTCTCCGGCGGTGAGCAGCAGGGCGCCAGCGCGTGGGCGAAGGGTGCGCGTTCTGCCGGTGCGACGGGTATTGCGCCTACGAGGGTTCGTCACTGCCACCGCTAACACGCGCTCCGCTCCATCGGCCCAGCAGGCCGGCGGCTTCGAGCACGGCGCTTTCCAAACCGACTCTGCCGCACGGAAAGCGCGGTGTATTCGCTCATGTCGCCGCGCAGCATCGACCACTGCCCGGCCAGGGCGTTGTGCACGGACAGGCCGAAGGAGTGGAAACTTCGTTGTCGCGCAACAGCGTAGTCCATGAAACCGAAGCTGCGGTTGATTTCGCCGTCGTGCGAGGCGAGCACCAGCGGGCAGGATTCGCCTTCCGCCAGAGCGGATGCGCCGCCGCAAACAGCAGCCGCGCCGAGAGGCCGAGCCGCCGCCGCTGCAGCGGGCGAAAAATCCACCTTCGGCGGCGTGTCGGGCAAATCGGCGGCGTTTAAGCGGCCGGATGCCCGCCGCCCAGTCTTCGCCCGTGTGCAGGCGGGTGGAGGCAGCGTGCCAACTTTGGATGGAAAAAGCGGAGGCGGAAATCGGCAGTCATGGTTTTCAGGCAGCCTGTCGGACAGGTGAAAAAGTGGCGGGATTATAGCAAAGGCGGTTGGCGGGCATCAGGCGGTTTGCCGTCGGGCAGCGTTGCGTTTTGCGCCACAGCGGAATTGTGTCGGCTTATGGTGCCTGCCGCGATTTCCGCGGCGGGACGAGATGTTTGAGCAGCCAGTTTGGGTCAGGGTAAAGATAGAAGCCGTCTGAAAAGCCGATTACATGGTTTTCAGACGGCGCTGTCACTGGCCCGCTGCTATCATTTTTGGAAATGAGGCAGGAAGGCGGGGATGCGGGAACATCCGACCGCGCCCGCCCAGGCGGAGAGGACGAGCCGTGCAGTTGGAACGACGACGCGTCCGATAAAGCCCAACTCGCGCTGCGCGCTTTACAGCCGATGAGGCCGAGGTTGTCGAGCAGCATGGTCAGCGACCAGCGAAAACGGGATTGACCAGTGCGGACGAAACACAACGATGGCGGCAGATTGGGTGGTTTTGCCTTTGCGCGTCATTTCCATGCCTGCTTCAAGCAGCAGGACGTATACGCCGACAATCAGTGCCACGCTCAATACGGGTTTCCATATCGCTTCGAGTCCATCGGATAACCCCAGATGCTGGCGATGATGCAGAAAGACGGCGGTGAGGATCCGCCGCCTGCGAGAATCGGGCGTTTGGCTACGGAGGCGGGGATGATGTAGGTGCCCCATGATGAGTGATTCGCGCCGCTAACGGTGAACCTGCGGCTGACGTACGGCACAGCGACCATGGTGTCGTCGATGTTCATGTGTGCGCGTTCGGCTTTTCGGGGTAGCTCGGTTTTGCGGAAAACCTGATGGCCGAGGAAGTCAGGGCGACCACAGCTGCAGCCAGTACGGCGAGGGAAGACGACCAGGAAGCTGTCGGTCAGCCAGCCGAGCATCAGCCAGTGTTTCGCCCACCAGTAGTTTGGGGAGCGGCGGCGGGCAGGGGCGGTTTTGAAGGCGAAGGGTGCGCCGAGATGCCGAAGCGATTACGCCTGCCAGCGGCAGCCCAAAAGTGCGAGCCAGCACGTTTCTGCCAGTGTTCCAGCGGGGCGTAGAGAATGATGGTGCCGAGGATGATGATAAAGGCGATATACGACATAGTTAAAACTGCCTGCCCATTCGAAGAGCTGTTTCACCTGTCCTGTGGTGCCGATGAAGCCGAGTGGGCAACGGACCGCCGCAGACGCGGTTGCCGTCAGTTTGGTGATCAGGCTGCCGCCTTTGGAAATGCCGGTATGAGCCGAATACGGCAATCAGGATGCCGAAAGGCCAGCGGGTGGTATAGGCGGCATACGATAAGGATAAGCGGGATGAGCGGGCCGTGCGTGCCGGGGCGGGTTGGTAAGTGGGCGAAGAAGCCGGACAGCAGCGGGATGAAGAACGAGGGCAATCAGCAGTTCGTAGCGCGACGTTTTTCAGGACGAAGCCGTCAGGCAGGCCCAAAGGGGACGGCAAAGGCCGCCACCACCGCCCACCATCACGACTTTGCCCTATGGTGCCCGTATCAGCGGGGATAAGGTCTTCCCATTCAAGCGGTAGTCGCGCAGGGGAGTTGGATTTTCAGCGTTTGGGATTCAGGATTTCAGTTCGTGTTCGAGGTGAGCGTCGCGGTTGTCGAATGACGAGCGGGGCGGTGCAGTTCGGCATAACTTTTTCGTTGTGTTGCTCATGGGTTTCTCCGTCGTAGTTATATATTTTGTTTTGAACAGCTTTTCAGACAGTAGTTGGCGGCAGTATAGTAAGTTTGTATGACGGGTGTAATCAAGGAATACGATGAGGCCATCAGAAAAACGGAAGAAGCGCACAGCTGTTTTTCAGCCACGTGCTCAGACTTAACCTCACGACAGGATGCGAGGCCGTCTGAAAACCTTGCGGACAGTTTTTCAGACGGCCTGTTGTTGAGGGGCAGGGTTGCAGGGCGGTTGAGTTGCAGTGCCAGCCGGGCCAGCCGTTGGCCGCGCGAAGGCCAGCGTTTCTTCGGTGGTCGGGCAGGGTTGCCGTCGTGTCCGGCGACGTGGCTTGACGCCGTAGGGCGTGCCGCCGCTGCGGGTTTCGTTGAGGCAGCTTCGGAGAACGGGATGCCGGAGATAATCATGCCGTGGTCGCAGCAGCGGCATCATGCTCAGCGATTGATTCCTGCCCGCCGTGCAGAGCCGGCGCCGCTGGCGAAGACGGTGGCGAGTTTGCCGATTAAAGTGGCCAGAAAGCCAGTGCGGGATGGTGCCGTCGAGAAGTATTTGACGGTCGCCGCCATGTTGCCGAAGCGGACGGGGCTGCCCCAAAAACCAGTCCGGCGCAGTTTTCAGTTCTTCGAGGCGTGCAGTAGGGCGCGCCGTCGTCGGGATGTCGTTTTCCACCGCTTCGCAGACGGCGGAGACTTTCGGTACAGTGCGGACGACGCTTCGCCAACCGGCAACGCTGTCGATGCCGCGTGCGATGTGCAGACAGGGTTTTGCGTGCGCCGCCTTTTGCCCAGAATAGTACAAAAACCAGCAGGGAGGAGTTGGGTTCATGTGGCTTTCCGTTAGAATGATTGAAAGGAAATGTTTGGATAATGTCAGAAAGATTCGTTTTCAGACGGCCTCTGACGTACTTCAGAGGCCGTCTGAAAACAGGAACGGGGCAAGTATGCTGGTAGCCATCATGGCAAGCCGTGCGCGAGTCGCGCCTGTTCAGGTTTGCCCGCTTTCTTTATAACGGTTTAACGAGGTGGACGTACCGCAGGTGTCGGCCAGATCGACGTTACTTCGCTGTTGGCGCTGGTGCCGGTACTGACCGTCGCGCTGGTTATTTTGTCAGCCTCTCCGGTGTTCGACGATTTGTCGTTGTCGGTTATTGAGCTGATGGACGGTTATCTGGTGCCGCAGGGCACCGGATGCGGTGCGCGGTTATCTGGCGACGTTCAAAGCAACGCCGGCGATCGGCCGCCATCGGTATCGTGTTCCTCGGCGTTACCGCCGTGATGCTGATCCGCACGATAGACCAAACCTTCAACCGCATTTTGGCGCGCGCAGAACCGCCGTCCGCTGTGGACGCAGTTTTTGGTGTACTGGATGCTGCTGACCTTCGCGCCGCTGGTATCGGTGCGGGCTTGTCGGTGTAGGGAACTGCTGCTGCGGCATCGGGGTGGGCGAATCAAGATACGCCTTTCAGACGGCATCAAAACGGTCGGCGGGCTGGTGATGAACGCCGCGCGCTGTGGCTGCTGTACCGCGTGGTGCCCAACCGCTATGTGCCCGCCGCCACGCGCTGATTGGTGCCGCACTGACCGCCGTGCTGCTCGATTTGGCTCAGCGCGGGTTTGGCTGGCGGTATGTCCGGCACGTTCAACAGCTATACTGATTTACGGCGCGTTGCCGCCATCGTATTCCTCATCTGGCTGAACCTGCTGTGGATGCTGCTGCTCACCGGCGCGGTGCTGACCGCTTCGCTCCTATTGGCGGGACGATTGCTGTTCCGCCGCTCGTTCAGCGCGCCTGCCGTTTCGACGACGTGTAAATCCTGCTGATGCTCTATCGGGCGCAAAACGGGCGGCCTGACCCTGCGCGTTAAGGATTTCCGCAACTGCATCAATATGGGCTACGACGATTGGGCGACCTTTTGGAAAAATTGGCGCAGCACGCGCTATGTTTACCAAGGCAGCTGGCTGGGTGCTGAGGCAATGCGAGCATATCGGGTTGGGCGAACTGACTTTCCAAACTTTTTCGTCACCGTCCGCCGTACCGCGCAGGATGCCGTGGGCGAGGCCGTTTCGCATCCTGACCCCGGGTTTGAAAAGCATGGATATGTCTTTGGCGGGTTTGAACGCCAAACGCGGAAGGGGCGGAATGGGCGGGCCGTCTGAAAAATACAACCGTTTGACCGATTGATAACCGATTATCCGACAATCAGCCATGCTGCAAGTTACTCAGTTGCTACTGCACGGATTCCTACTGTTGCGAGCTGCGTCTGCGGTAAATCAACCGAAGAATGGAAACGCGAGACTTTTTCACGTACAGGTAACCGAACAATTAACCTCGTTGGCGGAAAAACTGCCGGAATACCCCGCAGGAAAGCCTGACGGCAGCCTTGTACGGCTGACCGCCGAATCGATGAGCGAAAAGCCTCAGCCAATGCCCTGAAAGGCACGGGCATCAATGAAAACATGTGGTTGTCGCTGTTGGCGGTATACCTCAGCCCCGATCGAAATCATGCCTTCCCGCCTCAGCGATTCTGAACCTGACCCGCACCAGTGCCACGCGCCTGTCGGACGAAATGGTGGTAAACAAATGGGTAACCCGCCGCATCAGCGAATACGACCGCCGTCAAATCGTGCTGGGCCTGACCAAGGAAGGCGAAAAGTCATCAAGCGAATACAACCGATGTTGAACGAAAAACGCAGCGGCCTGTGGGCGGGCACAGCGAGACCACCGCGAGCTGCAGCGGCTGGGCAAGCTGTTGGATAAACTGAATAAATAGCCGATCAATCATAGAGGCCGTCTGAAAGCAGGTTTTCAGACGGCCTTTGTCAGATCAGCCTGCCTGTCGGAAGGTAGAATCGGCGGCTTCAAGAAGGCCATCTGAAAAAAGTGTGATGAAACCGATTAAAAAGCCGTTTTCCCCGTTGCGGGCATGGGTACGCGCTTCCTGCCCGCGACCAAAAGCCAGCGAAAAAGGAAATGCTGCTCGTCGATAAACCGTTGATTCAATATGCGGTAGAAGAAGCGGTGGAAGCGGGCTGCACGGATGGTGTTCATCACCGGCCGCAACAAACGCAGCATCGAAGACCATTTCCGACCAGCCTACGAGCTGGAAACCAGATTGGAAAATGCGCCATAAAGACAAGCTGTTGGAACACGTCACGACATCGCTGCCGCCGAATATCACCTGCCGCCACGTCCACCGTCAAACGAAGCATTGGGGTTGGGACACGCCGTATTGTGCGCCCGTGCGGCGGTGGGCGACGAACCGTTCGCCGTCATCGCCCGCCGATGTTGATTGATGCGCAAAGGTGCGCTGGAAACAGATGGTCGAAGTTTACAATCAAAGCGGCAACAGCGTGCGGGTGAAACCGTCGATCCACGTCGCAAACCGGCTCTCGGCATTGTCGAAGTGGACTAGAAAAACTTCAGCGGTTACCAGTATCGTTGAAAAACCAGAAGCGACGAAAGCGCCCTGCAACCTGGCGGCTGTCTGCCGCTACATCTGACCCGCGCATCTTCGACCTTCTGACCAATTTGCCGCGCGGCGTCAGCGGCAACGAAGTCCAACTGACCGACGGCATTGCCGCCTGCTGGACCACGGTTCGTCCTCGCGCAGCTAGCTTTTGAAACGCAAACGCTACGACTGCAGCAGTAGCTCGGCTATCTCAGACACCGTCCGCCTACGTTTTGAAACACCCCAGAACCGGCGAGCAGTTCCGCGAACTACTGCGGCGGTATGCCGCCGGTTTGATCGGCAGGTGTGAAGCGTTGCGCACGAGGCGGAAGGGCGGCAATGGCATAATCCGCCGCGCCAGATCAGCCGCGCCGATTATCAGACGGCCTTCGGAGGCCGTCTGATCAAAACCAGGCAACACATCCCAATCAGAAACCAATGACAGAACAAACAGCTTCGGCCTGTTCAGTAAAAAGACACCGCGTTGTGCGGCTGCTGAAATACCTCCGCACCTACAAAATCCGCGTTGTCTGGGCTGCTGGTGCCATTGTGTGTGGTGGCGGCACGCAGGCTGCTTGCCTGCTATCGCCCTTTGGTCCAATCAGTTTTGCCGCGCCGCGAGCTAACGCACGCGTCGGCGGGCGGCGCATTTGGTGACACTGGTTGCCTTCAAGAGCTAAAATGGGCACTACCTGTTGGGGACGGAACAGAAAATCTGGGCTGTGCAGCTGTTTCTGCTGGTGTTGGTGGCCTTGCGGCATCGGCCGCTTTTCCGCGACTATCTGCTTTCCTGGGTCGGCATAGAGGCGATTAAACACGGCAGGACATGTTCGACAAATGCTGCACTGTCGTCCGAAAAACAGCAGGCCAGTCTTCGGGCGCATTTCCAGCCGTTTTGGTTCAGGCCAATATCGCCATTTCAATGCCTCGATATTTCATCACCGTTACGGGACGCCTGATTGTGGCCGGTTTGGTGTGTGTCCGCTGTATCTCAACTGGCGAGTTGAGCTGGTGGTGTCGTCATGTTCCCGTTGCTGCTGGGATTGTCGCGCTACTACAGAAACCGGCTGAAAGAACCGCAAATCGGCGCACAAACCAGCATGGCGGAGCTGACCACCGTCATTAACGAACTGCATCAGGGCCACCGCATCGTCAAACCGTTCGGCGGTTATCAAACGCTCTCGACCGCTTCACGGCGGTAAACCAAAAATTACCCGCATCAACAAAAATCGCGCAGGCTTCCTCCGCCCGTTCACCCATCAGCGAGTTCATTGCTTCAGCCGCATATAGCCGTCGTCATCTTCATCGCCTTGGCGGAGCCGCAGCGGGCGCGACCACCATCGGCGAGTTCATGGCGCTATCATTCGCCATGCGCAAAATGGTCAGACCGATTAAAAATTTGTCTCAACATCAGGTTCCCATGCAGGCCATGCGTTTATCGCCGCCGATAATGTATATGCCTTCCTCGATACGGAAAACGAAGCCGACAACGGTACGCAAACCATCGAGACCGCAAAAGGCAGCATCCGTTTCCCGAGCACATCGATGTGCGTTATCCCGGGCAGGAAAACAGCCTGGACGATTTCACGCTCCATATCCGGCCGGGGAAAAAGTCGCCCTGGTCGGTCTGTTCCGGCAGCGGGAAAACCACTGCCATCAACCCTATTGTGCTGCGTCATTACGCCCGAATCCGGCCGCATCTGCGCTTGACGGCATCGATATCGGCGAGTTTGACCTTGGAAAAGCCTGCGCAAACAGTTTGCCTTGTATCCCAAGATGTATTTCATTTGACGATACCTGTATAATAACGTGCTTTTACGGTTGCCCCCAATGCCGATGCCGATCTGGTGGAGCGCGCGTTGCAAGCCGCCAACTTATGGGATTTTGTCCGGCAAAACCCGCGGGCAAGCGGGAACATGGAAATCGGTGCGAACGGTCACAAAACTTTCAGGCGGTACAACGGCAGCGTGTTTCCGTGCACGCGCCATCCTGAAAGACGCACCCATCCTGCTTATCGAGCGCACCAGCGCTGGACATGAATCGAACGGCTGGTTCAGCAAGCATTGAACGCCTGATGCACGGCCGGACCAGCATCATCGTTGCCCACCGCCTGACCACTCGAGCGAGTCCGACCGCATTATCGTGATGAGCGACTACCGCATCATTGAAGAAGGAACGCAGAAAGAATTATTGGAAAAACAAGGCTACTTATGCCGAGTTGAGCAAGCGTCCGGAAACGGCGGACAATGCCGCATCATCATTCCTGCTCGCTTTCAGACGGCCTGATTCTAAATAAGACAAAACCGATTTGAACAAAACAAAAATCGAAAAGAAACCTGCATGACAACCCAAACTTTTAATCGAACTTCTCACCGAAGAACTCAAAAGCCCTGGACAATTTAGGCAACCACTTCGCCGTTCTGTTGCCGAAGGCTTGGACTCAACTGATTGACGGTTTGCAGCCGAATATACCGCCTACGCATCGCCGCGCCGTTTTGGCCGTTCAAGTTAAAAACGTCAAAGCCGTGCAAGCGATCAGAAAATCGTGAAAAAGGCCCGCCGTGACCAACGCCATGAAAGACGGTGCGCCGACCAAGGCTTTTGGAAGGTTTTTGCACGCGGTGCGGGGGCGAAAATCGAAGACTTGACCATCATCCACGATGGCAAAGCAGGGATGTGTACGCCTACGAATACGTCCAAACCGGCAAACCGCTGGGAGAACTTTTGGAAGACATTATCAATCAAGCGGTTAAGAAACCGCCGATTCCTAAAGTGATGCGTTGGGGCAGCAGCACGTTTACTCTTTCGTGCGTCCCGTTCACGGGCTGATTTAGTGTGCATGCGGCGACATCGAGGATGTCAGCGTCTTGGGTCTGCAAAGCGGCAATCAAAACCTTGGACACCCTGCCTTCCAACGAAGAAATCACCATTGAAAACGTTGACAGCTACGCCGCACAAATGCGCGAGCAGGCAGCGTCGTTGCTTCATTTGCCGAGCGCAAAGTCGCGATTCAGACGGCCCTTGAACGAGCAGGCAGGCCGTCTGAAAGCTGCGTAGCCGCCGATGAAGCCTGCTGACGAAGTCACCGCGCTGGTCGAATACCCCGGTTGTTTTGGAAGCCGGTTTTCGAAGAACATTTCGCCGTGCCGCAGGAATGCCTGATTCTGACCATGCAGCAAAAACCAAAAATATCTTCCCACTGCTCGACCAAAACGGCAAGCTGATGAACCGCTTCCGCTGGTCTCCAACCTGCAAAACCGAAGCCTGTCGCATCATCATTCAAGGCAACGAACGTCTTGCGTGCGCGCCTGTCTGATGCCGAGTTTTCTACAAACAGACCAAAAAGCGACTTTTGAAAGCCGCCGCCCAAGCTGGCGAACGTGGTGTATCACAACAAAAATCGGCTCGCAAGCCGAACGCATCGAACGCCTGCAAAGCATTGCCGCCCACATCGCCAAAGCTGTGCGCAGATGCCGCCGCAGCCGAACGCGCCGCGCGTCTGGCAAAGCAGCCGACAGGACCGAAATGGTCGGCGAGGTTCCCCGAACTGCAAGGGACGATGGGCAAATACTATGCCCGCTTGGACGCGAAACCGAAGAAATCGCCGAAGCCGTCGAGACAGCACTACTGCCGCGTTTTGCCGGCGACAACCCGCTGAACGGCAAAGATCGCCACTAGCCGTTGACGCTGGCCGACAAACTGAAACCTTATGGTCGGCATTTGGGGCATCGGTCTGATTCCGACCGGCGACAGACCCCCTACGCCCGCGCCGCGCCACCTGGGTATTTTGCGGATGTTGATGCAGTATGGTTTGGACGTAAAACGACTGATTCAGACGACCTTCGACAGCTTCCTCAAGGGCTTGCTCAACGAAAAACGCCGTCTGAAACCGCCGACTTCATGCAGCGCGCTTTGCCGTTTTGCGTAAAACGACTATCCGCAAGACATTGTTGCCGCTGTACGCTAAACAGCCGCGCCGTTTGGACGACGGACCGCCAAACTGCAAGCCGTTACCGCATTCAAAACAACTGCCCGAAGCCGCCGCGACTCGCCGCCGCCAACAAACGTGTGCAAAATCTGCTGAAAAAGCCGATGCCGAGTTGGGCGAAGTCGATGAAAAGCCTCGCTGCAACAGGACGAAGCGAAAAAGCCCTGTATGCCGCCGCATAGGGCTTGCAGCCAAAAATTGCGCGCGTTGCAGAAGGCAATCAGACCGCCTTATCAGAATTGGCTTCCGTCAAACTGCAGGTCGATGCCTCTTCGACGGCGTGATGGTGATGGCGGAAGATCCGCCGTAAAACAAAACCGCTGAACCTGCTGAACCGCTTGGCAGAGCAGATGAACGCGGTAGCGGATATTGCGGTATTGAGTAAATCGAAATTGCAAGGCTAGTCTGAGAATTTGGACGGCTTTAGATTTATCTAGGAATGCAGCATGACAGCTAAAACCGTTTTTGTTTGGTATGCCGGTTGTATCGGTTTGTATAAACTGATACTGAGAATCTAAAATATCATGGATTCAACGTTATCGATATTGTGGAAATGGAGAAAGTTTCCGTTATCCGTCATTTGGCAGCTGGTTGAAAGTAAAGTGGCGGAAAATTGTATAACGACACCTATGCAAAAACAGCTTAAATGGCAGATGCTGCAAAACAATATTAATGAAAAATTAAACGGGCAGGCGGGTTAGATTATGCTTTTGTTGATTAGCAAGATATATATAGCTAGGAATTTATTCGATTTCTGAAACGGCAGAGCAAACATGGCGTGGTTAATTATCAATTTGACGGGTTACATCGATTTCTGCCATTTATCCGTTAATTAAAGAATTTGATAGATTTTATGTACTTTGATCCGGATGATTTAAAAATCCGGATTATCCGCTGTTGCCCGCCACAAATTTTTATTTTGATAATACTTGGAAAATGTGCCTGAAAGGACATTGGACTTTATTTTACGGGTGTCCATATGGATTCCCGTGCTGGCAGTAATTGCCATGATTCGGCCAATATGTTAAAGAAAGAAAAGAAAACAGCGGATATTAACATTCTTTGGAAAAGGAATGGTGACGGACGCAAAACATACCCCTGATGATAGCATAACAATTATTGATAAAATAATTGATTTTGAAGAAAATATATGACATAGGGCGCGTCAGGCAAGGGTTTTAATTGACTTTGTCGTTGATGAGCATAAAGGCCTATCTTCCGCACCTTTGAAGCCTTAGGGTATCAGCAAAACTCATCGACTCAACCCCAAGTCAAATATTATGATTTTTATCATCCGAATAATTTTTAATTTGGGATGGCTATGATTTTGCTGCATTGGATGATTTTTAGAAAAACCATATGTTCAAATTGATGAATCTATAAGAAAAATATAGTTTCGGCAATTGGATAAACTACATTTTAAAAATTAACCCTGTATCAGGAAATAAATCTCCCAATTAAAAATAATAATAGGACTTTAAATGAATACACAAAACTCCCTTGGTTTCCGTCATTATTCCTTGTTTTAATACTCGCCAAATACCTGCCTGAAACATTGGATGTTTGTTTGGCAAACTTTACAGGATTTTGAAGTTACTGCCGTGATGATGATCTACTGACAATACATTGGATGTGCTTCATAGATATAAGGAAAAACATGCTAATTTAACTGTAATTTCATTAAAAACAGTTAGTGCATTATTGCGAGAATGAATGCGATTAGGCGCAACGGGGAAATATCTGGTATGTTTGGATTCGGATGATAAATTGCATCCGGATTATCTATGTGTGTTGGTTGCAGAACAGGATGAATCAATATCTATTGTTTATAGCGATGTCCAACTTTTTAGCAGGAAAAATCAATTGTGGCAGCCGCAATTTAAAAATGAAAGATTTCTTATTAAATAATGGTATTTATATTACCACGTTAATTAGAAAATCTCATTTCGATAAAGTCAGGAGGTTTGATACACGATTTGGGGATGTATGAAGATTGGGATTTGTTTATTTCTATAATTAAAGATGGCGGAATACCTTATAAAATACCGGAGCATTGTATCGCCAAAGAGAAGATTCTGTCTTCCGTATGCAATACGGCAACCAAGCAGAAGAAATCTGACAATATGTTGAAAATATATAATAAACATTATAATCTGTATAAGAGAGATGGTCTATTTTTCCATGATATGATGGAAAGCTTTATAAAAGATAGGGAGAAAAATTAGACACTATAATATGCCGTTAAGAAAGTTGTATTATAGAATATTTAAACCGCATCGTTACGCACTTTTTATATCCGGTAGATTAATTCTTTAAAAATATAAATTTATTTAATTTATATAATTATATTGAATATGCAATATTGCGTTGTTTAAAGAATAGATGTTCTATACATGATGTATTAAATTATTTAAACTTATGATGCTTATGCGAAAAATCCTCGTTACCGGCGGCGCGGGCTTTAATCGGCTCGGCAGTCGTCCGCCATATCATCAAAAATACTCAGGATTCCGTCGTCAACCTCGACAAACTGACCTACGCGGGCAATCTTGAATCGCTGACCGACGTAGCCGACAACCCGCGTTACGCCTTTGAGCAAGTGGACATTTGCAATCGTGCCGAACTTGACCGCGTGTTTGCCCAACACCGGCCCGATGCCGCTCATGCATTTGGCGGCGGAAAGTCATAGTCGACCGCTCTATCGATTCCGCAGGTGAGTTTATCAAACCAACATCGTCGGCACGTTCAACCTGCTTTGAAGCCGCACGTGCCTACTGGCAACGGATACCGTCTGAAAAACGCAGGCTTTCCGTTTCCACCATATTTCCACCGATGAAGTTTATGGCGACTTGCACGGCACGGACGATTTGTTACCGAAACCACGCCCCTACGCCCCGTCCAGCCCCTATTCCGCTTCCAGGCCTCCAGCGACCATCTCGTGCGTGCATGGCTGCGCACTACGGTCTGCCAACCATCGTAACCAACTGTTCGAACAACTACGGCCCTTATCACTTCCTGAAAAACTCATCCCGCTGATGATTTTTGAACGCGCTCGACGGCAAACCGCTGCCCGTGTACGGCGACGGAATGCAAATCCGCGACTGGCTGTTTGTCGAAGACCACGCCCGCGCGCTGTATCAGGTTGTTACCGAAGGCGTCGTCGGCGAAACCTACAACATCGGCGGGCACAATGAAAAAGCCAATATCGAAGTGGTCAAAACCATCTGCGCACTGCTGGAAGAACTCGCCCTGAAAAACCAGCCGGCGTGGCGCGCTACGAAGATTTGATTACCTTCGTGCAAGACCGCCCAGGCCATGACGTGCGCTATGCCATCGACGCCGCCAAAATCGGTAGGGAACTGGGCTGGAAACCGCAGGAAACGTTCGAATCCGGCATCCGCAAAACGGTGCAATGGTATTTGGACAATAAAACCTGGTGGCAAAATGTATTGAACGGCAGCTACCGTTTGGAACGCTTAGGAACAGAAAATAAGTTTTCAGACGACCTTCAAGTCAGGGAGGTCGTCTGAAAATCAAAATACATCACTTCAGGAGAAACTTATGAAAGGCATCATCCTTGCCGGCGGCAGCGGCACACGCCTCTACCCCATCACGCGCGGCGTATCCAAACAGCTTCTGCCCGTGTACGACAAACCCATGATCTACTACCCCCTGTCCGTATTGATGCTGGCAGGAATACGCGAAATCTTGGTTATTACCACCCCCGAAGACAACCCGTCTTTCAGACGACTGCTCGGCGACGGCAGCGATTTCGGCATCTCCATCAGCTACGCCGAGCAGCCCAGCCCCGACGGCTTGGCGCAAGCATTCATCATCGGCGAAGAATTTATCGGCAACGACAACGTCTGCTTGGTCTTGGCGACACATTTTCTACGGTCAGTCGTTTACCCAAACTCTGAAAACAGGCTGCTTCTAAAAACACAGGTGCCACCGTGTTCGACTACAAGTCAAAGACCCTGAACGTTTCGGCGTCGTTGAATTTGACGAAAACTTCAACGCCTTATCCATCGAAGAAAAACCGAAACAGCCCAAAATCCGACTGGGCGGTAACAGGCTTATATTTCTACGACAACCGCGTCGTCGAGTTTGCGAAACAAGTCAAACCGTCCGCACGCGGCGAACTCGAAATCAGCACGCTCAACCAAATGTATCTTGACGACGGCTCATTGTCCGTCCAGCTTTTGGGACGCGGCTTTGCATGGTTGGACACCGGTACGCACGAAAGCCTGCGAAGCCGCTTCATTCGTCCAAACCGTGCAAAACATCCAAGACTTGCAAGTCGCCTGTCTCGAAGAAATCGCCTGGCGCAACGGCTGGCTTTCAGACGAGCGTCTGGAAGAACTGGCCAAGCCGATGACAAAAAACGAATACGGTCAATATCTGCTACGCTTGTATGGGCACATAATCTTTGGATGCGTCTGAAGAGCTTTTTCAGACGGCATATTAGGGAATGAAAGATAAAAGCAATGAAAATCATCATGATACCGCCATTCCCCGAAGTCAAACTTTTTTAGAACGCAGTCTTCGGCGACGCGCGCGGCTTTCTTTATGGAGACCTTCCGCGACGAATGGTTCAAAGCCAACGTCTGCGACCGCACCTTCGTGCAGGAAAAACCATTCCAAATCAGGCAAAGGCGTATTGCGCAGCCTTACACTAAACCGGAAAACACGCAAGGCAAACTCGTGCGCGTCGTCGTCGGCAGAAGCGTTTGACGTTGCCGTCGATATGCGCAAAGACTCGCCGACTTTCGGCAAAATGGGCTGGCGAAATCCTGTCGGCTGAAAACAAACGCCAACTGTGGGTACCCGAAGGTTTTCGCACACGGCTTACTTTACGTTTGAGCGATGAAGCCGAATTCGTTTACAAATGCACGGACTATTACAACCCGAAAGCCGAACATTCGCTGATTTGGAACGATCCCGACAGTCGGCATCGAATGGCCGCTGCAGAGGCGAACGATTTGTCGCCCAAAGACTTGCAGGCGAGGCCGCTGGTCGGGCGGTGTGGTTCGATTGAGTGATTGAGGCCGTCTGGAAACGCTTTTCAGACGGCCCTTCATAAACGTATTTCAGCAGAATCCGAATAATTTTGACACGCGGGCCCCGAAGGTTTAACACGCCGGAGTGCGCATAAGGCGCATGCCCGTGCGTTGCCCTGAATAAATCACCAAACCTGCCGCCCCCGAAGTGAGTTCAACACTAAGGAAATCTTGATGAAAAACACCGCAATCAGCACCAACGCTCCCGCAGCGGCGGCGCATGGAAAGCTTCTCTTTCGACTTGGTCAAAGCAAATGACGGCACAAAAGCGGCGTACGGTGAAAGCGGTATATGCGGCGAAAGTCTGACGACACACTGCCGATTTACCGGCACATCGAACCCGTTTTAATCAACCATCCCGAAAATCGAAAATACTGCGGCCGTCGGCCCGCCAGCTCGACAGCATCCAAGGCCGCAAAAGACGAATACCTTGATTGCCTCGCAACCCCGCCGACCATGCCGACGTATATCGTTTGCGGCGGCAACCATCTGAGCTACCTGCGCGCGATGGGGCAGAAGCCCAACCTCATCGACCGACTGGCCCATCCGTCAGCGCGCAGCAACTGCGCCACTGCAAATCCATCATGGCGCATCTCGGAAATGATGCGGCGCGAACTGGTGGAAACTGTATCAAACGCGCCGTCTGATCTGCACCATCTATCCGCCAGCCGACACAGAACGCTTTTCTCCCCGTCCGGACGGCATCGCCGCCACACGCCGGCAAAACGGTTGGCGCGACGAGTGAAACCGTTTTCCTGTTCCGTCTACCGTCACCGACACGCTCGAGACTGGATTTGCTGGCAGAATTTTTCGAGACGTGCCGAGCTGCCCGTCAGGCTGGCCGGTTTGCACGGGTTCGCGCCGCGCCCGATGAAGAAATCGTGCGAGGAACTCGGTTTTGCAAACAATATGCGATTTATACCGCGCCGCCGATTACACCATCATGGCCTCGCTGTACGAACCGCTTCAGCTGGGCATCGAGATCGGCGCTGTGCGGCACGCGCGTCGTACGCGACAACATCGGCCTGTTGCGAAGCAATGAAACCCAGCGCGAGCTTTTCTTCAATCGCATACTCCGCAGACTCTTAGCCGGTAGATGCTGCCCGCGCGGTGCCCTGAAAGGGCGCGTGCGCACGTGCATTACCTCCCGCGGGCGTTAGAACTATGACCTGACGTTGGCATGCATCATCTTGCGCAGTTGGATAGGAAATAGCTGGAGAGCCGTCTGAAACGCGTGCTTTTCAGACGGCACTTTTCGAAAGTGGCACATGAGACAGGACTAAATCGTTTAGCTAAAGGCTCACTGTAGAAATTCCAACCAATGCTTTTTGTTATTTCTCTCATCGCTGCACGCACATATGTGGTTTATTTATATTCTCTGTGCAAATTGTTATTTTCTCTTAAGTGACTTCACTAGGTTTATTTTTCCATGTGTCAAAATCATCGCTTTGGTAATCTCAATATCAGGAGAGAAAGCCTAAGTCACGAGTTAAGAAAGTGGATGCTGGCTTTCTAGATTTAACGTGGAAATTAGCGTAGCTCACAAATATCAAGATATCTCATGTTCCTAAGAGGGATCAAATCTCAGCAAAAATTTTCCGGTGTTCGTCTTGTCGAGAATCTTTATATATATACAGTTTGTAGGTAGATTGATCAAGTCTCTGAACTTAGGTTTCAATCTTTTATGAATGCTGCTCTCTCCAAAGCTATCTGCTGTACTTTTGTAACTGGGTTAGAATCGAGAAAGTGAAATAACTCTTATCTTGCGGGTTGTTTTTACGAAATTCTACTTCTGAAGAATCCAATATTCATTTTCAGGAGTTTGAATATCTGAGTAAATCTAATTGTAATTGTTCCAGTAGTTTATCTCTATTTGAATAAACCTTGATATAAGGTGCGCTTTCTAAATCTTTATTCTCTGAGTATTTATCTGCAAGCACGCTTTAATGTGAAGCTGTAAATATTTCATTTGCAGTATGAGGAGCGAAGAGTATCGCTATATAATTGTTCTTGAATATTGATACAGCTTTGTACTGATTTACTGTCACCATTTCTACACTATCCAAAATCTTCCTATTTTGCTAGGTATTTTCTCATCATTGTGGGCTGGTTGCGTGACTTCATCTCTTTGGACAGGCTTATGCAAAATAAATTTAAGCATTTGAGCAAATAAATCCAAAACTATCCTTTTAGGGTGTGGTTATGATTTATAATTTCTACCAAAGCGATAATTACTCACTCTATCAGATGGTTGTGCTTAGTAATAGTATCAAGCCCTTTATAGCGACTCTCGATGTCCCAGTTTATTTTAGTAGCATAGCTAGTGCTCAACTTTTTCAGTATCCTTATTATGTTGTCTCAAACAAAGATGTTGATCCAAATTGTTGCAGATTATCTCTGACTCGCGGCTTTGTTGTTCCACCCGAGTGGCGTAAGTGTTCTTGTCGCCTGTTTGATTCGCGTCGCTTTTCATTTCCTGCGCTTGTTGACGAATGCATAGAGCAGGCTGATCAGGAGCTAGGAAGCTGATGATGGTTCATGCGCGCCTTATGCATAGTCGCGAATGAATCAGGTAGCGGACTCGTTGGTTACGGATAAGTTTTGTGTATGCGATACTGCATCTTAAAATGGCAAGAAATGCAGCGACGGCAGCTCCAAATTCTAATATCCATAATGAAGCGGATTGGGTTTTATTCGCTTTGTCCATGGTTTTCCTTTGATGTATACCCGATAAAGGTCGTCTGAAAATTTTCGACGACCTGGCTTCTAAATTTCTGCTCGACAGCGAAATCGACCAGTAAAGATTTTAGCTGTAGTCAAATATCCACTGATTCCCACCAAATACTTATCTCCCCTTGGATACCTGATTAATCAGGCATCCGGCCGCCTTTTTAGGCGCAACAGGCACTATAGCCTGTTGTAGCCGCTTTCAGCAGGTTCAAACACATCGCCTTCAGATGGCTTTGCGCCTCCTGAGCAGACCAAAATAGGCTGCCCGGGCGTACCGGAGGTTTACGGTGCAGCGTGCCGAAAAGCTTTGTTCGACCACATAACGGGTCTTCGATAATATCGGTTGCAGTTTGGTTTGCAGCTTCCGTCAGCGGACGGTTGCGGTGACTTTGCGCATAATGCCGTCTAACAACCGAGTGCTCTTCGAGATGTTGCCGGTTTTCCTTACTGTCGTAGCCTTTGTCGGCATGAGACGGTCGTACCTTCCTTGAATGCCTTCCAGCAAAGGCGACAGGTGGTTGCACTCATGGGTATTGGCGGGGGTAATGTGCAGTTTCTCGATATAGCCTTCCTCATCGGTACGGGTATGTTGTTTGTAACCGAGTTTGTAGAGGCCGTTTTTCTTTGTCCAGCGGGCATCTTTGTCCTTACTCGGTGTGGTTTGGCGCTGACTTGTCCTTCGTCATCGACTTCACAGGCGGCGCTGTTGCTGCCGGCGGTCTGAATAATGGTGGCGTCAATGACGGCGCGATGCCTTCTCTACTTTTAGGCCTTTTTCGGTCAGTTGGCAGTTAATCAGTTTTAGTAATTCGGACAGGGGTGTCGTCTTGCGCCAGCCAGTGTGCAGTAGCATAGGTGCTGTAATCGGGGATGCTCAGTTCGTCAAAGCGGCAAAACAGGTTGAAGTCGATGCGGGTGATGAGGCTGTGTTCGAGTTCGGGATCGGAGAGGCTGTGACCATTGTGCCGAGCAGGACGGCTTTAGAACATGGACAACAGGGGATAGAGCGGGACGAGCCGCGGTGGTCTCTAGGTAACGGGTTCTTTGACGATTCAGGGTACTGTTCGATCGGCTGCCAATCAATCACCTGATCCAACTTCAATAGTGGAAGCGGTCGATGTGTTTGGCGATCGCATAGCTTGTGCGGTTTGCTGGCAGCCAGAAGCGCTGGCCGATCATCCTGGTGGGAATTTAGGGGATTGGGGACGCAAAGGTCTCGACCTTATTTATAAAGTCCGAGTCAGCAATTCTATCGTCGTTGTTTCGCATATGGGGAGGATGCTGTGATGCGGGACTATCAGTTTAATTGCGGTATGTTTGGCGCGTCAGCTCCAGCACTCAAAGCAGCTCTTCCTCACTCAAAACCGCCATGCACCCAGTGCATTGGCTCCAGCTGCTGCCTGCGGCTTCTCCCGGCGACGGCGTAGTCGGTGGACACGCTGCCGGAAACTTGCCGCCCGCGGCTTCGATTGAAAGGTCGCTTGGTCGCGTTGAGGCGCAGGAGTACCGGTTAACACGAGTTTTCGCCTACGGCTTGCTGAGGCCGTCTGAAAATGCTTCTGTCTTGATTTTCAGCTGACGTCTGCGACGAAGGTTTTTCAGTTTTCGAGCAGGGCGGCGTTTTGTGGTTCGCTGCGCCATGCTTGCCAGTCGGCGAGGGCTTTGTCGGTTTGCAGGCTCTCTATGCTCTTTTGCGGCGAGTTCCATAAGAGCTTTGGGCTTTATTTTCGCTGATTTTGAAACCGGCAGGCGGGCAATCCAGCGTTGCGGCTCGGCGTGGCGGGCGGGCGGGATGGTAACGGCTTGGGTTTGCGGGAACGCGCCTGCGGCGAGCTGCTCTATCATCGCCTGCTGCGCGTCTTGGGCGAAGAATGGGCGATGGGGCAGGCGCGACGATGTGCGATGCATAGGCAGGCAAAGGGTGATGGGTTCAGGGGCGCGGCGGACGATGTTCCAGCGAGCCGAATGCCTGCGCCAGCGTTTTGGCGGTGCGTTCGCCGACGTGGCGGCGATGCCGGTCGGAACAGGAGCGGGCGAGATTCAGGCGTTTTGCCGGCTTCTATGCCCTGCAGGGATATGTTTTCCGCCCACTTGGTCGGCTGTTTTTGCCGTTTTGGGTGTTGATTCAGACAGGTCGCCTAAACCGTTTCTGTGTTGCCGTTTTCGTTTTCAAGACGACGTTTATCCGCCATTTCCATTTTTTGCAAGGTCGGGATGTCGAGGCGGTAGAGGTCAGCGAAGTGGCGGACGAGGTCTTGGGCACAAGCTTCTCGATTTGTTTTGACCGAGGCCGTCGATGTCCATAACTGCGCGAGGCGAAGTGGATTAAGCCCCTGCGCGCGTTGCGCCTGACAGCATGCCGCCGCTGCATCGGGCGACGGCTTCGCCTGTCTTCGTTCGATTTCGCTGCGGCAGATGGGGCAGATGGGTCGGCAGGCGGTAGGGCTTGTGGAGCGGAACGGATTGGGTTTGGTTTGCAGCCGGTGTTTCGGCAAACAGGTCGTCTTGCTGATGTTTGAGGTCGTCTGAAGTCCCGTAACGGCGGTTTCCTCGCGTCGAGGCGGCGTTCGAAAATCACGCGCGACTTCGGGAATCACATCTCCGGCGCGGCGCACGACGACGGTATCGCCGACGCACGTCTTTGCGCGATACTTCGTCCTGATTGTGCAGGGGTGGCGTTGGTGACGGTGCAGCCGCCGACGAATACGGGTTGCAGGCGGGCGACAGAGGTAACGGCGCGTGCGCCTGAGTTGCCACCCGTCTATGGCTTCGACGACGGTCAGGCTTCTTCGGCGGGGAATTTGTGGGCACCGCCCAGCGCGCGCGGGAGATGAAGCTGAGTTCGCTGTTGCGCTAAGCTGTTGACTTTCGACTGACCATGCCGTCGATTTCGTAGGGCAGTTCGGGGCGTTTTTGCTGCATTTGTTCGTAAAACGCCAATACTTCGTCGATATTTTTGAAACAGCCGAAATTGCCGTCGGGTAGGCTGAAGCCGAGTTCTCGGAAATAGGCGAGTTCTTGGATGTGTTCTTCTGAGTGCGAAACCGCCTTGCTGGCGGGCGATTGAGTAGAAAAGCGTGCAGTTTGCGTTGCGCAGTGATGCGCGAATCGAGTTGGCGCAGGCTGCCGGCGGCGGCGTTGCGCGGATTGGCAAAGGGTTTTTGCCCGTTTTCGGCTTGACGTTTATTGAGCGCGGCGAAATCGGCTTTGAGCATCAGCACTTCGCCGCGCACTTCGATGAGTTCGGGCGAATTTTCGCCGTGCAGCCGCAGAGGATATTTGCGACGGTTTTGACGTTTTGGGTAACGTCTTCGCCGGTCGTGCCGTCGCCGCGCGTCGCCGCCTGCAGCAATACGCCGTCGCGGTAGAGCAGGCTGATGGCGAGGCCGTCGAATTTGGGTTCGATAACATATTCGGGTTGGCGCCGTCCAAGCCGTCGCGCACGCGTTGGTCGAAGGCGTGCATTTCGGCGTGATCGAACACGCCGTTTTCATCTTGCGGGAGAAGGCGTTGGTCAGCGACAGCATCGGTACTTCGTGGCGCACTTCGGCAAATCCCTGCCGAGGCTCGCCGCCGATGCGCTGGCGTCGGCTGTCGGGCAGTTTCGAGCTCGGATGGTTTCGTTCCAACGCTTCGAGTTCGCGGAATAATTTGTCGTATTCGGCATCGGGTCACGCTGGGCGCGTCGAGGGTGTAGTATTCTGTAGGCGTAGCGGTTGAGGAGGTCGGTAGGGTGGCGGATGTAGAGTTGGCGTCATATCGAAAAGTGTCGTGCGAAAATCAAAACGGAAGTATTTTAACATGTACCCGCTTTTGATTTGTCGACGGCCTTGAGGCATGGTCTGCCCGGATTAGGAGAACAACCGTTGCGCTCAGTTCGCCGCCAGGTTCGATCGCCGACTTTTGCGCATTTCTTCCTGTCGCGCATTGACGTGGCAGCCGACATCTTTCAGCCATTCCATGGGACAGTTCTTCCAGTTTGTCGTTAACCAAGTCCAAAACCTAGTTCACTGGAGAAGCGGACGGTCAACCATAAAAGCGGTCAAGTTTTTGTTGCTTTTGCGGAACACTGCGGGATGTCGAACAGGATGCCGAAACCTTTATAAGGCTGGGAAGAGAGAGCGGCGGGTGAACGCGCCGCCGTCCATCAGGTGACGATGCTGAACAACGGGCAGCCGTTGCCGTTGTCGAGGTGGAAGGCTCCGTCGTGGCTCATTCGAAGCCGCGCGCTCGACGGCGGCCCGCAGTTCGGTACCGCTGACGGAGTGTGCGCGAATCAGGCATGGCGATGCTGGTCGACGCGTTCGCACAATTCGTCCAAAGGACGGGCGGTTTCGGAAGGTGGGAGTGTCCACGGTCTTCATGCCGGCATCGGTTTTGGCGGCAAATTGTTGACTGGCGCCGAAGGCTTCCAATTCCTGCACGGTAGGCCAGTCCTTTGCGGGAGATGGCTTTGAGCGCGACGATTGATTGCCCTGGTAATAGATGTTGGGCACGGGTTCTACGGTCCGCCATACGCCGTCCATGGTGCAGCCGGCGATTTGGAAGCGGTGGCGGCTGTGAGAAAGGGGCAGGGAGCGGAATCAGCGGCTCGCTCAGGAGATGTAGGCCATGTAGTCGAAGCGCGGTTCGAACCAGGGCGGTTCTGTTTCACCATGTCGTCCCAAGTCCATCAGCACGGCTTTTGGCGGTGTCCTCGTGTATTCGGGTGCGGCAACGAAGCGAAGGTAGTTGCCGTCTGTGCTCGGCTTCCCGAAAGGACGGATTCATCGGTTTCTGCTTCGGTGTCTGTGTTTTCTTGCCGCTGTCGTGTTCGGCGAGGAATTGCTCCATCACGAGGACGGCTTTTTCACGCGCGGGTTTTTCCTGTTCGCGGATTTCGGCAAACGACAGCGGTTTGGCTGCTTCGTTTTGCGCTGTCTCGGCCTGGTCGGGTTCGGAGAAGAGGTCGGCCGGTGCGGTTTGCGCGGCTTCTCTTCCCGCCGGTGCGGGGCGGCTGTTTTCGGCTTTCGCTTTCCGCTTTGGTGGTAGGCTCAGGCGGGCATCTTCGCGGAGACGTCTGCTGGCGGACGACGACCAGCGGTTTGTCTCCTGCTTGCCCTGCAGGCGGCAACGCCGTGGGTTTTGCCGTCGCGCACGGATTCGGTTTTGGCTTTCAAGCCAGCGCGTCTTTGTCGGCATGAGCCGAATTGTTTCGCACTTGGCGGCGGTATTGGTTTTCCTGATAGCATGTTGCAGTTACGCCCAAGATAATCAACGGGCGGATGGCGTGCCGCAATCCAGATTTTTGCGTCCATAAGTTTTCCCGTTTGTCGCTTATTCGGTTGGCAATGGCGGGGATTATAGCGAAATTCGCCGCCGTCATCAGCCGTATTGCTTTTTCAGACGGCCTGTGCGCTGTCGCAGCCGCCTATTTGCGCCCAGTCGAAGAAGTGTCCGGGGTCGGTTTTGCGGCCGGGGGCGATGTTTTGGTGGCCGGTAACGGCCGTTATCGGCATTGGCGGCGCAGGGCGGCGAGCGAGGCGGCTTTAGCGCGCCGTATTGTTCGTCGGCGAAGGGTTCGAAATCGCAGCCTTCCGAGTTGATGCCGACGAAAAACGGTTGCATTTTTCCCGCCGCGAAACGAGGACGCGCCTGCACGATAGGCCATGTCGTCGCAGGAGACGAACTGCACCGTTTCGCCCGTGCGGGTGATGAAGAAGTGGCTGGAAACGCGCAGGTCTTTGATGACGCTGTAAAACGGATGTTCCGTTTCGTCGATGTTGTTGGTAAAAAGTTTCTCCACCGCGCCGGTGCCGTATCTCGAACGGCGGCAGGAAAATGTTGTGGATGACTGCGAGTCCGATCGGTTTTCGCCTGCCGGACGCGTTCGCAGTTGAGCGAAAAAGGCCTCGCCGCGCACCCGACCAGCGGCCGTTGTGCCAAGTGTCCATGATGCTTGTCCGTGTTGTCTGTGAAACGGTTTTGGAAGTTTTCAGACGGCCTCATGGCGATTGAGGCCGTCTGAAAACAGAAAAAGCCTTACATCAGCCAGCCGTCGGGAGTTACGGTTCGGTTGTCCAGCAGGCGGATGATGCCGACCACGACACGGAAGACATACCATATTCCACCCGACAGCATCAGCCAAAAACCGATTAAAACCAGCATCAGTATGGAGCAGATGACAAATCCGGGCCAGCGAAACCCAGAAGGTTTTAATTAAAAAGCTGATATGGTCGGCATAAATCGTACCGGCCATGTCTTCGCGTTTGGCATAGGCGATGACGGCGCCGATCAGGACTAGCCAGTCCGCCGGTAAAAATGCCGGCGGCAAACGAGGCCGTAAATCACTACATATAATTGCGCCGCTGCTCTTCGGTCCATATCGGACGCCTCGCCGCCTGCCGTTGGCTTTTCCACCCTGACCGGTTTGACGTCGATACATATCTTCAGGCCGACCGCCTTGTCCGTTCTTCTATCATCCGACTCGACCTTTCAACAGGTGTTGCGTAACACGATACTTTTACCCGCAGGCAGCCGCCGAGGCAAACAGGCCGTCTGAAATCGCTCCGACGGATCTTTGCCTTATACTGCCGCTGTCGCTGCATTTCCCGCTTTCCTCAGCGAAAAAGCCTTGTTTCCTTTCGGCACTGATGCTGCTATCGGCGGTACGTTTGCCGCCCTGCTGTTCTTGCCGAAAACCAACCCTGAATACCGCATCAAAATCGAAAACGGCTAGAGTTGCCGTCGTCGGCAACCGTTTTGACCAAAGACGACATCATTTACAGCCGCCACGTGCTGGTCGGCGCGGCCTACGTACTCGGCGTACCAACCGCCTGCAAAGCGGCAGCTACAAACTGCCGCAGAAAGTTTTCGGCCTGGCAGATTTTGCAAAAACTGAAAAAGCGGGTCCGACACCGTAACACGTACAAATCATCGAGGCGTGCGCTTTTGCCCGATAGCGCCGTATCATCAACCAGACCGCCGATTTGAAACACGAAACCGCAGGCTGGAGCGACGAAAAACTGCTGAAAGAAATCGATCCCGAAGCAGAGTACACCCGCGGAAGGCCTGTTTGCCCCCGGACAGCTACGAACTTGACGCCGGCGGCAGCGATTTGCAACTTTACAAACTCGCACCGCACCACGAGAAAAACCTCAATCAGGCCTGGGAAGAACGCCATGGCGGCCTGCCGTACAAACAAACCCCACGAACTGCTGACCATGCGTGGCATCATCGACCGCCCACGAAAACGACCGCCGCCACGTTGCCGCGTCTTCGTCAACAGGCTCAACATCAGCATGCGCCCGCAAAACCCGACCCCACTGTCATCTACGGCATGGGCGACGCCTGCAACAGCGCATCCGCAAAGCCGACCTCCAGCGCGACATTTCTACAACACCTACCCGCCACGGCCTCACACGCCCATCGCCCTGCCGGGCGAGCCGCACTGAGGCCGCCGCACACCTCTTCGGAAAAATACCTGTATTTCGTTTCCCATGGACGACACCGGGCTGAGCCAGTTCAGCCACACCCTCGACGAACACAACGCCGTCCGCCAATACATCTTAAAAGCGCAAATAACCAACAGGCCGTCTGAAAACGCCCTTTCAGACGGCCTCTGCCCAACAAAAAGCCCCGTTTACGACCCGACAGAAAGCGAAGCACATGAACGTACCGCCAACACCGTAACAGCGAAACCAAGCCGCCGTATTGGTAAGTCCTGCCCTCACATCCGCCGCTTCGCCGGCAGCGTCTTCGTCGTCAAATACGGCGGCAACGCCGCTGACCGAGCAACATCTGAAAGAAGGCTTCGCCAGAGCATCACCCCTGCTCCAAACTCGGGTCATCCACCCCGTCATCGTCCACGGCGGCGGGCCTGAATTAACGAAATGCTGGATCGGCAAAAAGGCGAATTCGTCCCGAAAGGAATGCGCGTTACCGACGACGAAACCATGAACATCGTCGAAATGGTGCTCGGCGGCCTCGTCACTAAAGAAATCGTCTCTCTGCTCAACCAAAGCGGCGCGAAAGCCGTCGGCATCACCGACGCGACAACCACTTCATCAAAGCGGAAAAACTTCTCGTCGACACTGAACAAACACGCGGACATCGGCGCGTCGGCACCGGTCGAAAGCATGAGACACCGCCCTGATTACCGGCGATCATCGAACGCGGCTGTATCGATCGTCGCCCCGATAGGCGTGGGCGAAAGAGCGGCAGTTTTCCAACATCAACGCCGACCTCGTCGCCGGCAAACTGGCCGAAGAACTGAAGGCCGAAAAACTGATTATGATGACCAACACCGCAGGCGTGCTGGACAAAAACGGCAGCCTGCTGACCCGCCTCACCCCGCGCCGCATCGACGAACTGACCGCCGACGGCACCCTCTACGGCGGCATGCTGCCGAAAATCGCCTCCGCCATCGAAGCGGCCTCCAACGGCGTCGGTGCAGTCCACATCATGAACGGACGCGTTCCCAACGCCCTACTGCTGGAAGTGTTTATCGACGAGGGCGTAGGCTCCATGATTCTGGGGCACGAAGAATAGGCAGCCTGGCAAAACATCTGAAAATTCTCCAGTATTCGGCAATTAAAAGAGGCCGTCTGAAAACAGGAAATCACGTTTTCAGACGGCCTCTTCTCATCTTGACAAACGCAAAGGGCACATCTAAAATTAGCCAAAACGCGATTTCTTTATCAGAGGCAACGGGGACGAATCATGGAAAGCAACAGCCGCACTGCTCGGTATCCTGCCTTGCGGGCTGTTCCGGATGGGGGCTGGGGATTTTCAGCGGCTGGGGAGCATCATGTGAAAATGACGCTTCCAACCTGTTGAAAAACACGGGCCAGCTGTTGAAAACAACTGTACGATTATCCCCAAATCAGTGCGGGCCGAACTCAATTCAAACACGAGGAACTCGATATGGGGATAACGGTTTACAACGGTTTGCCCGAAACGGAAGAAAAGAAGAAGGGAATTTGAAAACCGCTAAATGCGGGAAAACAGGGCTGGACGGCATCGCTTTGTGATGTAGGAATCCACGCAATATAGTTCTGGAAATCAACGACTGCTATAGGAAACAAATTCGGCGTTTTAATACGGATGAGACATTGATCGATACCTGCCGAGCAGATATGAGTATGGAAAAACGAAGGGGTATATACAGATGGGAAGGATCCCCATCATACCGAAGAATCCGGGCGAATCGCCGTTTCGGCCGAGTCGCCTATCCGGTGGTTAAGCTGTTTCAGTTCAGCGAAGAGAAACCAAGGACAATTACTGTGCCGACAACGGTTACGGGGCAATTTTGGAATGTGAAACGGCAGAGAAAGTATATTCATGAAGAATTTAAAATCAGACATAGAAACTTACCTTTTGATGTGGTTCCGGGAGATTTCAATTTTTATACCGACAGGATTGATTTTACACCATGAGATTCAGGATTGAGTTTTTACACCATAGATTAATGAGATAGTTATGTTTATAGTAGTTAGCCGAAAAGATATTGAAAAAATTTGGGCGATGCCGGTTTTTCCAAGCGGAAACCACTATGCCGAACTCAGGATTGTTTTTAATGACTTTTCAGGAATTTTTCAGGGGTATTACAAATGCCGTCCCAAACAACAATTATGAGGCAAATCAATAGAGGCCGTCTAGAAAACAGGATAACGTTTTCAGACCTGATCTATTCTATTCGAGACGGCAGGGCGCAAAACGATTAAACTCGCCTGCTCTTTTTCACCGACAACCCGACCGCCATGCAGCCAAGAACTGGAAGACCTCACCTGCTGCTCGTCCGCGATGCCGACGAAGCCGAAATGGATAGACCGCTGGGCGGTCAGCTATCCACTGTCCGCACGCCTGCGTCCCGCAAACAAAGCATAGATGAATGGCAGCGGCGGATACAGGCCTGAGGCAGATACACAGTCAAAAACGTCGCCGTCGTTGCCCACGGCGCAGGCGTTTCGGCCTGGCTGGCTTGGCTGTATCGGGCAGACATCCTCTCGCAGCGGCGGGTGCGCAACATCATCCTCGCCGCCCCGCTGCAAAACCGCGTTCCCCGACGATGCCGAGCATACGTTCCAACGCGTCCGCTGCCTGCCGCACCGGCATTGGTCGTCGGCGCGACGATTCCGACTGTCCCGAAGAATGGGCGGGACGGCAGCAGTGGCGCGCGACGATGATGTGACGCGCCGCAGGCAGGCTGAACTGAGCCGCTGCAAAGGGTGGCAGTGGGGCATGAAGCTGATGCAGGAAATGCTGCTGGCCTGAGGCAAAACGAAGAGGCCGTCTGAAAAGCACCGCTCAGACGGCCTCAGACTCGAGCATGATACCGCCGCTTCCCGCATCAGACTGCCTGAGTTTGACCATCGTGCCGACGGTTTCCGCCCGGTAAAAATGTTAAACTGCCGCGCGCTTTTCAGACGGCCTGATACACCCGATTCCGTTTAAACTTTGCATCATGGCATACACCATTCCGAAAGCGACGCGTTATTCTATCCGCCGCCAAAAACTGCACCGAATTCAAGCTGATTTGGTTTGAATATGTGGATAATCTGCACTTCGCTTGAATCCTGCCGGTTTTGTCGATACGCGAACCCTATCTGGACATCGCGGCGGCAGCGGTTTTTGGAAGGCCGGCGGGGACGGCGAAATTTCGCTGATGTGGATACCGCCGTTTGCCATCAACGATATAGACGGTACCCGGCATATGTGGACGCATACGCACGGCGTGGTCGTGTGGCATGTCAAGCAACAGTCCGACGGTATTTCGTGGATTTTGTATCCGCCCGAAGAAATCGATTTAATGAATAGACCACCCGCGAGATTGAGCGCGAAGCCGTGCCAAACGGCGGGTTCGGACGGCCTGAAGCGGTAAGCTGCCGGCTCGGATCCGTCCTCGCGTGGCCAGCGTCAAATCTTTTATTCTGGAGGCCGCCGGCATCACAGTGATGCGACAGACGGATTGATGCCGGTCAGCGTCACGCGCCGCTACGCGGGCACTGAACACAGTCTGATCGTATCTCCCGCCGCCTTGCGCCGCCAAACCGAGCGCAAAGCCGCATCCGACCGCGCGTTATTGGAAAAATGCGATGTCGAAGCCCTGTTCGACCGCCGTTTTGGATTTGGTTTCAGGCGGCCGAAATCACCGCAGCCATTCAACCCGCGCGAAATCGGCTTTCCGACCAATGTCCATCAAAACCGGCGGCTGTCCCGAAGACTGCGCCTACTGCCCGCAATCGGCGCACCACAACACCAATCTGGGCAGAGAGCAGATGATGGATGTGGACGAAATCGTCAGCGAAAATCGCCAGTCGCGCGGCGCCAGCCGTCTGCATGGGCGCGGCATGGCGCGGGCCGAAAGCCGAAAAGACGTGACTGTGGTTTCGAAATCGTAGCGCGGTCAGGGCTGGGCGGAAGTGTGCGGCACCTTCGGCATGGCTCGAAGACGGTATGGCGGAAGACTTCAAAAAGCAGGTTTTGGACTAACAACATAACCTCGACAGCGATCCGAACGCTACAACGACATCATTCGTACGCGCAAACACGAAGACCGCATGGACACTTTGGGCGCGTCAACGCCGGTTTGAAAGTCTGCTGCGGCGGCATCGTCGGCATGGATCGAAACCCGCGCCGAACGCGCGAGGGCTGACGTCCAGCCTCGCCAACCTCGACCCGCAGCCCAGCGTGCCGATTAACCAGCTCGTCAAAGTGGAAGGCACGCCACTGGCCGATACCGAAGATTTGGACTGGACGAGTTCGTCGCACCATCGCCGTGGCGCGGATTACCATGCCGAGCTACGTTCGCCTGTCGGCGGGGGCGCAGCAACATGCCCGAGTCCATGCAGGCAATGTGTTTCTTGGCGGGCGCGAACTCGATTTTCTACGGCGACAAGCTGTCAACCACCGAAAACCCCGGCGAGACGGCGACCGCCTGCTGATGAAAAAGCTGAACCTTTATCCGCTGCAGTTCGAGCTGGAAGGCGAATATCAGGCCGCGAGCCAGCAGCCGAAAAATCAGAGTCGATTATTACGCGTCGGGCGGCACGGTGTGCCTGCTTTGTTTTAGCCGCCATCGCCGCGCCGATGCGGGCGGAAGAACCGTCTGAAAAATGCCGCAACGGTTTTTCAGACGGCCTGAGACTCAAAATCCCCAATCCCCTAAATTCCACCAGGACATAGGGGATTTCTCATGAGCACCTTCTTCCAGCAAACGCACAAGCCATGATCGCCAAAACACATCGACCGCTTCCCACTGTGAAGTTGGATCAGGTGATTGATTGGCAGCCGATCGAACAGTACCTGAATCGTCAAAGAACCCGTTACGCTTAAAGACCACCGCGGCCGTCCGCCTATCCCCTGTTGTCCATGTTTCAAAGCCGTCCTGCTCGGACAATGGCACAGCCTCTCCGATCGAGCTCGAACACAGCCTCATCACCCGCATCGACTTCAACCTGTTTTGCCGCTTTGACGAACTGAGCATCCCCGATTACAGCACCTTATGCCGCTACCGCAACTGGCTGGCGCAAGACGACACCCTGTCCGAACTGCTAAAACTGATTAACCGCCAACTGACCGAAAAAAACCTAAAAATAGAGAAAGCATCCGCCGCCGTCATTGACGCCACCATTATTCAGACCGCCGGCAGCAAACAGCGTCAGGCCATAGAAGTCGATGAGGAAGGACAAGTCAGCGGCCAAACCACACCGAGCAAAGACAGCGATGCCCGTTGGACAAAGAAAAACGGCCTCTACAGACTCGGTTACAAACAACATACCCGTACCGATGAGGAAGGCTATATCGAGAAACTGCACATTACCCCCGCCAATACCCATGAGTGCAACCACCTGTCGCCTTTGTTGGAAGGCATTGCCGAAGGTACGACCGTCTATGCCGACAAAGGCTATGACAGTAAGGAAAACCGGCAACATCTGAAAGAGCATCGGTTGTTGGACGGCATTATGCGCAAAGCCCACCGCAACCGTCCGCTGACGGAAGCGCAAACCAAACGCAACCGATATTTATCGAAGACCCGTTATGTGGTCGAACAAAGCTTTGGGACGCTGCACCGTAAATTCCGCTACGCCCGGGCAGCCTATTTTGGTCTGCTCAAAAGTGAGTGCGCAAAAGCCATCTGAAGGCGATGTGTTTGAACCTGTTGAAAGCGGTAACAGGCTAAGTGTGCCTGTTGCTGCCTAAAAAGGCGGCCGGATGCCTGATTAATCAGGTATCCAAGGGGGATTAGGGGGGTATTTGAGTAGAATCAGTGGATATTTGAAACAAAAAAACAGCCGAAAATCTTTAATTAGATTTCGGCTGTCGAGAAAAAATTTTGCAAAGGTCTCGGCCTGTTGTAATTCTGCCTGCGAATGCGATTTCCGACGATTCGCCGCGCCCGCATTCGAACATAATCCGCCCTTTGCTGAGGTTTGCTCAATATTTGTCGGCAAACCGTTTGACAGTGCGGGCGAAATAGAGTCTCATAAACCGCCCGCTGCAGCCAATCCATCCAACCGAGTCAGTACAATGATTAATTTTCTTCCTTGCCGCCTTCTTCGGCCTGGAGCCGCGCGCTTCGCCGTCGATGCCTCGCAACCGCTGCCGCCCGAACAGGCGTTTGTGCCGCAGGTGAAGGCCAACAGCAGTGGCGTAACCGTCGAATTCAAAATCGCCGACGGCTATTATTTCTACTCGCGACAAAGATAGTGTCGCCGCCGAGCCGCAAACCGCGTTCGGCGACACGCAATACGCGCCCGGCAAAAGAAAAAGGAAGACGAATCTTCGGCGTTAAACCGTATTACCACGCCGCCCAAGCGGTTTTCCCTTATAAGGCCGCCCTTCGGGCACTAGACCAGCTGCGCTGTATCAGCTGTGCCGATAAGTCGGCGTGTGCTATCCGCCGAACGAAACCACATTCGAAATCGACCGCGAAGGCTTGCACACGGTGCAAAGCTGGTGGCAGACAAGCCTTCCAATCGGTTTACCGCGCCGAAAGCTACGTTGAACGAAGCGGAGCGCGCCGCCTGCTCCGGCGACAAGGCCGACAGCAGCCGTTTCAAAACTGTCGTGGATTACCTGCGCGCGCCAATTTATTGGCGTACCGCCGGGTTGAGGTTAGCTTTTACTGCCTGTATGTATCTGCCTGATTCCCATCGTTTCCAGCATTGTGGTCGGCGATAAAAACGCCCGGTAAAGGCCGCGCCTTCGCCCTGACGATGGTGTACACCCAGGGCCTGGCGCTGACTTATACCATCGTCGGCGTGATTGCCGGGTTGACCGGCGCGCTGCTGACCGTTTGGCTGCAACAGCCGGCCGTCGTATTGTCTGCAGCCGCCCTGATGGTGGTGCTGGCATTGTCCATGTTCGGCCTGTTCAACATTCAATTGCCCAATGCCGTGCAAAAGCTATTTCCAACAGCAGAGCAACAAATTGTCGGGCGGCAAAATTGCCGGCGTATTCGGCATGGGCATGTTCTCCGCCCTGATTGTCGGCCCGTGCGTCGCCCCGCCACTGGCCTTGGCACTAGACTACATCGGCCAAACCGGCGATGCCGTGCTCGGCGGCCTGGCACCGTATGTTGCGGCTCTGGGTACCGGCGTACGCTGGTCATCATCGGCACTTTCGGCGTCCATATCTCTGCCCAGCAGGCGATTGATGAACGGCGTCACGTACACCTTCGGCTTTATCCCCTGCTGGCGGTGGCGGTCTTATCTGGCTTCATCCTTCCTGCCTTACGCCCTTGCCGCGACACTGTACCTCTGCTGCTGCTTGCTCCGGCCGCCCTGCTGCTGATCGCGAGCTTATGAGAAAGGCCGTCTGAAAAACCGTTTCTGCGGTTTTGGCAGTATTCTGCTGGCGGCGGCGGCTGGTTCGGCCTGCAAAAGTCTGCGCGGCGGACAAACCGCGATGCACTGTTTTCTGACCCTGCATCCGGCCGGAAACCGCCCATAAATTCACCGATGTGGTGGAGCTGAAAGCCGCAATGGCGGCGGCATGGCAGGAAGACCCCAATACGCCGGTGATTCTGGATTTCTACGCCGACTGGTGCGTGTCGTGCAAAGAAATGAAGCCTATACTCCCTGAATACGCAGTGCAGGTCAGGCGTTGGCCGATGAACCGTTTCTTCCAAGCCGACGTAACCGCGAATACCACCGATCATCAGGCTTTCTGCTGAAAGAATACGGCCTATTCGGCCCGCCGGGCGTGTTTGTGGTCGCCGACGGCAGCCAGGCGAAGCTTGCTGAAGGCTTCGTCCAACCCGATGCGTTTATCGAGTGGTACCGGCAGAACGCGAAAATAAGACAAAGGGTTTGACCTGTCAAGGGTTGAAAAGCATCAGCTGACAAACCGCAAACAGCGGAACGTTTTCAGACGGCCTATTGGTATGATGGAAGCGATGATGGCTTGACGCAAACCTGTTATGGCTCTGAACTACAAGCAGGGCAGGGCGGGAAAACCAAGATTGTTCAAACCGTGAAGGAGTTGATGGAGGAGATTTATGGCGATTGTATAGTGGATTAAATTTAAATCAGTACGGCGTTGCCTCGCCTCGCCAATACTATTTGTACCGTCTGCGGCTTCGTCGCCTTGTCCTGATTGAAGTTTAATCCACTATACATTCCCGCCGCTGCCGACAGAGAAGTCCGTCGACAGAAAGGCCGTCTCCAAAACAGATGCTTTCAGACGGCCTTTTGAAATTCAATGCGCTGTATCGGAGTGATTACTCGATCAGCACTTCCACGGCGGGCTCGCGCCGCCGCCTGCTTCGGTGCTGTGCTCGGTTTGCGCAGTTCGAGCCGTCTCGGTACGCCGAAGCCTCAGCAATACCGTGCGGACTGCAAATGCACGCTGTTTAGACAACTCTTTCGCTGACTTGCGCATTGCCGGTACTGTGACAGCCGGAAACCACGACTTTTTGCACCCAATGCCGCAACCAGTACATCTTTTCAGTGCCCTGCGCACCCGGGGCAACATCGACTTTTACCTGTGGCGAAGTAGAATTTCACTGCGCGTTTGCTGTAACGCGATGCGGGCTTCGTCTTTCGCGCTTCGTTTGCCGAACCTTGGTTTTTGTGCGACGCCGTCAACAGGATGAGAGGCCTTTCGTCGCCGACAGATTCCGGACGGCGCGAGTTCGACTTCGAGAGGTGGCTTTGGATGATGAATAACGATCCGCCTGCCGTGCCGGTTTCGCCTGTTTCAAGTCGGTAATGACGGCTGGTTCGTTGCTTTCGGATGCGGCGGTTTGCGATACGGCTGATGCGTACCACTTCGAGGCTGCGGCTTACCGTAAGTGGGAGATCTTCGATTTTGCCTGTTTCCCAGCCCAAACCGATACAGGATGGTCAGCACAGATAAAACCGGCCGCACCGCCAACCAAGCCACAGGCCGATTTTGTTCTTTGTGTTCATTTTACCGTTATTCATAACATTCCTTAACATAAGCCAAAACAAAATTTTCCGCATTATAAAATGTAATGAGGAAAGCAAGCTATCCCAAGCTATTCAAAGTACCGTCAAAACAGTAAAATGCCTTTTCTTTGCAAAATCACAACTTTACCCATGCTCGCACTTCAACAAATCACTCTTCAAAACTGCAAACATTCTGGGCAGACAAAGGTGCACCGTCATCCAACCTTTTGACATGGAAGTCGGCGCCAGTACATCCCACCCTGCCTGCTGCGCGCGCTCGGCCTTCGAGCCTGTCTGCTGCCTACCGTCCAACCCGAGCTGCCGCCCAAAGATTTTCACCGCTACGGCGACAACCCCAACCGCCTGCAACACTCATTACCACTTCCAAGTCGCGCTCAAACCCGCGCCCGCCAATATCCAAGACCTCTATCTCGATTCCTGCGCGAATTGGGCATCGACCCAAAGTCCACGACATCCGCTTCGTCGAAGATGATCTGGGAAAACCCCACCGGCGCATGGGTTGGGCTGGGAGTTCGTCAACGGCATGGAATGGCAGTCACCTACTTCCAACAAGTCGGCGGCATCGACTGCACCCCCGTACTGGCGAAATCACCTTACGGGCATCGAACGCTTTGGCGATGTATCCGCAAGGCGTGGAAAACGTCTATGACCTCGTTTGGGCAAAACGTCGACTCGCATGCGTCACCTACGGCGACGTGTATCACCAAAACGAAGTCGAACAATCCACCTACAACTTCGAATACAGCGATGAGCTGGCTGCTGCGCCAATTCAACGACTACGAAGCGCAAGCCAAACGCCTGCTCGCAGAACGCCAGCCTCGCCCTGCCTGCCTTCTACGAGCTTATTGCCCTCAAAGCCGGACACACCTTCAATCTCTTAGACGCAGCGCCACTTTCTGTGACCGAACGCGCTACCTACATCGTACCGCATCCGCACCCTCAGCCGTATCGTGGCGCAAAAACATGTCGAAAGCCGTGGCATTGCTCCCGCTGATTAAATCCAAACCCTAATAGGTGTTGATATGTTCCGCAAAACACTTGCCGCCGCAGCACTGTCCCTTGTTTTCCGGCAAAATGTTCAGGCTGCCCTTTATCGTTTCAATCCAAAACCCTTGAAGCCAAATCCTGTGACGGACAGTGAAGGCAAACCCTTTGCCATCAACTTACCGTCGGCTATCCGATTACCGGCGATAAACATTTGATAATCAACAGAAAACAAATGGAGAGGCAAACTGCCGACACAGAAATCAGCAACGACCTTGATGCGCGACAAAAGACGTAAAGGAGACCAATAAGGAAAACCAACAACGCCGTAAAGCCGGTGAGTATCCTTGTGCTTGGACTATATAGATACGTTGAACTGAAGGCTATACGCCCAATTATGCTGTTTTCGGAAAAGAAGACTGAAGTATACCTGTGGCGCCACGGATACGGCGCATATGCTGATTGGTATTGAAGCGCGGCATTACAATCGAAGCCGCTTAAATTGGATGACATCCTGTTGCTCGGACAAAAAGCAAAGCTGACACATCTGATTAAAGCAGTCTATGTCAAGTATTTGGTGGGAAAGCCTGAGGTGATGAAAAGCGCGCGAAATATATTGTCGAGTATAACGGCAATGATTTTTCCACATGAAAAACTCTAGCGTTTCGATAAAAACGGCTTGACTTTCCTGTATCAAGTTACGAAATTGGCGCGTATTCTTTAGGCAGACCTGAATTGACCATTCCCACTAAGGATTTGCAGGAATCGTGAGACCTGAAATTTGAAGGAGTCAGGATTATAAGGGCGTAGAATCAACTTTTAAAGTATGAGCCTGTCGGCCAGAGTTTGATGCTGAGGCCAGTCTCGAAAAGTCATTTTCAGATCGCTTCACAAGTCTGCCGGCGGCAGGCCACAGGGAACACCGTTTGCTTTCAACAGTTGGTCACCTGACCCGGTGCCTTCTGCCGTTTTACTTGCTGGATAACGGCTCTTTTTACTCGTTCAAACGGCGGTGCATCCTGTGCTTGCTCGAGTGGCACTTTTGAACAGGTAAAATCTGTTTTGTTAGGCTACCGGCTCGCGGCTGACATCGCCTTTTGCATATTGCCGACTGATATTTGCGATTTCTACTGAAGGCGTTACTAACAGCGGTGCTGGGTTCTGCACGGCGGGCTGATCGACTGGGGTAGCGTTCCATCAGTTTCTCGAAGCTGTTTTCAGGCAACAGTTGCCGTGCGGCGCGTGCCTGTCTGGGTTCGCAGTCAAAACGGACTGCAGCCAGCTTGACGATTCGGCCAGGCTGCCGTGTAAGCGGCAAGTGCCCCCGCCGTCGCCGACGGAAACGGTTTTAACCAAGCGTTCTTCGCATTGGGAGTGCAGAATTGCGCTTCCACCCTCTTCCAACGCGCTTCTGGATCTGCCGCCTTTGTCCAAGCCCTGTTTTTAAGGCTTCGCTTTCAACATTATGTCGGTTGGTGGCCAAAGTCTGATTTGGCTGACGGGCATCGGGAGGGAGCTGGCTGGTTCCGCATTGCCAAATTGTTCCAGTATGGCATCCACGCGTGCCGAAATCAATTTGCGCCGCGATGGAAACGCGTTAATGCCAGCAATAAAAGTGAGTAGTCGTTTATGTTTCGTGGTCCTATTTGCTGTTGCCGTACGGTGGCTTTTGATACAGCGCACCGACAGCCCGGCTGATGCCGCTGCAGGTTGTGACGGGATGTTGTTTTGAACCTGTTCGAATGGCGGCAGCTGCAGCGACGTTTGTCGGATGTAGAAAATGCCGAATACGCCGTTGCCGACAACCGGTGTGGATGTAAACCGTCCTTTTTCAAGTCTTTTACGGCGGCGTAAATCGGAGGTGCGCTTGTTCAAGGTCTTTTAATGCATCAAATTGGGATTGATGCCGCCGGTTTGTTTGACTGTTGGATCGGCGGAATATTTGGTGGCAGTATCGGTAAACGGTGCCTTCAGGTCTTTTGATGGCCTGTTCGGCATCTGCTTTTTGGGTGTCAGTATTTCACCAAGCCGGACTTCACCGTTGCCTTGGTAGTATACTTTCGTCATAGGCCTGGTGAACTCTTTGGGTCGCTGACGGGGTCGGTTTGGACGATGGGCAGCAAAGGCTTCCGTAGCCAGCAGTTCGGCTCCAGTGCCTTCCCCACTGTTGTTTGCAGTCGATGTTTGTCGGCGCCTTTGTTCTTTGGGTTGACGGTGCGTATTTTCGCTTGTGGCGGGTTTTAAACCCCTGCCCTTGTTCCAGTTTCCAGACGGCGCGCTGATCCTGATTGACCAACATGCGGGTAAACTGTGCGTTGAGAAGTCTCGTTTCGCAGCTCGGGCGAATCGGAAACTGAAAGGTCTCATGGGATCAGTTTGATTTGCCGGTCGATTTCTCGGCCGTCGATTTTATTGCTTGCTTTACGGTTAGCAGGGTTTCGCCATTAGGGCCGCCTGAAAATAGCGCCACGATCACTGCAGGAGGAAGTAGTGCTTTCATTTCTGTTTCTCGCTTAAATCTGATGGAAGTTATCTGTCGGGTGTGATGCGTGATGCTGAGGGCATGGATGCGTACCGTCTGAAACCATTCGCAGTGCTCTTCAACCATCCGTTGACGCTGGAGGCGAGGGATGCCGTTAAGGCCGCACTTACCGCGGCTGGATGCGGTGGCTGTCCGCCGCCTTTGGTTGCCGGTGATGTCCGGCATGGAGTGGGTGGCTTTCTGTCGGAGACCTGGAATATCTCGGACGCAAATGCCCTAAGGCCGTCTGAATTTGCTGTTCCGTGCAGAGCGTCATTTAAAAACCGCTTATAGCCTGATCATTAATATTTTCGTATACTGCCCGCTTTGACAGTGAGCCCTTGCTGCACGCCCGGCCCTGGGCTGTAAACATCGAGCGAGGGAAAGAAGCGATAATCAGGGCTGCCAGAAACACGGTCGGCGTTGTCGTAGGCCGCGGATTGGGACCGGCAGTAAGCAGGCGGCCTTCAGATTGCAGGTGTTCCAAGCGGGCCATGATGGTCGGGCTCGCCGCCATACGTGCCCTGGCGTACAGCTTCGCCGTCTGTTGCCAGCAGCGTAGTATTGTCTCAGTCATTTTTGTTCTCTGTGGGAGGCAGTCGGTTCAGAGAAGATAACTTGTGCCAAAGAAAAGGGAAAGTCAGCGGAATGGCACCGGTAAATTTGTAATTGTTCCAGATGGCCTCGCGCGCCTGTGGAAAAGGATAAGCGACAGCCGTTGACAAAAACCCATACACATGCTGGAACATCCAGCTTATTGCCAATCCACACGGCATCCGGTAAGGAAATTCTGTAACGTGCAGCTTGAAGACCCGTTTTTCTTACCGATGTTGCTGATGAGGATGTGCAAATGGCGCCGGTCCAAAAGAGCTAGGGCGAGCCTCACATAATGGTTGCCGTGCGGTTGCCGTTACCGGTGGCCCGCCGAAAACGACGATTAACAACAGGCTGACCCAGCTGCATTGTTTGCAGTTTCTGAATTTCACGCATGCTGCCTGGGCAATACTGGCAAACAACGGCAACAGACGCTGCCCAACAATATTCTCCTTAGTTAGGATGAAGTGCTAGAAAAGAGCATGATTTAGCAGTAAAATCGCTGGCAGCTTTCATATAAACTAAAAGAGTAAGAATGACGTTTATGAAAACCGCCATCATACAGATAGCCGCTGATTTTGCATCCTTTTCATGGCTGGCTGAACGAGGTGGAAGGCAGAGACGAAGCTTGTTGATGGGAATGCGTAGCGATGTAGGCAAAGCGTCGTACGCAAGATAGCTGACAAGATCGCATGAGTAATAGATATTTTCTTATGATTAAATTTGGCAAGAAAGGTAACATAGAGATGACAGGAAGCTGAAGTGCGCGTTGAAACCGCGCCGCCGAACAATCGGGATAAATTTTGAAAGCAGATGTAAACCAAACTGATAGCACATTGTCTCGAAATGTCGCTGCTGGCTCCCACCGGCTCCGTAAGCAGCCTGTAGTGGGTTGGAGAGGAAATTCAGGTTTCAGAACCATTTTCCGCAAACAGTTACCGTGATACAGGAAAAGAAGCAAAAGAATTTGGTTATAAGCACCAAACTCAACTTGTCCGATAATCGCTGCAGGCAAATGTACCGCAAATCAGGCAATGATGCGATTGCTTCCTCGCCTGCGTTCGTCCAGCTGCCACACGGCGCCTGTCATCGTGCGCTTTCAGATGGGCGTGAAAGGGCAGTCACGCCAGTCATACGGCCGCGGCTTCTTGATCCTTCCAGTGCCAGCGAAAGCGTTGCGCGTGGCCGAGCTAAAAGCGCGCGAAGCCGCCGAGAAAAGAATCCGGTTCCTGATTCGGTAAGAAGATGGATGCCGCCCGGTAGCGACATCTGGGCAGCATACGGTACAGACCGGCGAAACACTGACAACAATTATTGCCGAACAGCTGAAACCCGGCCGATATGCCGGTAGATCAGGCAGTTCAAGCGTTACATCATCGCCAACCAGACAAAAGTTGGGCCGCAATCCCAATCAGCTGCAGGCGTTACGTAGATTTAATTTTCTTCGTTT
>BNJU01003185.1_pt1 | contig 62214 bp, 60 predicted proteins | sample 8539281 | NCBI WGS metagenome assembly BNJU01 (sample SAMD00202456, study PRJDB9452) | human saliva metagenome | isolation source: human saliva | place: Japan
ATAACAGCCTCAATCTTATCGGTTACCTCGCCCTCGTCAGCATGCTTCCAAAGGTCACGCACTTTATAAGTTCCTGATAGTCCTAACTTAGACAATTCTACAGAACGTGTTGCAGCAGCTGTCTCACGATTGAAGAGACCTACAACGTAAGAGCCGTCCTTCATCTGTCCATACCATACCTCACCATCTGTATTCCACAGATTACGTGCTAGTGGCTTACCTACGAATCCGTCCTTATTCAATGCAAGTAGCTCGTCATTCTGGAAGAACTTGAGGTCATCACCTGTTGGTAAGTCGGTGATTGAGATAGGACCGCCTGCCATCAAAGGAAGAGAGATAACAGACATCTTCTCATTGTCATCAGCGTAACTTCCAATACGGATAAAGTCACCATCGAGGCGAATCTTCTTACGACCAGAGATCTTTGACCAGTTGATAAAGCCGTCAAAAGCATTCTCGGAGTTAGGCCAACCACCACGAAGACTACCACGGTTGTTATCTGAGAAACGATACCAACTACCCTCAAGCGCATCGGCATCAATACGTACCATGTTACCAGCATACTTCTCAATGATTGCGTCATTGCGCAAGTGTGGCATTACAAGAGACACATATACACCATACTTCTGTGCATATTTGTTGATCCATTGCATACCCTTCACGTAACGCTCACGACCAAAGCCTTTGTCGATAATGTCCGTATAATTCATACCATCCTCATACCAAGAAAGGAAGTCCATACGCACGAATTTCACGCCTAAGTCAGCATAGTGTTTGAAGAAACCTTCAAAGAACTGCTCTGCACCTGGATGGTCGGTCATCACCCAACCAAACTGCTCCTTAGCCGTAGGATATTTCACGTCCTTATCCTTTGCAGGGTCATAAGCAAGGCTGCTTACTGTGATGTTGTCAGTACCAGGAATGATAGCATTAGGGTTAGAATAGTGCAACCAGAAAGGACTGTCATACACACCTAACTTCAAACCTTTAGCCTTCAACTTAGCAACGATAGTGCTTAAAGGAATCTCAGGAGAACCCTCATCTTTCGTCGTGTGACTATAACGTGTCATGTAACCATCATCACCGCCCATAGCAGCGAAACCATCGGTAACAAGCATATCATAACCATGTGACTTGAGATTGGTTACTACATAGTCGATGGTCTCATCCCAGTCATCCTCTGTAAAGATATTAGGGAAAGAACCAGCCTTCTCCTGTGCGCGAAGGTTACCATATACACTCCAATAAAGAGGAGCATAATCCATTCCTTCCTTCTCCGCAACAGGTGTGAGTCCAACAGTAGGATCCTGCTTGTCAACACTCAAGTCGCTGGTGACGTCCCACTCGTTACTATTACAGCTAGAGAGCAATGCTGCGAATGCCAAGCTAGCGAATATATATTTCTTCATTGTTGTTTATTCTGTCATAAGTAATTAGTAAATGGTAGCTGCGAAAAGCGATATTTTGTCTCACTTCTATTGATACATACGTGTCAACGAATTGACTCCTATGTGTCATCCCCTGTAACACATACGTGTCAAGCACGTGACTCGTATGTGTCAGAAAGGGGAATCGTATGATTGCAGCTACCGAATCATATTAGTGGAGTTATGCGCCTAAGTACTCTGCCTTAAACTTCTTATTCTTCAAATCGAGCGTTAGCTTATACTTACCAGCCTTTGTTACCTTCCACTTCTTGTCGCCATAGCTCTTCTCTGTACCATACACAAGTGCATCGTTAGCAACGCCCTGCGCATTTACTTCCGTATTCTCTGCAGGCGCAAAGAAGTAGGGCTTTTCGTCAGAGAAGCCAGTTTTATCAAGCATAAACTTCATCTCACCCTCTGCCAACTGAACCTCAACTGAGAAGATATGATCGCCTGACTTCGTGAAAGCAACACCATTATCAGTTACCCAACCAGCAGGAGTTGCACTACCAATCATATAGACGTTTTCTGTGTCCCAAGGTGTTGGAGCAGCTGGAGCAGGAGCATCAGCCTCGAACTTCGTCACCTTGATCTCATGCTTTGTGAGGTCGAATACAATGGTGTAAGTACCAGCTTCTGTTACCTTCCACTTATTGTCATCACCACCAACAACCATACCCTGCTTTGCAGGACCATCATGGTTGAACTCACAATCAGCTACAGGTGCTTGAATCATGTTGTTCCATCCATCTGATTTATCGAATGACAATTTGAACTCACCCACGTTGAGATGACCCTCATATGTGAATTGTAATGGGCTAGTAGAAGTCTTAGCAAACTTAGCAGTGCCAGCTTGCACCTTAGCCTTCAAACCATCAATATCCCAGCCATAAGGCGTTGCATTACCTATGAATGACAACCACTCTGTCTCGATAGGAACGATTGGACCAGCTGGCTCTTCGCCCTCATAAGTAACCGTGAGCTTACGTGTACGGAGGTCGACAGCGAAGGTATAAATACCCGTCTTTGTCACCTTCCACTTATTATCAGCACCACCTTTGCGAATGTCAATCCCATCGCTGGCAACGCCCTTATCATTGATTTCAGTATCAGCAGCAGGTGCGTAAACAAATGTGGCACCCCAATCACCCTTAGAGAGTGGCAACTTAATCTCGCCCGTCTTTAGTTTACCATGATAAGTGAAAAGGTACTTATTATTCTCATCACGTGTCATCTCGTATGGATTGTCAATGCTCCACCCAGCAGGGGTAGCATCACCCACCATATAGAGATGATCAACCTTCAATGGAAGCTCTTCTGTGATGACCACGATATCCTTATCATCATGACATGATTGGAAGGTTATTGGCGCTAGAAGTGCCAATAGAGCCATACCATATTTTACTATTGATTTCATCTTACGAATAGGTTTTAATCATTTAATAAATTATTTACTATCATAGCCTGGGTTCTGCTTCATACCCTTGTGAGAATCCAAGATATCAGGATGGAATGGGAAGATTTCGGTGTGCTTATCAGCATCTGCCTCCTTGTCCCACCATGCATCTTCAAACTTTCCGAAGCGAATCAAGTCGATACGACGACGTCCCTCTGCGAAGAACTCACGTCCCCATTCTGCCAACATCTCCTTCATATCGAGGGTTGCTGTACCTTCTGGGGCATAGAGAACAGTGCTCCAATCTGAAGAAGGATAGTTACGCTTGCGAACCATATTCAATAGCTTGCCTGCTGTAGTAGCATCGCCCTTACGCAACTTGCACTCTGCTAGACTATAGATAATCTCTGGGAGGCGAATCTCACAGTAATCTGCCTCAAGTTGATGATCCTCTTCCGTATCTGGATAGAGAGGGTACTTAGCAAACATCCAACCAGAGTTGTCGTCACCATCCTCGAGTCTACTATCAGCCTTATTGAGCCACTTGCTACCATCAGTAGCACCGAACTTACCAACAGCGTCACGTATGTCAAGAGCAAATCTACCATTGTGATCCTTCAAATACTGTGGGTGTCCGTCATCATCTATATAATGAATCTTACCGAAGATGAACATACCTTCACGTCGACCATTGTTTAAGTTCTTGTACATCTTTAGTCGAACGTCTGATGGATACTTCTTGAATTGAGCGATAGGCATACCTAACTCGAAGTTATACTTCTCTCCCTTAGGATTATAAGATGGTGAAGCTGAATACTTGATATTGTGTGTACCCTCCTTGCACTTCTTATCCTTCAACCAGTCATTAGCCTTAGATGGAGTAGTCCACCAATACATATCACCCTTATAGTGCCAGTGTGTCTCACCCTGAGAGCTTGGGAATGCGAAGATAACCTCATCACACTTGTCATTATCCCAATCGAAAGCAGCGTCCCAACGGTCAGCTACGGCGTATGTACCATACTTACCATCAAGGATGTCCTGTGCGTACTTCTCAGCATCAGCATAGCGGTCTTCACCAACATAAACCTTTGCATTCATGTACAAACGAACCAACAATGCAGCCGCACCAGCTTGTGTCCATTGACCTTCGAGACGATCGTTACCACCAAGTGAAGCCTTCTTTACTAACTCTGGAAGAGCATCTTTAATCTCTTTCTCTATAAAGTCAAATCTGACGTGGTGGTACTTGTTCCTGTGAGTTCTTTGATGTGTCTTTGAAACCAACTGAGTAATAAACGTTGCGGAACGCATCCAACAGACGAAGATAATACCATGCACGGAGAACGTGGTTCTGTGCGCGAAGGTTAGCGAACTCGGCTTCAGAAAAGCCGAACTTCGATGCAGAAAGCGTATTAAGGTCTTCGATTACCTTATTAGCCTGTCCGATACCTTGATAGCAACCATTGAACTCAGACTGAGCCTCACCATTCTTGTTAATCCACTTATGGCGGTGCATACGAGCCCAACGACCACCATCATCCCACCAGTCTTCACGTGTAGGAGTAATCAATTGGTCGGCTGTTTCTTCATTCAATACATGGCGACTCTGGATACTCCAGAAGCCATGTTCGAATGGACGAAGTACTGCACGAATAACGTCATCCTTCGTATTATAATAGTTGCTTGATGCCACTTGGTCGTACAATGTCTCACTAAGATCAGTACAACTTGAGCTGTCATAAGGGCCGCAGGCACTGCTAACAATGCTGCGTATTTATATAACTTATTCATTGCTTTTCATTATCTAAATGATTGAACTATTGTTTTAGAAGTCAACTTGCAATCCTAACATGAACTGGCGTGTTGATGGATAGTATGTACGTGAACCCGTAGCACCTGGTGTCAAGCCATTCAACTGATAGGTAGAAGGGTCTACACCAGAGAACTTCGTAATCGTAAAGAGGTTGGTTGCAGTTGCATAGATACGAACAGAGCTAAGATACTTCTTCTTCATATCTAAGGTATAACCAAGACTTACAGAAGAGAGCTTCAAGTAGTCACCAGGCTCAAGGAAGTAGTCTGAGACGATAGGGTTCTGTGATACTGCAAGGTTCTTACTGTATGCTTTATCCATTACATTACCTTGGAAGTTCTTAATACCATAATAGAAGTCATGGATATTGAAGATATCAAAGCCCAAAGCTGTCTGGAAGAACAATGAAGCATCTAAGTTCTTATAACGGAAACTATGTGTCATAGAACCCGTGAACTTTGGAAGACCATTGCCAACATACTGACGATCATCATCTGTAGCGTTGTCTGCTAAGACCTTATCACCATCCTTGTCATAAACAATCCACTTACCATCAGGGGTGATACCAGCATATTTCCACATATAGAAGCTACCGATACGGCGTCCCTTCTCGATACGTTGCAGTGTATGGAATGGGTATGGATCCTGTGTATTAACCATGTAATAGAAGTCCTGACCAACAAACTTACTGTTGCTGAACTTAACGAACTCATTACCCATTGTTGCTCCTACGACATTGAGCGTATAGGTGAAGTCCTTCTTCTTAATAGCATTCCAAGTTACATCAAACTCGAAACCAGTGTTACGCATAGTACCTACGTTCACGAAAGTAGTCGTAAACAAATATGGTGGAACAGTCACGTTATAATCACCCAAGAGGTCTTGCTGTGTACGATTGAAGTAGTTGAAAGAACCGAAGAGGTTACCATTGAACAATGCCCAATCAAGTCCGACGTTCCAGTTTTTACCCTTCTCCCAGTGCAAGTCAGGGTTTGGATTCTTACCAGGACCCCATACTTGATAAGACTTACCATTATACATATAATAACCAAAGCCCGTCATTGTGTCAAGTGACTTATATGATTCGAAGTCTTGATTACCTGTCACACCGAAGTCAGCACGGAGTTTCAAGTCGGTCAACCAGCTCTTTGTTCCTGCCATAAACGCCTCGTCAGAGATACGCCAACCTGCAGACACAGCAGGGAAGTTACCCCACTTGTAATGCTCACCGAACTTTGTTGAACCCTCATGACGCAAAGAAGCTGTCAACATGTAGCGACCTTTCCAGTCATAGCTTACACGTCCGAAGAATGCAATCAGCTTGTAACCATTCTTATAAGAACCCATACCAAGCTCGTCTTTCTTCTTCATGAACTTACCTGTTCCTAAGTTATTGTCCTCGAGAGCATCGTTAGGGAAGTCCTTGTTCTCTGCATTGAAGCCTGAGTACAGAGCCTCTTGATAAGAGTAACCAAACATAGCCTTAACGTTGTGATTACCAAACGAGTTGCTATAGTTGTTAATCCACTCCAAACTATGGAGAGATTCCTTTTTATAATTCTGTGATGCTTCACCATCACGACCTGCATTAATAGTACGGGTGTTGGTTGATGGGCTAAACCACTGGTTATAGTTATCATACTGATGGTCAGCGAATGTCAACTGTGTTGTCAACACCTGCTTTCCTGGATTGGTCAATAACAATGGGAAGAGATTCAACTTAACGGTACCATCCCAGTCAATCAACTTTGTTGTACCAGTATCTTTACGTCTCTTCTCCTGCTCAATAGGGTTCCACTCAGCAGGCTGTCCCTTAAAGTTATAGTACAGCGCAGGGTTCTGTGGATCCCAGATAGGAGTAGTTGGGTTAGCCTCCAAGGCATTGCGGAACACATCCCAAGTAGCGTTCTTACGATAGGCAACACGTGGAGCGATATTCAAACCGAAGGTTATCAAACCGCTGTTGGTTGTATGGTTCAAGCTGATACGAGCACCATACTCCTGACGACCAGAGTACTTATCAATACCCTTTGCATCACGATAGTCTACCGATGCACGGTAATTAGACTTGATATTACCACCACTAAGCGTCAATGTATGAACAGTGCGAACACCAACACGGCTCACTTCCTTCATCCAGTCTGTTGAACCACCAAGGTCATAACCAGTACCAGAAGCCAATCGGTTGGCACGATACTCATCAGCTGAGAGCATATCAAGGTCCTTCTTAATGACATCTAAAGCGATAGAGCCACTATAAGAGGTATGCAAGTTTCCGTCACGAGCTCCCTTCTTTGTCGTTACGAGAATAACACCGTTAGAACCACGAGTACCGTAGATTGCTGATGCAGCACCATCCTTCAAGACATCATAACTCTCAATGTCATTAGGATTGAGGTTGGTTAAGTTACCACCAGGCACACCATCGATGACAATCAATGGACCAAGTCCTGCAGCACGAGATGAGACACCACGCACCTGGATACTTGCCTGATTGTTAGGGTCACCAGCACCAGTATTGGTAATACTAACACCAGCCACCTTACCTTGAATCATCATAGATGGGTCTACACTTGCTACCTGTGTGAAGTTCTTAGAAGATACGTGAGACACAGCAGAAGTAAGTTCCTTCTTGTCCATCGTACCATATCCGACAACTACAACCTCATCCAAATTAGCTGCATCTTCCTGTAACTTTACATTGAAATCGGACTTCCCTGCAACAGGAATCTCCTGTGTCTTGTAGCCGATGTAAGTTACTCGAATACGAGATTTAGCACTTGTAACAGGCAAAGTGAAGTGACCATCAATGTCTGTTACTACACCATTCTTGGTTCCTTCCTCCATAATGGTAGCACCTATAATAGGCTCTCCATTCTGGTCAGTTACGGAACCCTTTACATTGAAATTTTGAGCAGCTACGTCCAACGTACAGGCTAGTCCCACCGCAAGGGTAAGTACTTTGCGCCATGAACTGTTCTCTGTTTGCAATGGCTTCATGATTGTTCTTTTGTTTTGATTTATGTTTTTAATACTTCTATCTACGCTCTTCTATGAGACAATGTCCCTATAGGAAAGTATGTGCAAAGATAACAAAAAAAAAGTCTCTAATATACTTAAATAAAGGTAGTCAAAGCAAATGTACAAACAATATTAATTGATTATCAACAACTTAGAACATACTTCATACAACAAAATACAACGTTAGTTATAAGCCTTGATACTAAATGATAAGTATCATAGAGTACTTTTAATTAACATTGAAATGATGCCTTTATCTTACAGAACCTATCATATTTATGAGGAAATTGGATGATGATTTGCTATCCTGCTAGTAGGTTATGAACATAAATTCAAACGACCTTTTACTGTAAGAAAAACCGATGAAATGGGCTAAAATTGTTCCCACTATACCATAACAGAAGAGTTAAATCAATGTTACAAGTAGATAAGTAAGGTCAGAGAGAAGCCCTCTGTATAGTGAAACCAAAACCTTTGACAACAAGAAGAGAGAATTAACTAAAATGAAGACTAGGGATATTTGCGAGAAAAAATAGTCTATTTTTCTTTATAAAACAAACTAACCTTTAAATAAAAATAGACTATTTTTAGTTTCAAGAGGATACCTCAACAAATACATCTACCTACATATAATGACGAAAGAGATGCTTGTTTGGCAGATTACAAGTATTCTTCTAAGAAACAGAAAGCCTGTTTTTATCCTATAACAATAACCTCGTTTATTTCCTACTAAAGCCCTTCTGCTCAAGTTCAAGACATCTAGTAATATCAAAATAAACGTTTTTCTCTTTATAAAATTCGTTTGACTCTCCCAGAGAGATGCGATCAGTATCTCCCAAAAAGGCTTGTCCTTTTATATTAGAAATCTGTAGATAATAACGAATAAAGTTGTATTCATCGGCAACGCAGGTAACAGCAAAGGGATGAATCTTACTTCCGTCACCAGTCATAGCAATGGTATTTAAAATCAGCTCAGTGCGTAGAAGGGTCTTCTTAACATCTTCCTCAACACTCCATGACCTATCAGGATGATTGTTAGCGAGGTCCAAATAATAACTTAACTTACCTATTAAAGCATCCAAACTCAATGGGTTTACCTTCAATATAGAGTCTGCCAATTCACTAACAACTTCCATCTTACGACAACGAAGAGAGTCTTTCATATCCCTACAAACGTTCATTTCCTCACCACAACTGATGTACGATTGACCAAAGAAAGCCAAGATACGATCCTGACTTGTCATTGTCGAATCCATACGCAACAATGCCATACGCTCTACCAAAGTCTTCACTCTCTGCGGATTATGCTCTACTTCCGTCCGAATATAGTCCCAATCAACGGGAGTAATAGGTCGTTCTGTCTGTGCAACTATCATAAGATTAACTGAAAGAAACAATAAAATAAGTATTTTCTTCATCTCCATTTACTTTTACTCAACGCTCTGCCCAATCACTTCTATCTAAGTTTCTATAACCTATCGCCTCGGCTATGTGCTGTGAAAAGGACAGCCTCAGAACCATCTAAGTCGGCTATCGAACGAGCCACTTTCAGTATTCTGTTGTAAGCACGAGCCGACAGTTTCAACCGCTCCATAGCATTCCGAAGCAACTCCATAGAGGCTTTGTCTGGTTCAGCAAACGTGTGGATGAGCCGCTCGGACATCTGTGCATTACAGTGAACATTGCGATATTCGCGGAAACGCTCCGTCTGTATGGCTCGCGCTCGGATAACTCTTTCACGAATAACAGCACTCGATTCGCCCGCAGCTGCTTGTGAGATGTCCTTGAAAGGGAGCGGAGCTATCTCGCATTGGATGTCAATTCGATCCATGAGAGGCCCTGATATCTTCGCAAGATACTTCTGTATCTGCCCCGGAGTACACACACAATGATGCGTAGGATCGGCAAAGTAGCCACAAGGACAGGGATTCATACTCGCCACAAACATGAAGCTACAAGGGTAAGTGACCGTGTATTTGGCACGAGAAATCGTTATATGGCGATCCTCCAAAGGCTGTCGAAGCACTTCTAAGGTATGTTTATTGAACTCAGGAAGCTCATCGCAGAAGAGCACACCATTATGTGCTAAGGTGATTTCACCCGGCATTGGATTGGCTCCCCCACCAACGAGTGCGACCTCAGAGATGGTGTGGTGCGGACTTCGGAAGGGACGTTGCGTAATCAATCCAGCGTCCCGACCTAACTTCCCAGCGATGGAGTGTATCTGAGTTGTCTCTAAGCTCTCTGCAAGGGATAGCGGAGGAAGGATGGAGGGAAGCCTCTTTGCCATCATACTCTTACCACTTCCGGGTGGTCCAACCATAATGAGATTGTGCCCACCAGCGGCTGCTACCTCCAAAGCACGCTTCACATTCTCTTGTCCACGGACGTCAGCAAAGTCGAGATCGAAGGCATACTGATGTTCATAAAACTCTTTTCTCGTATCGACATAACAAGGTTCTGGATTGGTTGTACCATTCAGGAAGTCAATAACTTGCAATATGTTCTCCATGCCATAGACCTCCAATGTATCCACAACAGCCGCTTCGTGCTCGTTAGCTTTTGGCACAATGATACCTTGGAACTTATCTGCTCGTGCCTTAATAGCAATCGGTAACACTCCTTTCACTGGTTGCAACGTACCATCAAGACTTAATTCCCCCACCAGCATAAAGGCTTTCAAGCGGTCATTACTCATCTTATCATTGGCGGCAAGGATGGCTATTGCCAATGGAAGGTCAAAGCTGGAACCCTCCTTTTTGAGGTCAGCTGGCGCAAGATTAGCCGTAATGTCGGCTACAGGAAACTTGTAACCAGTATTGAGAAGAGCTGCTGCAATACGGTCATGACTCTCCTTTACCGCAGCATCTGCAAGTCCGGTAAGATGAAACAAGACGCCTCGCGTAATGCTTACTTCGACTGTCACGGTGGTAACTTCCATTCCGTTGACAGCTGCACAGAATGTTTTTACAAGCACGTTAGTAGTTTTTATTCAACGCCATAACGCTGACGTATGGTATTGGCAGTAATGTTTCTCTCTGTTACTTTACCATTGCGTATGACGATATTATCAGGTATCATAGTCAGTCCAAACGTCTTTAACAATGGTGAACTCAGCATTTTTCCATCGCAGACATTGGGAAACTGGATGTCATCACGTACCAGTGATTGGCGCACCTCCTTAGGGTTTGCATCCACACAAACGCTTAATGCGGCTATTTTACCAGCCTTCACAGCATCGTTCAAGGCTCGTTGTATATCCAAACTTTCATAACTCCACGTTGCCCAAACATTGATGATTGCAACGTTCTTATTGCTATACATTGCATCATTCACAGCCTTTCCGTTTACGTCTTTGGCTGTAAAATGAGGCAACTTACGCCCTATCTCCACATTACCCAAGTCCTTTATTTGTCGGTTAAGACGACTCAAAGTTGTGTTCTCGGGCTGTTCCTTTATCAAAAGAGGGAGCAGTTGGGCTGCCAACTTATAGTCGGGAGATTCTGTTTGAATAAGATATCGGTTTAATAAATATGCACTCACAGGCGACTCGGGATGGTCTTTAATAAACTGAATAGCATATTTAAGTTCTTGAGGTGGAGCCACACTCGCAATCTGCTTACGGAACTTTGTCATCAATTCATTCGCATCGGTACCCTCCACCTCCATCTCTTTAAGGTGCGACGCATCGGCTTTCACCTCTACAGCCTCACCTGACTCTGCGAAGATAGGTTGCGTTGAGTAATTGGGAAAGACTATAATAAGTGTGGCAGACTTACTACATGGTCTCTCATACGAAAAGCGCCCAGTTTCCACCTTGATAGTATCCAATCCACTGATACCACCATCTGGACTATATACATAAAGTTCGCCTTGATTCATGTGCAAGAAGCGCCCCTCCATCTTGAAGTAACCACTGCGAGTACCACAAGAGACCAACAGTAAGGAGAGTAAAACATATAAACTATTCGCTTCATGCGCATAGAGATTTAAGAAGAAGTGCTGCGAGCGGGACTCGAACCCGCACAGCCATTACTGGCCAAGGGATTTTAAGTCCCTCGTGTCTACCAATTCCACCATTGCGGCAAACCGTTTGCAAAGATAAGGCTAAATCTCCGAACTGACAAAAGATTTGCTTGTTTTTTTGATTAGAAAAGCTCATTTTGACTCCAGATATAAGCTAATTGAGACCTAAATAAGCTATGAAGAACATTTGAAATAGCACAATCTCATTTGCAACAGACAAAAGAGTGCAAAGAAGGAAAGCCCTTCCTTGCATTAAAGAGGGCGTTTCGTTGCTATGAGAAGAGCCTCTCTTCCAATGGAAGAAAGGCTCTTCTTGACTTCAACAACAATCTACATTAATTGAAGATAAGGTTCTTACCCCTACTTGAAACTATTCAATTCAGAACATAGAAAACCTGCAACTAACCTCATATTTCCAATGTTACTCTATCGTTTATAGACGTTATTAAGAAGATATTTCCTTATGATTTTCTATCTAAAACGCACTTTCTTCCAACTCAACTAACGCCTAATACGCCAAAAGGACCAGTACTATTAGCACGATAACGGGTTAGTTTTTTACCCGACCCACCGCTGACTATGTTGCCACCAGTATTGAGATTGTATTTGCGATGACAGTGGTTACAAGTGGCAATACCCGTGTTATTGATTGTCAACTCATAGTTCCGTAGGGGCAACTCACGCAAGTCAAAGCAATTAGGACATTGCAAGTCATAGGCAAAGAAGAGGGCTGGGTTGTCTAGATTCCCATAACCAACTATGAGTCCATTGTTCATCCCGACATGCTTCCAAGACTCTAGTCTAAGGTCGATACCATCAAACCATACGGGTGCAGAAGAGCGTAGTCCTTGGTTGTTCTCGAACTGAAAACAATACCTCCCACTCGTGTAGGACGACTTGATGATACAAAAGACTCCAGGTGAAAGAGCATTCATTGCTGTTGCAAGAATTGGGTCTCTATGCGTGTCGTTATTAAATGTAAAGTAAGGATGATAGTTGCTGTATTCATAATCGAAATTGTCTCCACAAGATGAGAAAGACAATAAGATCATGAACACAACACACTTTAGAATTTCTTTCATAGGCTTTCCTTTATTCAAAAGGAATCATTGCCAACGCATCAGCAATCTTCTCTATACCCTCTTGCAAAGGCTTTGATACCATCGACTTAGCAAAGAATGGGATGTCTGCATCAATGGTTAATTTCATCTTAGAAGACGCCTCTGTTACAGGTAATATTTGTATCCAGAAGTTAAAAGAGAAGGGCGAGTTGTCACTCTCAAACTTGATAGTCTTAGGCTCATCACGCTCTATGATACGCATCGAAACTTGCCCAACAGGATCAACCTTAATCGATAAGGAATCATGGTCGAAACTAAGGTTCTGGAGTTTATCCTTTACCTTATCCATATCTTCATTACCGACTGATTCCTCTGGAAGATGGTCCTTTAAACGTTGTATATTAGTAAGATCACTCAACATAGCATACACGCTTTTCTGTGAGTGAGGAATCTGTTTTACACTGCTTTCAAACTTTGTCATTATGTTTATTGGTTATGTTTTCTTAGTCTTTCTGCCAATTCGCAGGATCCTTGCGCCACTCATGTAGCATAGTGACATCGGCTTCTTTGATGTAACCAGTTTCTAGAGCCGTCTCTACAACATGCTCATAATCGGTCAAGGTAACGAGTTTCACACCTGCTTCTTGGAATGCTTTCTCTGCGACGGGGAAGCCATAAGTATAAGAGGCAACCATACCAACAACTTCAAAACCAGCCTCTCTAAGAGCAGCAACAGCCTTTAAAGAAGAGCCACCAGTTGATATTAGGTCTTCAACAACAACCACCTTAGCACCAGCGGGAAGCTCTCCTTCAATCTGATTCTTCATTCCGTGGTCCTTTGGCTTTGGTCTTACATAAGCATAAGGCAATGCTAGTTCATCAGCAACAAGCATACCTTGCGCAATAGCTCCAGTCGCTACACCTGCAACAGCAGTAGCTTCTGGGAAGTTCTTCAGCACTGCATGCACTAGTTCTAACTTCACAAACGAACGCACATCATGGTATGATAGCGTCTTGCGGTTGTCACAATAGAAGGGAGACTTCCATCCACTAGCCCACGTAAAAGGGTCATTAGGTTGCAACTTGATCGCTTTGATCCCTAGTAACTTGCCTGCAAAGGCTTTCTTTAAATCGTTCATCTTGATAGTTTATGGTTATATTCTAAATGCAAACTTACACATTTTTTTGATATTAAAGGGCTAAAGGTAGGAAAAAGAATAGCTCTTTAATTGTTCTTGGCAAAGCCTAATGAGAGTACACTCAACTTCACGTTATCTCCTTTGAGTAGCTCTTGGGCAGCAGAAACAAGGGTTGCACCAGAGGTTATTATATCATCTATCAAAAGGATATGCTGCCCAGCTATACTGGAGGAGTCTGTTAATCGGAAGGCTTTCTCTACATTCTCATTGCGTTGCCAGTGGTCTTTTTGTGTCTGACTACCATGAAATGTAACACGTTGGAGAGCTTTTTCCAATATTGGAATACCTGTAACAGCACTAATGCCACGTGCTATCTCCATACTTTGATTGTATCCTCTCTCACGTAAACGTTGCTTAGTTAAAGGTACAGCAACGATAGCTGTGATTCCAACAAAGTATTGCTCAACGTTGAACTCATCTGCGATAAGGCGTCCCAAAGCCTCTCCTATCTCAGGATGATGCCCATATTTAAGCTTATAAATCAGTCGGCTTGTATCGGAATGAGGCTTATAAAAGAAGAGAGAAGCCCCTTTCTCTATTGGTATCAGCCCCCAAAACAAACGCACTAATTCGTTATCATAGGGTGAATGGACATATCCTGTACGGGGAAGTCGTAAGTTGCAAGCCCCGCAAAGGATCTCTTCAGACATGGACAAACGCTCTCCGCACACTGCACAGGCACGTGGGAAAAAGGTGTCTAAGAGTCTGGAAAGAAAGCTAATTGTCCTTTTCATTCTTCTATGAAGTCTACATCTCCATCGCTGTCAACCACTCCTTCATCAATACACTGCCGTATCAAGTCCATCGTGAAGCCACGTCCCATGGCGAACTTAATCAGTTTCATCGAACGCTCGTAATCGCTTTCTGCCTTAATCGTGCGGTACTTATTAGCCATTAAGGGGCGTAAAACCTCTAAGTACTCGGCATCATCAACAGCATCCAAAACGCTTGAAGCGATGTTACTATCCACTTTCTTCAACCAGAGAGCCTGCTCTATTTTACGTCTCCCCCACCTGTTGTAGCGTATTTTATCATGTACAAAGAACTGTGTGTAACGCTCATCATCAACATACTTCAGGCTTATCAATTTCTCAAGTATGCGTGTTTGTGCATCTTCGGAAAGCCCCCATTTGCGCATCTTCTCAATCATCTCACCCGAACAATGCTCTCCTTTTCGCACAGAGATCGGCAAGCTTTTTCAAGGCTTGAGGCTCTAATATCGGTCGTTTCTGTATCATCCTCTCATCGCTTTAACGAACCTCTGTTTGCCAAACTGGTCTTCCTTCAGTTCTATCTGTTTATATCCTAGATTGCTTAACATGTCTTTCACCTTATATATATATAGTGGATTGGTCTCAAAATAGAGCTTCCCTTCATCGGTCAAAGCCGTCACACCATATTCAGCAATAGCCCTATAAAACTTGATTGGGTCGTTATCAGGAACGAAGAGGGCTGTTTCTGGCTCATACTTCAGCACATTTTCCGCCATAGAAGAGCGTTCTTTATCGCAGATGTAAGGTGGGTTACTAACGATGATGTCCCACTTCTGTTCCTTAGCAGTAGCCGAAATCGATAAGATATCCTCCATCTCTAATTCCACAGAAGAGTCCCATCTATGCACATTGTCACGTGCTATCAGGAGCGCATCAGCCGATATGTCCCATGCAGTAACAGCCGAGTTATACAGATCTAAAGCCAGTGTCACAGCAATACAACCACTACCTGTACCCACATCTAGCACTTGCAGGGGGACAGGAGGTTGTAAGGCGCAATACGGATGATTGTTATCTGCTTCTATCCAATGGCACAACACTTCCGTTTCTGGGCGTGGTATCAATACACCAGGGGCAACTTTAAAACTACGACCACAGAATGTCTCCATGCCTAACACATACTGAACAGGCTCCGAAGAAGCAAGTCTTTGCATGATTTTATCGAGTTCCTCCGTTGCATCTCGGGATATTTCATTAACTTTGCCAGTATATATATCGGTTAAGGAAAGCCCAAACTTCACTTCCAAAACTAATCGGATGATAGCTTGTGCTTCGCCTTCTCCATATAAAGGAACAAGTCTGTGCCATAAATCTTGGTATGTCATAGATGCAAAGATATGAATTTTAATGATATGAAACAAGCCGATATTGACGAAAAATACATGCGCCGTTGTTTGCAATTAGCCTACAATGGGATGCTAGAAGCTAAACCCAACCCTATGGTGGGGGCTGTTATTGTAAGCAAAGAGGGCAGGATTATTGGTGAAGGTTACCATGTGCAATGTGGTAAGGGGCATGCTGAAGTGAATGCGTTTGCCTCTGTTAAGGAGGTTGACAGCCATCTCTTACATGATGCAACATTGTATGTTAGCCTCGAGCCATGCTCACATTATGGTAAAACTCCACCTTGTGCCGACTTGATTATACGCAAGGGCGTACACCGAGTAGTATGTGGCTGTATTGATCCCTTTGCTGAAGTGCATGGCAGAGGAGTACAGAAACTACGTGACGCAGGCATTGAAGTGACCGTAGGAGTACTCGAGAAAGAGTGCTTGGAACTAAACAAACGCTTCATAACATACAACACGCACCATCGTCCCTACGTCATCTTGAAGTGGGCACAAACGATGGGTAATCCTGCATATATAGGTTATCTGCCAAGCAAAGATTACCATCCTTTGAACATATCAACGCCTTTCACAAAGATGTTGGTACATAAGTTAAGGGCGGAGAATGACGCTATTCTCGTTGGAAGAACTACTGACGACTTAGAGCATCCACAGCTTACTGTAAGGGAGTGGAGCGGTAAGAACCCCGAAAAGATAGTTCTTTCACAACAGAAATCCACCTCATCTGCACAATACCCAAGTCCCCAATCCGTCCTTGAACACCTATATCAAGAGAAGAAACAAAGCCTCATTGTTGAAGGTGGAGCAAGTACTTTACAGAGCTTTATAGACGCTGGTTTATGGGATGAGATACGTGTTGAGACTGGTTCCTTATTGGTTGATAAGGGTGTAAAAGCCCCTCAATTACCTCCGAATATACGCATAACTCGTATCGAACAATGGGATGGAAACAAGATTGTAACCTATCACCGAGAAGAGAGATAAGCCCTTAGTCACACTTATGAGTCATGATGTTCAACACCATATCATCGGTATTGCACATCGCTTCCTTGCCTATGCTTGTAAGGTTAAGGATAGACTTATCAACGTCATCATCGATGATTCCCTCCGCAGCTGTCACATGTTTGCCTTCCATGGAGAGCGTTGCTGATAGTATAGCAGTGGATACTCCAGATGAAATCTTCAGTGAACAGCTAGGCTTCGCACCATCACATATCATCCCAGTAAGGTTTGCGATCATGTTTCACCGCATGGCAGACATTCACGTAATCACCTCCCATGAGGTAAGTAATGCCACAACTGGATCCAATACTTGCCACTACGCAACCGCAAAGGGCTGAGAGAGCACCCAAGCTCTGCTTTATATAGATGGCAGTTAGGTGACTTAATGCAAGCGCACGGACTAGTTCTTCACGCGTATTCTCGTTCTCCTTTGCAAAAACAGCTACTGGATTCGTTGCACAAATACCCTGGTTTCCAGAACCACTATTGCTCATCACGGGTATTAATGCACCTCCCATACGAGCATCACAGGCTGATGCTGTCTTCGAGATGATATGTGAATAGATACTGTTTCCGAATATTCCTCGACTCAAAGGACGGTCCATTATCTTCCCAAGGCAGTGCCCGTAATTACCTTTCAAAGCCTCTGCTGCAGCACGAAGGTTATATCGCTTCGCTTCAAGAATGAACTCTATCTCCTCAACGGGAGTAGTTGTTGCAAACTCCCAGACTGTTCGTAAGTTCAGATCAACGCCTTTGCAAGCAGCAACAGAACCACTCGGACCACGCTTATCCATACATACTTTGCCATCGACACTCTCGTAAACAAAGTTCGTATGACTACATGAGATGATGGCAACCGATTGGTGTTCTCCTGCCTCACAAATCGCTTCAATGTATAGTTTCTCGGTGATTCCTTCCTTCAACTTAATGTCTATTCGATTCTCACCAATAAACTTCTTGCCTTCTTCCAAGCCCTTTGGAGTAAGCTCCTTAATAACTTCTAATTGGTATTCGGACTTCCCTATCAATGCTCCCAAGGCAATAGCAATAGGCAAGCCTATCATCCCTGTACCAGGAATACCCACTCCCATGGCATTCTTAAGGATATTCGCAGAAAGCAACACACGCACTTTCTCGGGTTTAGAACCTAGTAGTTCGGCGGCACGAGCGACGCATAATGCCACAGCCATAGGCTCTGTACAGCCCACAGCAGGTACCACTTGATGATGTATCAAGCTGATAATTTGTTCTCTAATGTTTGTTTCTAGCATAATGATTTATATCGGTTTAGCCTGTTTATAGCATCTGATTTAAATGAAAAACACACCCTTTTGTCGTTCTTCTCACTAACAATTCTCAGAGAGGAGATTCCCCAATTCATGCCTCATAGCCTCCATCTTCTGTTGTCTATCTATAGAGAATGTAGTGCCATGAGCCTCTACATAATAAAATAAAGCGTATGCTTTTTCCTGTAAAAGAGAGCGCAAAGGATTACCCTTATAGCTTGCTTCAGCATAAAGAAGCTCTGCCACCATATCAATGCGGTCTATCCTCTCGTTCTCAGCCCATTGTTCTTTCGCATACAACAACAGCTCATCAACGGAGAGATTACGCAAGTCTTCATATTCACCAACATATTGTTTATAAAGGTCTTTTAGCTCTTTATCACGCTTCAAGTCATCTTCCTTTTTCGTTAGAAAGCGTGAGATTGCTGCGCTAAACTCCTCTATTAGTCTAATGAAATAATCTCGTTGCAACATAGTGTACTTCTTTTTATGTCACAAAAGTAAATAAAAAAAACATATAAAAGCTCTTTTCTCGAAGTTAATGTACAAATAACTTGAAGATTACTCCAACCTTTTACTAAATAAAAAAAGATGCTCTACACTTGCAACTATCAACTAGAACACCTATCTTTGTCGTACTCTACACCAACAAAGAGGTATTGTATGAAGATTAAAAAGATTTGGTTTGACAAGGACTACATCTATCTTACGAGTGAAGAGGGACAGACTCTTCGCCAGTCTCTACTATGGTATCCACGCCTTGCAAAAGCCTCTAAGGAAGAGAGAGAACGATATCGTATAGGCTTTGATGGTATCCATTGGCGTAATATAGATGAAGATATTAGCTTTGAAAGCTTCACCTATGACGATGCAGAACCTACTATTAACTTTTAGTAAACAGCACTACTCCGCCTGCTCTATGCTCTCCCATAGCTTCTTATAGAACGGATGCTGCGTCATTGTTTGTACGTTTCCAAGGATGATAAGTTTCATCCTTGCACGCGTAATAGCCACATTCATGCGACGCAAATCACGCAAGAATCCTATCTGACCAGCGTCATTTGAACGCACTAAAGAGATGAGTATCACATCCCGCTCTTGCCCTTGAAAGCCGTCAACTGTGTTTACGCTAATCAAAGAACGGTATGGTTTAAAGAACTCGCGCTTCTTAATTAGCCCCCTCAAGTACTGTACCTGCGCACGATAAGGCGATATTACACCTACATCAATACGCTCATCTAAGATGCGTTGTTTGCCTATCTTCGTAAAATAAGATTGTAGTGTTTGCAATGTCAATTCGGCTTCTCCCTTGTTAATACGCCCAAATGACTCACCAACAAACTGCTCTTTAAAGATAGATTTATCCTCATTTTGTCCCCCTTCTGATTGATTCTCTAGACTCGAATCGGACGTATCTATCCACACCATTGGGTTATCGTAATCAAGGATACCACGGTATTTTATCTGTGGCGCACTCTCTACTTGCCCTCCATAGAACCAGTTGGACGAGAAGCGCATAATCTCTTCATTCATCCTATATTGCACCTTCAACAACGTTACAACCTCTGGTTTGTTCTCTACGACACGCTCCATTAATGTTTTACCCAGCCCTGCATGCAAAGCAGCTAAGCTCTTCACCGTTGGTGGTAATTGGCAATGATCACCTGCAAAGATAACTCTTGATGCCCTACGAATGGGTATCCAGCATGCCGCCTCAAGTGCTTGTGCAGCCTCATCTATAAATAAGGTGGTGAACTTCTGACCCTCCATTACCCTACTATTTGCCCCTACTAAGGTCGAAGCAATCACCCTCGCCTCACCAAAGAGTTCGCTATTGATCCTAATTTCAAGCTCTGTGGCACGACTTTTCAGGCGTTCCATCTTCTGATGATAATTCTCTGAACTCCGCTTACGATGGTTTCTTAACTCCCGAATAGCCTTACGGATAGACCATAATTGAGGGTAGTCTGGATGCGCCTCAAACTTCCTTTCATAGGTAAAACCAAGCATTTTATCATTCACACGAGTAGGATTACCTATGCGAAGGACGTTGATTCCACGATCAACTAACTTCTCCGATATCCAATCAACAGCCATATTACTCTGCGCACAAACCAACACTTGACTCTCACGCATGAGTGTTTCATTGATTGCTTCGACCATTGTTGTGGTCTTACCTGTGCCTGGAGGACCATGCACAATGGCTACATCTTTTGCCCACAACACTTCATTAACGGCCTTTTCCTGCGTTGGATTCAACCACGGGAGACGGATAGGAGCAAAAGAGAACTTACCCACTTTTTGTCGAGAATAGAACAAGTCACGCAAGTAAGCAAGCCTATTTCCCTTAGCTTTCATCGCTCTTTCTAAGGCATCAAACATCATTTGATAACTCGTCTCATCAAATCCTAGCTGACACCCAACCTGCTGCTGTGCTGATTGAAGTTCGAGTAAAGGAGCCGAGTCGGGCACAGCAACAACCATTCTATCGCCATCCACATAAGAAACAGAGCCTGTAAAACGGAAATATTCCAGCTTATTTGCGTTCGTACTAACACTCACCTCTTTTGCAAGAAACTTGAAGAACAAGACTGGACGACCGCTTTCAAAGTTATGTTCAATATCTCCGTCTTGCGTTCGAAACACCTCAATACATAATTGGTTGAGCCCATTATAAAAGCGTTTACCCACTCTTAATGGGAACCAAGCATCTCCTCTTTTCACCTTCCTATGCATACCTGTAGCCTCAGTTTGCTTCCTGAAGGCTTCCTTCTCAGCGTAGTATTCCATCTGAAGTAGCATCTTTTGCCGTTGTAGTGCTTGTATCGGAGATTCCTGTGTCATCGATTGTCTATTATATTAAAAACATGTTTCCGCTCGTCACAAAACGAACATTACAAAGATACACATAATATTCCAATAAGGCAACAAAGCTTCATTTAAAGCCTCCCCAAGCCCCTCCAAAGGAGGGATGTGCCTAACGGGAGACTATTAGGAGAGGCTGGGGTGATGTATAACGAGGCTATGATTCGGTACACAGAAACGATGAAGACAAAACAAAGGAAACGCCCTCTTGAAATGGAGAAGGGCGTTTCCTTGCAATGAAGAGAGCCTCTCTTTGTCATGAAAAGACGCCCTCTTTGGATGGAAAAGATACAAACCTATAGGGCAGATGTCCATGTCTATCCCTACTTTGGGGCATTATCTCTGATTAGAAATATCTATCCTAACCAACTATCATTAGGCACCCCTCCCCTTAGGGGAGGCTGGGTGGGGTTTCCAACGAGGGCGTCTGTCCCTACTTTGTGGTGCTCTATTCCACAGAACAAATAGCCTGTCTACTTGTTAACCAGTCCACTCGTCAACTCTCCCTAATCTGAATTTTGAATTAAAGCAAAGCCTCTTTTATAGTTTTTTGTATGACCTTTTGCATCACTTCTATCAATTAATTACTACTTTTGCGATTAGATAGAAATTCGCAATTAAATACTTTTAAACTTATGAAAAAGACTAATATGCAACAAAAGCAGAGCCTTCCATCAGAGTGTACAACCATCATTATCGGACAGGAACAGACCGCAGACGGATCAATGATAGTAGCTCGTTCTGAAGATTGGGACGCTATGGTAGCTAAGAACTATGAGATCTTTAAAGATACAGAAAACGGCTCTCAAGAGTTCGTGGCACTTGATAGTCCGTTCCGTTGTGAGCTTCCTTCTAAGGCATTAGGCTATCACGCACTCTCACCTCACCATCTCCACCACCATTGGGGAAGTGCTGGTTTCAACACAGCAGGCGTTGGCATGAGTGCAACTGAGAGTATCTTCAGTAGCGATGAGGCGTTAAAATACGATCCATTGGTGGAGAATGGCGTTGCAGAAAACTCTGTTTTCAATATCACCTTACCATATATACATACAGCAAGAGAGGGTGTTGAACGTCTAGGGAATGCTTGTTGAAAAGTACGGAATAGCCGAAGGCTTCGGTATAGGTTTCGTCGATAAGGATGAGATCTGGTACTTTGAGACAGCTTGTGGACACCGTTGGTTAGCCTGTCGCATGCCACGTGATCAATACTTCGTTACGGGTAATCAGAGTCGTTTCCGCAAGTATGATCCAAACGACAAGGACAACTATTTAGCATCAGCCGACCTCATAGAGTTTGCCGAGAAACATGGTCTCTACGATCCAGCTAAGGGCGAGTTCGACTTCCATGAGGCTTATGCTCGTGATGTAGAGTTGGATACCACTTATAATTACCCACGTGTATGGGGCTTGCAACAGTTCTTCTCTCCAGAGATAAAGAACGATGTTACGAAGAACACCTTCCCGGTCTTTGCGAAAGCCAGCACATAAGATTTCACTGACAGAACTACGCTCTGCTTTCCGCTTCCATTACGATAACACGGAGCATGACCCATATCTCCATAGTAATCCAAAGGAGGTTTATCGCCCTGTATCTATCTTCCGTACGACTCAAACTCACCTCTTACAGGTACGCCCAGAGCTGCCTCAAGCCATCGGATGTATCAACTATGTCGCAATGGGAATGGCTGATCTTGGAGTCTTCCTTCCACTCTATCAGGGTGTGACGTCATACCCAGAAGCCTATACAAAGGGCACCAATGAGTCAAGTGCAGACTCTGCTTATTGGAAGTTCCGCAAGGTAATGGCATTGGGAATGACCAACTATAACAAGTATGCACCAGTCATCAAAGAAGCTTACGCAGCCTTTGAAGCAGAGACAGACCAGCGTCAACGCGAAATGGAAGAGGAGTATCTTCGTATCTATAAGACACAACCATTCCATGCACAGGATATGTTGCAAGCCTTCTCTGATAAGGTACTCAACGATGCTCTAGCACTAGCCGATCAATTACAAGAGAAGCTCTTTACGCTGCTTACTCAGGACATCCAACAGGAGTATCTCTTCCATGGTGCATAAGAGAAAAAGCCGCTTTTGTGCTTAGGAAATAAATAAAAGAACTATTTACAAAGGTATATAAGTTTTTTTTCCTACCTTTGCAGCAATAAAGGGGATGTCCTCTTATAGGACAACCATTCTATAAGAGGCATCTCTATTAATGGTTTGCTCTGATAGTTCAATGGATAGAACGGAGGTTTCCTAAACCTTTGATCCGGGTTCGATTCCCGGTCGGAGTACTCTTAAAGACTAACCTAGACTATTATGATTGGCGCTATTATTGGAGATATAGTAGGCTCTCGCTTTGAATTCGGAGCGGCTCCAAAAGAAGGATTCGACCTATTCACAGAAGATTGCTCATACACAGATGACACCATTTGTACTATCGCTATTGCCGATGCGATACTAAATGGTCGTGATTATCAAGATAGCTTACTCGATTGGTGCAAACGCTATCCTGATCCCTATGGGAGGCTATGGTTCTTGGTTTGACGAGTGGTTACATGCAGAACACCCACAGCCTATGAACTCCTATGGAAATGGTTCGGCAATGCGTGTCAGTTCGATAGGCTGGCTCTTTGATGAGTGGGAAGATGTGATCGAAGAAGCGGCTAAGAGTGCACGAGTTAGTCACAATCATCCAGAGGGAATAAAGGGTGCGCAATGTGTTGCCGAGGCTATTTGTTGGTTGCGTCTAATGCGTTTCTCCAAGGCAGATGTTGAGAAGAAAGTACACAAGTTCTTTGGTTATGAATTGCCATCCATGCGTAACATCCTAAAGATTGGGGCTGAAGGTCACTTCGATGCAACCTGTCAGGAGACTGTTCCAATGGCGTTACGTTGCTTCATGGATGCCAATAATTTTGAAGAGACGATACGCCTAGCTGTTATGTGTGGAGGCGATACCGATACGAAAGCATGTATAGCTGGTTCTATTGCAGAAGCCTACTATCAGGTGCCAGAATGGATGATTGAGAAAGCAATCGACTATCTTCCTGGTGACATGCTAGACGTATTGGGGCAGTTTTACGAGCGTGTTAAGAACCTTTGCCAACCTTGGAAAGCAACTCAATAAGCTGTGACTGATACTGCTTCCCAGTCTCTTCTCCAATGCGAATCATGTCCTTTATCGCCTTAGTATTGAAGTCTTTTACACCATAAGAGCCTAAGTTGGGATTGATGTAGATGTCGGCTTGGGTACGATTAACATTATATTTCTTTATATCAGGGCGTTCCGCCAACCAATCCAACACGCCACCCATTCCCTTCAAAAAGGCTAATGGCGAATGATAATCATCGTGTTTATCCTGTTGGAGATCAATGGCAATAACAATGTCGGCACCCATCTTGCGCACAACATCTACTGGGAGATTATTAATCATACCGCCATCAACAAGCGTCATAGTATCTAATGGAATCGGTTTGAACACTCCCGGAATAGCCATACTAGCCCGCATATTACGAGCCAAAGAACCTGTATCGAGCACAATCTCTTGCTGTTTCCGAATATCGAAAGCCACACAAGCAAAGGGAATAGGCTTTTGCTGTAATCCACGTTGTACGGGGGAATGAGCGACAAGAGTATCTAAGAAATTATAGATATGGTCACCATGCAATAGACCGAAAGCCTCATTTGCTCCCTGTTCCAGCCTTTCGACGAACGGGAAAACCGAACAGATAGTACACACCATCCTCTTCTTTGAACACCTTTCCCATAAGAGTTGTATCGCGATCAGCCATCAATGAAAGCCAATCTTGCGAACGGAAAAGGGTGTCGATATCATTCGCTCGATAGCCCTCAGCATATAGCCCACCGATAATTGAGCCTATACTTGTCCCAGCGATATAGTTGATAGGAATGCCCACACGCTCTATCTCTTTCAATACTCCTACTGCCGCAGCTCCTTTCGCACCACCTCCTCCAAGCACAAGTCCTATCTTTGGACGACTTACGGGAGCTTTCGTTGTCTGTTGGGCAATACTATTCAGTCCACAGCATATTATCATTAGAAATACAAAAAAAACCTTCTTCATAAGGGCAAAAGTAATGTTTTTCTAAAAGATTAGCGTGTTTTACGAGTTTATTCTTCATTTTATTAGTTCTAATTAAAACCTATCAACACCCCCAATTACCAATAACGCCTTTCCTCGTAATCCCTTTCATTTGTCTACTTTCCCATCAACTTGTCTACTTGTAAACCCGTTTACTTGTCAACTTTTCCTTACCTTTGCAGCATGAAGTTCCACCCGTTAGTAATAGATACACCTCTCCCCACCTGCTTTCAATAATCCTTTTGATTATGAACCAGACGCACTCTGTCGTGCTGCTGCTGCTCAATTACAGGCTACATTGCCCCCGACACCTATTGAGGGAAAGATGTATGGCGTATTAGTTGTTGAACATCAAGGACAGATAGGATACCTACAAGCCTATTCAGGACAGATGGGAGAAAGGTGGAGAAGACTATGTTCCCGCAGTATTCGACTATCTACAACCAGGAGAATACTTCAAAGTCCACGAGGAAGAAATAACTCTTCTCAACAAGAGAATAGCGCAGTTGAAAGCCTCAACAGCCTATAAGGAGACAAAAGAGAAGCTCTCTCAACTTCAGAAAGAGGCGACAGAAGCTATTGAGCAAGCACGCAGAACAATGCAAGAAGCCAAACGATTGCGTGAAAAGAGACGCAATGAGAACGCTGTAATAACCGATGTAGAACAAGCTGAAATGATAAGAGAAAGTCAGTTTCTAAAGGCTGAATTGCATCGAACAAAGGTGTTATATACGGAAAAAATCACGGCTGCCAAGGAGGGACTGGCTCACTATCAAGAGAGGATAACAGCGTGGAAAAGAGAGCGAAAGATGAAGTCTGACCACCTACAACAATGGCTCTTTCTCACAGTTCAATTTGCTCAATGCTTGCGGAGAGACGAAGAACTTACTCACAATCTTCCGTGAGTATTATCTAAAGAATAGTCCAGCACGTACACAAGTTGCCCATCTGTCACTAGCCACCGAGAGTGTCGCTCCATCGTTACTTCCGCCTGCTGGTGCTGGAGAATGTTGTGAACCAAAGCTCTTGCAATATGCCTTTCTGCACGGATATAAGCCTATCTCAATGGCAATGTTTTGGTGGGGAGCATCACCAAAGACAGAGATTCGACAGCATGGAAACTATTATCCAGCCTGCAACGGGAAGTGTAAACCTATATTAGAATGGATGTTGAAGGGTTTACAAACGCCTTTGTTTGGTGAGAAGATAGTGACAAGTCATAAGAAAGAAGCTGAACGGATAAAGTTAGAAACACTTTACGAGGATGATTATTTGGCTGTTGTCGTAAAGCCATCAGGCTTGCTTTCTGTTCCTGGGAAAGGTGATCAACCTTCTGTTTATAGTCTATTAAAGACACAATGGAACGGTAAGAGTGATGTATTCATCGTACATCGATTGGACATGGCGACGAGTGGTTTGCTTGTTGTGGCACGTTCATTGGAGATTTATAAGGCTTTGCAAGCGCAGTTTATACAGCGTTCTGTAAAGAAGACATACGTTGCTTTGCTCCCAATGTCTTTCCTCGATAAAGCTTATCCTTCGTCGGGTAGGATTGAATTACCCCTTTCCCCCGATATCAATGACCGCCCACGACAATGCGTCGACTATCTACATGGAAAACAAGCAATCACTGATTACCATGTAATTGGCGAAACCTTCTATGGAAAAGAGAATCTACCAGCTGTAAAGATAGAACTCCATCCACTAACAGGACGCACCCATCAATTACGCATCCATTGTGCTCATCCCGACGGATTAGATACGCCCATCATTGGTGATAAGCTTTACGGACAACGTGCAGAACGCCTTTGGTTACACGCAGGACACCTTGAGTTCATGCATCCAATCAGTCGGGAACAAATGAGTTTCGATACTCCTTTATAAGTATCGAAGCGGGGTTATTCGGCGTCTTCCTCTATCCTTTCAACTCTAGGAATACCATTCTTCGCTTGTTTTGCATGTGACCTCACCACAAGTGGAACATTCTCTATCAAAACATTACTTGTGTTCAATCCTAAAGAACGGGTCATACTTAGTTTCAATCGGTCAATCCATTCATAGGCATCCATGATAAGGCGCTCCTTAAAAGAGAAGGAGGTGAAAGTGGCATAGAGCCTATTAATCAGTACAAAGACAAAGTTTCCCATAACATCATGCTTAGCTAATGACGGATAAGATGACGCTAGTGAAAAGCCATCTTTAGCCACCATATCCTCGATTATCTGCCTGAAAATAACGATTAACAAGTGGATGAACACGGAATCCTAAACGTAAGTTGATGCGGTAAAGAGTATCAGGAATCAGCGTCGTAACATCATATTCCAGTGTTGAAGGGCTGTCCTGATAGTCTATATGCAGCAAGAAATAATGATCAGCACGCATTGGGTGCTTATTAATTATCGAATAGAGAATCTTCTGTTCGATGTCATATTTACCACCAAGTTTGCTTAGATAGACTATATTCGTGGCATACTTGGGAATAGAATCATCGTTCTTTATATCGGAGATGATACTAAATGATTTGCGAATATCACGTATCTGAATCTGTGCGTTACGAATGGTTGTGGCGTTGTACCATACATACATGATGATTATCATCACACTGGCAAGAAGCATGGTAACCCATCCACCATTCATAAACTTTGCCATATTGGCAATAAAGAAGATGCTCTCTAACCCCACAAAGACGATGAGGAACAAAGAGATTAGCCAACGATTTACACGACGAATAGTGAGATATGCACTCAAAAGGAGTGTTGTCATCAGCATGGTTATCGTAATAGACAAACCATAAGCAGCCTCCATTCGCTCTGAACTCTCGAAGAAGAGAATGACAATCACACATAGAATGTAGAGTGACATATTGACAAACGGAATATAAAGCTGCCCTTTCACATCAGTAGGATACTTAATCTTCTGACGTGGCCAGAACTTCAAGTTCATCGCTTCACTGAAGATAGTAAACGACCCACTAATCAATGCTTGACTCGCAATGATTGCTGCTATCGTTGCCATGATAATGCCAAAGAAGAGCATGCCGTGGGGCATGATGGCATAAAAAGGGTTCATCCCAGGATTCAAACTATCTGTATGCGCAATTATCCAGGCTCCTTGACCTAGATAGTTGAGGATGAGCATGACTTTAACAAACGCCCAACTGGTTCGGATATTATTGATTCCACAATGTCCTAAGTCGGAGTATAAAGCCTCAGCACCAGTCGTACAAAGGAAAACCGCACCTAAGATTAAGAACCATTCAGGGTTGCTTGCCAACAAATGAACGGCATGTAAAGGGTTAAAGCCTGTAAAATGGGGATGTAAGCACCTATATTTGCAGCTCCGAATACACCTAACATTGTGAACCATAGTAACATCAATGGACCAAAAAGCTTACCTATAGCATTTGTACCGAACTGCTGAATAAAGAACAATACGGTGACAATACAAAGGGCAATAGGTACTACTGGAGTCTCTGGCTCATAGACTTTCAAACCTTCAATAGCCGAGAGAACAGTGATAGAAGGTGTTATGACACCATCAGCTATCAGTGTACTGGCTCCGACAATCGCCAAGAAATAGAACCACTTACGACTATGTCGACGTATCAAAGCATACAGAGCCAGTATTCCACCCTCCCCCCTTTATTATCAGCACGAAGTGCAATTAAGACATACTTAACCGTTGTTTGGAGTGTTAACGTCCATATAATACAGGAGACAGCACCTATGATATACTCCGCATTAACAGGATTCCCTGCTCTTACTATTGCTTTCATCACATACAAAGGAGATGTTCCTATATCTCCAAAGACAATACCTAATGTCACAATCACGCCTATCAAACTAAGTTTATGACGTGTTGAATTGTTACAATTGTTATCCTGAGTCATTATAACTAAACTTTAAAACGGGTGCAAAGGTAAATAAAATCAGGATAACGACACCATCAACCATTGGCTTTTATCTATATTTCTTTTGCTGTTTACCTTATTTACAGTAACTTTGCAACCTATAAATAACAATCAAACATATATGGAAGAAAAGAAATTCAAGCGCACTACTGTTACGGCTGCATTGCCTTATGCCAATGGTGGTGTACATATAGGACACCTTGCAGGTGTATATGTTCCTGCCGACATCTACGTGCGTTATCTTCGTCTGAAGAAGCGTGATGTGATCTTTATTGGTGGTAGTGACGAGCATGGAGTACCTATTACTATTCGTGCAAAGAAGGAAGGTATCACTCCTCAAGATGTATGTGATCGCTATCATAAACTTATCAAAGATTCCTTTGAAGAGTTCGGAATATCATTCGATATATATAGTCGCACAACAAGTAAAACGCACAACAAGTTTGCTTCAGACTTCTTCCGTAAGTTGTATGATGATGGTAAACTCATCGAGCAAGAGAGTGAGCAATATTACGATGAAGAGGCTCATCAGTTCTTGGCAGACCGCTATATCATGGGAGAATGCCCTCACTGTGGTAACCCCAATGCGTATGGTGACCAATGCGAGAAGTGTGGTAGCGACCTTAGTCCTATGGAATTGAAGAATCCTCACTCTACTATCTCTGGCTCACAACCTGTTATCAAGAAGACAAAGAACTGGTACTTGCCCCTGAACAATTACCAAGAATGGTTGAAACAATGGATTCTCGAGGATCATAAAGAGTGGCGTCCAAACGTTTACGGACAGTGTAAGAGCTGGCTGGATATGGACTTGCAACCTCGTGCAATGACCCGTGACCTCGACTGGGGAATCCCTGTTCCTGTAAAAGGAGCTGAAGGCAAGGTCTTATATGTTTGGTTTGATGCACCTATCGGATACATCTCAAATACGAAAGAATTATGCGATAGCGATCCAGAACACTTTGGCAACTGGCAAAAGTGGTGGCAAGATCCAGAGACAAGATTGGTTCACTTCATCGGAAAGGACAACATTGTCTTCCATTGTCTCATCTTCCCAACGATGTTGAAAAGCCCACGGCGATTACATACTACCCGACAATGTCCCTGCAAATGAGTTCTTGAACCTTGAGGACAATAAGATTTCTACAAGCAAGAACTGGGCTGTTTGGCTCCATGAATACCTTCGCGACTTTGAGGGGAAGCAGGATGTTCTGCGTTACGTATTGACTGCCAATGCTCCAGAAACTAAGGATAACAACTTCACATGGAAAGACTTTCAAGAGCGCAACAACTCTGAGCTCGTTGCTGTCTATGGTAACTTTGTGAACCGAGCATTGCAGTTAACGAAGAAGTATTGGAATGGTATCGTACCAGCTTGCGGTGAATTACAGGAAGTGGATCGCCTAACTATACAAGAGTTTAAGGATGTCAAGGCAAAAGTAGAGGCTTATCTCGAAGTATTCAAGTTCCGTGAGGCACAGAAGGAAGCGATGAACCTTGCCCGTATCGGTAATAAATACATCACAGAATGTGAACCATGGAAGGTTTGGAAGACTGATCCTAAGCGTGTGGAGACAATTCTCTATATCTCACTTCAGCTCGTTGCAAACCTCAGTATTGCCTTCGAACCATTCTTGCCATTCTCTAGTAAGAAGCTACGTGAACTCATTAATATGACGGAGTACGACTGGAGTGAACTTGGTTCAACCGATCTCCTCCCTGCAGGTAAACAGCTGGCAGAACCAGAACTCCTCTTCGAGAAGATTGATGACGAGGCTATCGAGGCACAGCTCCACAAAGCTAGAAGAGACCAAGAAAGCCAATGAAGCCGCATCATATAAGGCTGAACCAATTAAGAAGGAGATTCCTTTCGAAGACTTCGAGAAGCTCGATATCCGTGTAGGACATATCATCAAGTGCGAGAAAGTGAAGAAGAGTAAGAAGCTCCTAAAGTTCACTATCGACGATGGTTCAGGTGTTGAGCGCACCATCCTTAGTGGTATTGCAGCCTATTATGAGCCAGAACAGCTCACAGGTAAGGACGTTCTCTTCGTTGCTAACTTTGCTCCTCGTAAGATGATGGGCATTGAAAGCCAAGGAATGATCCTCTCCGCTGTCAATTTCGACGGCTCACTCACGGTTACAACAACCATGGGCGAGGTGAAACCAGGTAGCCAGGTAGGATAAAAGCCTCACACCTACAAAGGATGTATCAAAACGCAATCACCTTTTTGAGATAAGCAAACACTTTAAAACTAACCAATAAGAAAGACCATTTCCGAACTCCTCTCGAGTAAAGAAATGGTCTTCTTTGTATAGCCTCCCCAAGCCCAAGCCTCACCCCCAGCCCCTCTCCCGAAGGAGAGGGTAGCTCAAGGAGGGGATGTCCCGAACCCTACTTACATGCTTTCAGTCGTTTCAAACTATATCCAATATGTTTCTTTGCTTTCTGTCTAAACCCGATGTTACTATCCCCCTATGTTCCTCTGTTACTATGTCTTCAAAGCCCATGTTCTTCTGTCTCATACAAAAGCCCCACCCCGTTAGGTTGGGGTGAGGCTGTACCACGGAAGCGAGAGAACCAAATTAATACACTAGTTTTGAAAGACATTAATTTCACAATTAATATAATCGATTGTCTTATTACAGAACGATTGATACCCTGAATCAATCTATAAAATGCTCCCGTGGTATAAAAGCCGACACTAAGAAAAGCCTCCCCAAGCCCGAAGGAGGGGATGTCCATAACCCTACTTACAGGCTCTCAGTCGTTTCAAACTATATCCAATAAGGACATCCCCTCCTTCGGAGGGGCTTGGGGAGGCTTCTTTTGTTGTGGGGCTTCTAACCTGCCACTGGTCCATTTCTTCTTTATTCTCCTTTTCTTTTGATTCGGGGGCGGGGGTGGGGCTTTTCTTCCTAGCAGGATTATCCACTGACACCTCCGCAGCATGGGCAGCCTCACGCATTTTAGCTTTAGGGGTGAAGATAATCTTAGGAGTTTTGAGTGTGGCTGCTGTCACGTCCTTCATGTCGTCCATCATCTTTGGAGGGAAGTAAATGCGGAGCGAACCGAGGTCGCCGAGGTCAATACTGGCACCCATCTTCAACGAGCGGCACGCCATCTTGCCCAGCGTGATAAGCGTATTCATCACGTCACCACGCGAGAGCGATGTTTCGTCCATAATCATGTCGCAAAGTGCATCAAGCGTCATGTGTTGGTTACTCTTGGGCACAGCATAGTACACCGTCTGCCCTTTCTTCTTTCCGATTGTTTGTTTCTTTGATTTTACTTCGAATTCTACCATAGCATTATACTTTTAAATGGTTGATAAATATGTTATTAAAACTCTTTCTCTATTGGTATTCCACACTTCGTTTCAAGGGTGTTTAAGACTCTTCATCAAAGGTGTTTAACACTATTGATCAAAGGTGTTAAACACCTACAGCCAAGAGTGTTTAACACCTTTGAGACTCGTTATTCTGTATCCTACTTCAATCGCCTTACGGCTGTTTTTAAGGTGTCGCCTTTTAGAGGACGACACCTGTAAAAGGCAAGCGCACGGACTACTGAAACGCCTCTGCCCTGTACCCGGAGTAGCGGCCGCTGCTGCCCACGTCGACGTGACCACTGTAGATGGCCAGGTAGTATGCTTCGCTGCTGTACCATCCGTTAGCACTTGACAACCAATAGTAGCCGATGTTGCCAACGCTGTACAGCCGACCAGAGTCGTAGTAACCCAAGGCGGGCAGGTAGAAGTAGTTGTTTGCATCGGCAGCGGAAGGAAGGGTACTAGATGCGGGCCAACTTTGGCCTCTGCTTGCTGGTCGCCAATCAATGCCGTCGGCAGCAGTGTTGCTGTTGTAACCGATTATGTATGCCTTCTTCTTAAACCACATACCACCTTTATATAAGTGACCCATTGTTGTCCATAATTCGTCTGCGTCCCAACGGGGGTCGCCCTTGGCAGCGTACCAAATCATCTCGTTCACGTTTGGAAGGTCTTTGCATGAGTGGATAGCGGGGTTACTCATGCGCCAACCTGGGTAACTTTCGTTGTAGTAACGAGGGTCAGTGTTGCTCTTGGCGTAGTTGCTGTTAGCGCGATAGGTCAACACAGGCTGGTCTTTATTGGCTGACCACCATTCGTGACCCTTCCAGTATTGTTCCTGAGCGTCCCACATGTAATAATGGTCGCCATCGTAGTTCTTTATTTGTAAATCAGCTTCCATGTTGACGTATTCGTTCTTTGCAAAGGTATGGGAAGGAATAATCTTGGTAATTGTTCCCTCTATGTTCGTTGCAACATCCTTTACCCAGTAACGAATCCTTAAAGTGTGCGTGCCAGGCTTGATAACCATGTAAGCACCATTGGTTGTTAGGTTAGCAGAAGTGTTTGTCAATGGGAAACCATTAGTATAAGCACCACTACCCTTGGTTTCAAGCACAATCTGTTTTCCGTTACCTGTACCTGTTAATGCGCCTGCACCAGTGTCTGCGGTTGGATCAAGTGTATAGGTATAGGTTGAGGTAGTTGTAATGTCGTTGTCTGATGTTACTTCTATCTTGGTAAGATAGCAATGCTTAGTATATCATCGTTTGTATAAGGCTTAAAAACGAGGTAAGCAGCCTTGTGGTCGAGTGCGAACTCAAACTCGTGGCTTGTAGCGTTACGTGTTGCCTTAGCTATACCACAATCGCCTGATGCGCCGAAGTGAGCTGTGGTATTAGGCTCTGTTTGTGTCTGATTCGCAGAGATGGTTACCTTATCCTTGTTACCATTCTTGCCAGGATAATAGACTTCGTATGAAGATTTGGCGGTGTATTTACCAGGCATTAAGAACTTGAAAGAGGCTGTCTTGCCTGTTGGCGAGTTGCTACTTTGCTTCCAATTGCCGCTATCGTCCTTAACCCAAATCTTATCGCCTGCTTCCCAATAGAATTTGCCATCTGCCTCCATGGTTGTGCGTGTTGCAGGTTCGCCAGTGCTGAATGCTGTTAAGCCTTTATCGTCAGTGGAGGTCTTGCCGTTCTGTGCTAAATCATCATTTGCACAAGAGGCAAAAGCTAATGTTAAACCACACACGACAGCTAAAGATGCTAGTCGTGTGATGAGTGAATGTCGTTTCATTGTTTTCTTCATTGTTACTTTGTTCGTTTTGTTAATTACTCGCTGTTAGTCTTCCCATGAATGGTTCTCTTCCTCATCTTCTTCCTCAGACAACCAGTTAGGTGCTCGCTTTGCACTTGTTATGGTTCCGCCTGGGTTTGCTGGGTTGTGTTGACCATTAAAAGGAGAGCCTGCCATCAAATTAGTGGTTTCGTTTACTTGGATTATCATACACTCTGGTGCAGAATAACTCTTCTTTACTTGCTTTTTTCTCATTACTTCATTGATTAAAATAGTTGTTATTTCGTTCTTATTTTGCTCAAAATCGAGTTCACAAAAGGGCATAAAAAAGCGAACAAAGGAAACTCTTGAAAGTCCTTTGTTTACAGGGGTTACGGCACGCTTCGCGCGCGCGTATGCGAGAAGAAAAAATGTGTTATTGTACGCTAGGTGCGCATATAGTGTGTGTGTGTGTGTGTGTAGCAAATTATTTGGATTGACCAAAGATAAAGTGCAAAAAGATGCAAAGAATCGAATAATTCTTTGCAGTACTTCGTTCACTTGATATGTCATTGCTAACTGTTTCACGGCGGCAAAGGTAAGAAGAAATAATTAAAGGGGCAAGGAAAGTAGAGAGAAAGTTGCCTTACCCCTACGTACTTTTACTCTATCCTCACACTCTTTCCATCCTTATAACAGGCGATGGTGCGGTTACCTTTCTTATATATATCCTCATTGCCGGGCATATCCAACGTAAAGCCAGCAGCTTTGACTTGCGCTACAAGGTTATCGTATGCAGGCTGATTGAATACTGCGATAATCATTGCGCCATCCTTGAAAGCAATGTAACTAGACACACCCTTACGCATTGGCTTTGGATAGTCCTCATACTTATCAGCGGTGAGGAGCTTTGCTAAAGCACAATTCTTATAATACATCTTAGAGAACTTATCGAGTCGATAAACCTCATAGTTCGTTTTCAGCTTATAGCCATACTTCTTGGTAATAGCAGCCGTCTTATCTGGATTCTGGAACATATCCAGTGCCTCAGCAATACTGATTACGTCCTTTATGGGTTCAACACTTACAACCGTATCAGTAGTTATAGGCTTCGATGTGGGCTGTGTTGCACTTTGCTGCGTACCACAACTACTAAAACTAAAGACTGCCACAACAAGGGCAATTGCTATCCATACATTCTTCTTCATAATCATTCCTTATTTTGTCGTATTGATTCTTTCATGTTTAACTGATGATAAACACCTATTCTATTTCCCGATTATCTCCTGCATCTCTTGCCTCACCTCGGCAGCCGTAACAGTATGCAATGAGCCTTCTTCCACCTCCAACAGGCAATCAGCAAAGCGCACAGCCAATTCCAAATCATGTGTAGAAAGCAAGATGAGTTTATCTTTCTCATGCGCCATAGAGCGTAACAACTGAAAGGTCTCCGCCTTAGAAGGGAAATCGAGAAAGGCAGTTGGCTCATCAAGGAGTATGATGGGTGTCTCTTGTGCAAGTGCCTTTGCAATCATCACCTTTTGTCGCTCGCCATCAGAAAGCGTCTGAATCATCCTATGTCGAAGTGGTTCTATCCCCACAGAGCGGATAGCATCATTAACAACTGCACAATCTCTAGCACGCAACTTACCAAAGAAACCTGTGTAAGGGGAACGCCCCAAACCGATAACCTCTGCCACCGTCAGATTCTGCACATCAGGTTTCTGTGTCAGGACAATGCTTATCTTTCGTGCCAATGCTTGCTGTGTAAAGGTCTCTATGCCTTTCCCATCTAATAGAAGGTTGCCCGATAGCTTTGGAAGAAAGCCTGTCAATGTCTTTAGGAGCGTAGACTTACCGATACCGTTCCGCCCTATTAAGCAATGTAATTGACCGCTTTGCAACTCTACATTCACGTCAGAAACAAGTGCTTGCGAAGCCGTATAGCCTACAGAGAGATGTGACAGGGAGATCTTCATAACGCCGTCAGACAAAGAACATCACCAGCACTTGGGCTATGATCACACGAATAAACATACCCAAAGGATAAACGGTTGCATAACTGATGTTGCTTGTTTCGCCATTAACGGTATCGTTGGCATAACCCAATGCCATAGGGTTTGCCATTGAGCCACATAGGATTCCACAGATAGTACCAAAGTCGAACTTCTTCATGCGGAGCGCAACAACACCCACAATGATCACTGGCAGTACCGTAAGGACAAATCCCAAGCCTATCCAAAGTAAGCCTTCTGGACGCACAACCGTTGCTAAGAAGTCCTTACCTGCATCCAAACCGAGGCATGCAAGATAAAGGGCTAGTCCTAACTTACGCAACATCAACGATGCACTACGGGTGGCATAAGCGATGAAGTGGAAACGAGGACCAAACGCACCGATGAGGATTCCCATGATAATAGGACCTCCTGCAATTCCTAAATGGATGGGCGAATCCATACCAGGGAGCGTGAATGGGATTGTTCCTAACGCCAAACCGAGCAGCATACCAAGGAAGATAATAGCCAAGTTAGGCTCATTGAGCGTCTTAACAGAGTTGCCCAAGAACTTCTCTGCATGGTCGATTGCTTCTGGCTGACCCACTAATGTGAGGCGATCACCATAGCGCAAGACAAGATCTTCCGTCGCCAAGAGTTTGATATCACTACGGAGAACACGACTAACATTGACGTTATAAGCATCACGAAGGTGCAACTGACCAAGTCGCTTACCATTCAGAACGCTCTTTGACAATACTATCACACGGCTCTCCACCTTAGAGTCTAGGTGGTTCCAGTCCACTTGTTCCTTATTCAAGTCACGCTCCACACGCTTACCAAAGAGCAACTCCATCGCTGGCACTTCCTCTTTCTTCGTTGCCACAAGGAGGTTATCATTCGTCTTGAGTTCGGTTGTGCCCTTTGGCACAATCACTTCATCGCCACGCCAAATGCGCGAGATAATAAACTTGCGGTGCGTACCCTGTGCTATGTCTGCAATGTACTTACCATTGATAGCAGGGTTGACTACAACGAATTGACCAATAAAGGTATGGTCGTCGCTGCTGCTACTCTTCACCTGCAAATCGCTGGGCTTGACAAAGAACTTACGGATGAATATCATTGCAAAGATAACACCTACAACACCGAGTGGATAGGTAACAGCCGTTGCCAAAGCTGCTCTAGCACCGCTCACACCCACATGCTGCAACGCTTGCTGACCTGCACCGAGGGCTGGCGTATTCGTGGTTGCACCGCAAAGAATACCTATCATATCCGACATGGGCACCTTCATGATATACGTAAGGGCTATTGCCATTGCCGTACCAAGGATGATGACTGCCAGAGACCAGATATTAAACGAGGTTCCCTCATGCCTGAAGGAACCAAAGAAGTTAGGTCCCACGTGCAAGCCTAAGGTATAAACGAAGATAACCAAGCCGAACGTCTCACAATAGTTGAGCATTTGGTCGTCTACCTTCAAGCCGAGACTTCCCACAGCGATACCAAAGAAGAATACAAAGGCAACGCCTAACGAGATACCAGCAAACTTTATCTTACCCAAGCCGAGACCAACAGCACAAATGAGCGATATAACTACTACGCCTTGAAGCGCTGAAGGAATGGAGAAGAGTCCATTGATCCAATCCATATTATCGTTGTTTAGTTGTTATCCGTTATAATAATCCCAAGTATTGCTCCAAAGGGATTCCCCTGTTCTTATCCTCGTTATCCTTATTACGATCTATCAGTGCATAAACGCCATCCATCGCCTTTTGTGTACTCGGGATGAGCAGTTCGCCATCCAGCAAGTGACCAATAAGAATAGCTGAGAAGATATCTCCTGTCCCTGGGAAATGGACGGGGATTTCGGTATAAGGGAGACTGAAATACTTATCTGTTACATGATTATACCCCGCTACGGAAGGCGTACCATCAATAGGAATAGAGGTGATTAATGCCGACTTCGTACCTATCAAACGCAAGCCATCGAGCAAACGCTTCGCCTCATCGAAGTCTACTCCATCTGTATTAAACTTGCTCGATGTGAGGTAACAAGCCTCCGTGTAATTAGGGAAAGTGAGGTCGGCAACGCTTATCATCTCACGCATTGAGTTGATAGTAGCAGCCGTCACACCGTTATAGAGCTTCCCTTCATCGCCCATTATCGGGTCAACAAAGATGGTTGTGCCGCGTGCAGCTTGCTCACGACAATAGGCTGAAACTAATTGCGCCTGACGTTCTGATGCTATAAAGCCCGTTGCTATCGCATCGAAACTGAAACCTAATTCCTTCCAAACAGGGAATACATCCTTGATATAATCAGTTGTCTCTAAGATCTTAAACTTACCATAGTCGAGCGTATTTGAGACCAATACCGTAGGAAGGTTATACACGGGATGCCCCAAATAAGACAAGATAGGCAGCATTGCGGCTGTAGCCACTTTGCCATACCCTGCCATGTCATTGATAAGAAGTATATGTTTCTTACTCATTAATTATGTTGGTTAATGGACTACAAAGGTAGTGTAAACCGCATGAACAGCAAAATAAAAAGTGATAAAACACGTGTTGGCACGAGTTGACAAGTGTATGAGTTGACAAGTGAACAAGTGGTTAGTTCCATTGGAGAGGATAGCCAACACGTCCCCTAAAAGTTATAGCTAACAGCTAAGAAAACGCCATGCATGCACTTCTTCTTCGGATAGAAGTCATTGAATCGGACGTTGTCATAGACCAGATTGCGCCGCATGGCATACGTATCAAGAGTAGAGAACTTATAGCCAGTCCAAATGCTCATATCACCAACATCGACGCTCAGTCCCAGCTTGCAATCGAAGGCATACCACGTACCCTTACTCGTATGGACATTCACCACATCCTTTGTCGGGTTGTAATTCCCCAACAAGTCAACAAAGACATTACCCAAAGGTATATTCATCATAAAGCCTGGTTCAGCAAATAACTTCAGCTTCGCATCAGCTATCTTCAATACGGTTGGAGACACAAGACGCAGCGAAGGGACGAAGAAGAAGTCCTCCGCTTCTCTATAGTCTGACGAGACTATCCATCCATTGCCTTCGGGGAACTCCATGATAAGAAACCTGCTTCCACATTCCCACCGATGCGCCCACGCCCACATAAGGGGTAAACATTCGATGATAGGAAAAATCTACTTGCCAAGTGCCTTGTAAGGTTAGTTCGCCCCCTAATGCGGTACTGTTCTTATTAAACAAGTCATTGTCTTGGGCACTCGCAACTAGCACGGAGCCAAACAAATAGAGTAATGTTAGAATCTTCTTCATCATATTTTGTCGAATTAAGTCAGGTGCAAAGGTAAACAAATAATACCTATTTCTATTTCATCATACCCTACTTAATGACCATATAACCGCCCTGCCCATCGTTTCTAACGTGTTTCCACTTCGATTATAACCTATTAGAGGATGACTTCTAATCTGCGTTCAGCTTGTTATTCCCCTACCTCCGAGTTGCCACGCACGTGTGTTTCGTTCGTTACACACGTGTGATTCATTCGTTATACGCCTATGTTTCATCTCTTATATACGTGTGTTTTATTCGTCTCATCATGAAGAGACACAAGTTTCATCGTGAAGAGACACAAGTTTCATCATGATGAGACACAAACTTCACCATGGTGAAGATAACAAAACATACGTGAGAAAAAGATGCAAAGCATAGGAGAATGCAATCGATGGCAGGCGAGAAACGAAAGGGAATCGTATTACGCAAGACGGGGATACGAGGGAGAAAGAACAACAAGAAAGGGCAACGGGCGAGAGGGAACAAGGCGGTTGCGGGAAACGAAACAGCCCGCTACCAAAGGGTAACGGGCTGCTTATATATATAAGGTGTAAACCTTATCTGTTTTTGACCTATTGATTAAGCCTCTACAGGAGCTTCTGCAAGTTCGTGTGAACGCTTTTCAATCTTCTTACCTAATACGAGGTAAGCAACTGGAGATGCGATGAAGATTGAACTCAAAGTACCGATGATGATACCAATAATCATTGCGAATGAGAAGCTGCGGATGCTATCACCACCGAGGATGAAGATAGATACGAGCACAATCAATGTAGAGACTGACGTATTGATAGTACGTGAGAGGGTCTGGTTGATAGAGTCGTTAAATATCTTCTGAATATCCGCCTTACCGAGTGTGTGCTGATGTTTGCGCAGGTTCTCACGGATACGGTCATATACAACCACCGTATCGTTGATATCGTAACCGATAACGGTCAAGATGGCACCGATAAATGTCTGGTCGATCTCGAGAGAGAAGCCTATCCATCCGTAACATAACGAGAAGCAACCGATAACAATAGTGGTATCGAGGACAAGTCCTACTATTGAACCAACAGAGAAACCGATATTGCGGAATCGTAAGAGGATGTAGAGGAAGATGAAGAAGATAGCCAGTAAGACGCTCATGAACGCATTGTAGGTAATGTTCTTTGCGATAGAAGGACCCACCTTTGCGCTCTGGATGATTGAACCACCCTCACGAATGTCTGGGTTCTTGAAGTTCGCTACACTTGCCTGACTAACGAAGCCACCCTTCTTCAACGCATTGTAGAGGATAGTCTCTGCTTTGTCGTCTTCCATTGGGTCGTTAGAATCGATGTTATAGTTGGTTGAGATACGAACTGTCTTACCATCTGTACCAAGTGCGATAACACTGGTTGTAGCTGGTTTACCTGCGTTCTCGCCCACTGTGTTGACAAATGCATTAGTCATCACCTTACGTACATCCTCAACCTGTGTTGGCTTATTCAGTGTGACAACATAGTTGCGACCACCAGTGAAGTCGATACTACGGCTCAAACCACGTACTACGAAACTACCAATACATACTAATACTGCAATGCCCCAGACTGCGAATGTAGTCTTATACATTGAGAGGAAGTGGTAGTTCTTATCCTGCATGAAGTTCTTAGAGAAGGCGGTTGTAAATGTCTGATTCAACCACTTATCCTTACCAACGCGGTTCTCAAATACGATACGTGTGAGGAATACGGCGGTGAAGAAAGAGATTACAAGACCGATGATCCATGTTGTTGCGAAACCACGGATAGGACCTGTACCTGTAACAAGGAGGATAACACCTGTGATGAGTGAGGTGAGGTTAGAGTCGAAGATAGCAGAGAATGCGTTACTATAACCTTCCTTCAGAGCTTGCTTCATACCCTTGCCGAGTTTCAGCTCTTCCTTGATACGCTCATAGATAAGCACGTTAGCATCCACGGCTGTACCCAAGGTCAACACGATACCGGCAATACCTGGCATAGTCAATGCCGACTGGAAGGATGCGAGGACACCCAAGGTGAAGAAGAGGTTGGCAAGCAATGCCAAGTTAGCCATCATACCTGGGATGAAGTTATACATCAGAATCATGTAGAGCATGAGCAATACAAAGGCGATTGCAAATGATACAAGACCTTGATGGATAGACTGCGCACCCAATGTAGGACCAACAACTTCCTCCTGTACTATCTTAGCAGGTGCAGGCATACGACCTGACTCCAATGTGTTTGCTAAGTCTTTTGTATCCTCAATCGTGAAGTTACCAGAGATAGATGACTGACCACCTGTAATCTCACCATTTACACGAGGAGCAGAATATACTACGCCATCCAATACGATAGCAATAGCCTTACCAACATTTGCCTTCGTGAGAGCTGCCCACTCACGAGCACCTTCTGAGTTCATGGTCATGCTAACCTCAGGGCGACCAAACTGGTCGAACTGGTCTTTAGCATCTGTAACAACGTCACCTTCCAATGGTGCACGACCGTCAGAGGTTGTGACCTTCAAGGCGTGAAGTGCATATACGTTCTTCTGCTGTAATCCTTCAGCTGGCTTTGCACTCCAAAGGAGTTTCAAGTTGCTAGGCAATACTTGCTTTGCAAGCTGACTATGGATGAGCTTATTGATAGCGGCTGTATCACGCACATTTGCATAACCTACGAGGCTCAAGCCTTCGCCTGGCACAGTCTGTAACATTGAGAGTAATGGGTGTTGCTTCTTAGCAGCAGCCAAAGCAGCTGACTCTGTTGATGTGGCAGAGTTCTTACCTGCATTCAATGTTAGTTTAGCGTCTTTGTTAGGCTTTGCAGCCTTCGTAGAATCCTTTGCTGTAGCATCGCTCTTTGAATCACCATTAGCTAAACGCTGGTCGAGCTGGGCTAGGTAAGGAGCAACCTCTTGGCTGTTGTAAGTCTCCCAGAACTCTAGATTAGCTGAACCCTGAAGGAGTTTACGCATACGCTCAGGCTCACGAATACCAGGCATCTCAACCATCAAGCGACCTTCCTGACCTTCCAACTTTTGGATGTTAGGCTGAACTACGCCGTACTGGTCAATACGATTGGTAACAACGTTGTAAGAGTTATCGATGGCGGAAGCAACTTCCTCACGGAGAGCCTTCTCAACATCTGCATCAGAACTCTGTGTTGTAACCTTGCCTTTCAACTGTTGTGTTGCAAAGATTTCTGCCAGCTTATGACCTGGAGCTACCTTGTGGTAAGCATCAACGAAGAGACTGATAAAGTCCTTCTGACTTGTCATCTCTTCCTTCTTTGCCTCCGCCATAGCTTTCTGATAAGCAACATCCTGCTTGTGGTCAGCCAATACGTCAACAACGTCAGGTACTGAAATCTCAAGTACAACGTTCATACCACCTTTCAAGTCAAGACCTAGACCGATCTGTGTTTCAAGGCACTTCTGGTAAGAGTAGATACCCAAGTACTTAACAGAATCTTTATAATCCTGTCGCGCAATAGGGTCTTTAATCTCCGCTGCCTTGCTATCGTAGTAGCTTGTCGCCACTGAGAAAGACAGGTAGAAGATACTTGCGAGCGTCAACAAGACTGATACGCAAATTACTAATCCTTTGTTTTGCATTTTATTTGATTGTATTTAATTATAGTTTCGCTACGCTTAATAGACGTGCAAAGATAAGCATTTTCTCACACTTTGGGAAATTTACACCTTATAAATGTGTGCTTTAAGGTTTGGGGCGGTATTTGAGCCAACAATAAATGGGATAATGGTCAGATGTAGTCACACTATTGTCGACGTGCGCATCGTATGGCTCAAAGTCGTCAGAACAGAATATGTGGTCTATACGGAAGTACATCCCGCTACGATGATAGCTGATTCCAGGGCCATTACCACTCGCTACGAAGCAATCTATCAGTTCCTTATCTATGACTCGATGGGTGTAACTTAGTGGGTTATCATTAAAGTCGCCACAGAGTATTACGGGCACTTTCTTATCGAGATATTGCTTAACATAACGTGCCACCATATCTGCTTGTGGGGCACGACGCATTGACACCTTTCCCAACTTGCGCAATAGATGCACGGACTCTGACTTGGCTTTATTCGTCCGCATACGCCCTTTCACGAGTGACTTAAAGCCCGCTTTATCATCATTGGACAATCCGTTACTCTCAAAATGGTTATTCACAACAAGCGTCTTTGTGCCTTTTATGTCTACCATATAAGCCACACTTTGGTTAGAACTAGAGCCATACGGGATGGTATCTTGCCAAAGAATTGGATAACGACTCAGCAATACCATGTAATCAGCACCGGGCTTCTTCTTCACCATCAACTTGAAGTATGGATAGTGTGCCTTTAGTCTTTTATAGATTCCTCCACTCTTATCACCATCGCCTTGGGCTTCTTGCAAGCAAACCAAATCAGCCTTACTATCAATGATATAGTTGACAATGGGGATTGGTCTTAGGATTGGTCTCTTCCCAAGAATCAAACATATAAACATTGTAAGACAGGACTTTTATAGCCCCATGGGGCTTATCCTTTGGAAGATTAAACGGACAATAGATTCGAATAGAGGCAAAACAAAGGATAAAGCCCAATACGGGAAGCCATATTGTACGCAATCTCACAAATGCCCAAAAGACAAGGAAAGCGAAGTTAAACGCAAGGAGTATAGGGTATCCCAATCCTAAATTAGCAAGCAGAGGATAATCAACAGGATTCAACCAGTCGATATTGCCAATTAGCAACATCAACAATATAACAAGGATATTACCTACAAAGAGTGCTCTGAATGTGAACTTCTTGAAATTCTTAAGCATCATAAATATACGCTCATAAGTCTCGTTCAGGACATCTGCCCATGCTAATTACAATAACACTTACTTCTTGCTACTATCGAAGAGCTTTTGCTTCTCTGATTTAGAAAGACTATCATAGCCGCTCTTGCGAATCTTGTCTAAAATGCGATCTATCTCTTCTTGCTCTCTATGCTTCTGCGCATTATAATCCCAATCACTATTCTGTGTTGTCGAGTTATGCTGTGAGGAGGTTCCCCAAGAGTTATTATTCCCGTCTGTTCCAACCTTCCCTGTATGCTTTTCCCAGCTATCTTTCATACGATCAAAGAACTGATGTCCCTTTGTGCATACCCATATTTCCATATCCTGAATACGGATGTCTCTTCCAATACATAATCAGTAAGAAACCCGTCAAAGCACCTCCCACATGCACTACATGGGCAATATCAGAGCCAGGGCTGAACGATGAGAAAATCTCAATAGCAATCATCCCAGTTACCAACCATTTGGCTTTTATGGGAACAGGAATCGGTATAATGAACATTCGCTCATTAGGGAATAACATTCCAAAAGCTAGTAACAAACCTACGACAGCACCAGATGCTCCAATTGCCATTGTCTGTTGGATATATATAACAGATGGTATGTCAATGCTCACCCCATTCCTCGTCACAGTAATCGTATCCATTACGAAAGGCATACAATACCACGCTAATTCCTGAAGGATACCGCCTCCAATACCACAGATAATGTAATAAAAAAGGAACTTCCTCGGTCCCCATACATGCTCTATGACTGATCCAAACATCCACAACATAAACATGTTCGTGGCAATATGCATAATATTGCCATGCATAAACATACTGGTAAAGAACTGCCAGACGCCGAAGTTAGAAGAACCAATATAGAATAACCCAAAGAGATTATCAAAATCAATACCTATAACTCCAAACACATAAGAAGCAAAAAACACCAAGACGTTTATAATAAGGAGATTTCTTGTGACTATCGGAATATTCAGTATATTACGCATTTGTTAGTTTCTTATTGTAAGCCATTATCTTTAAAACGTTGCAAAAATACGAAATAATCCCGTTATTTAGCAGGAAAAGGGAAGGATAAGAGCCTATTTTTATATTTTTCTACACTTTTCCTTCGATTTTACTTGTTATATAAAAGGAATCAACTATATTTGCAGCATAATCGAAAGTATCATTCATAAATTAATCAACAAATAAATCGGAATTATGAACAAGACAGAGTTAATCGAGAAGATTGCGGCTTCTGCTAATCTAAGCAAGGCTGACGCAAAGAAGGCATTAGATGCAACAACTGAAGCAATCAAGGGTGCACTTGTTGAAGGAGATAAGGTTCAGCTCGTAGGCTTCGGCACATTTTCTATCAACGAGCGTCCAGCTCACGAAGGTATCAACCCAGCAACAAAGCAGAAGATTCAGATTCCAGCAAAGAAGGTAGCAAAGTTCAAGGCTGGTGCAGAATTGGCAGATGCTGTAAACAAATAAATTGTAAACTATTTACAATAGCATAAGAGGCGAACCTTGATAGGTTTGCCTCTTTCTATTATAGGAACTAGTTTCTTCTATGAGAACTTAGATTTTCTATGAATACTAGACGAGCTGGAAAAGATTAGAGAAACTATATTTCCGAACCAATAATAGTACCTTACATGATTCCAGTCTGCTTATCTTCTTGACGTTCTATACGCTTTTCAATCTGCTTATAAGCCTTACCCTTCGATAATCGCCACGTAAAGTTAAGCCCTATCATATTACCCTAAGTCTCTATTACGATCTATTTCATTCTTATGTAGATATTCGTTGAGGAGCTGTGACTTATACATTCGTGGATGCTGTTGGAAGACGTGTTGCACATCGAGTGAAAGACTGAAATTCCCCCAACTATAGCTAATTGCCAAATAACTAAACGCTCCATTATGCCCTAATCTCTCTCCTTCTAAGAACCTCCAACCATTATCAGCATATCCTTGCAAAGTCCATTTACCAAGGTAAGCCTGCACACTTCCACCATAAGTGTAGCTGGTGAGATAATGACGATAAAGACTACAAACATTAAAAATAACGATTAATTCCACCCGTCAATGTCACTGATAAGTGTTCAGGAATAAGCTCATACTTCAAATTATCTTGCACATGGAACAAGCTAATACTCCCCATGTTCTGTTGCGAATAAAGGAACTCATCCGATGCAGTTCGCTCATATCTTGCCATATTACAATGCAAGTTTCGCCGATACTCCATGTACATACTGTTCGACACCCGATCACCATAATAATCCAAAACTCATCGTATGTTGAATGACACGTGAGGGCTTCAAGGCAGGATTACCCACTGTCCATTCACGACTATTATTCCTTATTCGCATATCAGAAACCATTGCGTAAGGCGAAACTCGGCGATAAGTCTGAAAAGCGTAACCCACATTTAGTCCTTTCAGAAGCATATACTTTAATGTAACCTTCGGTCGGAACGTCCAGTAATTATAATCATAACTGGCTTGAGAATAGGTTTTGTTTGCCATTCCAACGCCCAGAGAATAACTCAACTGCTGCCACTTTCCTTTTAACTCAGAGAAAAGATAGAGTTCACCAAGGTGCATCTTATTCAGAGCATCAACATCCCCTGTATAATGATTACGCGTGTATTTCTGCATGTGTTGCAAGCCAGCAGAGAGCGTGAAAGGCTTCAATTTGTTTTCATAAATAGCCTCGCTCTGAACCGACCAAGTATCTCCATCTACATTATAAGTATAAGGTATTCCCTCACCCTGCCTCACATACTTATCCGTGTAGATAGCAGTTCCAACAATATTCGCCGTTACACTCTGATGAGTCCCTAGTTTATGAAAGAAGTAAAGATCGATAACTGGCGTAAAACGACTCGACCTATTCACATCTTGATAAGCCTGTGTTAGCGTCCCATCCATTAATTGATAATCAGAGAAAACAACTAGGAGTATTCATTCCAAAGGTCGATAACGTGGCTTGGAAAACATAGGAGGCTGAATCAGCAAGGCTATACTTCATCTGAAGTCGATTGCCCAAAGCTCTATCCCTACCAGCCGTTTGCTTACGTGTAACAAGATAATGACTACCATTATTTAATAGGTAATCTGCCGTCTCTGAAGTACGCCCATTTGCGGAAGTCCCGATAGGAGAAGTTATAAGAAAAGGACAGTTCCGAATTTTTATGATTTAGCTTTGTATAGATGGTATTATCCGTATTCCACGCTGTTAGCGTGTGTGTTAAGTCTACGCCAACGACGTATCCACCTGTGTTCCTTTTCGTTTTTATATCAATAACATAAGCTATATTCTCCCCATATCTGACACCCGGATTATCGATGAAATCAATGTTTTTCACAAGTTTAGGGTCTAAGGAGAGCATTTCCTCCTTATCTATTACAACCCCATTCAGCCTTAACTGCACCGCACCATTATTCATTAAAGCAGTAACAACATGGCTCACAGGATCTACCCGAACGTGTGGTAACGATAGTTTACTTAGCAAACTATATCCATTCGTGGATGCTTTACGCTGTGTATCAGACGGAATAATCAACAGACCATCCACCTTTGTTACCACTCGAGCAGCCTCAACAGTAACCTCGTTCAGCTGCACCTCCTTCGGTTCTTTTGCATTCTTCACCTCTTCTTGGGCTCCAACTGGTAGCACCAAAAAGCCTAACAGCAATGTACATAATACTTTCTTCATAGCTTGAATATTTTGAATCAAAGGTAATTCCAACGCTGTTCAAGTGCAAAAAATAAGACTGACATCTGTCTGACAATAGCTTTTCTCTATTGCTCCTAACGCTTCTAAGGATTATTCACCTTATAAGTGTTTGAGTCGATATCCGCCTCCCTTCTCTGCCGTAATGGTCAATCCACAATGCTCACTAACAACAGGCTTCAAGCGACGAATCAGTGTGTAAAGTGTCTCACTGGCATCAGGTTTCTTCGGCCAAAGGCTTTCACAAATGGTAATCTTTGATAATTTCATATCATCAGAAGCCATAAACAACTCCATCAACTGGTGCTGCATAGGTGTAAAAGGAATCTCTTTCCCCTGCACATCACGGAAGGAATGCTCCAAAGGGAGGTAGGTCATACTTCCAAAAACCATTCTCCCAGCCCCATTCCGATGCCAATAAACAACAGAAAAGAGCATCCATAACATGGCAGATAAGGTGAGGAACAAAGCTAAACGTTGGTCAGATAATCCCCAAATAGTACCAAATGAACAATCAGCATAGCTTTGGAACATCAGAGAATGCTGTCCTTTCTGCCATTGATAACGCTGACTACACAAGGAATAATCGTTCTTTTCGAGTGCATAAGATACAAATGACCGACTCTTCAAGTCCTTTATTCGCAAATGCTCACGGTAGTTTTGTATCGTATCAGGCGTTATCCATGCTTCACGCTTCACTGCAAGTGTCTTCTCCAAAGCCTGATTCATGTCCTGCACAATAGCTGTTTCTGCACAACGATAACTGTTTATGCTCGTACACATAGCTGACAACACCAGTAAAAGAAATACTATTACGGAAGAGATAGGTTTCATAAGCAAAGGAATTAAATAACTGAATAACAGGCATAAAAGTATGTGATTCGCAAATATAAGTCTTTTTTTCTTTACCTCCAAATCTATCCAAAGTAAATGTCGCTATATATATAATAGGTGTAACAAACAAGCACACGCAAGTACAGAACACCTATAAAAAGAATCGTTAAGAGTTGCTGATAATACAAAAAAACATTACCTTTGCACGTGTGATTGTCCTATGGTGTAATGGTAGCACTACAGTTTTTGGTTCTGTCAGTGGTGGTTCGAATCCGCCTGGGACAACTCTTTTAGATAAGAGTTCTTTGAATATCAGTACTTTCAAAGCACCTTATCTCAAACATAATTAACTAAATCCATTAATTACCTAAAGTAATAACTCGTGAACTCTCAACTATTGTGTAATATGGTTATCTAAATCTTCTTGAATCAAAATAAGCACATATAAGACTGTTCACACCTATAAGAAAGAAACAAATAACAAGCTCTCTGAATAATTAAGTCACACATTTTTATAACCCTTAAACACCTACAACAATGTCACAAAGATTCTGTTCTAATTGCGGAGCACCTCTTTCTCCTGGTGCAAAACATTGCTCTAGCTGTGGAAATGCTATACCTTCAGAAAATACAGCACAGCCTTATCCACCTGTACAAGATGCGTATCAACGCCCACAATACACCCCACAGCCATCTGGCAATAACGACATGATTAAAGTCTTAATTGGTATTCTTATCGTCCTTGTCATGGCTGGTATCGGTCTTGGAATATGGCTTTTTGCAGGGAAGAGTAAGGAACCTGTGTCACAGGAGACCGATGTACAACAAGAGACTATCAAAGAGATGAAGGCTTCAAACGACTCTATGAAGGCTTCATACGACCAACTGAAGAAGCAGATAGAAAAGAAGAGTAAGGAGCCTGCAAAGGTGCAATACGTAAAACAGAAACCAACTTCTGTTCCACCATCAGAGGCTACTCGTGTCGTTATCAATGGTGTTGGCGTGCGTATGCGCATAGGACCTGGAAAGGAATATGGCTTTTTGCAGTATTATAATGGCAAGGCTTACACAGTATCAAAAGGGTACATCTCTACCCTTCTTAGGGGCATACGGCAACTGGTATAAGGTACTCTTTCGATGACGGAGAATACTATGTTTCAGCCGACTTCGCCTACCTTAGATAATAAAGAACATGATATCTATCCATCAAACAACTGCGGTCGGCAAGAACAAAAGATGCTCTTTCCGACCGTAATAGTATATATTTATTAGGAATAAAGGTCATCATTAGATTATTAAAACATGCTTCTTTGCATTCTTAGGAGGCATGAATAACATACTCAAAAAAGGTTTTATACAAAATGAGAAAGTCAATGTTTATAGGTCTTTTAGCAGCTCTAACAGCTGTTTCTATCGTTTCTTGCGGTGGAAAAAAAGACAAAGAGAACAATAACGAAGGGCAAGGTGCATCCATGAGCGTCAATGCCAATGGGATTGCTGTTGGTAAAGACGACAAGACGGCAATAGAAGGTTTACCTTATTCAGGCGATGCTATCAAGGAAGAAGTAGTACTTGATTATGGCAATCGCACCATTCGTACAACGCCAGACACAAGCCTTAGCTTTAAAGATAAGGTCAAAGACAAGAAGAAACTCTTCATTGTTATGTCGAAGAAAGACTATTATCTCTATGTTTACGAGCCACAAGGTAAGGACACAACACTCATTGCTCGCTATGATTGTGCCTTCTCTTTGAAGAAAGGGACAAAAGGAGAAAGAAGGCGATATGCGCACTCCTCATTGTACGATAGATAACCCTTTCCATGTCCAACAGATTGTTTCTGCCTCTAACTGGGAGCATGACTTCGGTGATGGTCGTGGTAAAATCAAGAGTTACGGGGACTATTTTCTACGTCTGAAAACGCCTGGACACAGTGGAATAGGTATCCATGGAAGTACAAACAACCGTGAGAGTGTACCCGGAAGGGCTAGTGAAGGCTGCATAAGACTAAAGGATGAGGACATAAAAGACCTATCCGAAAACTATGCAACAGAGGGTATGAAGGTTGTTATCAAGGCTGAAAACGTAGACGATTACCCCTTTGAAATCCATGCATTGAAGCGTCAGAAGATTGAACGTAAGCGTCACTTCGATGCAACAAAGACATTGACCAACGAACAGATAGCAACTGCCACGGCAAAGACTGGACGTGTGAAGACTTCAGATAAGACAGAAGTAAAGGAAGACAAGAAGCCTGTCTCAAAAGAAGAATTGCGTATCGGTGGGGGGAAGATTCCCAATGAGAAAGGTGTACACATTGGTGGTGGGAAACTCACTGCACCAGAGAAAAAGTAAGAACATGGGCTTTTTAAGAAAGATTTTCACGTTGTTCTCTGTTGCTTTCTGCCTTAGTATCGAAGCGCAGACACTCCCTTATTCACCCGACAACATCTGCGAGAAACAGGTGGTTGTGCATGGACTGAAAACGACACGGGCACCAGCTGATGTCTCCATATCGCTCGGCGCAGAGAATAAAAACAACTGTTTCATTGTTATATCGAAGAAGGATTACTACTTATATGTTTATGAGAAGAGGTTAGATGACACTGTTCTTGTAGCAAGATACGATGCTTGTTTTGCAGTAAACAGGGGTAATAAGACTCGAACAGGCGATATGCGCACTCCGCATTGCACACCTTCTATTCCTTCCTTCAGCATATCACAGATATGTAATGCAGCCTCTTGGAAGCACGACTTCCGTGATGGTCGAGGCAACATATTGGCTTATGGACCTTATTTCCTGCGTTTGAACATAGGGACAGGAAACCGAAGTATAGGCATACATGGCAGTACGAATAACAGAGAGAGTGTACCAGGATTAGCCAGCGAAGGCTGTATAAGACTGAAAGATGAGGATGTTCGAGACCTTCGAAACCGATATGCTTTTGTCGGGATGAAGGTGATCATCAAGGCAGAAGATGTCGACGACTATCCTTATGAGGTACGAGCGATGGAACAACTGGGCGAACCCCGATTGCGACACTTCCATCCACAAACAATCAAAAACATCAACAACAAACACACAACGTCAGCTTCCGCAAGGCGTACTTATTAAACAATAACAACAATGGTTCTTAACTATATCTGGATTGCATTATTTGTAATTGGCGTCCTCGTGGGCGTTATCAAACTCATATTCATGGGTGATTACGATGCCTTACCAGCAATGATGGACTCCACATTCGAGGCCTCGAAGGTTGGTTTTGAGATGACATTAGGACTGACAGGCACACTTACTCTATGGATGGGAATGCTGAAGATTGGCGAAGATAGTGGCTTGGTGCAACGCTTAGCCAACTTTCTTAGTCCCGTACTTACCAAGCTCTTCCCTGATATACCTAAGGGGCACCCTGCGTTGGGATCGATATTTATGAACTTCTCTGCCAATATGCTGGGACTTGATAATGCTGCAACTCCTGTGGGACTAAAGGCTATGCAGGAGTTACAAAGCCTTAATCCGAAGAAAGACACAGCAAGTAATCCGATGATAATGTTCCTCGTTTAAATACTTCTGGTCTAACGATTATCCCCGTATCTATCATGGCTTACAGGGCAAAAGCAGGTGCTGCCGACCCGACAGATGTGTTTATTCCAATGTTACTCGCCACCTTATGTTCCACACTCGTGGGACTTTTGGTCACGTCTATATACCAGAAAATCAATCTATTCAATAAGGCTATCCTCACCGCAGCGGCTGTTGTTGCAGCATTGGTAGCAGGACTCTTCACTGCAATTCATGGTATGGATACCGAACAAACGCAACATTTTTGTCGAATCCTCACCAGTTGCATTATGTTAGGAGCCATCCTTCTCTTCATCTATGCAGGCTGGCGGAAGAAGTTGAACGTTTATAACTCATTCATAGAAGGGGCCAAAGGCGGATTCAAAGTGGCGGTTACTCTGATTCCTTATTGCATAGCCATCCTCGCAGCTGTAGGTGTTTTCCGTGCATCTGGAGCACTTGATATGTTTCAAGACACCATCAAAGCAGGTGTAGAAATGCTCGGAATGAATAGCGATTGGGTAAGTACTCTCCCCGTAGCATTGATGAAGCCACTCAGTGGACAGGTGCGCGAGGGATGATGTTGGAGTGTTTTAACTCATTCGGAGTCGACTCTTTCATCGGACATACAGCCAGTATCTTACAAGGAAGCACGGACACAACCTTCTATATCCTAGCTATTTACTTCGGAAGCGTGGGTATTAAGAAATACAGATATTCAGTGGTTTGTGGTGTCATGGCGGACATTGCAGGTATGGTTGCAGCCGTTCTTTTCTGCTACTTCTTCTTTGCTTAATGTAAGAACACGGCAAAAAAGTAGGAAGAATATTTGATTATAACATACAAAAGTATTACCTTTGCACCGCAATTGTCCTATGGTGTAATGGTAGCACTACAGTTTTTGGTTCTGTCAGTGGTGGTTCGAATCCGCCTGGGACAACGTTGAAATCCGCTGATTCTAGTTGAGTCTGCGGATTTTTTTGATTACACTAACAACCTAAATTACTATCTTTTATGAATTACCTAACAAGTAAACTCAACAAGACTTTTTTGTTTTTAACGATGTTATTAGGCTGTTGTTTGAACTCACAAGCAGGCAATCGTGACTCGTTAGCACTGACTCCTCCAATGGGATTCATGACTTGGAACAAGTATGGAGAGGATATTAACGAGCAATTAATACGACAAATTGCAGACAAGATGGCGGCTGATGGCTATGCAGATGCAGGCTATCAATACATCTTTATTGACGATGCTTGGCAGGGAGGACGTGACAAACGCAATAACATTATACCTGATCCTGTGAAGTTCCCAAGCGGTATGAAGGCCTTAGCTGACTATGTTCATAGTCGTGGATTAAAGTTAGGTATCTATTCAGATGCGGCACCTTTGACCTGTGCTGGCTATACTGCAAGTTATAACTTTGAGGAACAAGACGCAAAGACCTTCGCTGAGTGGGGAATGGACTACCTGAAATACGACTATTGTCACGCTCCTTCTGATAGTGCAGTTGCCCACGAGAGATACAAAAGAATGGGTGATGCGCTGGAGAAATCAGGGCGAGAAATAGCTCTCGGAGTGTGCGAATGGGGACAACTCAACCCCGAACTATGGGCAAGACAGGCTGGTGGTTCGCTGTGGAGAATAAGCTATGACGTGCGAGATATGTGGAAGGACATAGTGAAACAAGGTGGTATGGGCATTTTAGACATCATCGACATTACCGAACCTCTTTACTCTTTTGCTGGTCCGGGACACTGGAATGACATGGACATGCTGGTTGTTGGACTTGAAGGAAAAGGCGGTCCGTCAAGCGATTTAGGTGGTATTGGCTGTACATATACGGAGTATCAGACCCAAATGTCTATGTGGTGTATGTTCGCCTCGCCCTTGGCTATGAGTCACGATATACTCAATGAGAATGCAGCAACACGTCGAATCCTACTCAATAAAGAGATTATTGCCATCAATCAAGACGCACTTGGCAAGGCAGCTCGGCTTGTTCAGCGCATAGGAGAGTGCCGTGTTTATCATCGTCAACTGACAAATAACCGACAGGCAATAGCTATTATGAATCCTTCTGACAAAGCTCAACGCATTAGCTTGCCCTTATCTTTCCTTGGCAAGAGTGCCAAATACGACTTTAGAGATGTTTGGGAACACAAGAATACATCGGTTAAGAAAGCATGGGAAGGTAAGTTAGAAGCCCACGAAACAAAAGTATTTGTCATTACAGAAAAGTAATGTTCTAACCATAAGAAAGGCTTGATACGAATTCGTATCAAGCCTTTTTTTATTGCAACAAACACTCATTTAAAATCCGTCTTAACCATCTACAGGATTATTACAAGTGCTTTGGAGAAGTATTACAAAGCACTTGGAGAAGTATTACAGATGCCTTGTAATAATCTGGAGAGGCATGAATTGGATTAGAGAACATAAAGGAATGGAGGGATAAACACGATGTTTACCCCTCCACAGTCATATTTCATAATGTTTAGTCAACCTATAATCGCAAATGAGAGAATTAGATCTTACCCACGAGATCAATGCTTGGCTTCAATGTCTTTGCGCCTCTTGTCCATCTTGCTGGACAAACTTCTCCATCGTGAGTAGCGACAAATTGAGCTGCTTCAACCTTACGCACTAACTCTTCTGCATTGCGTCCTATGCTGTTATCTTGTATTTCTGCAACCTTGATACGGCCTTCTGGATCCACTAAGAATGTGCCACGATAAGCCAAACCCTCATCCTCTTTGTAAACACCAAAGCCACGGCTCAATACGCCTGTAGGGTCAGCAAGCATGGTGTACTTAATCTTCTTGATGCTTTCAGATGCGTCATGCCATGCCTTGTGAACGAAGTGTGTATCGCAACTAACCGAGAATACCTCAACACCCATAGCCTTTAATTGCTCGTACTTATCAGCAAGATCCTCTAACTCAGTAGGACATACGAATGTAAAGTCAGCTGGATAGAAGAAGAACAAAGCCCACTTGCCTTCGATATCCTTGCTTGATACGCTCTTAAACTGTCCGTCTTGGAAGGCTTGAACACTAAATTCTGGTGCTAATGAATTGATGATTGGTTCCATATATGAATATACTTTAATTATGAGAAAATGTTTTGTTTTGTGATGCAAAGATAGATTTTCTATTTGTCATGACCAACTGATTATTTCTATCAGATGATAGAGAAAATCTATAAAGGGCATTAAGAGTGTTGAAAATGAAGTACTTACAGCGTATAAGTAGTCGTCAATAATAATTGAGAATATTGATACCTAGAAATCATGATTATCATTTGTTTTTAGATTTATTACAGGCTAAGTCAATCCGAGTTCGGCTTTTTATTCCTATATTTGTTGCATTCTTTATAGCTCAATAAGACGATGACACTACAGCAATTAGAATATGTTATGGCACTGTATCGGCTCAAACATTTTGCCAAAGCGGCCGATGAGTGCAATGTAACACAGCCCACTCTGAGTTCGATGATACAAAAGTTAGAGAATGAGTTGGGCGTTAAGATCTTCGATAGAAAACAGCAACCCATACAGCCAACAAAGGCTGGTAGGGTGGTGATAGAGCATGCGTGGAAGGTTCTCTCACGTGCAAAGAAACTAAAACAGACGATAGAAGAGGAACAGAAAACGCTTACAGGAACCTTTGAAGTGGCAGTTTTGCCAACGATAGCACCTTATCTTATCCCACGATTCTTCCCTCAGTTGATGAAAGAACACCCTGAAATGGATGTGAGAATAACGGAGATGAAGACGGATGAAATGTGCCGTGCGATCAGAAAAGGGAATATTGATGCAGGAATATTGGCGCAGGTGAGTGGTTTGGAAGAGATGAATTGCACCACACTCTACCATGAACAGTTCCTGGCTTATGTAGCGAAAGAGGACCCATTGTACGCTTGTAAGTTCATACGACCAGCCGATTTGTCAGGAGAATACCTATGGTTATTGGACGAAGGGCACTGTTTTCGGGATCAACTCGTTAAGTTTTGCCATCTTAAATCGGCTTCATTGAGTAAGAAGAGTTACAATCTTGGGAGCATAGAAACCTTTATGCGCATTGTTGAAAATGGTAAAGGGGTAACGTTTATACCGCAATTAGCATTGCCACAACTCAATGAAGAGCAACGCAAACTGGTGCGTTCTTTTGCCCATCCTGTGCCTTCGCGTGAGATTGTTATGATAACTTCGCCTAACTTCATACGACATACATTGTTGGAGATGCTGGTGAATTGCATCCGAGCATCAATACCTGAAGAGATGAAGAAATAGATATTTTGGACTGACGAAAATAGACTTTTAGAAACGAAAAAGGCTGTATCAAATATCCAACAAACAATTGGAAACATTTGATACAGCCTTGTTCTTTATAGATAGAAAATGCGTTCTTGCGAATTACTTGAACTGATTTTCAACGATTTCACTCAATACTTCCTTGATATCTAAGCCTGCTGCACGCACCTGTTGAGGGATGAAACTGGTGGCAGTCATGCCTGGTGTGGTGTTAATCTCAAGCATATTGATAACGTCATTGCCCTTCTTTATCCTTCGAGATGATATAGTCAATGCGGATGATACCATTGGCATGAAGGATGTCATAAATGCGACTGGTTTCTGCTGCTACACGCTTTGCAGTGTCGGGATTGATACGTGCTGGGGTTATTTCTTGCACCTGTCCGTTGTATTTCGCATTGTAATCAAAGAACTCATTGCTGGTTACTACTTCCGTAGCAGGGAACACAATGGACTTATCTTTAGTCTTATAAACACCTTGCGAGATCTCTGTTCCATCCAAGAAACCCTCTATCATGACCTCATCACTCTCCATAAACGCAACGCGAAGGGCTGGTGCTAACTGGTCAATGTTCTTTACCTTTGATACACCAAAGCTACTTCCATCAGCGGCGGGCTTAACGAAACAAGGCATACCAAGGCGTTTTTTTCGATTTCCTCCTCATTGTATTCTTCACCACGACGAAGCAATATGCTGTCTGCAACATTTACCCCCGAAACCACGGAGATAATTGTTCAGAACGTACTTATCGAAGGTTAATGCCTCGACTAAAACGCCTGATGTTGAATAAGGAAGGTGTATCAAATCGAAGTAACCTTGCATGATTCCATTCTCGCCAGGGGCTCCATGAATGGTAATATACGCATAGTCGAACTCTATGTGTTTACCATTTTCGATAAAAGAAAAGTCGTTCTTATCAATAGGAGCAGATGTCCCATCCTCTAACTCAACGTGCCAATCAATGCCTTTAACATCTACGATATATATATTATAACGTTCCTTGTCAAAGAAAGAATACAATCCTTGTGCTGAATGCATTGATACATCATGTTCTGATGAGTCACCACCACATACGATGGCAATCGTTCGCTTCAAATCTTTCATTATACCTGTTTATTTAGTTCTATCTAACTGTTCCTGTCGTTCTCATTATGTTTTTGAGAGATAGAAACCTGTTTTACTTATCTTATCATGTACTATTACTGATTGTCAATGCCTGTATGACCATTGATAAACTCACGCCACTTCGTTATCAGTGAGGCTAAGTCTTGAGGCAAGTCACTCGTGAAATCCATTTGTTGACCAGTAACCGGATGGACGAAACCAAGGGTTCGGGCATGGAGTGCTTGACGATTACAAAGGGTCAAGCAGTTGCGTATAAAGGCTTTATAAGAGCTTGATCTCTGACCGCGAAGAATCTCTGTTCCACCATAACGTTCATCTCCAAACAGGGGGGTGACCGATATGTTTCATGTGTGCACGAATCTGATGTGTACGTCCCGTTTCAAGTACACATTCGATGAGAGTTGTATAGCCGAAACGCTCAAGAACACGATAATGAGTGACGGCAGGCTTGCCTATCTCTGAATCAGGAGGGAATACTGTCATGCGAAGTCTGTCCTTAGGATCACGCGCAATATTACCTTCTATACGCCCTTCATCAGCTGTTAGATTACCCCAAACGAGGGCATTGTAACTGCGATGGGTGGTCTTATTAAAGAACTGTTTACCTAATATTGTCTTCGCATCAGGGGTCTTGGCAATCACCAATAAACCGCTTGTGTCTTTGTCAATTCGGTGCACTAAACCAACCTCTGGGTCGTTTGGGATCGAATGAAGGTAAGTCCTTCAAGTGCCAGGCAATAGCGTTAATCAATGTTCCATGAAAGTTCCCTGCACCTGGGTGAACGACTAATCCTGCAGGCTTATTGACCACCATTAAAGCATTGTCCTCATATACGATATCCAACGGAATATCCTCTGCTTCAATGGTATTATCATGCTTCGGTCTGTCAAGCATCAGTGTGATGGTATCCTCTGGGCGTACCTTGTAATTGCTCTTAACAGGTGCTCCATTCACATGAATAAAGCCCGCATCGGCAGCCTTCTGAATACGATTACGACTGGAGTGTTGCATACGTTCGAATAGAAACTTATCTATTCTCACTGACACCTGACCTTTATCAACCTCTACACGGAAGTGTTCGTACAACTCGCCATCACCCTCTTCTGACTCTGTGGAAGTCAGTAAGTCATCAGATAGCTCATCGTCATATAGCATTTCCTCGTCCGTTCTCATCATTCCTTATTCTGTCGGTTTCATTGATGAAGGGTCAGCAGGTAAACCTGAATGAGAGGATGAATTAGACCCACTTGAGCCTGACTTCCCTCGTTCATCCTTTATTTCATTGCCGTTCTCATCTACTGGTACTTCCACATACTCATAAACTTCATCATACTTCGGACGCTTCTGCTCCACTTCAACATCTTCATATTCTGGCTCATTCAAACCCTGATGTATCAGTTATTTCTCGTGTACCATCTCCTACCTGTAAGACAATCACTGCATCTGCTGGAACACGATCGCCAGCTTGCACATGTTTGCCATTTACAAGAATACCATATATCCAGTCTTTCTCTCCTGGTATATATTCTGGCTCACCAACTTTGAATCCCATAGATAATAACTGGGCTTGCGCCTCACGCAATGAGTTATTGTCTATGATGTCAGGAATAACCAATGAAGGTGCACTGGCAGCGTTAATCGTAACATAAATAACGTGTGTGGACTTAACGCGCTTACCACCAACTGGAGATTGCTCAAGTATGCAATCAGGGGAAGATCCTTAACATATCCAGTGTCGGTAACCTCTATCTTTAGTCCAACCTTGTCCATGATATCCACCGCATCATCGTATTGTTTATGAATAACGTTCGGCACCACGATGGATTCACCGTGTAAGGTATAGTAGTCAAGACCGAACTTAACTCCTATTGCCAACAATAGAACAAGTATCACGATAGCAAGAATATTGCCCCAGATATATGTGCTATTAAACTTATGGAAGAATTCTCTTGATGTCATCAATCTAATTAACTGACCTTAATAATAGATGTGGCAAAGGTAGACAAAAAAACGGAAAGAAGCAAAGATTACCCTCTACTTCTTTCCGCTTCTGCGCTAAATCCCTATGGGAAAAGCGTTCTCGTTCTTACTTACCGTGATGTTCGTCAGAAACAGTTAACTTCTTACGACCCTTGGCACGACGTGCTGCTAATACGCGGCGACCGTCCTTTGTAGCCATTCTCTCACGGAAACCGTGCTTGTTTACACGACGACGATTGTGAGGCTGAAATGTTCTTTTCATTGTTCTTATCCTATTTTATTGTTATTATGCGAACTCTTTTCGACAGGATAAGACCTGTCGTTACGGGTTGCAAAATTACTTAATCTTTTTGAATTAACCAAAGAAACCATGTTTTTTACGCCTTTTATTTATGTTTTTCCTATAATTTCTGTAACTTTGCAGCGCTTTAAGTAGATTAAAGAGAACAAAAAGTAACAAATTAGATATTAGTAAATTATGATTAATTCACAGGAAATTAAGATTGGAACTTGTATCCGTCTTGATGGCAAGATTTGGACTTGTATCGACTTCCAACATCGTAAGCCAGGTAAAGGTAACACCGTCATGATTACCAAACTGAAGAATGTTGCTGATGGTCGAGTACTTGAGCGCACATTCCAGGTAGGTTTCAAGCTCGAGGATGTACGCGTTGAACGTCGCCCATATCAGTACCTTTATCAGGATGCAACTGGTTACATCTTCATGAATCAGGAAACTTTTGAGCAGATTCCTATCCCTAAGCACCAGATTACAGGTTCTGACTATATGAAAGAAGGTGACGTTGTTGAGGTTGTTACTGATACATCAGATGGTACAATCCTTCTTGCTGAAATGCCTGTTAAGACAACACTTACTATCACTCACAGTGAGCCAGGTGTAAAGGGTAACACTGCAACAAATGCAACTAAGCCTGCAACACTTGAGACTGGCGCAGTCGTTCGTGTACCATTGTTCATCAATGAGGGTGAGGTTATCCAGATTGATACTCGCGATGGTAGTTACTTGGGACGCGTTAACGCCTAAGCCTCTTCTGCCTCGCAAGAGATAAACGACAAAACAATAAGAAAGACCATTTCTAAACTCCTTTCGAGTAAAGAAATGGTCTTTTTTGTGCAGCCTCCCCAAGCCTCACCCCCTATGTTCGTATGTTACTATGTCTTCAAAACTTATGTCATTGAAAAACTATGTCTTTATGGCATTCTGTCTCTAAATCCCATGTTCTTCTGTCTTACACAAAAGCCCCACCCCGTTAGGCGCCCCCCTCTCTGTAGGAGAGGGGCTGGGGGTGAGGCTATGCCACGAGAGCGAGAGAACCAAATTAATACACTAGTTTTGAAAGACATTAATTTCACAATTAATATAATCGATTGTCTTATTACAGAACGATTGATACCCTGAATCAATCTTAAAATGCTCCCGTGGTAAAAGCCTCCCCAAGCCCCTCCGAAGGAGGGGATGTCCTTATTGCATATAGTTTGAAATAACCAAATATATGTGAGTGGACTTAGGGACATCCCCTCCTTCAGAGGGGCTTGGGGAGGCTTCTTTTGTGGCACATATCCTAACTAGCTTCCGTTAGGCACTCTCCCCCTTTCGGGGGAGTTGGAGGGGGCTTTACCCTGCTACTGGTCCATTCTCTTCTTTATTCTCCTTTTCTTTCGGTTCGGGGGCGGGGGTGAGGCTTTTTTGTTTCCTCCTAGCAGGGTTGTCTACCTCGATCTGAATATCTTTTAGAGCTTTCCGAATAGGCTCTTTCCAGGTAACAATGATGCGAGGATACTTAAGCGATTCGGCACAGACATCCTTTTCATTCTTCTCCATCTTTGATGGAATAGATGTTCGGAATGAGAAGATATCGCCCAAGTCGAGCGAACCACCCAACGAAACCACCTCTTTGGTGATGTTCTTCAACGTGATAAGCACATTACGCACGTCGCCTTCACTCAAAGAAGTTTCACGTACAATACGCTCTACGAGCCACGACGATGAAAACTTGTTTACTGACTTCGGTACAGCACTATAAGCTTTCTGACCTTGACGAGGTCCTATACGTAGGACACTTTCTATTACTTTAAAACTAATCATGATAAAAAATTAAATTGTTATTAATAAAAAGGAGTGTGCCCGTACAGGCACAACTCCG
>BNJU01000512.1_pt1 | contig 62201 bp, 56 predicted proteins | sample 8539281 | NCBI WGS metagenome assembly BNJU01 (sample SAMD00202456, study PRJDB9452) | human saliva metagenome | isolation source: human saliva | place: Japan
AAAATGTCATTGTACTTTTTTTAAGAATAGTGGATTTATTTTTTTAATGACATAATCTGAATCTTCGGTGGCAATCTTGATTTCTGTCATAGCCTTCATATTTTTATTGGTTTTAGCATTTTTACGAATAGGTCTGATTGTAGTTTCAGTTCCTAGCTTATCTTGGATTTCTTGAGAAAGGATGAAATCGATAAATTTCTTAGCGTTTCCATGTGTTTGGCATTTTTGACGATGGCCGCGTTACCAGGTAAAAAGACGGTACCTTCTTTTGGATAAATGACTTTTACATCAACTCCATCATTTAAGAGTTTTAAGGCAGGGTCTTCATAGGTGAGTCCAACAGCCATTTCCCCATCGGCGACAGCTTTGTAAACATTTGAAGAGCTAGATGCAATTTTTCCATCTACTAGGGTAAATAGATTTTTCACATAGGTCCAAGCTTGTTCATTTTCGTATCCACCTTGGTCTACAAGCATGTTTGTTAGTTGTGCAAAGGCGCTAGAAGCATTACTTGGATCAGCAGTAGCGATTTTTCCTTTTAATTTAGGATTGAGTAAATCATTGTAACCTTCAATTTTAATATCTTTTGTAAGAGCTGAATTGGCAATGATGACACTGACATCAAGTGTATAAGGCGTGTAGAATCCTGTTTTATTTTGATATTCAGGGATTATCTGGTCGTTTTCTTGGGAAATATAAGGTTCAAAAAGTTTGTCGTTAGAAGAGAAGAGAGCGTAGGAGCCTCCGAAAATGACATCAGCTACAGGTGATTCTTTTTCAGCCTCAGCTTTTTTGAACAATTCACCCGTGCTGGCTTGTACTAAATCAACCTTAATACCATATTTTTCTTCGAAGGCAGGGATTGTCTCTTCGATAAGGTCTTCAGGGTTAGGCGAGTAGATAACCAAAGCATTATCCGAATCTGTTTCAGTGTTAGTTTCCGCTTCTGTTGTTGAAGAACATCCTGATAAAGTAAGAAATATCCATCCACAAGAGAGAAAGAATAGTATTTTTTTCATAAGAATCTCCTTTTTTACGAACATTTTTACTCCACAACTTGGTTAACATTTATAATTTGCAGAGTTCTATAGGATATAATAAGAACCTTAAAGAAATCTAAAACGGGGAACATGAGTCAAAGACGCTAGGGGGAAGAAACAAATAATTGACAGAAGTTAGCTCCAAATGGGGCTAATTTTTTATACTGCTAAATAATACTCTTCGAAAATCTATTCAAACCACGTCAGCTTCGCCTTGGATTATATATGTGACTGACTTTGTCAAACCTCAAAGCAGTGCTTTGAGCAGCCTGCGGCTAGCTTTCTAGTTTGCTCTTTGATTTTCATTGAGTATAAGCTGGATTTGCGATTCAGTCTTTCTTGCCATTCAAGCCCAAAAGAACATTTCTCGTCTTTCAAATTCCCTCAAAAATGGTATAATAGTAACATCACAAAATTGGAGAGAGACCATGAGTTTTTACAATCATAAAGAAATCGAGCCTAAGTGGCAGGGCTACTGGGCAGAACATCATACATTTAAGACAGGAACAGATGCATCAAAACCGAAGTTTTATGCTCTTGATATGTTCCCTTATCCGTCTGGAGCTGGTCTGCACGTAGGACATCCAGAAGGCTATACTGCAACCGATATCCTCAGCCGTTTCAAACGTGCGCAAGGCTACAATGTTCTTCACCCAATGGGGTGGGATGCTTTTGGTTTGCCTGCAGAGCAATACGCTATGGATACGGGTAATGACCCAGCAGAATTTACAGCTGAGAACATTGCTAACTTCAAACGCCAAATCAATGCGCTTGGATTTCTTACGACTGGGATCGTGAAGTCAACACCACAGATCCAAACTATTACAAGTGGACGCAATGGATTTTCACTAAGCTTTACGAAAAAGGCTTGGCCTATGAAGCTGAAGTGCCAGTAAACTGGGTTGAGGAATTGGGAACAGCCATTGCCAATGAAGAAGTTCTTCCTGACGGAACTTCTGAGCGTGGAGGCTATCCAGTTGTCCGCAAACCAATGCGCCAATGGATGCTCAAAATAACGGCTTACGCAGAGCGCTTGCTCAATGACTTAGATGAACTAGATTGGCCAGAGTCTATCAAGGATATGCAACGCAACTGGATCGGGAAATCAACTGGTGCCAATGTAACCTTTAAAGTAAAAGGAACAGACAAGGAATTCACTGTATTTACCACTCGTCCAGATACCCTTTTCGGTGCGACTTTCACTGTTTTGGCACCTGAACATGAATTAGTAGACGCTATCACAAGTTCAGAGCAAGCAGAGGCAGTAGCAGACTACAAACACCAAGCTAGCCTCAAGTCTGACTTGGCTCGTACAGACCTTGCCAAAGAAAAAACAGGGGTTTGGACTGGTGCTTATGCTATCAACCCTGTCAATGGCAAAGAAATTCCAATCTGGATTGCGGACTATGTTCTTGCTAGTTACGGAACAGGTGCCGTTATGGCTGTACCAGCCCATGACCAACGTGACTGGGAATTTGCCAAACAATTTGACCTTCCAATCGTCGAAGTACTTGAAGGTGGAAATGTTGAAGAAGCTGCTTACACAGAGGATGGCCTTCACGTTAACTCAGATTTCCTAGATGGTCTTAACAAAGAAGACGCTATTGCCAAGATTGTGTCTTGGTTGGAAGAAAACGGCTGTGGCCAAGAGAAGGTTACCTACCGTCTCCGCGACTGGCTCTTTAGCCGTCAACGTTACTGGGGTGAGCCAATTCCTATCATTCATTGGGAAGATGGAACTTCAACAGCTGTTCCTGAAAGTGAATTGCCACTTGTCTTGCCTGTAACAAAGGATATCCGTCCTTCAGGTACTGGTGAAAGTCCATTGGCTAACTTGACAGATTGGCTTGAAGTGACTCGTGAAGATGGTGTAAAAGGTCGTCGTGAAACTAACACTATGCCACAATGGGCAGGTTCAAGCTGGTACTACCTCCGCTATATCGACCCACACAATACTGAGAAATTGGCTGATGAGGACCTCCTCAAACAATGGTTGCCAGTGGATATTTACGTAGGTGGGGCAGAGCATGCTGTACTTCACTTGCTTACGCTCGTTTCTGGCACAAATTCCTCTATGACCTCGGTGTCGTTCCAACTAAGGAACCATTCCAAAAACTCTTTAACCAAGGGATGATTTTGGGAACAAGCTACCGTGACCATCGTGGTGCGCTTGTGGCGACTGACAAGGTTGAAAAACGTGACGGTTCTTTCTTCCATGTGGAAACAGGGGAAGAGTTGGAGCAAGCACCAGCCAAGATGTCTAAATCCCTCAAGAATGTTGTTAACCCAGATGACGTAGTGGAACAATACGGTGCCGATACTCTTCGTGTCTATGAAATGTTCATGGGCCCACTTGATGCTTCAATCGCTTGGTCTGAAGAAGGTCTGGAAGGAATCCGTAAGTTCCTTGACCGTGTTTACCGTTTGATTACAAGTAAAGAAATCGTCGAAGAAAACAAGGGCGCTCTTGACAAGGTCTACAATGAAACTGTGAAATCTGTCACAGAACAAATAGAATCACTGAAATTCAACACAGCCATTGCCCAACTTATGGTCTTTGTCAATGCAGCTAACAAGGAAGACAAGCTCTATGTGGACTACGCCAAAGGCTTCATCCAATTGATTGCCCCATTTGCCCCCCACTTGGCAGAAGAACTCTGGCAAACTGTTGCGGCAACAGGAGAATCAATCTCTTACGTAGCTTGGCCAACATGGGACGAAAGCAAATTGGTTGAAGACGAAATCGAAATCGTTGTCCAAATCAAAGGAAAAGTTCGTGCTAAACTCATGGTCGCTAAAGACCTATCACGCGAAGAATTGCAAGAAATTGCTCTCGCTGACGAAAAAGTCAAAGCAGAAATTGATGGTAAGGAAATCGTGAAAGTGATTAGTGTACCTAACAAGCTTGTTAATATCGTTGTGAAATAAGATAGGAATCCTTCAGAGTAGAATCTGGGGGATTTTTTATTTGACAGGAAGTTTCTATTTTGTTAACATGGTTAACAAAAGAAAGAGAGATTATGGATAAAAAAGAATTTATTGCATTTAATAATCGTTTCAATAGGTTTATTTTTAGCGTTTGAAGAGTTAAAAAAATCAACATAAAAGTGGTGTTGACAAATCCATTACGTTGAATGAGGTACATTTGATTGTTGTGATTGGGAAAAATCAGCCCTTAAATCTAGTAAAATTATCTGAATTATTAGAAGTTTCAAGAAGTGCAATAACTCAAAGTGTTAGGAGATTGATTCAAAAAAATTTAGTTGTTTTTGATTTTTGATCCGAATAATGGGAAAAAAATAAATATTTGAGATTATCTGAAAAAGGCATCGAAATTTTTTTAAAATCCATAAGGAGCAACAAGAATATATTGAAAAATCAATCTTTTCAGTTTTAAACAACTATAGCGAGGGGGAACTTCAAACAGTTGTGAAATTGATGGATGATATTGAAAAGGTGTGGGGAGAATTACCGTGGTAAAAGTCGCGGTAAATTTCAAATACAATTGTTAAGCCGATTAACAAAAAGGAGAAGATATGACTGTAAACATAGAACTGATTTCACAAACAGATTTAGCGGATGAATCTTTTTATATTGCTATTAATGGTTTAGAACCAAGGGCAATGTATTGTGTAGAAATGTACCTGTCTGATTATTACTGTATAAATGCTCCCTTGCTTTTAGATCATGATGTTATATGGAAATCAACCGCAATTTTTTTATCTGATCAGGACGGTATGATTGATACCTCTCAGACAGCATCTATTTCGGGATCTTATAAAGGAGTTTCAGAAATGGGATTATTCTTTAATGCGAAACCGTTGAAGAATAGGAAAAGGAGATTACCGAGTTCTCTTGATAGAATTCCATTACGAGATTGTTTTGGTGTTGAAATTAAAATCAGGCTGGGGAAAGATGTGGTCGCGGAGCAAAGTTTTGTAAGGCGTTATATGAATCTAGGAGTAAGATATCAAGATATCTATGGCAAGCATTTTCAAGGTCGATTATTTTATGATGAAAAGTTAAGAAGGGCGCCAGCCGTGATTATTGTTAGCGGTAGTGAGGGAAGAATTGAAAAAGCTCAGAATATTGCCCAACTTTTATCTTCAAGAGGCTATATTTGTCTTGCGATAGCTTATTTTGGTTTAGAGGGATTACCTCAAAATTTAGAACGAATTCCGATAGAATGTCTGGAAGAGGCGAAAGATTTTCTATATCATCATCCTCAAGTTGATAATACAAAAATAGGAATATATGGTCGCTCTAAAGGAGCAGAGCTTGTTCTGGCGGGACAAAGTATTTTGGAAGATGTGCAATGTTTGGTACTCAATTCCCCCTCAAATGTAATATTTGAGGGAATAAAGGGAAAACTCAACTCACATTCATCTTCTTGGACATATTTGCAAAAAGAACTTACGTATCAAAAATTTCAACTAGGAAATTATTTGTTAAACAAGTTTTTTGGAAAACATATTCCTGAAGATAGTAGGGCTCAGATTGATGTGAGTAAAATTGACTCTCCTTTATTATTACTAGGAAGCGATGTTGATGAAATATGGAATGCGTCATCTGCGATAGATGGTATTATTTCACATTATAAAGGGGAATCTATTTTGTTTAAAAAATACCATGAAACAGGGCATATGTTGACGGTTGCTTATCAACCGAATCATCGTTATCGAAAAGATTGGCGCTTATTAATGAAAGAAAGTGTAGACTCATGGTTTGCCACGATAAATTATTTTGATACACATCTGAAAAATTTGTAGATAGTGCTGAACCGTACTATAATAGTCCTAACTAAGATAAAAACACAGTTCTGGTTGGTAGTCCAGTCTACAAAAGCAATTGCTCAAACAAGATAAATTTGAACTCAAACAGTAAAAACGTAGAGAGAAGTACAAGAGTTACTAGTGATTTTCTCTTTCATAAAATAGAACAGCTCTTCTCGGATAAAAAGAGCTGTTTTTTGCTTTGTATTGAAAAATTTTTTTCATATATTATTTCCTAATAGATCTACTTGTCGTCAAAAATTTTGCTAATGGAAGTTTCAAATTTAGGGCAATACTTACTTGCCTCCAATTCAATCATATCATATTCAGCAATTTCATTTTGATAGAAGGGATTGTGTGTCATGATTTCTAGTTAATTTTTTTATTGTTTGATTTGGCGAGAATAATACTACCGATTCTTGAATTTTTCGGCCAGATGCGGTAAAACATCTCTTTTATAGCGCATATTTAAAAATATAACATTTTGTTGTAGGTGTTTTTAAGCTTCATTTAGCAATTAGGTAGGAGAAAAATGGCTGTAGCCTTCTCTACTTTAACTTAACCCTAATCATCTCACCACTTAACCTCTTATTTTAACCACTTATCTCGAAAGTCGATTTTTCTTTCATACTTTTTGTTAAACTAGTGAGATAAAAGGAGGGAAGAAATATGATTTTACAAGCTAAACATTTGACTAAACGGTACGGCAATCATATGGCTGTTGACGATATTCAGTTACAGTTTGAAAAAGGAAGTTTCAATGCTATTTTAGGTCCCAATGGTGCAGGAAAATCAACTACCATTTCCATGTTAATCGGTTTGAAAAAGCCGACAAAAGGTCAGATTCGATATGCGCCAAATACGAAAATAGGAGTTGTTTTTCAAGCTAGTGTACTGGATGAGATGTTGACAGTTAGGGAAAATCTTACGATTCGTGCTCAACAGTATAAGGAGATTGTAGCAAGTCGTGTGGATGATTTGATCCATCAACTGGGTTTAACTGCTTTCCAGAAGCAACTATATGGGACTTTGTCAGGTGGGCAAAAACGTAGGGTTGATATTGCGCGTGCTCTTCTTTCACAGCCAGATATTCTTTTCTTAGATGAACCAACGACAGGTCTAGATATTCAGACTCGCAAAGCCATTTGGGATTTACTGTCTCGGCTACAAAAGGATGAAGGGATGACTATTATCTTAACGACTCATTATCTGGATGAAGCGGATGAAGCGGATCAGATTTATATCGTTGATCATGGGAAAGTGATTGCGCAAGGTTCTGCGACGGCTATTAAAAGTCAGTATGCATCTAATATTCTAAAAATTCGTTTTAAAGAAATGAAAGATTTAGAAAAGTTGCTACAGACTGGAATGACAGTAAAGGAAGAAAATGAGTTGGAATATCTTTTTTATCCAAGGACATCACTGGAAGCTATTGAATATTTGGCAAAAGTACGAGAAGAAATTGATTCTTTTGAGTTTCGTCCAGGTACCATGGATGATGCCTTTATTGCACTTACAGGAAGAGAGGTTCGCTAATGTTAGCTTTATTGAAACGGAATTTTATCTTATATTTTCGTAATCGTTCAGGAGTATTTTTCTCATTATTGGGGGCATTGATTTCCTTCCTCCTTTATATCATTTTTTTGCAGAAGAACTTGACGGACGCTTGGTCTCAACTCCCTGATAATACGAACCTTTTAAATAATTGGCTGATGGGTGGGACCTTGGCTGTGACTGGGATTACAACTAGTTTTACGGCTCTTACACAAATGGTACAGGATCGTGAAAATCAAGTGGATCAAGATCTCTTCTTGACAGATTTAGGTAGCTGGGGTTTACAGGTGTCCTATCTAATCAGTAGTATTGCCATCTCTTTTGTCATGCAGGTGTTTATGTTTGCTGTTATGGGGCTTTATTTTAAAGAAAGTCCAGTTATCAGTCATTTACCGGAAATTGCTTTGATTATGTTGTTAAGTAGTCTGCTTTCAAGTTTGATAAATATTCTCTTGATTTATCGTTTTCAATCTGTAGATAGTCTTGGCAAACTGGCAACTATAGTGGGAACTGCTTCTGGATTTTTAGTAGGAACTTATGTCCCTATTGGAGTTTTACCTGATTTTGCACAGATTATCATGAAGTGTACCCCTGCAACTTATATTGCTTCTCTTTATCGACAAATTTTAATGAAAGAACCATTAGAGACCGCATTTACAGGAAATAGCAGATTGTTAAAGGAATTCCAAGAAAAAATGGGAATCCAAATCAACTGGCAAGAACTATTGACAAAGGAGGAGACATACTTTATAGTGGTTAGTATCAGTTTCGTCGCTATTCTTCTTTGGCTTTTATGTGTTAAAGTGTTTAGCAGGAGAAAATAAAAGTATATTGGAGAGAAAATGAAGATTCGTTTTGAAATGAAGACAGAGTTTTCAGAAAAGGACCCACAGATTGTAATTCAGGCAGCTCAGTTAACTGACCAAGCAAGGGAAATCATGGAGTATTTAGAACAATTTTCAACGACCAATCAGGTGACCATTCCTATTCGAACGGATGATCATCTGGTTATGGTGAAAATTGAGGATCTTATTCTAGCAGATATCGATAAGAACTTGTTGACCATTTATACGGTAGACGGGATTTATAAAACTAAGGAAACATTGATAAATTTTCAGAATCGGATTAATCGGCGTAACTTTATACAGATATCACGCCATTCAATTATAAATATTGACCACTTAGAATCGTTATCAGATAGTTTTTCAGGGAATATGATGGCTAAAATGACTCGGGGCATCAAATCTAGTGTGAGTCGGAAATACGTTAAGTCCTTAATGAATTATCTAGGTTTATAGGAGAAAATCATGAAACGATTAATTGATTATTTTGTATCGGGAATGCGTACGGCTTCCTTCTTTTATTTGAGTATGATGGTGTTGACTCAGTGTTATCCAGGTATTACCTATCCTGAACCAATGACAAAAAATATTCTAGCTCTGTTTTTAATGGGTGGAATTATGGGGGTATTGACTTTAATACTTGAAAAGCTAGAGTTTCTTGCTTTTAGTATACGTGTAGGAGTTCATTTATTAGTGACGGCTACTATCTTAGTATTGACCTCTCTATTTTTTGGTTGGGGTTCAGCCTTGTGGAGTCCCTTGCTTTGGTTCTTTTTCTTGTTGATTTATGGATTGATATGGTTGTATCAAATCTGGCAAACTCATAAACTCACCCAACAAATTAATCAAGCCTTGGAGAATAAAAGAAAGAAAACGGATAAATAGTGTAGTGTTGAGGATGAAGTTTGAAGACAGTGCCAGTTTCCAAAGAGAACAATTTGTGATATAGTATTTTCAGTGTAAAAACAAGGAGAATACTATGCCAGTAAATGAATATGGTCAGATGATTGGGGAGTCAATGGAAGGTTATACACCGGGCGAATTGCCTGCTATTGATTTCTTAGAAGGGCGTTATGCTAGGGTAGAGGCTCTTTCGGTGGAAAAGCATACGGATGATTTATTAGCTGTTTATGGTCCAGATACTCCGCGGGAGATGTGGACTTACCTCTTTCAGGAGTCAGTGGCAGATATGGAGGAGCTGGTTAGCCTTTTAAATCAGCTGTTGACTCGTAAGGATCGCTTTTACTATGCGATTGTAGACAAGGCAACTGCTAAGACCCTGGGAACATTTTCTCTCATGCGCATTGACCAGAATAATCGAGTGATAGAAGTGGGAGCGGTCACTTTTTCTCCAGAACTCAGGGGAACACGAATAGGGACAGAAGCTCAGTATCTCTTGGCACGTTATGTTTTTGAGGAGCTTAACTATCGTCGCTACGAATGGAAATGTGATTCTCTTAATCTGCCATCCAGACGAGCTGCGGAGCGTTTGGGATTTGTTTATGAAGGAACCTTCCGCCAGGCAGTCGTTTATAAGGGGCGTACTAGGGATACGGATTGGTTGTCTATGATTGATAAGGACTGGCCTCAAGTCAAAGCTCGATTGGAAGCATGGTTGGCTCCTGAAAATTTTGATAAAAATGGACGGCAGTACAAGAGCTTGAGAGAGTTTTAAGAGGTGTTGACATGATCACTATTAAAAAGCAAGAATTTGTCAAGCTAGAGGATGTTTTGCATCTCTATCAGGCTGTCGGTTGGACAAATTATACCGATCAATCAGAGATGCTGGAGCAGGCCTTATCTCATTCATTAGCGATTTATGTGGCGCTTGATGGTGATACTGTGGTGGGCTTGATTCGTTTGGTTGGAGATGGTTTTTCATCAGTTTTTGTACAGGATTTGATTGTTTTGCCTAGCTATCAGTGCCAAGGGATTGGTAGTGCCCTAATGAAAGAGGCTTTAGAGGATTACAAAGATGTCTATCAAGTCCAGCTGGTGACAGAACAGACAGAAAAAACCTTGGGATTCTATCGTTCTATGGGCTTTGAAATCTTATCCACCTATAATTGTATAGGGATGATTTGGGTAAATCGAGAAAAATAACAAAACTAGTTTTTTCTTAAGCAAAGTTTAAGGATGGTCTAGTATTATATAACCATTAAATAAAGACCTCCTAACTTTATTTAATGAAATCCTAAAACTTTTTTTCATCATAATCTCCTAATGAAGTCACCCAATCAGGTGGCTTTTTTTGTGGGATGAAGAGATACTGATAGAAATTTTTTTCAAAAATGATAGAATCTGAGAAAAAGTTAAGCTAGTTTTAAGCTTCGTCTTGTATCATATAATCATTAAATAAAGACCTCCTAACTTTATTTAATAAAATCCTAAACTTTTCTTTTTTTCATAATAATCTCCCTTAACTCCACCCAATCAGGTGGAGTTTTTTGGCTCTATTTCAGGCTTTTGGGGACTATTCTAAAAATCATTTTTCGATATTTTTCGGTATTTTTCGGATTTTGGTCGGGGAATTGGCGGGGATTTTTTAGCGAATATGACTAAGAAATAGGTCTGTTGTCGCTTCAGCTACTTCAAACTCAATTTGATTGTAAGTGACTGTTAATTGAAGGACTGGAACTGCTGTAATAATGATTTTGCTTGTCCAGTAGTGGCGTATTAAATGAGGAGTGACATGTAAGATTGTCTCTTCGTTTACTAAATCAAAATTTCTATGAAATTGATAGAATCCCTAACTTTCTCTTAAACTTGAAAGTCTTGTTGTAAAGCGGTTAAAGCTTGAGAAACTGAGGATGTAAAGTTTTGACAAATTTTGTGAACTGTGGGATAATAAAAAGGAATTGAGTACTAGTTCTATATCATAGGCTAGAAAAGACCCCAAGCTCACGTCCAAATAAGCTTGAGGTCTTTTTTGACACTATTTATCCTTGTTTAGCCATTTATCGACTAATCGAAGAATGACACCGACCACAATTGGTCCGATGATAGTTTTGAGTACTAATTCCATCATGGGCTATCTCACCTCCTTTCGCAGGCGGTGTAGCAGTGCCGTAGAATATTATACCACATAAGTGCTAAAGTCGGGAGTCACCCAATCAGGTGGCTTTTTTGTTTGTGGCTTGGATTTTTGATATAATAGAGCCATGAGTAGAATTTTAGATAATGAGATAATGGGGGATGAGGAGTTAGTAGAACGCACGCTCCGTCCTCAGTATTTACGTGAATATATCGGGCAGGATAAGGTCAAGGACCAGCTTCAAATCTTTATCGAAGCCGCTAAAATGCGGGATGAAGCGCTGGATCATGTGCTCCTTTTCGGGCCTCCAGGTTTGGGGAAAACGACCATGGCCTTTGTTATTGCAAACGAACTGGGTGTCAATCTCAAGCAGACGTCGGGTCCCGTTATCGAAAAAGCTGGTGATTTGGTAGCGATTTTGAATGACTTAGAGCCTGGGGATGTCCTCTTTATTGATGAAATTCATCGCTTGCCTATGTCGGTGGAAGAGGTGCTTTATAGTGCCATGGAGGACTTCTACATTGATATCATGATTGGGGCTGGTGAAGGCAGTCGCAGTGTTCATTTGGAGTTGCCACCTTTTACCTTGATTGGTGCGACGACTCGGGCTGGTATGCTCTCAAATCCGTTACGGGCACGTTTTGGTATTACAGGTCATATGGAGTATTATGCCCATGCTGACTTGACAGAAATTGTCGAGCGGACGGCAGATATTTTTGAGATGGAAATCACTCATGAGGCAGCTTCTGAGTTGGCCTTGCGTAGTCGAGGTACTCCTCGTATTGCCAATCGTCTCCTCAAGCGCGTGCGCGATTTTGCCCAGATTATGGGAAACGGGGTTATCGATGATCTTATTACCGATAAGGCTTTGACTATGCTGGATGTTGACCATGAAGGCTTGGACTATGTGGACCAGAAAATCCTTCGCACCATGATTGAGATGTATGGAGGCGGTCCTGTCGGTCTGGGAACTCTTTCTGTGAATATCGCTGAAGAGCGTGAGACGGTTGAGGATATGTACGAACCTTACCTAATCCAGAAAGGCTTTATCATGCGGACACGTTCTGGACGGGTGGCGACTGCTAAGGCGTATGAGCACTTAGGTTATGAATACAATGAAAAATGATCAAGAAATTCTAGAGGCTTTTAGAGAAAATCCGGATATGATGGCTATTCTGACGATCATCCGAAACCTTGGCCTGAAAGACTCGTGGTTGGCAGCAGGTTCTGTCAGAAATTTTATATGGAATCTCTTGTCAGACAAATCCCCTTTTGACTGTGAAACAGATGTAGATGTGATTTTCTTTGATTCAGATATTTCTTATGAGGAAACCTTGTCCCTAGAGAAAAAGCTGAGAGAGGACTTTCCTCAGTACCAGTGGGAATTGAAAAATCAGGTCTATATGCACCAGCATAGTCCTCATACTGCGCCCTATACCAGCTCTCGTGATGCCATGAGTAAGTATCCAGAACGGTGTACGGCGGTTGGGCTTCGCTTGAATGAAGACTCCGCTTTGGAACTTTTTACTCCTTATGGACTTGAGGATATTTTGAATTTTCAAGTTCGTACAACTCCTCATTTTTTAGAGAATGAAGACCGAATGAAGCTCTATCAAACACGATTATCCAAGAAAAATTGGCAGGAAAAATGGAAAAAATTGATTTTTAAAAATACTTAAGGAAACTTTAAGCTAGGAAGTGTATACTAAGTCCATAAGTTAAGAAGACCTTAACTTAAACTCCTAAAACTTTTTCATAATAATCTCCCTATAAAAAATAAAGTCGCCCAATCAGGCGGCTTATTTTTTTGAAAAATGGGCTTTGTGCCTGAGAATAAATAGCTTAGTGATAGAAGAAAATGGGGAAATATGGTATAATGAAACGATAGATTTGAATAGGAATAAGATCATGTTTGGATTTTTTAAGAAAGATAAGGCTGTGGAAGTAGAGGTTCCGACACAGGTTCCTGCTCATATCGGCATCATCATGGATGGCAATGGTCGTTGGGCTAAAAAACGTATGCAACCGCGAGTCTTCGGACACAAGGCGGGCATGGAAGCATTGCAAACTGTGACCAAGGCAGCCAACAAACTAGGCGTTAAGGTTATTACGGTCTATGCTTTTTCTACAGAGAACTGGACCCGTCCAGATCAGGAAGTCAAGTTTATCATGAACTTGCCAGTAGAGTTTTATGATAATTATGTCCCGGAATTGCATGCGAATAATGTTAAGATTCAAATGATTGGGGAAACAGACCGCCTGCCTAAGCAAACCTTTGAAGCTCTGACCAAGGCTGAGGAATTAACTAAGAACAACACAGGTTTGATTCTGAATTTTGCCCTCAACTATGGTGGACGTGCTGAGATTACACAGGCTCTTAAGTTGATTTCTCAGGATGTTTTAGATGCCAAAATCAACCCAGGTGACATCACAGAGGAATTGATTGGTAAATTATCTTTTTACCCAGCATTTACCTAAGGAGTTACGAGACCCAGACTTGATTATCCGTACTAGTGGAGAATTGCGTTTGAGCAATTTCCTTCCATGGCAGGGAGCTTATAGTGAGCTCTATTTTACAGACATCTTGTGGCCTGATTTTGACGAGGCAGCCTTGCAGGAAGCCATTCTTGCCTACAATCGTCGTCATCGCCGATTTGGAGGAGTTTAGGAGGAAATATGACACAGGATTTACAGAAAAGAACCTTGTTTGCAGGGATTGCCCTGGCTATTTTCCTACCGATTTTAATGATTGGAGGACTCTTGCTGCAGATAGCAATTGGAATCATAGCCATGCTAGCCATGCATGAACTTTTGAAGATGAGAGGTCTAGAGACCATGACTATGGAGGGCCTCTTGACCCTCTTTGCAACCTTTGCCTTGACCATTCCCTTGGAGAATTATCTGACTTTTTTACCAGTTGATGGGAATGTGGTTGCCTATAGTGTTTTGATTTCAATCATGTTAGGAACGACCGTTTTTAGCAAGTCTTATACGATTGAGGACGCTGTTTTCCCTCTTGCTATGAGTTTCTATGTTGGCTTTGGATTTAATGCTTTACTAGATGCTCGTGTCGCAGGCTTAGATAAGGCTCTCTTGGCCTTGTGTATCGTCTGGGCGACTGACAGTGGTGCCTATCTTGTAGGAATGAACTATGGTAAACGAAAATTAGCTCCGACAGTTTCTCCAAATAAAACCTTTGAGGGTGCCTTGGGTGGTATTTTAGGTGCTATTTTAGTAACCATCATCTTTATGATGTTTGACAGAACAGTTGCTCTTCCGTATGGAATTTACAAGATGTCAGTCTTTGCTATTTTCTTTAGCATTGCTGGACAATTTGGTGATTTACTAGAAAGTTCGATCAAGCGTCACTTTGGTGTCAAGGATTCTGGGAAATTTATCCCTGGACATGGTGGTGTTTTGGATCGTTTCGATAGTATGTTACTTGTATTTCCAATTATGCACTTGTTTGGACTCTTTTAATCAAAAGACGGAGGAAATACTATGCTCGGAATTTTAACCTTTATTCTGGTTTTTGGGATTATTGTAGTGGTGCACGAGTTCGGACACTTCTACTTTGCCAAGAAATCAGGGATTCTAGTGCGTGAATTTGCCATCGGTATGGGACCCAAAATCTTTGCTCACATTGGCAGGGATGGAACGGCTTATACCATTCGAATCTTGCCTCTGGGTGGCTACGTTCGTATGGCTGGTTGGGGTGATGATACAACTGAAATCAAGACAGGAACTCCTGTCAGTTTGACCCTTACTGATGATGGTAAAGTTAAACGCATCAATCTCTCAGGTAAAAAATTGGATCAAACAGCTCTTCCTATGCAGGTGACCCAGTTTGATTTTGAAGACAAGCTTTTCATCAAGGGCTTGGTTCTGGAAGAAGAAAAAACATTTGCAGTGGATCACGACGCAACGGTTGTGGAAGCAGATGGTACTGAGGTTCGGATTGCACCTTTGGATGTTCAATATCAAAATGCGACTATCTGGGGGAAACTCATTACTAATTTTGCAGGCCCTATGAACAACTTTATATTAGGTGTCGTTGTTTTCTGGATTTTAATCTTCATGCAGGGTGGTGTCAGAGATGTCGATACTAACCAGTTCCATATCATGCCCCAAGGGGCCTTGGCTAAGGTGGGAGTACCAGAAACGTCACAAATTACCAAGATTGGCTCACATGAGATTAGCAACTGGGAAAGTTTGATCCAGGCTGTGGAAGCAGAAACCAAAGATAAGACGGCCCCGACCTTGGATGTGACTATTTCTGAAAAGGGTAGTGACAAACAAGTTACGGTTACCCCAGAAGAAAGTCAAGGTCGATATCTTCTAGGTGTTCAACCGGGGATTAAGTCAGATTTTCTGTCCATGTTTGTAGGTGGTTTTACAACTGCTGCTGACTCAGCTCTCCGAATTCTCTCAGCCCTGAAAAATCTGATTTTCCAACCGGATTTGAACAAGCTAGGTGGACCTGTTGCCATCTTTAAGGCAAGTAGTGATGCCGCTAAAAATGGAATTGAGAATGTCTTATACTTCTTGGCAATAATTTCCATCAATATCGGGATTTAATCTTATTCCGATTCCAGCTCTGGATGGTGGTAAGATTGTGCTCAATATCCTAGAAGCCATTCGCCGTAAACCATTAAAACAAGAAATTGAAACCTATGTCACCTTGGCCGGAGTGGTCATCATGGTTGTCTTGATGATTGCTGTGACTTGGAATGACATCATGCGACTCTTTTTTAGATAATCGAGGAATATTATGAAACAAAGTAAAATGCTTATCCCAACGCTTCGCGAAATGCCAAGTGATGCTCAAGTTATCAGCCATGCTCTTATGTTGCGCGCTGGTTATGTTCGTCAAGTATCTGCAGGTGTTTATTCTTACCTACCACTTGCCAACCGTGTGATTGAAAAAGCCAAAAACATCATGCGCCAAGAATTCGACAAGATTGGTGCTGTTGAGATGTTGGCTCCAGCCCTTCTCAGTGCAGAGTTGTGGCGCGACTCAGGTCGTTACGAAACTTATGGTGAAGACCTTTACAAACTAAAAAACCGCGAAAAATCAGACTTTATCCTAGGCCCAACTCACGAAGAAACTTTTACAACTATTGTTCGTGATTCTGTTAAGTCTTACAAGCAATTACCACTCAATCTTTATCAAATTCAACCTAAGTATCGTGATGAGAAACGCCCACGTAATGGACTTCTACGTACGCGTGAGTTCATTATGAAAGACGGTTATAGCTTCCACTCTAATTATGATAGCTTAGATGTAACTTATGATGAATACAAGGCTGCCTATGAGCGTATTTTCACTCGTAGTGGTTTAGACTTCAAAGCTATCATCGGTGACGGTGGAGCCATGGGTGGTAAGGACAGCCAAGAATTTATGGCCATTACACCTGCTCGTACAGACCTTGACCGCTGGGTTGTCTTGGACAAGTCAGTTGCCTCATTTGATGAAATTCCTGCAGAAGTGCAAGAAGAGATTAAGGCAGAATTGCTTAAGTGGATGGTTTCTGGTGAAGATACTATTGCCTACTCAAGTGAGTCTAGTTATGCGGCTAACTTGGAAATGGCAACAAATGAGTACAAACCAAGCAACCGTGTTGTCGCTGAAGAAGAAGTGACTCGTGTTGCAACACCAGATGTTAAATCAATCGATGAAGTTGCAGCCTTCCTCAATGTTCCAGAAGAACAAACAATTAAAACACTTTTCTACATGGCGGATGGTGAGCTTGTTGCGGCTCTTCTAGTTGGAAATGACCAACTCAACGAAGTCAAGTTGAAAAACTACTTGGGAGCAGATTTCTTTGACGTTGCTAGCGAAGAAGAAGTGGCGAATCTTGTTCAAGCAGGATTCGGTTCACTTGGACCAGTTGGTTTGCCAGAGAATATTAAAATCATTGCAGACCGGAAGGTGCAAGATGTTCGCAATGCAGTTGTGGGTGCTAACGAAGATGGTTACCACTTGACTGGTGTGAACCCAGGTCGTGACTTTACTGCAGAATATGTGGATATCCGTGAAGTTCGTGAGGGTGAAATTTCTCCAGACGGACAAGGTGTCCTTAACTTTGCGCGTGGTATCGAAATTGGGCACATCTTTAAACTCGGTACTCGCTACTCAGCAAGCATGGGAGCAGATGTCTTGGACGAAAATGGCCGTGCTGTACCAATCATCATGGGATCTTACGGTATCGGTGTCAGCCGTCTCCTTTCAGCAGTGATGGAGCAACACGCTCGCCTCTTTGTTAATAAAACGCCAAAAGGTGAATACCGTTATGCTTGGGGAATCAATTTCCCTAAAGAGTTGGCACCATTTGATGTGCACTTGATTACTGTCAATGTCAAGGATGAAGAAGCACAAGCCTTGACAGAAAAACTTGAAGCAAGCTTGATGGGAGCTGGTTACGAAGTCTTGACAGACGACCGTAATGAACGTGTCGGAGTCAAATTCAGCGATAGTGACTTGATTGGATTGCCAATCCGTATTACTGTTGGGAAGAAAGCAGCCGATGGCATCGTAGAAGTGAAGATTAAAGCGACTGGTGATACCATCGAAGTTCATGCAGATAACTTACTTGAAACGCTTGAAATCCTCAGTAAGAAATAAAAACTATAATCAGAAGAAAAACAAGGAAAAAATGTAACTAGTTTTTACCTTGTTTTTTCTGTATAATGGGAAAAATGAGTAGATAAAGAGGTAAATGTATGCTAAGATTTCCAAAGGATTTTGTCTGGGGATCCTCTACTTCTGGACCACAGACAGAAGGACGTGTAGCTGGTGACGGTAAAGGAGATAATCTCTGGGATTATTGGTACCAAGTGGAGCCAAATCGCTACTATAATGAATTGGTCCAGATAAGACATCGACCTTTTATGAAAACTGGGAACAGGATATTGAGCTACTGTTAGAAACTGGTCACACGGCCTTTCGGACTTCTATTCAATGGTCACGGATTTTTCCACAAGGGCGTGGGGAGGTCAATCCTCAGGGTGTAGACTTTTACCGTAAGGTTTTTGAAGCTATTAAGGCTAAAGGGATTCGTCTTTTAGTCAATCTCTATCATTTTGATTTGCCTTTTGCCCTTCAAGAGGATGGTGATGGTTGGGAAAATAAGGCGACTGTCTCAGCCTATGAAGACTATGCTCGTTTTTGTTTTGAGACCTACGGAGATTTAGTGGATCAATGGATTACCTTTAACGAGCCCATCGTTCCTGTGGAATTTGGATATTTTTACGATGCCCATTATCCACATAAGGTGGATGCAGAGGCAGCCGTTAAAGTAGCCTATCACACACAATTGGCTAGCAGTCGGGCGGTTAAGGCCTGTCATGAACTTTTGTCAGATTCCAAGATTGGGATTGTCTTAAACTTGACACCGGCTTATCCACGTAGCCAGCATCCTGCTGATGTTAAGGCTGCTCGTATTGCGGACCTTTTTCAGGCCCAATCTTTCTTAGATCCGTCTGTTTTGGGGACTTATCCACAGGAGTTGGTAGAAATCTTGCATGAATACGGTCTCTTGCCTGATGCTACAGAGGAGGAGTTGGAGCTCATTCGTGATAATACGGTGGACTTCCTTGGTGTCAACTACTATCAACCTTTACGTGTTATGGCTCCTCGATTTGCTAAGCATCCAGAGAGTCCTCTTTTGCCAGAACATTTTTACGAGCCTTATGTGATGCCTGGACGTAAAATCAATCCACACCGTGGCTGGGAGATTTATGAGCAGGGGATTTATGACATCGCCCAAAATATCAAGGAAAATTATGGTAATATCGAGTGGATGTTGACAGAGAATGGCATGGGTGTTGAAGGGGAAGAAAAATTCCGTCAAGATGGAATGATTCAAGATGATTACCGTATTGACTTTGTAAAAGGTCATCTGCGTGAACTTCACCGTGCTATTGAAGATGGAGCCAATTGTAAGGGCTACTTGATTTGGACCTTTATTGACTGCTGGTCATGGCTCAATAGCTATAAAAATCGCTACGGTTTGGTTGAATTAGACTTGGAAACGCAAGAACGTCGTCTGAAAAAATCAGGGCACTGGTTCAAGGAACTAAGTGATAATAATGGATTTTAAAAAAGACTCTGACTGATTGTCCTAATTGGTCAGAGTTTTTTGATAACAGGAGCGTAATTTGAACTATACCAATTTTTGCTCTTGACAAGTGAAAGAAACAAGTATATACTGTTTTTGCTGATTCTATAAAAGAGGAATTAGACTATACCAATTTTAAGGAGAAAGCACAGCTGGTCTGTGTCGTATATACTATGTGTGGAATTGTTGGTGTTGTTGGAAACACAAATGCAACTGATATTTTGATTCAAGGGCTTGAAAAGCTCGAATACCGTGGCTATGATTCTGCGGGAATTTTTGTCCTAGGTGGTGCTGAAAACCACCTAGTCAAGGCTGTTGGTCGTATTGCAGAATTGTCTGCCAAGACAGCTGGTGTTGAGGGAACAACTGGTATTGGACATACTCGTTGGGCTACTCATGGAAAACCAACTGAAGACAATGCTCACCCACATCGCTCTGAGACTGAACGTTTTGTTTTGGTGCACAATGGGGTGATTGAAAACTACCTTGAAATCAAGGAAGAATACCTTGCAGGTCACCACTTTAAGGGGCAAACAGATACTGAAATCGCCGTTCACTTGATTGGAAAATTTGCGGAAGAAGATGGCTTGTCAGTTCTTGAAGCCTTCAAAAAAGCTCTTCACATCATCCGTGGTTCTTATGCCTTTGCCTTGGTTGACTCACAAGATCCTGAAGTCATCTATGTGGCTAAGAACAAATCACCACTTTTGATTGGTCTTGGGGAAGGCTATAACATGATCTGCTCAGATGCTATGGCTATGATTCGTGAGACCAACCAGTACATGGAAATCCATGACCAAGAGTTAGTTATCGTCAAGGCGGATATCGTGGAAGTCCAAGACTATGATGGTAATAGTCGTGAGCGTGCTAGCTACACTGCTGAACTAGACTTGTCAGATATCGGTAAGGGAACTTACCCTTACTACATGCTTAAAGAAATTGATGAGCAACCAACGGTTATGCGTAAGCTCATCCAAGCCTACACGGATGAGGCGGGTCAAGTAGTGGTCGACCCAGCTATCATCCAGGCTGTTCAAGACGCAGACCGTATCTACATCCTTGCAGCTGGGACATCTTACCACGCAGGATTTGCTTCTAAGAAGATGCTGGAAGAATTGACAGATACACCAGTTGAACTTGGAATCTCATCTGAGTGGGGCTACGGTATGCCACTTCTCAGCAAGAAACCACTCTTCATCTTTATCAGCCAATCTGGTGAAACAGCGGACAGCCGTCAGGTTTTGGTTAAGGCTAATGAAATGGGAATCCCAAGCTTGACAGTGACAAACGTCCCAGGTTCAACCCTTTCACGTGAAGCCAACCATACTATGCTCCTTCACGCAGGTCCTGAAATTGCCGTGGCATCAACCAAGGCCTATACAGCGCAAATTGCAGCCCTTGCCTTCCTTGCAAAAGCAGTCGGAGAAGCAAATGGCAATGCCAAAGCGCAAGCATTTGATTTAGTTCATGAGTTGTCAATCGTAGCTCAGTCTATCGAATCAACTCTTTCAGAGAAAGAAACCATTGAAGCCAAGGTTCGTGAGCTACTTGAAACAACTCGTAACGCCTTTTACATCGGACGTGGTCAAGATTACTACGTAGCCATGGAAGCAAGCCTTAAACTCAAAGAGATTTCTTACATCCAGTGTGAAGGCTTTGCGGCAGGAGAACTCAAGCATGGAACCATTGCCTTGATTGAAGAAGGAACACCTGTCTTGGCACTCTTGTCAGATCCAGTCCTTGCCAACCATACTCGTGGAAATATCCAAGAGGTGGCAGCCCGTGGTGCCAAAGTCCTCACTATCGCAGAAGAAAATGTTGCTAAAGAGACAGATGATATCGTCCTTACGACTGTACATCCATACCTCTCACCAATTTCAATGGTTGTGCCAACGCAATTGGTCGCTTACTTTGCAACTCTGCATCGTGGGCTTGATGTGGATAAACCACGTAACCTTGCTAAGTCAGTAACGGTAGAATAAGCTAAAAAAGTCTAGTTATCTAGGCTTTTTCTTGTAAGCAAATTGGTTGCTTGTGCTCAAGATTCGTGTTAGAATAGTTTTTCAAATTGAAGGACAGAGGTAGAGAAGGAGAATCACCATGGTAGAATTGGGAATTTCAACATTTGGGGAAACAACGGAGCTTGAAGGGACTGGACAGACTTACAGTCATGCTGAACGCATTCGCCAGTTGGTGGCGGAGATTGAGCTGGCTGACAAGGTTGGTTTGGACGTGTATGGGATTGGCGAGCACCATCGAGCGGATTTTGCAGTATCAGCTCCAGAGATTATTCTGGCCGCCGGGGCAGTCAATACCAAGAAAATCCGTTTGACTAGTGCAGTCAGCATTCTGTCAAGTATGGATCCGATTCGCTTGTTCCAACAGTATGCCACTATCGATGCTTTGTCAAATGGACGTGCGGAGATTATGGCCGGAAGGGGTTCTTTCACGGAATCTTTTCCCTTGTTTGGCTATGATTTGAAAGACTACGAAGCCCTTTTTGATGAGAAATTAGACTTGCTTCAGTTAGTTAATGAAAAGACCAAGTTAGACTGGCAAGGTCGCTTGACCCAAACAATCTCTGGAAAAGAAGTTTATCCTCGTCCAGTTCAGGACAAATTACCCTTGTGGATAGCGACAGGTGGTCATGTCGAATCAACAGTGAAGATTGCTCAGGCAGGCTTACCGATTGTCTATGCCATTATCGGTGGCAATCCTCGTTATTTTAAAAAATTGATTCAGGCTTATCGTGAGACTGGTAGCGAAGCGGGTCATGCCAGTCATGAACTAAAGGTTGGAGCCCATTCTTGGGGCTGGATTGCTGAAGATGGCGAGCAGGCGGTGAAAGATTATTTTCATCCGACCAAGCAAGTGGTGGATGCTATTTCCAAAGACCGTCCGCACTGGCAGGAATTGCGTTATGAGCAATATTTGGAGCAAGTTGGGCCAAATGGTGCTATGTTTGTGGGCAATCCAGATCAGGTGGCAGAAAAATTGATTCGCATGATTGAGGATTTAGGTTTGGACCGCTTCATGCTCCATCTACCGCTTGGCTCTATGCCTCATGAACAAGTTCTAAGAGCTATTGAACTCTTCGGCACGCAAGTGGCTCCAAAAGTACGGGCTTATTTTGCCATGAAAGAGGCTTAATAAAAAATCCTAATCAAGCTTATTAGGACGACAAATATTGTACAAAAATTAATCCCCCGAGTGTCAAGGCTTGGGGGATTGTTCTATAGGAGGGCTAGTTTAGTTCTCTTTTTTGTTTTTTAGTAAGAAACCGAGACCTAGAAGGGCGAGGAGACTAATTCCTGCAAACAGGAGTTTGTGATTGTTTTTGGTTCCTGTATTTGGAAGTTCAGCTTGTTTAGCTAGGGGTGCAGCTATATTTTCCTTGCTAGAGTTATCTACCGATTCGTTTTGAACCGCCTCTTTTACAGATGCTTCTTGTGCTGGTTGTTCAGCTTGTGAATCAGCTGTAGCTTGGCTAGGTTTATTTTCCGCATCAGCTACTTTTGTATCTGGTTTTGCAGAATCAGGTTTAGTTTGTGGAGCTGGGGTTTGCTGTTCCGGTTTGACTACTCGGTTTGACATATTGTCTTGGCCGTTATTTTGACCGTGTTCTTGTTTTAAGCTAGAAAGGTCAAATTCTGGTTTTTCTTCCACAGCTGGGGCAACGATGGCACCGCCTTGAGAGACTCGAAGAACAGTAGCTGTAAGGGCATTTAATTTCAAGCCTTTTTTAGTCCATTCAAGGCCTTGAGGGTTGGTAATTCCTACTGGTCCTGCTTGGTTTTCATCTGCCAAAACTTCAGCATTTCTGAGGTGGGCAAAGGCAGTTCCCAAATTAAATTCGCGGGCTTTTTCATCCGCATTGACAAAGACTGCGTAGATATCACCGTTTGGAGCAGTGATTTGGTAGCCAATCACTACATCCTCTTTTTCCACACCATTTTGGCCTGGAACAGTGATGAGGTGGACACGGTCTTTGATATCTTGGAGGCTCTTGAGTCGGAAGGCATCTGTAGATTGACGAAGGGCAATCAAACTTTCATATAGTCACGGCTCTTGACATTTTCAGGATATGCTTTTCCATCTGTAGCCTTAGCCCAGTCAAACTTGTTAATAGCATCACTCGAATCGTAAGAGTCATGGATGAAGTAAGGGTAGTCAAATGGATTGCCATCCTTATCACGCAACAAGTGAGATTTGTTTGGTTGTTTGTCCTCTGCTACTGGAGTCTTGTAGGCTGGGTCACGGAATTGTTTGGTGCGTCCATATTCCTGACCAGAGTGGATAAATGGAGTTCCTTGAGCTGTCAAGACCATGAGGTTTCCAAGTCGCAAACGACGGTGGATTTCGGTATAGTTCTCAACCTTGCTTGGGTCTTTTTTGATAGATTGGGCAATGATGTCAAAGAGGGTTAAGTTATCATGGGCTGCGATGTATTGGATAACATCTCCAGGGCTGTCAGCTTCAAAGTTGGTTGGTTGAGCAATGAGATTTTTGAAGATAGTGTTGACATCACGCTTGCCACCTGTGATAAAGGCAGGTTGACCTTCGTTTGGATAACCAGACTTGAGGTTGTTACGGATGTCATCTGAAAAGACAGCGACAGTATCGGTATGTTTCATCCAATCTTGGTCAGCAGCTTTAGTAGGCATATTTTCATCACCAGCATAGGTTCTCCAACCTTCACCAAGCATGATGAGGTTTGGATTGAGGGCGCGTGCAGCCTTGTAAGCTTCTTCGATAGAAGCGGCATCATGGTCACCCATCATATCGAAACGGAATCCATCTACTTTGTAGGTATCAACTAGATATTTGATAGAGTCGACTAGGAGTCGTTTGGTCATATGATGGGTTGTTCCCAAACGTCCACCACCAAAGCTAGTGCGAGGTGTCCCATCAGCATCCATAAAGTGGTAGTAGTTTGGCTCTAAATCTTCAAAGATATCGACCTTGGCTGTATGGTTATAAACGACATCTAGGATAGCTCCCATGCCACGTTTGTGGATTTCGTTGATGAGGTTTTTAAATTCTGCGATTCGTTTTTCTGGATTTTTAGGATCGCTTGAGTACATACCAGTCAAGGAGAAGTAGTTTTGAGGGTCATATCCCCAGTTGTAGTTGCTGTTGCTTGAAGCATAGTCAGACAAGCGTTCATGGTTTTTCAATTCATTGACAAAGTAGTAAGACGAGACTGGAAGGAGCTGGATGTGGGTTACACCCAAGTCTTTGAGATAGTCTAGTTTTTCAATAAAGGCTTCAAAGGTACCAAATGGTTTGGTTAAGTCTTTTGCAATGGCAGGATCTGAAGTGAAGTCACGCACATGAGCTTCGTAGATAACGGCATCTTCACGAGTCTTGAAGTTGTGAATCTTACCATAAGTCAAGTCTTGAGGTCCTAGTTTGGCTGGATTTACAAAGGCGGCTTTAACCACTTTATGGGCATCGTCGATCTTGGCATCGTCACTATTCCAAGCAGCGAGGGATTTAGCGTAAGGATCGAGTGCAAGAACAGTTTTACCCTTGACGCTCGATTTGGTATTGATAATAGTAGCCAGTGAAATCTGTGATGCCTAGTTTGTTTGTGCTATCTAGAGTTTGTTTCCAAGTTCCTCTTTCACCTTTTTCAAGAGCGACAGTTCCAACCACTTTTTCAGGGTCATTCTTGTCGTAGACAACAACAGAAACCTTATCAGCACTTGGTGACCAGAGAGTTAAATCAACCTGTTTTCCTTCTTCTTTTAGGTCAGCTCCCAGTTTGCCATCATAGCTGTAAGTCTCATCTTTAAGTCGCCAGCTTGTTTTGGTAGTGAATTTGTCGGAGTTGTAGCTAACGGTATATGGATGTTTTGTGTCAGAGAAATCTCCGCTGTAGGTCACTTTCTTACCAGCTTCATCGATTGCAACATCGGTGATAGTTACTTTGTTTCCTAGATGATTAGTGATGTTGGAGTGTTTGAGGATATCTTCTTTTTTAGCACCGACAAGTGTTGAAAAACTACTTTCAATGCTAGAAGTTCCTACGTGTTGAGCTCCTGTCATGCGGATATCGTGCACATAGTAGGGGATTTGGTGTAGATGGTTTCATCATCGTCTTTTGAGGAAAAATTTGGCTATGATTTTTCAAATCTGTGAACTTTATAATCTTCTTTACGGATTTTCACATCGTCTCCTTGTTTGTTTCTCGTCTAGTAATAAAAATCCAAGGTCTTTAGCTGCATCTTTGAGTGGAATATCGATATAGCGACCATATTTGCCTGTAGCTGTAAAGTCTGTTCCGTCAGGCCATTGAGCGCTACTTGGATTTTTTACATCTCCCCAGTACCAAAGAGATTTCTTGTCATAGTTGCCATCTGTACGGTAGTAGTTGACACGAACAGTCCCTGCAGGTTGTGGCTCGTAAGAGAAAACCTTGTAATCTTGGTCTAACCAAGCCTCGTTCATTTTTGGAACTAGTTTTTCGGCCGATTTATCGCCGGTTAGATTTTTTCCAGCTGTATTATTGATGAGGAAGCTAATTTTCTTGGCTTGTTCTCCCTTTAATTTGACATCTAGGTAGTAGCCGTAGTCATCTTTTTTGGCATCCTTAAAGGACAGGGCTCCGTTTGGCCAATTTTCAGAAGGTTTTTCAACATCGTCCCAAGTCCATAGTCCTTGAGCATCCTTGTTTTCTTCAGGAAGTTTTTTGACGTGGATACGGAAGTAATTGTCTTCGATTGGCTCTTCTGCCTTAGTTTCAGTCGTTACTGGACTCGTAGAAGTAGTTGGCTCGCTTGAACGATCTTGTCCGGTTTGTGGTGCTGAATCGGCTGGGCTTGCAACAGGAGTGGTTGCCTCTGTTGCAGGTTTTTCTTCTTTTTTCTCTAGGGAAGCGTTTGCATTGTTAGGTGAAGAAAAATCGCTTTCGTTCTTGCCAGCGATGTTTGTTGCATCAGTAAGAGGTTGGGCAAGGGCAGTAGTAGTTTCACTATTACTTGCGTTAGTGGTTGGTGTACTTTCGTTGGCTGAGATAGTTGGCGTAGCCATAGCAAGCAGGATAAGGCTTGCGCCGATAAGAACAGAGCCAGTGCCATTCTTGAGGGAACGGATGCTGTAAACCATTTTTTTCTCAGTGTGAGATGGTGTTTTTCTCATAATGATTCTCCAATCAATAAATTTCTATATCAGTATAGCATGTAGTAAAACAATATGCAAGCGTTTTCTTAAAATTAAAACAAAAGAAAAATCGCAACAGGTTTTCTGTTACGACTAAGCTAGTTTTTCTTTATGAATTTGTGAGCCCAAAAGGTGGAGGTGGTGAAATAGTTCTCCAGTAGAAAGATTTCGACTATAGATAAGTGGTTTCGGAGAGTTTGTGAAACAGGGAAAGGTAGTGATAACAATATCGTGAGGAATTTGATTGAAGATTGAGGAAGAGATACTGGACTTTTCCCAAGGGTCGAATAGATAGAGATTGTTACCGTAGTGGGAAAGGGTGTCAATTAGGTTTTGTGCGTGCTCACTATCCAGATGACTGATGACCAAAACGCGAATTTTGGGAAGTTTTTGAAGCAGTTGGACTAAAATTCTTTGTCCTTGTATAGAAAAGGCATAAACCAGCTCATGTACCTTACTTGGTTGACTTTTTAGACCAATCTCAGCTCAGATAAGCTTGAAATTTGCTGTTGACTCACTTTCAAATAGTTTTGGAAATTCTTTCTTTGATAACTGCTTAAAAGTAGAGACTTTCTGTCTGTCGAGAGACTTGTTGCTAAGTAGATGTAGAAAATCAGCTTGGGCAGTGTAGTGGAGGAGCCAAATCAATTCTTCTCGATTTGCAATTTGTAGGTGAAATTCTTTAGCCAATTTTTCTAAAATTTGACTCAATAAACGATAGGATTTTTGAATCTGATGAATGTCTCCTATCGCTTCATTACTAGGATTTATTTGTGATTTGAGGCGACTTTACTGGGGTTGAAAATAGCTGTTCCAGTGCTTCTTTTGTAGGTTCAAAATGGAGTTTTTTAGCCAGTTTTTTGATATCTTGTTCGAACTGCGGAATTTGCATGAGAGAGCTGTAGTGGCTGGTTAAAAGGGGAGTAGGATTTTCAATAAAGTGTTTCCTTTTAAAACGCTCCATATTGATAGCTAGGGTATATTTGATTTGTCGTAGACTGCTGAGGTTGAGTGACACTTGTTGGGCGTTCAAAAATAACTGAATCAAATCAGTCAAATACTCTTCGGAAATAGAAGAGAAGGGCCAATCAAGAAAGCTGTAACTCTGGCTAAAGTAGTCCAGATAAAAGGAGCGAATGTCCTCTTCTGCCCCCATCATGTTCAAAAAGGGGAAGGTTGTATGCTGATGCCATAATGTTGCGGAAGTTTAGTATTTAGATGTTGGATGATTTCCTGAACTCGTTCGCAGCTAATCATAAGGTCCTGACATATTTGGTCAAGTGATTGGCTGTCCTTGAAAAAAAGTTGCTTCAAAAAAGAATAAGTTGGAGATTGTTCAAAGATAGCAATCCTAGGGTCTAAAGAGTTTCGGACTTCAAACTGCAACTGAATACCTTCTTTTGTTGAGCGAATAAGGAGGTTCGGAAACAATTGCTCGAGCTTTAAAAGGTGTTCTTGCAATTCTTCGATTGAAAAATTCAGCTTCTCAGCCAAGACAGGAATTTCTATCCAATCATGGTGTTTGGTTAGTTCTTCCAATAACGTTAGCAAATTCTGTTCTGTTTCAGAAAGCAAAATATCCATAATAACCCCCCTATATATTTATACATATATATTAAAAAGAAAAAGCCTAGTAAAGTCAAGAAAAAAATAGGCTAAGATAAAATAGGATAACCGTAATTTACTATATTTTTTTCTTGAACAATTAAACTGAAAATGAAGTTTGCAAAGTAATCATTGAATTTAATTTTTTATAGGAAAAGATTTTGTCAAAAAATCGTTAATCCCCTTGAAAAATCTAGCTAAATAGGGTATAATATGAGTAATCATTTGTCGTAGGTTTTGTCTGAAATATTGTCCAGACAAGGCTCACAGCAGTTAAATCTTCTGAAAAAGTCAGATTTAGCTGCTCTTTTTGTGCTTTTTTTTCAGGATTTTGAGTATTTGTAACAAAGACTTAAAGATTCTGAAAATTTATCAAGAGGACACGGTGATAGGGGTTTTACAACCATATGACGATTAGAAAGCCTGATTGACAAGGCTTGGAACTTATTTACAAAGGAGAATCATCTTGGCAGGACATGACGTTCAATACGGGAAACATCGTACCCGTCGTAGTTTTTCAAGAATCAAAGAAGTTCTTGACTTACCAAATTTGATTGAAATTCAAACTGACTCATTCAAAGCTTTCCTAGATCACGGTCTTAAGGAAGTATTTGAAGATGTATTGCCAATTTCAAACTTCACAGACACGATGGAGTTGGAATTCGTTGGATATGAAATCAAGGAACCAAAATACACGCTAGAAGAAGCTCGTATCCATGATGCTAGCTACTCAGCACCAATTTTTGTAACCTTCCGCTTGATCAATAAAGAAACAGGCGAAATCAAGACCCAAGAAGTTTTCTTTGGTGATTTCCCAATCATGACAGAAATGGGTACCTTCATTATCAATGGTGGTGAACGTATCATCGTATCTCAGTTGGTCCGCTCACCAGGTGTTTACTTTAACGATAAAGTTGATAAAAACGGTAAAGTGGGCTACGGTTCAACTGTTATCCCTAACCGTGGAGCTTGGTTGGAACTTGAAAGTGACTCAAAAGATATCGCCTACACTCGTATCGACCGTACTCGTAAGATTCCATTTACGACCTTGGTTCGTGCGCTTGGTTTCTCAGGTGATGATGAAATCTTTGATATCTTTGGTGATAGCGAATTGGTTCGCAACACTGTTGAAAAAGATATCCACAAGAACCCAATGGACTCTCGTACCGACGAAGCCTTGAAAGAAATTTACGAACGCCTTCGTCCAGGTGAGCCTAAGACTGCTGAAAGCTCACGTAGCTTGCTTGTAGCTCGTTTCTTTGACCCACGTCGCTATGACTTGGCAGCAGTTGGTCGTTACAAGATTAACAAAAAACTCAATGTCAAAACACGCTTGCTCAACCAAACAATTGCGGAACCATTGGTAGACCCTGAAACAGGAGAAATCTTGGTAGAAGCTGGAACAATCATGACTCGTAGTGTGATTGAAAGCATTGAAAGCTATTTGGATGGTGATTTGAACAAGATTGTCTACATTCCAAATGATGCTGCGGTTGTGACTGAGCCAGTTGTTCTTCAAAAATTCAAGGTTGTTGCTCCAACTGATCCAGACCGTGTTGTAACTATTATTGGTAATGCTAATCCAGATGACAAGGTTCGTATCGTCACTCCTGCAGATATCCTTGCTGAGATGAGCTACTTCCTCAACTTGGCGGAAGGACTTGGCCGTGTTGATGATATTGACCACCTTGGAAACCGTCGTATCCGTGCGGTCGGTGAATTGCTTGCCAACCAAGTACGCCTTGGACTTTCTCGTATGGAACGTAATGTCCGTGAACGTATGTCTGTTCAAGATAACGAAGTCTTGACACCACAACAAATTATTAATATCCGTCCTGTAACAGCTGCGGTTAAAGAATTCTTTGGTTCATCACAGTTGTCACAGTTCATGGACCAACACAACCCGCTTTCTGAGTTGTCTCACAAACGCCGTTTGTCAGCCTTAGGACCTGGTGGTTTGACACGTGACCGCGCTGGATATGAAGTCCGTGACGTGCACTACACTCACTATGGACGTATGTGTCCAATCGAGACACCTGAAGGACCTAACATCGGTTTGATCAATAACTTGTCATCTTACGGACACTTGAACAAATATGGTTTTGTTCAAACACCATACCGTAAAGTTGACCGTGAAACAGGCGTTGTTACGAACGAAATCGTTTGGTTGACAGCTGATGAAGAAGATGAATATACTGTAGCACAGGCTAATTCTCGTCTGAATGAAGATGGAACCTTTGCTGAGAAAGTTGTCATGGGACGTCACCAAGGGGTTAACCAAGAGTATCCAGCGAATGTTGTTGACTACATGGACGTATCACCAAAACAGGTAGTTGCCGTTGCGACAGCATGTATTCCTTTCTTGGAAAACGATGACTCCAACCGTGCCCTCATGGGAGCCAACATGCAACGTCAGGCTGTGCCATTGATCAATCCTCAAGCACCTTATGTTGGTACTGGTATGGAATACCAAGCAGCTCACGATTCTGGAGCGGCTGTGATTGCTCAGTATGATGGTAAAGTTACTTATGCAGATGCAGACAAGGTAGAAGTTCGTCGTGAAGATGGTTCATTGGATGTTTACCACATCCAAAAATTCCGTCGTTCAAACTCAGGTACTGCCTACAACCAACGTACTCTTGTAAAAGTTGGCGATATCGTTGAAAAAGGTGATTTCATTGCTGACGGGCCTTCTATGGAAAATGGAGAAATGGCGCTTGGACAAAACCCAATCGTTGCCTACATGACTTGGGAAGGTTACAACTTCGAGGATGCTGTTATCATGAGCGAACGCTTGGTGAAAGACGATGTCTACACATCTGTTCACCTTGAAGAATACGAATCAGAAACACGCGATACAAAGCTTGGGCCTGAAGAAATCACTCGCGAAATTCCAAACGTTGGTGAAGATGCCCTTAAAGACCTTGACGAAATGGGTATTATCCGTATCGGTGCTGAGGTTAAAGAAGGTGATATCCTTGTAGGTAAAGTAACACCTAAGGGTGAGAAAGACCTTTCAGCTGAAGAACGTCTCTTGCACGCTATCTTCGGAGATAAATCTCGTGAAGTGCGTGATACTTCTCTTCGTGTACCACACGGTGCCGATGGTGTCGTTCGTGATGTTAAGATCTTTACACGTGCAAATGGAGATGAGTTGCAATCAGGTGTCAACATGCTGGTTCGCGTCTACATCGCTCAAAAAAACGTAAGATCAAGGTCGGAGATAAGATGGCCGGACGTCACGGAAATAAAGGGGTTGTCTCTCGTATCGTTCCTGTAGAAGACATGCCTTACCTTCCAGACGGAACTCCAGTCGACATCATGTTGAACCCACTTGGGGTGCCATCACGTATGAATATCGGTCAGGTTATGGAGCTCCACCTTGGTATGGCGGCTCGTACTCTTGGTATTCACATCGCAACACCAGTCTTTGACGGAGCAAGTTCTGAAGACCTTTGGTCAACTGTTAAAGAAGCTGGTATGGATAGTGATGCCAAAACAATCCTTTATGATGGACGTACTGGTGAACCGTTTGATAACCGTGTTTCTGTCGGAGTCATGTACATGATTAAACTCCACCACATGGTTGACGATAAATTGCACGCGCGTTCAGTAGGACCTTACTCAACTGTTACCCAACAACCACTCGGAGGTAAAGCTCAGTTTGGTGGACAACGTTTCGGTGAGATGGAGGTTTGGGCTCTTGAAGCCTACGGTGCATCAAATGTCCTTCAAGAAATCTTGACTTACAAGTCTGACGATATCAACGGACGTTTGAAAGCTTATGAAGCTATTACAAAAGGAAAACCAATTCCAAAACCAGGTGTTCCAGAATCCTTCCGAGTTCTTGTCAAAGAATTGCAATCTCTTGGTCTTGACATGCGTGTCCTAGACGAAGATGACCAAGAAGTGGAACTTCGCGACTTGGATGAAGGAATGGACGAAGATGTCATCCACGTAGATGACCTTGAAAAAGCCCGCGAAAAAGCAGCCCAAGAGGCTAAAGCAGCCTTTGAAGCTGAAGAAGCTGAGAAAGCAACAAAAGCGGAAGCAACAGAAGAAGCTGCTGAATAAGAAAAAGCAGTTCACTTAGAATAGAAAGGGAAGAAATAGTGGTTGATGTAAATCGTTTTAAAAGTATGCAAATCACCCTAGCTTCTCCAAGCAAAGTCCGTTCATGGTCTTATGGAGAAGTCAAAAAACCTGAAACAATCAATTACCGTACCTTGAAACCAGAACGTGAAGGTCTCTTTGATGAAGTTATCTTTGGACCTACAAAAGACTGGGAATGTGCTTGTGGTAAGTACAAACGCATTCGTTACAGAGGGATTGTTTGTGACCGCTGTGGGGTTGAAGTAACGCGTACGAAAGTTCGTCGTGAGCGTATGGGACACATTGAGTTGAAAGCTCCTGTATCTCACATCTGGTACTTCAAGGGGATTCCAAGCCGTATGGGCTTGACCCTTGATATGAGCCCTCGTGCCCTCGAGGAAGTTATCTACTTTGCGGCTTATGTGGTGATTGATCCTAAGGATACACCACTTGAGCACAAGTCTATCATGACAGAGCGCGAATACCGTGAGCGCTTGCGTGAGTATGGTTATGGATCATTCGTTGCCAAGATGGGTGCAGAAGCTATCCAAGACCTCTTGAAACAAGTAGATCTTGAAAAAGAAATTGCTGAACTCAAAGAAGAGTTGAAAACAGCTACTGGACAAAAACGTGTCAAAGCCATCCGTCGTTTGGATGTTTTGGATGCCTTTTACAAGTCTGGAAACAAACCTGAATGGATGATTCTTAACATCCTTCCGGTTATTCCACCAGATCTTCGTCCAATGTTGCAGTTGGATGGTGGCCGTTTTGCCTCATCTGACTTGAATGACCTTTACCGTCGTGTTATCAACCGTAACAACCGTTTGGCTCGTTTGCTTGAGTTGAATGCACCTGGTATCATCGTTCAAAATGAGAAGCGTATGCTTCAAGAAGCGGTTGACGCTTTGATTGACAATGGTCGTCGTGGTCGTCCAATCACAGGACCAGGTAGCCGTCCACTGAAATCATTGAGCCACATGCTTAAAGGGAACAAGGACGCTTCCGTCAAAACTTGCTCGGTAAACGTGTTGACTTCTCAGGACGTTCCGTTATCGCCGTTGGTCCAACTCTTAAGATGTACCAATGTGGTGTGCCACGTGAAATGGCGATCGAGCTCTTTAAACCATTTGTCATGCGTGAAATCGTTGCCCGTGATATCGTGCAAAACGTTAAAGCAGCTAAACGCTTGGTGGAACGCGGAGATGAGCGTATCTGGGATATCCTTGAAGAAGTAATCAAAGAACACCCAGTACTTTTGAACCGCGCACCGACCCTTCACCGTTTGGGTATCCAAGCCTTTGAGCCAGTCTTGATTGATGGTAAGGCCCTCCGCTTGCACCCACTTGTCTGTGAAGCCTATAATGCCGACTTTGACGGGGACCAAATGGCCATCCACGTACCGCTTTCAGAAGAAGCCCAAGCAGAAGCACGTATCTTGATGCTTGCTGCTGAGCATATCTTGAACCCCAAAGATGGTAAACCAGTTGTTACTCCATCTCAGGACATGGTTTTGGGTAACTACTACTTGACAATGGAAGAAGCTGGTCGTGAAGGTGAAGGAATGGTCTTCAAAGACCGTGATGAAGCGGTTATGGCTTACCGTAATGGTTATGTTCACCTCCACTCACGTGTTGGTATCGCAACAGACAGCCTCAACAAACCATGGACAGAAGAGCAAAAACATAAGGTCTTGCTTACAACAGTTGGTAAAATCCTCTTCAACGACATCATGCCAGAGGGTCTACCATACTTGCAAGAACCAAACAATGCCAACTTGACAGAAGGCGTTCCAGCTAAATACTTCTTGCCACTTGGTGGAGATATCAAGGAAGCTATCAGCAATCTTGAACTTAACCCTCCATTCAAGAAGAAAAACCTTGGGAAATATCATCGCTGAAATCTTCAAACGTTTCCGTACGACAGAAACTTCTGCCCTACTTGACCGTATGAAGAACCTCGGTTACCACCACTCAACTCTTGCAGGATTGACAGTGGGTATTGCCGATATCCCAGTCGTTGATGACAAGGCTGAAATCATTGAAGAATCACACAAACGTGTAGAACAAATCACAAAACAATTCCGTCGTGGTATGATTACAGACGACGAGCGTTACAATGCTGTTACAGCTGAATGGCGTGCTGCCCGTGAAAAACTTGAGAAACGCTTGATTGCCAACCAAGATCCTAAGAATCCAATCGTTATGATGATGGACTCTGGAGCCCGTGGTAATATCTCAAACTTCTCACAGCTTGCCGGTATGCGTGGTCTGATGGCTGCTCCGAATGGACGTATCATGGAATTGCCAATCCTTTCAAACTTCCGCGAAGGTTTGTCAGTACTCGAAATGTTCTTCTCAACTCACGGTGCGCGTAAAGGTATGACCGATACGGCCCTTAAGACAGCCGACTCAGGTTACTTGACTCGTCGTTTGGTTGACGTTGCCCAAGATGTTATCATCCGTGAGGACGACTGTGGAACTGACCGTGGTCTCTTGATCCGTTCTATCGCAGAAGGAAAAGAGATGATCGAGTCTCTGGAAGAACGTCTCAACGGTCGTTACACTAAGAAAACTGTTAAACATCCAGAAACTGGTGCAGTGATTATCGGTCCAAATGAGTTGATTACAGAAGACAAGGCGCGTGAAATTGTTAATGCTGGTGTGGAAGAAGTGACTATCCGCTCTGTATTTACATGTAACACTCGTCATGGTGTCTGCCGTCACTGTTATGGTATCAACTTGGCGACTGGCGATGCGGTTGAAGTTGGTGAAGCAGTTGGTACAATCGCTGCCCAATCTATCGGGGAACCTGGTACACAGCTTACAATGCGTACTTTCCACACGGGTGGGGTTGCCTCAAATACTGATATCACTCAGGGTCTTCCTCGTGTCCAAGAAATCTTTGAAGCCCGCAATCCTAAAGGGGAAGCGGTTATCACAGAGGTTAAAGGACAAGTTACCGCTATCGAAGAAGACGCTTCAACTCGTACTAAGAAAGTCTTTGTTAAGGGTGAAACTGGCGAAGGGGAATACGTCGTTCCATTTACAGCTCGTATGCGTGTCGAAGTTGGGGACCAAGTAGCGCGTGGTGCTGCTCTTACAGAAGGTTCTATCCAACCAAAACGTCTCCTTGCAGTCCGTGATGTCTTGTCAGTTGAAACTTATCTTCTCGGTGAAGTACAAAAAGTTTACCGTAGCCAAGGGGTAGAAATCGGTGACAAACACATCGAGGTAATGGTTCGTCAAATGATCCGTAAAGTCCGTGTCATGGATCCAGGTGATACAGACCTTCTCATGGGTACCCTTATGGATATCAATGACTTTACAGATGCTAACAAAGATGTCCTTATCGCAGGTGGAGTTCCAGCGACAGGTCGCCCAGTCCTTATGGGAATTACCAAAGCCTCACTTGAAACCAACAGTTTCTTGTCAGCGGCTTCCTTCCAGGAAACAACTCGTGTCCTTACTGACGCAGCTATCCGTGGTAAGAAAGACCATCTCCTTGGACTTAAAGAAAATGTTATCATCGGTAAGATCATCCCAGCAGGTACTGGTATGGCTCGTTACCGTAACCTTGAACCACATGCTATCAACGAAGAAGAATACCTTAACCCTCCGGTAGAGGAAGAAGGAAATGAAGAAACAACAGAAGTAGTTGTGGATACTGCCGTTGAAACTGTGGAAGAAACAGTAGAATAAAGAGAATGAGAGGGCCTTCGGGTTCTCTTTCTCTTTTTCTGAAAACTTTCTCCATTTTTCCATGAAATGTGGTAAAATAATACTCAATGAAAATCAAAGAGCAAACTAGGAAACTAGCCGCAGGTTGCTCAAAGCACTGCTTTGAGGTTGTAGATAGAACTGACGAAGTCAGCTCAAAACACTGTTTTGAGGTTGTGGATAGAACTGACGAAGTCAGCTCAAAGCACTGCTTTGAGGTTGTAGATAAGACTGACGAAGTCAGTAACATATACCTACGGTAAGGCGACGTTGACGTGGTTTGAATTTGATTTTCGAAGAGTATAAAAGAAAGAAGCTGACAAAGGAGACAGGTATGGAACAAACATTTTTTATCATTAAACCAGACGGTGTAAAAAGAGGGCTAGTGGGTGAAGTGTTGAAACGCATTGAACAACGTGGATTGACAATCGAAAAATTGGAGTTGCGTACAAAGATTTCAGAAGAGCTGATTGACCAGCACTATCAGGACTTGGTTGGTCAGAGTTTTTACCCACCGATTCGTGAATTTATGACTTCAGGACCGGTTCTTGTAGGTATCATTTCTGGTCCCAAAGTAATCGAAACTTGGCGAACCATGATGGGTGCGACTCGTCCAGAAGAAGCTTTACCAGGGACTATTCGAGGTGATTTTGCAAAAGCTGCTAGTGAAAACCAAGCTATTCAAAATGTTGTACATGGTTCAGATTCAGAAGAGTCAGCTAAGCGAGAAATTGCTCTTTGGTTTTAAGAGTTGATTGGCTCAATCAATCGGTTAAAAGCTCATTTGAATAGAAAGAATAGTTAATTAGTTTAAGACATGACGCATAATATCAAATTTTTTAGTTTTTGATATGGTGCGTTTTTTGATTAAGTGACTATTAGTTTGTCTCGCTCCGTTAGGTGCGAGACGGACTAATAGTCACTTAAAAAAGAAAGGACTAACTTCGTCCTTTCTCGTTCTTAGCTTTTCTTCAATCTACTACAGTAGATAAACATACTGAATAGCTACTGTCTTGACTCATTTAATTCTTAAAAATTGATAGAGTTGACAAATGGTAGAAAAAATCCCTTTTTACTAAGTTAAGTATCAACTACAGTTACGATTAGCATTCGTTACCGAACCCATTCGCCATTATAATTGACAGAATAGCCATCTACGGTCGTATTCACTGCCAAAGCACCTGAGCTATAAGCATAGTACCATTTGCCATTAACCTGGAACCAACCTGTCTTCATATCTCCATTACTTGCATTTAGGTAGTACCAAGTTGAACCATCTTGATACCAACCAGTTACCATAGCTCCTGAGGAACGGAGATAGTACCAACGGTTACCAACATATACCCAACCTGTCTTCATATCACCATTTTTATTATCTAAATAATACCAAGTTGAACCATCTTGATACCAACCAATTGCCATTGCACCTGATGAACGGAGGTAGTACCACTTATTGCCAATTTGCTTCCAACCAGTTTGCATGATACCAGTTTCTGAATCTAGATAGTACCAAGCTGAACCATCATTTATCCAACCTACACGTCTTTCACCACCAAGATTCTTATTCCCAGAATTTCCTGTTTTTGCTAGGTAATACCAGTTAGATTGATCATAAAGCCAACCTGTCTTTAAATAATGATCTTGATCAAAGTAGTAGTATGCTAATTTAAGAACTTCGGGACCTTCCCAGCCTTCACCATGTTTTTTCCCAACGGTTAAGGAATATTTTAGCTCTAATTCTTGCCAACCAACAAACTCTTGTAGCACTCCATTTTCGTCAAAGTAGTACCATTCTGGCATTGGGGAACCTTCTAATCTGATACCATTAGGGTAAGGACCAATTGTATATCCTTTAACTGGCATTGGAATGTACTGCCAACCAACAACCATTTCGCCATTATAATCAAAATAATAGGTCTTCCCATCAATCACTCGCCAGTCCGTTTCTTTGAGGTCCCCCTTTTTGTAATAGGTTCTACCGTTTTCTTGGACAAACTGCCATCCTTCAGAGTTATCTGCAAATACTGTATTCGTAGCTAGCAAACCAAAGAAAATTACTGTTAGTCCAGCTTGCATAGTTTTTTTCAAAAGTTTCATTTATATATACCTCCAATATTAAATCCACTCACCAGATGAAGCGAAATTATAAACTTTACCATTTGTCTATTCTTCTGAACAAACTGTTGATAGGGAATTGTATTACCAAATGCAAGAACACTTAGTAATACAAATATAACTATTTTTTTAATTCCACGATTTCTCCTCATCTTATATTATGAACCTCCTTTCTTTCTGCTTAATTCTAACATACATATGAAAATCAGTCAAGTTTTTATGTATATTTTTGACTTTTTTTGGGGGTTTATTACCATAAAGAATTATTTATTCCTTTAACTTGCTATTTTGAACTAAAAATTTTATAATGAAATTAAGCAAATAGGAAGGTTTATTATCTTTAATGAATACACTCGCAGAGAAATTCAGATTGAAAAAGAAAAGAGTTAGGTCTCTCCCAACAAACTCTTGCAGAAGGAATTTGTGAACAAAGCCAGATTAGTAAAATTGAGAGAGGGCATTTCATTCCCTCCGCAGACCTTTTGTTCAAACTCTCGCAACGACTTGAAGTGCCATTAGATTATTTTTTTAATGAACAAATTGAAATTAAATCTAACCTCTCTAATTTCAAGCAATTATCTGCTCGCCTATTAGATGATAGAAATTATGAAAATTTGGAATATATTTATAGAATAGAGATTGAACGAAGTACTTTTTCTAACACTAGAAGACCGAACTTACCTTGAATGGATTAAAGCTATTATTGACTTCTATCAATATGACAGTAAGTGTGAGGCAATTTCTTCATTGGAAAATATATTATTAAAAGTCTCCTCAAATACTCTGATTTATTTAAAGGCGTTGAATACTCTATCTAATTTCTATTCCTTAGTGGGTCGTGAACAAGAATATGAGGCAAACTACTCTCATTTGATGGAGTTATATCAGACAAAAAATTTTGAGCATCAAGAGTTTTTATTTGGCTACATCAGAGTTCGTTACAACTACGCTCACTACCTAGTATCAAAGGAAAAATATAATGAAGCCATCCAAGAAGCTCTTGAGACGATTGAACTCTGTAAACAAAGACAGACAAGCTACCAACTGGCTCCTCTACTTATTCTTGTAGGAAATGCTGGAGCCAAATTTCTAGACAAAGAACAAGTCAAAAATTATTATATAGAAGCAAGAGAGTTATGTAAGATTTATAACAATCCTTTAATGTTGATGAAGATAGAAAATTATTTGAAGGAATTAGATACTGTTTAGTTAATCTTGACATTATAGTTTTTCTGAAACGTTAAATAACCTGTAAGGCTGATAGTGAAATGAATACTATCAGCCTTATTTCAAATTTATATTCTTCCAAAATCTCTTCAAACCACGTCAGCTCTATCTGCAACCTCAAAACAGTGTTTTGAGTAACCTGTGGCTAGCATCCTAGTTTGCTCTTTGATTTTCATTGAGTATTAGTCTCTCATGTTTGTTTAGCGTCTAAAAGAGACATTTGAGAAGATTGGAAACAGTTCTCTCTTTTCTCCGAGTATAATGATTGGTAGGGAGGGAGAGAAAAGATGAAATCAATGAGAATCTTATTTTTGTTAGCTTTAATTCAAATCAGTTTGAGTAGCTGTTTCCTATGGAAAGAATGCATCTTGTCCTTTAAACAAAGTACAGCTTTTTTTATCGGAAGTATGGTCTTCGTTTCAGGAATCTGTGCTGGAGTAAATTATCTTTATACCCGTAAGCAAGAAGTCCATAGTGTCCTAGCCAGTAAGAAGTCGGTGAAGCTTTTTTACAGTATGTTACTCTTAATTAATTTGTTAGGAGCTGTTCTTGTCTTGTCAGACAACTTGTTCATCAAAAATACGCTGCAGCAAGAATTAGTTGACTTTTTATTGCCATCCTTTTTCTTCTATTTGGGCTAGATTTGCTGATTTTTTTACCCTTGAAAAAATACATGCGCGATTTTCTTGCTATGCTAGACAGAAAAAAGACAGTGTTGGTGACTATTTTAGCAACACTTCTCTTCTTAAGAAATCCAATGACCATTGTCTCTCTTTTGATTTATATTGGACTGGGTTTGTTTTTTGCAGCCTATCTTGTCCCAAATTCTGTTAAAAAGGAAGTTTCCTTTTATGGTCATATTTTCCGAGATCTTGTATTGGTCATTGCTATGCTCATTTTCTTTTAGAGAAAGCTTGTTTTTATGGATGTTATGATGGTAAGTTTAGCAGGAAAATAGACACAAAAGAAAAGTTTTTGGTATAATAAGAGTATGTACACAAAAAATGAAGAAGAGCTACAAGCCTTAGGGGAGCGTTTGGGTCATCTATTAGCAAAGAATGATGTTTTAATCTTAACTGGAGAACTGGGTGCAGGTAAAACGACCTTTACTAAAGGACTTGCTAAAGGTTTACAGATTTCTCAAATGATTAAAAGTCCAACCTATACTATCGTAAGAGAGTATGAAGGCAGACTGCCACTTTACCACCTAGATGTTTATCGTATAGAGGGGGATGCTGATTCTATCGACTTGGATGAGTTTCTCTTTGGTGGTGGAGTGACTGTTATTGAGTGGGGCAATTCTCTTAGGAGATGCCTTGCCAGATACTTATTTAGAATTGGAAATTCTAAAAGAAGAAGACGGTCGCAGATTACATTTCCAAGCAAAGGGTTTGCGTGCAGAAAAGCTTTTAGAGGAGCTTCAACATGGAGTATGAATTGCTCATTAGGGAAGCAGAGCCCAAAGATGCAGCTGAATTAGTGGCCTTTTTAAATCGTGTGAGTTTGGAGACAGAATTTACCAGTCTGGACAGGGATGGTATTCTCTTGACCAGTGAGGAGATGGAAATATTCCTCAACAAGCAAGCTAGTTCGGACAATCAGATAACCTTACTTGCATTCTTAAATGGTAAAATTGCTGGTATTGTAAATATCACAGCTGACCAGCGCAAGAGAGTTCGTCATATTGGAGATCTCTTTATTGTGATTGGTAAGAAATATTGGAATAATGGTTTGGGAAGTTTGTTGCTAGAAGAAGCGATAGAGTGGGCACAAGCAAGTGGCATTCTGCGTCGTCTCCAACTGACTGTCCAAACTCGTAATCAAGCAGCAGTCCATCTTATCAAAAGCATGGCTTTGTAATTGAAGGTCGCCAAGAGCGTGGGGCATATATAGAAGAAGGGAAATTTATCGACGTTTACTTGATGGGTAAACTGATCGATTAGTAGAAATATGGTTAAAAAAATTATTGGAATGGTGCTAGCTTTTCTAGCTGTGACAGTTTTGGGTGTGGGTGTCTTTGCTTATACTATTTATCAGCAAGGTACAGAGACTTTGGCAAAAACCTATAAAAAAATCGGAGAAGAAACTAAGGTTATTGAAGCAACTGAACCTTTGACCATTCTGTTAATGGGGGTTGATACTGGGAATATAGAGCGTACAGATCAATGGGCTGGAAATAGTGACAGTATGATTTTGCTGACTGTCAATCCTCACACAAAGAAAACGACGATGATGAGTTTGGAACGTGATATCCTGACTAAAATTCAACATAAAGATGGTAGTATTGAAGAAGCGAAGCTAAATGCTGCCTATGCTGGTGGTGGTGCAGAACTTGCTATAGAAACAATTCAAAAGATGATGAATATCCATATCGATCGCTACATTATGGTTAATATGCAAGGATTGCAACAATTGGTCGATGCAGTGGGAGGTATTACGGTCAATAATACACTAGGTTTCCCGATTTCTATCAGTGATCAAGAAGAATTTAATACCATTTCTATCGGCGTTGGAGAACAGACAATAAATGGAGAAGAAGCGCTTGTTTATTCCCGCATGCGTTATCAAGACCCAGAAGGAGACTACGGACGTCAGAAGCGTCAGCGTGAAGTCATTCAAAAAGTTGTTGAAAAAGTTCTTAGTTTAAATAGTGTCAGTCACTATCAGTCTATCTTAAAAGCCCTAAGTACTAATATGCAGACTAATATTGATTTATCTGCGAAAAGTATTCCAAGCTTGTTGGGCTACAAAGATTCGTTTAAAACAATTGAAACACAACAGTTGAAGGGTGAAGGGGAGATGCTACAAGGCGTTTCTTATCAAATTGTTACGAGAAACCATATGTTGGAAATGCAGAATCTTTTGAGACGTTCTTTAGGACAAGAAGAGATTACTCAGCTTGAAACAAATGTTGTCTTATTTGAAGATTTGTTTGGACGGATGCCTGTTAGTGATGAAGATAATTAACTTTCTTGATACAAATAAAAAATTAATCGTGGGAAATTTCCTGCGATTTTTTTCAAAAAAATACGAATAGATAGGTAGGAGGAAGAATGAAAGCAGAAATCATTGCTGTTGGAACAGAGATTTTGACAGGACAGATTGTCAATACCAATGCCCAGTTTTTATCAGAAAAACTAGCTGAGATTGGGGTAGATGTATATTTTCAGACGGCTGTAGGAGACAATGAAGCTCGTCTCTTGTCTTTGCTTGAAATTGCCAGTCAACGTAGCAGTCTGGTGATTTTGACAGGCGGTTTGGGGCCAACTGAGGATGACCTAACCAAACAAACTTTGGCTAAATTTTTAGGGAAAGAATTAGTCTTTGATCCTCAGGCGCAGGCGAAGTTGGATATCTTTTTTGCCCAGAGACCAGACTATGCCCGAACACCGAATAACGAAAGACAAGCCCAAATTGTAGAAGGAGCGACTCCACTGCCAAACGAAACGGGGTTGGCTGTGGGAGGAATATTGGAAGTCGATGGAGTGACCTACGTCGTTCTTCCAGGTCCACCAAGTGAATTGAAACCCATGGTATTAAACCAACTTCTACCCAAGTTGATGACAGGGAGCAAGCTGTATTCCCGAGTTCTTCGTTTTTTTGGGATTGGCGAGAGCCAGCTGGTTACGATTTTGGCTGATTTAATTGATAATCAGACCGATCCGACCTTGGCCCCTTATGCTAAGACAGGAGAAGTCACTCTGCGTCTGTCAACAAAAGCTAGCAGCCAAGAAGAGGCGAATCAAGCATTAGCTGATTTGGAAAATCAAATCTTAGGTCGCCAGACCTTTGAAGGCCTTTCTTTACGAGAACTTTGTTATGGTTATGGGGAAGAGTCCAGCTTGGCCAGCATTGTGATAGAGGAACTGAAAAGGCAAGGGAAAACTATCACGGCTGCAGAGAGTTTGACGGCTGGTCTTTTCCAAGCTAGGGTAGCGGATTTTTCGGGTGCTTCAAGTATATTTAAGGGTGGTTTTGTAACCTATAGCTTGGAGGAAAAATCAAAGATGTTGGGCATTCCTGTCAAGGATTTGGAAGAACACGGTGTGGTGTCTGAATTTACAGCTCAGAAGATGGCTGAGGAGGCGCGAAGCAAGACCCAGTCAGATTTTGGCCTTAGTTTGACTGGAGTGGCAGGACCAGATAGCCTAGAAGGGCACCCAGCTGGGACAGTCTTCATAGGCTTGGCACAGGAGCAAGGAACTGAGGTTATCAAGGTGAATATTGGAGGCAGAAGTCGAGCAGATGTACGTCACATTGCGGTTATGCATGCCTTTAACCTAGTTCGCAAGGCTTTATTAAGTGACTAACTTTTGATATAATAGTAGATAGGTCTGAGGACCATCAGAATGTAGGAGAATAGAATGGCGAAAAAAACCAAAAAAATTAGATGAAATTTCAAAAAAATTCGGGGCAGAACGTGAAAAAGCCTTGAATGACGCTCTTAAATTGATTGAGAAAGACTTTGGTAAAGGATCAATCATGCGTTTGGGTGAACGTGCCGAGCAAAAGGTGCAAGTGATGAGCTCAGGTTCCTTGGCTCTTGACATTGCCCTTGGTTCAGGTGGTTATCCTAAGGGACGTATCATTGAAATTTATGGACCAGAGTCATCTGGTAAGACAACAGTTGCTCTTCATGCAGTTGCCCAAGCGCAAAAAGAAGGTGGTATTGCTGCCTTTATCGATGCGGAACATGCCCTCGATCCAGCTTATGCTGCGGCCCTTGGTGTCAACATTGACGAATTGCTCTTGTCACAACCAGACTCAGGAGAGCAAGGTCTTGAGATTGCAGGAAAATTGATTGACTCAGGTGCTGTAGATCTTGTCGTAGTCGACTCAGTTGCTGCCCTTGTACCTCGTGCGGAAATTGATGGCGATATCGGAGATAGCCACGTTGGTTTGCAGGCCCGTATGATGAGTCAGGCCATGCGTAAATTGGGTGCTTCTATCAATAAAACCAAAACAATTGCTATCTTTATCAACCAATTGCGTGAAAAAGTTGGGGTCATGTTTGGAAATCCAGAAACAACACCTGGTGGACGTGCTTTGAAATTCTATGCTTCAGTGCGTTTGGATGTTCGTGGTAATACACAAATTAAGGGAACTGGTGACCAAAAAGAAACCAATGTCGGTAAAGAAACTAAGATTAAGGTTGTAAAAAATAAGATAGCTCCACCGTTTAAGGAAGCCGTAGTTGAAATTATGTACGGGGAAGGAATTTCTAAGACTGGTGAACTCTTGAAGATTGCAAGCGACTTGGATATTATCAAAAAAGCAGGAGCTTGGTATTCTTACAAGGATGAAAAAATTGGGCAAGGTTCTGAAAATGCCAAGAAATACTTGGCAGAGCACCCAGAAATCTTTGATGAAATTGATAAGCAAGTCCGTTCTAAATTTGGCTTGATTGATGGAGAAGAAGCTTCTGTAGAAGGTGTTGAAGCTAAAAAAGAAGAAGCAGTTCAAGCAGATTCTGTGAATGAAGAAGTTACACTTGACCTAGGCGATGAACTTGAAATCGAAATTGAAGAATAAGCTGTTAAAGTAGTGGAGAAATCCGCTACTTTTTCGATTTTTGATTCAAGTTTTCAGACCATCTATAGTTTGCTGTTTCTTGTGGCTCCACTAGAAAGCTGATATAATAGCCTTATGAATAAAAAACGAACAGTGGACCTGATACATGGTCCGATTCTTCCCTCGCTTGTGAGTTTTGCCTTCCCAATCTTGCTGTCTAATATTTTTCAACAGCTCTATAACACTGCTGATGTCTTGATTGTTGGACGCTTCCTTGGTCAAGATTCCTTGGCGGCAGTAGGAGCGACGACAGCGATTTTTGACTTGATTGTAGGTTTTACTCTTGGTGTTGGCAATGGCATGGGGATTGTCATTGCCCGTTATTATGGGGCTCGGAATTTCACTAAAATCAAGGAGGCAGTAGCAGCCACTTGGATACTAGGTGCCTTTTTGAGTATTGTAGTGATGTTGCTGGGCTTTCTTGGATTGTATCCACTTTTGCAATACCTAGATACCCCTGCTGAAATCCTCCCTCAGTCCTATCAATATATTTCTATGATTGTGACCTGTGTCGGTGTCAGTTTCGCTTATAATCTCTTTGCAGGTTTGTTGCGGTCCATTGGGGACAGTCTAGCTGCGCTTGGATTTCTGATTTTCTCTGCTCTGGTTAATGTGGTTTTGGATCTCTATTTTATTACGCAACTGCAACTGGGGGTTCAATCTGCGGGACTTGCTACCATCATTTCGCAAGGTTTATCAGCGGTTCTTTGCTTTTATTATATCCGTAAGAGTGTGCCAGAACTTTTGCCTCAGCGCAAGCATTTCAAATGGGACAAGGCCTTGTATGCGGATCTTTTGGAGCAAGGTTTGGCTATGGGCTTGATGAGTTCAATTGTATCTATCGGCAGTGTGATTTTACAGTCTTCTGTTAATACCTTTGGTGCGGTGATTATTAGTGCCCAGACGGCAGCTCGCCGCATTATGGCCTTTGCCCTTCTTCCTATGACCGCTATTTCTGCCTCGATGACGACCTTTGCTTCTCAGAATCTAGGAGCTAAGCGTCCGGACCGCATTGTTCAAGGTCTACGAATCGGCAGTCGTTTAAGTATATCCTGGGCAGTTTTGGTTTGTATCTTCCTCTTTTTTGCCAGTCCAGTTTTGGTTTCCTTCTTGGCTAGTTCGACGGATAGCTACTTGATAGAAAATGGAAGTCTCTATCTGCAAATCAGCTCAGCCTTTTATCCTATTTTGAGTCTCTTACTGATTTATCGCAATTGCTTACAGGGCTTGGGGCAAAAAGTCCTTCCGCTGGTTTCCAGCTTTATCGAACTAATAGGGAAAATTGCTTTTGTGGTTTTGATTATCCCTTGGGCGGGCTATAGGGGAGTTATCCTCTGCGAACCCCTTATCTGGGTTGCCATGACCATTCAACTTTATTTCTCACTGTTTCGTCACCCCTTGATAAAAGAAGGCAAGGAAATCTTGGCAGATAAAGTAGCATCCTAGTTGGATTTACTGAATAAAATCTGTGAAATGAAAAAAATGTGTTATCATCTTTAATTTGGTATTGAAAATAGTTTAACAGCCTTTTGACTTCTTTTATATGATATAATAAAGTATAGTGTTTATGAAAAGGACATATAGAGACTGTAAAAATATACTTTTGAAAAGCTTTTTAGTCTGGGGTGTTATTGTAGATAGAATGCAGACCTTGTCAGTCCTATTTACAGTGTCAAAATAGTGCGTTTTGAAGTTCTATCTACAAGCCTAATCGTGACTAGGATTGTCTTCTTTGTAAGGTAGAAATAAAGGAGTTTCTGGCTCTGGATTGTAAAAAATGAGTTGTCCTAATTGATAAGGAGTAGAATATGGAAATTGATGTGAGTAAATTAAGAACAGATTTGCCTCAAGTTGGCGTGCAACCATATAGGCAAGTCCATGCCCATTCCACAGGAAACCGTAACTCAACGGTTCAAAATGAGGCTGACTACCATTACAGAAAAGATCCTGAATTGGGCTTCTTTTCTCACGTAGTCGGTAATGGTCGTGTTATGCAGGTAGGACCTGTTGATAATGGTGCCTGGGACGTTGGGGGCGGTTGGAATGCAGAAGGTTATGCACAAGTTGAACTGATTGAAAGCCATGAATCGAAAGAAGAGTTTCTGATTGACTATCGCCTCTATATCGAACTCTTGCGCAATCTAGCAGACGAGGCTGGTATACCTAAAACGCTTGATACTGCTGATTTAGCAGGTATCAAGACACATGAATACTGTACTAATAACCAACCCGACAATCACTCAGATCACATTGATCCCTATCCTTATCTTGCAAGCTGGGGTATTAGTCGTGAGCAATTCAAGCAGGATATTGAAAACGGCTTGACGGTTGAAGCAGGCTGGCAACAGAACGATACTGGCACCTGGTATGTACACTCAGATGGTTCTTATCCAAAAGATAAGTTTGAGAAAGTCAATGGTACCTGGTATTACTTTGACGGTTCAGGCTATATGCTTGCAGACCGTTGGAAGAAGCACACAGACGGCAACTGGTACTGGTTTGACCAATCAGGCGAAATGGCGACAGGCTGGAAGAAAATCGCTGAGAAGTGGTACTATTTCGATGGAGAAGGTGCTATGAAAACAGGCTGGATCAAATACAAGGAGACTTGGTACTATCTTGATAGTCAAAATGGGGACATGGTTTCTAATGCCTTTGTCAAATCAAATGATGGCTGGTATTACCTTAAAGAAGATGGCACGATAGCAGACAAGCCAGAATTTACAGTCGAGCCTGAAGGTTTGATAACAGTAAAATAATAATGGAATGTCTTTCAAATCAGAACAGCGCATATTATTAGGTCTTGAAAAAGCTTAATAGTATGCGTTTTCTTGTGGAGATATTTCCTTCAATTTTTGCTACTATATTAAATAAAAATCAAAAAGCAAACTAGAAAGTTATGCTCAAATAAAATCTAAATTTGACAATGTAAACCGAGTCGGATAGCTTTTAATTACTGTTTTGAGGTTGAAGATATGATTGTTGATAGGAACTCATCAAATAGGTTTACTATCATCAATTTTAGATTTTTAAGCAGCATCAATAAATTGCTTCCTTGTTTTTGTCATAATTTTTTTATTTAAAAAAATTGACTTTATGACAAGGGTGTGCTATTCTTTTTATGAGAGGTGTATGAATATGATAAATGTATGTGATGTTGGAAAAAGAATAAAAGAACTTAGAATATCTTCAAATCTTACTCAAGATAAGATTGCTGAATATTTGTCTTTGAATCAAAGCATGATTGCCAAAATGGAAAAAGGTGAAAGGAATATCACGTCGGATGTTATTGAGAAACTATCTGCCCTGTTTTGCTGTACGGTTGAATATCTTTTGTTTGGCGAACAAGCTGAACAACAGTGTGTCATATCGTTTAGAAAAAATAAAATAGTAGACCAAGATCTTAAAGTTTTAGCGAAAATCAATAAAATTGTATTGAATCAATTTGAGATAGATCAGCTATTGGAGACAAAATAAATGATTGATAAAATGGATTTAAGTAATAAAGCTTCAAATCTTAGAAAAAAGTTGGGAGCTGATGGTGAAGCGCCGATAGATATTTTTAAATTGGTACAAAAGATAGAAAATTTGACGCTGGTATTTTATGGACTCGGAAAGAATATTAGCGGAGTCTGTTATAAAGGAACTCAGTCCAGTCTCATTGTAATCAATTCAGACATGTCATTAGGAAGGCAAAGATTTTCTTTAGCACATGAACTGTATCATCTTTATTATGATGAGGTGAAGAAGAGTTCAGTCAGTTTTATTTTGATTGGTGAAGGAGATGAAACTGAAAGAAAAGCGGATCAGTTTGCTTCTTATTTTTTAATTTCCCCATCTTCACTGTATAGGATGGTTGAGGAAATAAGAGAAAATGCCAATAGAGCTCATCTTGAAGTAGAAGATATTATAAAATTGGGTCAGTTTTATGGTGTCAGTCATAAAGCTATGTTATATAGATTGAGGAATGATGGATACCTTGATGCAGAAGAAATTAAAAATATGGATATTAGTGTTATAGAGACAGCTTCAAGATTAGGCTATGATACAAGTTTATATCATCCTTTGTCAGAAAGTAAAAAGGAAATGGTATTAGGACACTATATTAAATCGACTGAACAACTTTTAGAAAATAACAGAATTTCGCAAGGGAAGTATGAGGAACTGCTACTAGATGCTTTCAGATATGATATTGTATATGGGCTAGATGAAGAGGGGGAGTTGTCGTTTGACTAGTCGTGTATTTATTGATACAGATTGTATTTCAGCATTTTTATGGGTTGGCACTGAACATCTTTTAGAAAAGCTCTATTCGGGTAAAATTGTTATTCCACAAGAGGTGTATGATGAAATCAATATACCTACAATTCCCCATTTAAAATCTAGGATAGACCAGTTAGTAGCTAAGGGTTCAGCTGAGATTGTGAGCATAGACATTGGAACTGAGGAATACGCATTATATAGAGATTTAACAAGAAATCATGATAGTAACAAGGTTATTGGTAAGGGAGAAGCGGCTTCTATTTCCTTAGCGAAAAAGCATAATGGGATATTAGGAAGTAATAACCTAAGAGATGTTAAACCATATGTAGAAGAATTTTCTTTAGAACATATGACAACAGGAGATATACTGGTTGAAGCCTTTAAGGCAAAATTCATTACTGAACAAGAGGGCAATCATATCTGGAATAATATGCTTAAAAAGAGAAGGAAAATTGGGGCGGATTCATTTTCAGACTATCTTCGTGGAAGTGTTCATTAAAATAGACAAAAATAAATTTGTATAAATCGAACTCACTATTCAGGAGGCATATGAGCAATTCGAAGAAGAAAAGTGTCAAATTGAGCCTATAGGAGTATAAATGTAATCGTAAGTCCTGCATAGTGGATGAGAAAAAGCTGTCCTTAAAGTTTCCCTGAACTATCAGTCGCATATTAAATGGATATGTAGGGTGATGTGAGAGGGGATAGCGAGTAGTTTTTGGTTATTTTATCAAAAAACTTGTATTTTATCATACTGAATGATAAAATACAAGAAAAATAGTAGAATAAAGGAAAGCTTTTCTAAAATGTGTATCTCCCCACAGGATTCGTTCTTGTGGGATTTTTTTCGTTAAAGAAAGCGATAAATATTGACTTTTTTAAAGAAAGATGTCATAATTAAGTTGGAAAAAACGTAAAAGTATCACTTTTCTCGTTATCCCGACTCCCAAAATGTCGTTAAACCGCTCGGCAATCCATGGAGACATGGACACATAGTAGTAAGCACACTATGTGGCTTGGCAGAGCTAAAAACTGTTCCCTTGCGATAAGCCTAATAAGCACAACATAGGGAGTTAGAGAAGCCGACTCTAATCATCCACTTTGGGCAGTAGTGAGAACTGCCCCGTGCTTTTTTTATTTTGAGAAAATATGGAGTTTGTCGTTGAAATTACTTGATTGTATTTTAGATTATCAAGAGAAATTCGATGGAAAAACATGTCAAGTATCAACGAATTATAAGCATTTAGCGACCTTCAAAGTAGATTTTTGCTTGACTGATTTACATCACTTATTTGGTTTGCACAAAATCACACGAGATTATGCTAGTCAAACAATACCTGCTATTCAAGCTGGTGTTTTTATTTTGGAAGAATATAAAAATAATCCCATGTACAACGATGTTATAGAAAGGATATCTTTGTATAGTTTTATCGGTGATATCTTCTATTCTAAGATAACAAGTTGTTGTATCCTAGCCAAAGATTTATCTAAAAACACTATGAAGTTGGACGTCATATTTTTTGAAGATAGAAACAAAAGATCCGCAATTTTAGGTTTACGAAGAGATAAAAGCGGAGTGTTTAAACCGGTTACTCTACATTTTACAAGCGCTAAGAAATATGCTAAAGTTCGTAAAACAGATGTGAAAGAAATTAAATGGTTATAAAAAAACTTTTCGCAGGCTTCGGCTTGCGTTTTTTTGTTTGATAAAATTAAAAAAATGTGCAAAAATAAGTAGAATTGAAAACAGGAAAAAACACCTCCTTTCGATTCGCCAAGCCTCTTCGCAAGGCAATGAGGGGGCGGAGAGACGCGCTCGTCAACAGAAGTATCTCATTGGAAATGTTGCTCACTTTTTTAGTGAGCTTTTTATTTAAGGAATAGGAATGAAAAAAATAAGAAGTTAAAATTATACTCTTCCAAAATCGCATCAACCCCGTCAGCGTCGCCTTGCCGTAGGTATCTTACTGACCAAGCTAGTGATGGACTTAGAATAGGTGATTTGGAGCGTCCTATCGGCTAGGAAATGCTGATCATAGTCCTTTGCTGAGGATAGGGTGTAATGCTCAACTGTTGACCTAATTGATAGGAAGGGAATTACTATAAAATACTCAGGCTTCTATCATATATTTTGAAATGTTTGTGTAATCAAAACGTAACAATATTGTAATATAGGTGTAGAGGATGTTGTGCATATATAAATGTAGTATAATACTTACCTCTTTGTTAAAAAAAATATGCTGTATCAAAAGGTTTTATATGCTTGTGCATATATATATATATATATAATGTCACTTTTTTCTTGCCTTTCCTGACTCTATCGTATGGGAGAGGGGGTTGATTTGTATGTCAGAAGTGTTACTATATAGTTGATATATTATTGTCTATCGGCTTTTTGTGCGCTTTTTAAGCTTGAGAAAGCACTTAGACGAGGAAAGGATTTATGCTTATGTTTAGAAAAAGCAATAAGGATAACGGAGAGAAAATTTTCCGTTATTCTATTCGTAAATACCATTTTGGTGCTGCTAGTGTTGCGGTTGCGGCATTGATGTTTTTCGCAAATGGGGTGCAAGCGCAGGCGCCTGATGTGTCTCTGGCTACGGCTAGTGAAGTGGTTGCTGGGTCTGCTGGTAACTCTGATGGGGATCCACAGGAGTCGGATGAAGGAGAACTGAAGAAGACTGTAATCGAACAGCCAGCTGAAGGTGAGTCTGCGGGTGAGTTAAAAGCGCAAGGTGCTAAAGCTGAGGAAGCGAATCAAGGGCAAGGGCTAGATAAGTCTAAATCTGCTCCAGGCGGTCAAGAGGGTCCTCAAGTGGGAGAAATAAAAGAGAGAGAAGAATCAACTCCTACTGCTGATAAGACAGCAGCCAAATCGACCCAAGGCACCCTAGAAGCTTTGTTGGCAAATCTAACCTTAGACTCCATGAAAGCTCTCCACGCTGAAGTCGAAGAAGGTCTCGCAAAGGCTAAGGCGGTCTTAGAGAATCCAAAAGCAACGCAAGAGCAGGTTGATGAGCAAGTAAGAGCTATGGAAGAACTTACGCGTCGGGTCAAGGAAGCTTTGTCACCTCAAGTTTCCACTCCTCCAGTCTTAGAAAAAGCAGGTCTGACAAACACTACGCTGGCTGCTCCAGAGGGGACTGTACTAACTCCAAAGGAAGCTGTTACAAAAGTCCTAGAGGAGAATCATGTATCATCAACTAATGGAGAAGTCAGAACTCCATCAACTGAACTTTCAAAGCCAGAAGTTAGTGATAATCAGAATAAAGATAAATTAAAAACGCTCTCAAAAGATTTATCTGCCTATCTGATACAGGCAAATGAAATCACACGTCCTGAGACTAAGAAACTTTTAGAAGGAGTAGAAGAAGTTGTTAAATCAATTGAAGCTAGTGTATTACAACCTCAGCTAACACCAGCTGAAATTGAAGAACTACTCAAAAAAGGAAAACAAGCGGAGAGAAAACTTGCCTTAGCACTTACTCGTGAAAAATCAGGAAAACGTGACCTGTTAAATGGTAAACCAATGAAACAAGGATCCTACCTGAGAGCTACACCAGAGGCGCTAAATACAAAAAGGGCGTATATTGTTCGAAAAGAGGACGGAATAGATCTTCCTGCTGAGACGTATTTGTATGCGCTGAAAAGAAGACAGGCAGATCTTCCTACTGACGGGAATTTAGTGCCAGTAAGTGATGCAGTGGCTGAAGCTAAGGTTACTGTTAAAAACTTAGGTAATGGTCGTTTTCAATGGGATTTGACTTTTAATAGTAAACAAGGAAAACACCAAAATGCATTTTATTGGTTTACTTTACCGACAGGACATACTATTACACAAACATTGGCAGTTACTAGGACACATGGGGGACATACTAAGTCACACGTTGTCGGAAGAAATTCTTTTAATAAAGAATGGGGTGAAAATATAAAAAATACTCTGGGAGGAAACCTTGCAACTTATGGTCCTGCTAGTGGAAAAGACGGTGATTTTAATACTAACTTTGGTAGTATTAATGATGTGACAAATACTGATTTTATTGCGAAAAGTGGTGCGGCTCAGAGGACAGGTGCTCAGCCTATCGATAGTAGAGGTTCAAGTGGGTATTATTACTTAGGGCCTACTAGTAATAGATTTAGACAATGGCAGAGCGGAACAAGAGTTTCCGACGAATTTTACAAAAAATCAGAGAAAATTATAGACGGATTAAAACAGAATACTAATTTATTATACCATTTCACCCTTAACGATGGGAAAGTACAAATTTCTTATATAACCCATACAGACACACCGTATGCCCCAATCTATTATGGAGCGGGTATGAGGTCACTTGAATATAATGAAGCTCTTATGTACTTCATGGCGAGAGGTTTACAAGAAAAGCCGAATGCTCCGACAGTTAACACTAATAAAGGGACAGTAACAGTAACTCCTTATTCTAATCAAAATAAAGACGTGGATAAGGTAGAACTTACTTATACAGATAAAAATAATAATAGAAAAAAAGTAAACCTAATACGTGATGCTCGAAATGGAACATGGGCTCGTGAAGGGGATGGTGCAGAAGGAATTGAAATCAAAGGAGATTCATTCTCATTAAAAGTAGGGGCTGCTAAGGCAGGTACAAAAGTTAGCGCCAAATCTTACTTTGGGAATAGTGATGCTAGTGATAGTACTACAATGACTGTGCCAATGAAAGAAGCAGATTCAAATAGCATTAAAGTTCCAGCAGTAACACCAGTGAAAAACACTGGAGCCTTAACAAGAGAAGAAAAAGGCAAAGTAGAAGCAGAGATTCGAAAAGTCAATACAAAAGTTAAGACAGTAGAAGTAGGAGAAAATGGAACTACAACTGTTACATTCGAAGACGGCTCAACAGCGCCATTAACGCCAGCGCAAACGGTGAAAGAAGCAGATTCAAATAGCATTAAAGTTCCAGCAGTAACACCAGTGAAAAAAACACTGGAGCCTTAACAAGAGAAGAAAAAGGCAAAAGTAGAAGCAGAGATTCGAAAAAGTCAATACAAAAAGTTAAGACAGTAGAAGTAGGAGAAAATGGAACTACAACTGTTACATTCGAAGACGGCTCAACAGCGCCATTAACGCCAGCGCAAACGGTGAAAGAAGCAGATTCAAATAGCATTAAAGTTCCAGCAGTAACACCAGTGAAAAACACTGGAGCCTTAACAAGAGAAGAAAAAAAGGCAAAGTAGAAGCAGAGATTCGAAAAAGTCAATACAAAAGTTAAGACAGTAGAAGTAGGGAGAAAATGGAACTACAACTGTTACATTCGAAGACGGCTCAACAGCGCCATTAACGCCAGCGCAAACGGTGAAAGAAGCAGATTCAAATAGCATTAAAGTTCCAGCAGTAACACCAGTGAAAAACACTGGAGCCTTAACAAGAGAAGAAAAAAAGGCAAAAGTAGAAGCAGAGATTCGAAAAGTCAATACAAAAAGTTAAGACAGTAGAAGTAGGGAGAAAAATGGAACTACAACTGTTACATTCGAAGACGGCTCAACAGCGCCATTAACGCCAGCGCAAACGGTGAAAGAAGCAGATTCAAATAGCATTAAAGTTCCAGCAGTAACACCAGTGAAAAAAACACTGGAGCCTTAACAAGAGAAGAAAAAAAGGCAAAAGTAGAAGCAGAGATTCGAAAAGTCAATACAAAAGTTAAGACAGTAGAAGTAGGAGAAAATGGAACTACAACTGTTACATTCGAAGACGGCTCAACAGCGCCATTAACGCCAGCGCAAACGGTGAAAGAAGCAGATTCAAATAGCATTAAAGTTCCAGCAGTAACACCAGTGAAAAACACTGGAGCCTTAACAAGAGAAGAAAAAGGCAAAGTAGAAGCAGAGATTCGAAAAGTCAATACAAAAGTTAAGACAGTAGAAGTAGGAGAAAATGGAACTACAACTGTTACATTCGAAGACGGCTCAACAGCGCCATTAACGCCAGCGCAAACGGTGAAAGAAGCAGATTCAAATAGCATTAAAGTTCCAGCAGTAACACCAGTGAAAAACACTGGAGCCTTAACAAGAGAAGAAAAAAAGGCAAAAGTAGAAGCAGAGATTCGAAAAAGTCAATACAAAAGTTAAGACAGTAGAAGTAGGAGAAAATGGAACTACAACTGTTACATTCGAAGACGGCTCAACAGCGCCATTAACGCCAGCGCAAACGGTGAAAGAAGCAGATTCAAATAGCATTAAAGTTCCAGCAGTAACACCAGTGAAAAACACTGGAGCCTTAACAAGAGAAGAAAAAAAGGCAAAAGTAGAAGCAGAGATTCGAAAAGTCAATACAAAAGTTAAGACAGTAGAAGTAGGAGAAAATGGAACTACAACTGTTACATTCGAAGACGGCTCAACAGCGCCATTAACGCCAGCGCAAACGGTGAAAGAAGCAGATTCAAATAGCATTAAAGTTCCAGCAGTAACACCAGTGAAAAAAACACTGGAGCCTTAACAAGAGAAGAAAAAAAGGCAAAGTAGAAGCAGAGATTCGAAAAGTCAATACAAAAGTTAAGACAGTAGAAGTAGGAGAAAATGGAACTACAACTGTTACATTCGAAGACGGCTCAACAGCGCCATTAACGCCAGCGCAAACGGTGAAAGAAGCAGATTCAAATAGCATTAAAGTTCCAGCAGTAACACCAGTGAAAAACACTGGAGCCTTAACAAGAGAAGAAAAAAAGGCAAAAGTAGAAGCAGAGATTCGAAAAGTCAATACAAAAAGTTAAGACAGTAGAAGTAGGAGAAAAATGGAACTACAACTGTTACATTCGAAGACGGCTCAACAGCGCCATTAACGCCAGCGCAAACGGTGAAAGAAGCAGATTCAAATAGCATTAAAAGTTCCAGCAGTAACACCAGTGAAAAACACTGGAGCCTTAACAAGAGAAGAAAAAGGCAAAAGTAGAAGCAGAGATTCGAAAAAGTCAATACAAAAGTTAAGACAGTAGAAGTAGGAGAAAATGGAACTACAACTGTTACATTCGAAGACGGCTCAACAGCGCCATTAACGCCAGCGCAAACGGTGAAAAGAAGCAGATTCAAATAGCATTAAAGTTCCAGCAGTAACACCAGTGAAAAAAACACTGGAGCCTTAACAAGAGAAGAAAAAGGCAAAAGTAGAAGCAGAGATTCGAAAAAGTCAATACAAAAGTTAAGACAGTAGAAGTAGGAGAAAAATGGAACTACAACTGTTACATTCGAAGACGGCTCAACAGCGCCATTAACGCCAGCGCAAACGGTGAAAGAAGCAGATTCAAAATAGCATTAAAGTTCCAGCAGTAACACCAGTGAAAAAAACACTGGAGCCTTAACAAGAGAAGAAAAAAAGGCAAAAGTAGAAGCAGAGATTCGAAAAAGTCAATACAAAAGTTAAGACAGTAGAAGTAGGAGAAAATGGAACTACAACTGTTACATTCGAAGACGGCTCAACAGCGCCATTAACGCCAGCGCAAACGGTGAAAGAAGCAGATTCAAATAGCATTAAAAGTTCCAGCAGTAACACCAGTGAAAAAAACACTGGAGCCTTAACAAGAGAAGAAAAAAAGGCAAAAGTAGAAGCAGAGATTCGAAAAGTCAATACAAAAGTTAAGACAGTAGAAGTAGGAGAAAATGGAACTACAACTGTTACATTCGAAGACGGCTCAACAGCGCCATTAACGCCAGCGCAAACGGTGAAAGAAGCAGATTCAAATAGCATTAAAGTTCCAGCAGTAACACCAGTGAAAAAAACACTGGAGCCTTAACAAGAGAAGAAAAAAAGGCAAAAGTAGAAGCAGAGATTCGAAAAAGTCAATACAAAAGTTAAGACAGTAGAAGTAGGAGAAAATGGAACTACAACTGTTACATTCGAAGACGGCTCAACAGCGCCATTAACGCCAGCGCAAACGGTGAAAGAAGCAGATTCAAATAGCATTAAAGTTCCAGCAGTAACACCAGTGAAAAAAACACTGGAGCCTTAACAAGAGAAGAAAAAGGCAAAAGTAGAAGCAGAGATTCGAAAAAGTCAATACAAAAGTTAAGACAGTAGAAGTAGGAGAAAATGGAACTACAACTGTTACATTCGAAGACGGCTCAACAGCGCCATTAACGCCAGCGCAAACGGTGAAAGAAGCAGATTCAAATAGCATTAAAGTTCCAGCAGTAACACCAGTGAAAAACACTGGAGCCTTAACAAGAGAAGAAAAAGGCAAAGTAGAAGCAGAGATTCGAAAAGTCAATACAAAAGTTAAGACAGTAGAAGTAGGAGAAAATGGAACTACAACTGTTACATTCGAAGACGGCTCAACAGCGCCATTAACGCCAGCGCAAACGGTGAAAGAAGCAGATTCAAATAGCATTAAAGTTCCAGCAGTAACACCAGTGAAAAACACTGGAGCCTTAACAAGAGAAGAAAAAGGCAAAGTAGAAGCAGAGATTCGAAAAGTCAATACGAAAGTTAAGTCTGAAAGTTCTGTGACGGCTCCAGCTCGTAGCCGTAGAAGTGTAGGCTTTGCTGGTGGCACTCAATCGAGTCAAGAGAAACAGGTTGATAAATCAGTCTTAAGAGATTTGATTCAAGACTTGGAAACTCGTTTGAAAGATTTGGATGGTATTGATCAATCTGTCATCGACGCTGCGAAGGTCATTCTCGGAGAGGGTCAAACAGCCCTTAGAAATACTGACTTGACAGAGGCAGGATTGAGAGAGATTACTGCCAAGGTCAAAGAAGCACTCGAATCCTTGAAAGGCAAGCAAGCGACTAAGGATGAAGAAGAAACGAAAGAAACAAGCAAAGAACAAGGTCATCTTCCATATGGTACGATGGTTGCTAGCCTCCTCGCCCTTCTTGGTCTCCTTCTCTTCCTCATCGCTCGTCGCAAGAAAGAGTCAGAACTCAAGAAATTGACCAAGGAATTGACTAAGGTTCTGCAAGAAAGCAACCTTACAAATGTAGATGCGAAAGTTCTCGACAAAGCACGAGAAGCTCTCGCTCAAGCAGTTGCCTTCCTAGCCAATGAGAAAGAGTCTGACCACACAGAAGATGAGTTGATTGAGAAACTCAAAGCTATTCTTGCTCAGTTAAGATAAGCAAAGTTTAGACGAGTCGGAAACTAGCTAGAATAGTGATTGAAAGAATGTTGGAAAAACTCAATTTGAGGTGAACATTCAGAAAATCTGTCTCTGATAAAACGCATAATATCAAGTTTTTTAAGGCAAGGTATTATGCGTTTTTATCATTTTTGAAACTTTTGTTCCATCCTTTTTGTGATATTTTTCTCTCATTTCACAAATATTTCATATTTGGATTTTTATAATAAGATATAGCTTTCCAGTTTTTACTATACTTTGATATTCAAATATGTTATACTATGATTATCAAAGTAAATGAAAGGGGTTACGAACATGACGCCAGAAGAAATGTACCTGACAGATCGATTGGACGTACAGATAGCTCATTTTTTAAAGAAAAGCGTTCAACATCGTAGACGCTATAAGGTATTAAAAATAACAGAAATCGTGGCAGGTTTTCTCATAGCTGTCTTTTGTGCTATTCCTATGCCAGGTGATCGCTACCGTTTGATTTCAGTTGCCTTGTCCAGTCTAGGCTTGCTGTGTGAGGGGATTCTCAATTTGTATAATGCCAAGGAACACTGGATTTCTTACCAAAAGACTGCGCAACTCCTGGAGAGAGAAAAATTCCTCTATCAATGCCAAACAGAGAAATATGCAGGAAAAACCAAGGCTTTTGCCCTATTTGTCAAGACATGCGAAGGTCTTATCTCAGAGGAAATTAACCAGTGGGAAAGTATCCAGTCAAAAGAAGTGGCAGCTAGTGCAGAAGCTCCAGTTAAAAAAGAATAGGAGGTGGAGGAAATGTCTCAATCCAGTTATCTATTGCCCTTACTCTGGTTGAAAAAAGAAGCCGATAAAGAAAAGATGAGCGCGACTCAGTGCCAGATATTTTTCTTTTACTATCAACTGTTTGAACTCTTATTTGCTAGAGAAAGCGACTTGAGAGACTTATGTCTGGGAAGGCAAGGTTTTTATTTCTCGCAGTTAGAGAAAGATTTGCTTTCTGGAGTTTCCCACTTTTTAAAAAACTTGGAGGGCAAGGGGACTCTCAAGGCTAATCAAGAAGTATCAGCTCGCAAAGCCCTTTTTCTAGCCTTGACAACTAGCCAGTCAGATTGGCAGGCTTTGGCTCCTGTTTTTGATTTTTATCAGACTATTGGGGGACTTGAACATCCTTCTCTCTTGAGTTCTCAGGACAGACAATATCTGATGTGGATTTACCAGTCAGCTTTGGAGAAGGATTATAGTGTCAAGGTTATTGGCGACAAGCATTTTGTATTGAAGAGACAAGATGCTACTAAATTGACAGGGCGCCAAACTCAAACTTTGGAAGCACTGAGTCAATCAGAAGACTTGGTCAATCCTGTCTATGTTACATTAGGAGAAAAGGGGGTGCTCTTGCTTGATTAAGAGAGGAGATGTTGTGGCTCTTTATTTGCCTTTTCCAAGTATTAGTAGCGATTTGGCTGTGAAGAATCATATGTATATCTGTATTGACAACAGCACGACTAAAAACAAAGAGTTGGTTAAAAATCAGACCTTCAAACCAGCTCTCTTGACCAGACGTTTGGTCAAGAACTTTATGATAGAAGAGCCGGATCTAGCTCGTAATCCTTTTACAAGACCAACCTTGATTGACTTAGATAAGGTATTTATGTTGGATAATACGGTCATTCCGACTTCTTATCTAGCCAGACGGCGACGCAATGTCTCAGAAGAATTATACGAGGAAGTTTTGGATCACTTAGTCCAACCACGGCTGATTTCATTGAACAAGTCTGAGTTTATGCAACTCAATCCAGGAACTTATTAGGAGGTAGAAGATGACAAATAAAGCAGTAAATGACTTTATACTAGCTATGGATTACGATAAAAAGAAACTCTTGACCCATCAGGGAGAAAGTATTGAAAATCGTTTCATCAAAGAGGGGAATCAGCTACCCGATGAGTTTGTTGTTATCGAAAGAAAGAAGCGGAGCTTGTCGACAAACACAAGTGATATTTCTGTAACAGCTACCAACGACAGTCGCCTCTATCCTGGTGCACTTCTCGTAGTGGATGAGACCTTGTTAGAGAATAATCCCACTCTTCTTGCGGTCGATCGTGCTCCGATGACTTATAGTATTGATTTGCCTGGTTTGGCAAGTAGTGATAGCTTTCTTCAAGTGGAAGATCCCAGCAATTCAAGTGTTCGCGGAGCGGTAAATGATTTGTTGGCCAAGTGGCATCAAGATTATGGTCAGGTTAATAATGTCCCAGCTAGAATGCAGTATGAAAAAATCACGGCTCACAGCATGGAACAACTCAAGGTCAAGTTTGGTTCTGACTTTGAAAAGACAGGGAATTCTCTTGATATTGATTTTAACTCTGTCCATTCGGGCGAAAAGCAGATTCAGATTGTTAATTTTAAGCAGATTTATTATACAGTCAGCGTAGATGCTGTTAAAAATCCAGGAGATGTGTTTCAAGATACTGTAACGGTAGAGGATTTAAGGCAGAGAGGAATTTCTGCAGAGCGTCCTTTGGTCTATATTTCGAGTGTTGCTTATGGGCGCCAAGTCTATCTCAAGTTGGAGACCACGAGTAAGAGTGATGAAGTAGAGGCTGCTTTTGAAGCTTTGATAAAAGGAGTCAAGGTAGCTCCTCAGACAGAGTGGAAGCAGATTTTAGACAATACAGAAGTGAAGGCAGTTATTTTAGGGGGCGACCCGAGTTCGGGTGCCCGAGTTGTAACAGGCAAGGTGGATATGGTAGAGGACTTGATTCAAGAAGGCAGTCGCTTTACAGCCGATCATCCAGGTTTGCCGATTTCTTATACAACTTCTTTTTTACGGGACAATGTAGTTGCGACCTTTCAAAACAGCACAGACTATGTTGAGACTAAGGTGACAGCTTACAGAAACGGAGATTTACTCTTGGATCATAGTGGTGCCTATGTTGCCCAATATTACATTGCTTGGGATGAATTATCCTATGATTATCAAGGTAAGGAAGTCTTGACTCCTAAGGCTTGGAACAGAAATGGGCAGGATTTGACGGCTCATTTTACCACTAGTATTCCTTTAAAAGGGAATGTTCGCAATCTCTCTGTCAAAATTAGAGAGTGTACCGGACTTGCTTGGGAATGGTGGCGTACGGTTTATGAAAAAACCGATTTGCCACTAGTGCGTAAGCGGACGATTTCTATTTGGGGAACGACTCTTTATCCTCAGGTAGAGGATAAGGTAGAAAATGATTAGGAGAGAAGAATGTTTGCGACAAAAAGAGGCGATTATCTCTCTGCGAATATCTGAAAGTTTATCTCTTGCCTAGCGATTTTCCTTTGGACTAGGCTCGTGATGTTAAAATGAGTCTATCAAATAGGATGTGTAAAAAAGTAAAAAGGGTAGTGAAACTCCTTGCTATACAGGGAATTAGCTACCTTTTGCTTGTTTTAGAAGTGCCAGTGTACTAGTCTAATTTCAGTATCATGTGAAATCAAAAAGAACATAAATTTCTGTTTCAGGAACACATAAATTATGGTTTTGTTTAGAAATTCTTCTATTGATTTCTTAGAATACAATAGCGCCTATAAGAATTGTTAAATTTCAAAGTATTTACTTGAACTATGATATGTCTGGAGTAGACTGTCAACAAAAGGTGCAGTATAATGGTTTTTGTCGCTTATATCTACAATCTCAAAACAGTGTTTTGAGCAACCTGCGGCTAGCTTTCGAGTTTGCTCTTTGATTTTTTATTGAGTATTAGAGGTTTGCTTAGAAACTCTTCTATTGACTTCTTAGAATGCAATAGCTCCTATAAGAACTGTTGAATTTCAAAGTATTTACTTGAACTATGATATGTCTGGAGTAGACTGTCAACAAAAGGTGCAGTATAATGGTTTTTATCGCTTATATCTACAACCTCAAAACAGTAGCTTGAGCTGACTTTGTCAAACTTAGCTGAAACTTTCTATTTGCAGATAATGGTCTAGTTTGTTTTTTTGAATGTTGATAAAGATAGAAAGGTAAGACA